>Ga0081455_10009480_pt1 | contig 10010 bp, 6 predicted proteins | sample TabmetS3T2R1_FD_70207 | JGI IMG/M metagenome (GOLD analysis project Ga0081455, IMG submission 70207) | Tabebuia heterophylla rhizosphere microbial communities from the University of Puerto Rico - S3T2R1 | ecosystem: Host-associated > Plants > Roots > Rhizosphere ... | reverse complement strand
CAGGACGTCTATCTGAGCGAGTCGGATCGAGCGGAGATGGCCCGCCCGGAGACGATGCAGATCTTCCGCGAGTCGACGTTCGAGTGGGCGGTGAACGGTGTCGGCGGCTGGGTCGACGACGACCTTGCGTTCCTGCAGCCATGGGGCTTCGACCCTGCGGACATCTCCGTGCCGGTGCTCGTGCGCTACGGGATGACGGATGTGCTCGTGCCGCCGGCGCACGGCGAGTGGCTGGCCGCGAACGTCCCTGGCTGCATCGTCAAGATCAGCGACGCCGCCGGTCACCTGGGTGCAGATCCGGAACAGGAAATCGCCGAGAACTCCCTTTGGCTGAGCGCCGGGATCGCGCCCGACGGAAGCCGCGCACGCTCTCCCGCCGCCAACTAAGGCACCCTTCGAATCGGGTGATCGTCTCCCTTCACGTCGCAACCGGCGCAGTTGGTGGCGCACTCGTCGGGACGCGGCGCCGATCGCTGCCGCTCGGCCTCGTTCTGCACCTGGCCGGGGACCGGATGCCACACCAGGACATCGGCGATCGCCGCTTCGAGATCGGCTCGGGGATCGCCGCCGTGGTGCTGTTGGCTCTCGCGCGCGGGCCGTTCGATCCCGCCGTGACGGGCGCGCTGGCGGCGTCGTCTCCGGATCTGGAGCACGTCTTCAGGCTCCCGCGCCCGTACGGCCGCAAGCTCTTCCCCAGCCATCGCTTCCACGGCTGGCACAGAAGCGGGGGCGTGCCGGCCTGGGGTCAGCTCCTGCTCGCCGGCTTCTTGATCGGCTCCGTTCTGCACCCGCACGTCGCGCGGCGCTGACTTGGAAGGACTAACCGGCCGCCGCGCGTCCCGTGCTTAGTGAGAGAGATACCTTCTACGGCGCCTTCGTACCGGGAGCAAGAAGTGACGATCTGCCCGAGCTGTGGACAGCAGAATCCCGCTGACGCCCGTTTCTGCCTGGCCTGCGGAACCCGCCTGGCGGAAGAGGAAGCGTCCCGTCGCGAGGTGCGGCGAATGGTCACGGTCGTCTTCTCCGACGTCGCGAGCTCGACCGCACTGGGCGAGCGCCTCGACCCGGAATCGCTTCGCCGCGTCATGGGGCGCTACTTCGAGGAAATGAGCGCCGTGATCGAGCGGCACGGCGGCACGGTGGAGAAGTTCATTGGCGACGCGATCATGGCCGTGTTCGGCATTCCGACGCTGCACGAAGACGATGCGCTTCGTGCGGTTGCGGCAGCCGTCGAGATGCGAGAGGAGCTGGAGGGCCTGAACCACGAGCTCGAGCGTGGGCTGGGTGTCCGGCTCGAGGTCCGCCTCGGGGCCAACACCGGGGAGGTCGTCGCGGGCGACCCCGTAGCTCGTCAGCGGCTCGTGACCGGCGACGCCGTCAACGTCGCCAAGCGGCTCGAGCAGGCGGCGGGCTCGGGCGAGATTCTGATCGGCCGCGAGACGCAGCGCCTCGTGCGGGATGCCGTTCGTGTCGAGGAGGTAGCCGCGCTAGAGCTCAAAGGCAAGCGGCAGCCGGTGCCTGCGTTCCGGGTGCTCGAGATCATCTCGGGAGCTCCGGGGCACGTGCGACGGTCGGACTCGCCGATGATCGGCCGGGAAGACGAGCGCACCCTGCTCGAGCGCGCTTTCGAGCGCTCGGTCCGTGAACGCTCGTGCCACCTCTTCACGCTCCTCGGAGCGGCGGGTGTGGGCAAATCGCGGCTCGTGTCAGAAGTGACGGCGGAGCTCGCCGAGCGAGGCACGGTCGTCTCGGGCCGTTGCCTCCCCTATGGCGAAGGGATCACCTTCTGGCCGGTCGCCGAAGTTGTCAGACAGTTGGTGGACGCACAAGACGTTCACGACATCGAGCGGCTTGTCGCGGATGATCCCGACGCGAAGCTGATCGCGGACCGAGTCGGGGGCGCCATCGGCCTGACGGAGGGTGTCGGCAGCGCGGAAGAGACGTTCTGGGCCGTTCGCAAGCTGCTCGAGTGCCACGCCCGGACGCGCCCGCTGGTTGTCGTCTTCGACGACGTGCACTGGGCGGAGCCCACCTTCCTCGACCTTGTCGAGCACGTAGCCGACTGGTCACGCGACGCTCCGATGTTGCTCGTCGCCGTCGGCCGGCCCGAGCTCCTCGACCACCGCTCGGACTGGAGCGGCGGCAAGCTGAACGCGACGAGCATCCTGCTCGAGCCGCTCACCGACGCCCAGTCGGACCGGCTCATCGAGAACCTGCTCGGCCATGCCTCCCTGGCCGAGGAGCCCCGCGCGCGAATCAAAGAGGCCGCCGAGGGCAATCCGCTGTTTGTCGAGGAGATGCTCTCGATGCTCGTCGACGACGGGCTGCTCCGCCGGGAGAACGGGCACTGGTGCTCGACGGCCGACCTCGCCACGGTCTCGATGCCTTCCACGATTCAAGCGCTCCTCGCGGCGCGACTCGACCGTCTCGAACACGACGAGCGGGGGATCATCGAGCTGGCGGCCGTGGAGGGAAAGGTCTTTCACGTCGGCGCGCTGAGCGCGCTCGCACCTGATCGCGATCAGAGCGGCGCCGACGCGCAGCTGATGACGCTCGTTCGGAAGGAGCTCATCCGCCCGACCCGGCCCGAGCTTCACGGTGAACAGGCGTTCGCATTCCGACACCTCCTCCTCCGCGACGTCGCGTACGAGGCGCTTCCCAAGCAGGTCCGTGCCGAGCTCCACGAGCGGTATGCCGATTGGCTCGCACGCGCCGCCCGCGAGCACGCACCGGAATACGAGGAGATCCTCGGCTATCACCTCGAGCAGGCTCACCGCTCTCGCGCCGAGCTCGGTCCGTTGGACGAGCACGCCCAAGGCGTCGGCCGGCATGCGGCGGAGTGCCTCGCGGCGGCCGGTCGACGCGCGCTCGCGCGTGGCGATGCCCACGCTGCGACGAATCTGCTCGAGCGCGCCCTCGCTCTCGTGCCGCCCACCGACCCGTTCGGCCTCGAGCTTGCGCGCGACCTGACGGATGGGCTCATCCTCGCGGGGGACTTCGAGCGAGCAGACCAGGTGACCACCGCGGCGATCGAAGCCGCAGGAGATTCGCGCCACGGCCTCGTCGCCTCGCTCATGCGCGCCGACATCCGGACGTTCACCGAGCCCGAAGGCAGCCTCGAGCGTCTGCGAGACGTCGCCGAGCATGCGTTGCCCGAGCTGGAGAAGGCGCGTGACGACAACGGCCTCGCGCGGGCCTGGGCGGCAATCGCCTGGACGCATCACATCGCGATGCGCTTCGAGGCCGCGCTAGACGCCTTCGAACGTGCCTTCACGCATGCGCGGCGTGCCGGTGACGAGCGGCAGGCCAATCAGGCGCTGATCCAGGTCGGGATCGAGCTCATCTACGGGGCGACGCCGGCCGAAGACGCGATCAGGCGCTGCAAGGCGGTCCTCGACGACGCGTCGATCTCGCGCTGGGGCGAGATGGGCTTCATGGACGCGCTTGCAGTCCACGAGGCGATGCTCGGCCACTTCGACGCCGCGCGCGAGCTCATCGAGCGCGTCCGGGCAATGACCGAGGATCTCGGACTGGCGCGCGGGCTCCCGTTCATCCTCCGGGCCGAACACGCTTGGATCGTCGAGACCCTGGCCGGGGACGCCGCGTCGGCCGAACACGAGATTCGCGCCGCCTACGAGGTGCTCGAACGCTGGAAGATGGGCGAGAAAGGCCTGCTCTCGACGCAGGCGGCGCGGCTCGCGCAGTCGCTCTATGCCCAGCGGCGGTACGAGGAGGCCGAACACCAAACGAGGATCAGCGAGCAGGCGGGCGCGAGCGACGACTTGATGACGCAGGTGCTCTGGCGGCAGGTGCGCGCGAAGGCGCTCGCCCGGCGCGGTGAAGAGGGTGCCGCCGAAGAGCTTGCCCGCGAGGCCGTCGCTCTTGCGGAGCCGACCGATGCCCTCGACATGAGGGCAGACACGCTCGTCGATCTCGCGGAGGTCCTGCGTCTGGTCGGTCGCCTGGACGAGCCGAAGAGCGTCCTGGAGGACGCCGTTCGGCTCTACGAGCGGAAGGGGAACGTCGTGTCGGCCGCCCGGGCACGTGGCGTTCTCGCAAACGCCCTTGAAACCTGACAAACTCCGCCGCCGTGAAACGCACAGCTGTACTCGTCACGATGCTGGGCGCGCTCGTGCTGATCGGAAGCGCTCAACCGTTTGCGGGACGGACCGACCCGACGGCCAAGATCAGCAAGAAAGGCCGCGTCATTCTGGCGACCGGGACGCTCACATGCGCCGTTGGCGAGCGGCTCTTCCTCCGCTTGACGGTTACGCAGCCCGAGACGGCCGCGTTGGCGGAGGGGCGCACGCGCGCCCGGTGCACGGGAGCGGAGCTGCAGTGGAAGGTGCGGGCTGTCGGCCGGCTCCGGACCCGATTCGCCCAGGGAACCGCACAGGCGTGCGCACTCGGCATCACGAGACTCAACGGTCATCCGACCGACGCGCACCAATGGTGCGTCGACGTCACGCTTGCTCCAGCGAGCTAGACCGGCCCGTCACAGCCCGCCGGCGAGGAGACTTCCGGGCCACCGTTCCGGTTGTCCGCGCGCCCGCGAAATCAATCGACCCAGGCTGCTAGCTACAGCCGGTGTTGGTCCCGCAGTCGCGGCACGTGTAGCAGCTTCCCGTCCTGACCATCCGGCCGCCGCACTTGGCGCACTCCACCGCGTCTTCCCACGCGTTGAACAGGGCCGTCTGGCCCGGCGGGGCCGCTTCCGCAGCCTCGGCACCGGCGGCGGCTGAAGGAGCCTCGCCGCTGTACTGCGCCGCCAGCCTCGCCTTCACCTCCGGCGAGAGGATCCCCGCTGCCTCCTGCTGCTCCGTGGTCAGGAACTTCTTGCCGAACCAGCGGAAGACGTAGTCGACGATCGACTTCGCGATGCGGATGTCGGCGTCGTTCGTCATGCCGCTCGGCTCGAAGCGCAGGTGGGTCAGCTTCGAGACGTAGACCTCCGGCGGGACGCCGTACTGCAGGCCCATCGAGACCGCGATGCACAACGAGTTCATCAGGCCGGCGATCGTCGTCCCGTCCTTGGCGATGTCGACGAAGATGTCGCCGGGCGTGCCGTCCTCGTACAGGCCGACGTGGATGTAGCCCTCGTAGTCGCCGACGCGGAACTTGCGGCCGACCTCGACGCGGTCCTCCGGTAGCCGCCTCCGCTGCGTCAGCGGCACGGGCGGGGTCGCCTCGAGCTGCGCCGAGCCATCCTTCTGCCCGGACAGCGGCTGCGCGACCTTGCAGTTGTCGCGGTAGATCGCGATCGCCTTCACGCCGAGCTTCCACGAGTCGATCAGAAGCTGCGAGACCTCGTCGACCGTGACCGTCTCGGGCAGGTTCACCGTCTTCGAGATCGCGCCCGAGATGAACGGCTGCACCGCGCCCATCATCTTCACGTGGCCGGTGTAGTGGATCGCCCGCTCGCCGATCGCGCAGTCGAAGACCGGGTAGTGCTCGGCCTTCACGTACGGCGCGCCGACGACGGTGTTGCGCTCGTCCACGAACGCGACGACCTCCTCGACCTCACGCGGCACGTACCCGAGCTTCTCCAGCGCCATCGGGACGGTCTTGTTCGGGATCGTGATCTCGCCGCCGCCGACGAGCTTCTTCGACTTGACGAGCGAGAAGTCGGGCTCGACCCCGGTCGTGTCGCAATCCATCATGAAGCTGATCGTCCCGGTGGGCGCGAGCACGCTCGCCTGCGCGTTGCGGTAGCCGTGCACCTCGCCGAGGTTGAGCGCCTCGTCCCATGCACGCCGGCACGCGGAGAGCAGGTCGCGCGGGACGGACTCGGAGTGCTCGATGTTGCCCACCGCCGCGCGGTGCATCGACATCACGCCGATCATCGCGCCGGCGTTCGGCCGGTAGCCGGCGAACGGGCCCATGCGCGCGGCGATCTCCGCCGACTTGCGGTAGGCGCGGCCGGTCATCAGCGCCGTGATCGCGGCTGCGTAGGCGCGGCCCTCGTCGGAGTCGTACGGCAGCCCGCGCGCCATCAGCAGCGCGCCGAGGTTCGCGTAGCCGAGCCCGAGCTGGCGGTAGGCCTTCGCGTTGCGCTCGATCTCGGGCGTCGGGTACGACGAGTAGCCGACGAGGATCTCCTGCGCGAGGAAGGTGACGTCGACCGCGTGCTCGAACGCCTCGACGTCGAGCTCGCCGTCCTCGCGGCGGAACTTGAGCAGGTTCAGCGAGGCGAGGTTGCAGGCGGAGTCGTCGATCGACATGTACTCCGAGCACGGGTTGGACGCGTTGATGCGGCCCGTGTTCGGGAGCGTGTGCCACTTGTTGATCGTCGTGTCGTACTGCACGCCCGGGTCGGCCGACTGCCACGCGGCGTCGGCGACCTGGCGCAGCAGCTCCTTCGCCTTGACCGTGTCGACCACCGCGCCGTCGGTGCGGGCGGTGAGGTTCCAGTCGGCGTCGGCCTCGGCCGCCTCCATGAAGCCGTCGCTGACGCGGACCGAGTTGTTCGCGTTCTGGTACTGGATCGACGCCCAGTCCTCCGAGTTCAGCGACATGTCGTAGCCGGCCTGCTCGAGGACGCGTGCCTTCTGCTCCTCGTGCGCCTTGCACCAGATGAACTGCTCGACGTCCGGGTGGTCGACGTCGAGGACGACCATCTTCGCCGCGCGCCGCGTCTTGCCGCCGGACTTGATCGTCCCGGCGCTCGCGTCGGCGCCGCGCATGAAGGACACCGGGCCGGAGGCGTAGCCGCCCTTGGAGAGCTGCTCCTTCGAGGAGCGCAGCTTCGAGAGGTTGACGCCCGACCCCGAGCCGCCGCGGAAGATGATCCCCTCGCGGCGGATCCAGTCCAGGATGTCCTCCATCGAGTCGTCGATCGAGAGGATGAAGCAGGCGCTGCACTGCGGCTTCTCCTCGAAGCCGACGTTGAACCAGACCGGCGAGTTGAAGGCGACGTACTGGTTGACCAGCAGCGCCTTCAGCTCGGCCTCGAAGGTCTCGGCCTCCTCGTCGTCGGCGAAGTAGCCGCCGTCCCGGCCCCAGGCGACGATCGTGTCGACGACGCGGCCGATCATCTGCTTGACGCTGCGCTCGCGCTCGGGCGAGGACATACGGCCGCGGAAGTACTTCTGCGCGACGATGTTGGTCGCAGTCTGCGACCAGAACTTCGGGAACTCGACGTCCTTCTGCTCGAAGGCCGGACCGTCCTTACCGGGGATCAGCGCGTCACGCGTTTCCCACTCGATCTCGTCGAATGGGTCGCGGCCGGGGATCGTGAAGAAGCGGCGCACGCCGAGGCCGGCCGCGTCCTCGACGACCGTGTTTTTCAGCTGCTCGTCCGCGATTTCGACGGTCTCCAACTGCCTTGCTGACGCCATTTTCCCGACCTCCTGCGCTTAGTCCCAATGGTATTGACTGCGCCCGGGTCGGCGTGCCTGCGCGGCTCGAGCGGACCGCTCAGGCTAGAGAGGGGGTCGGACGGAACTTTGCGGCCCCCTGGGACCGACCTATGATCGTGCTCAGGTGGTGAGAAACGGCAGGAAGCTGCTGGTGTTCGGCGCGGCGGCGGGGCTCGCGCTCGTGCTCGCGGGCGCGGCGCCGACCGCGTCCGACATCCCGGCCGCGCAGGTCTTCGCCGGCGCGTACCGCGACGCGAGCGGCGTGCACGTGGGATTCGGCATCTCGAAGTTCGGCGAAGGGCCGTCGATGGCGAAGACGACGATCTACGCTCCCGCCGGGTACGGCGTCGATTTCTCGCGTTCCGCGGGCTCGCGGATCGGCGATACGTTCGCCGCGGTCCTGACCGGCGACGGGTTCACAAGCGGCGGCGGCACGGTCACGACAGGAGACCCCGCCACGCTCCCGGGCGACCCGGCCGCACAGGCGTGTGCGCCCGGCCCGCATGCCGCGGTCTGGGTCGCCTCGTACAAGGCGGCGAAGCGCGCAGGCACGGTTCGGTTCTACGTCGATCCGACGACCGGCACAGAGACCTCACTCGGCGCGTTCAGGCTGATCGCCTGCTTCGTGTCGCCGGACGACAGCCCGGAGGGGCCCTACTTCATCCAGTTCGAGCTCGATCTCGGCGGTCCGGGCGGCTCGGTTCTCACTCCGCCGGCCAAGACGGGCACGTACATCTGGCGGATGCTGTTGACCCCTTACGTCGACGGCACCACCACGCCCGACCCGGCGTCGACGTACGAGGCGCGGACCCACGTGCTCGTGCCCCACGTCCTCACCGAGCACGCGAGCTACCGCGCTCGGAGCCAGCAGCTCGTCGTCGGCGGACGGCTGGTCGCAGCCGGCCACCCGAGACGGCGCGTGCTCCTGGGGGTCGTGGCCGGGAGGCACAACGGCGTGCTGCACCTTCTCGGCCGCACGCGGACGCGGAACGACGGCAGCTACTCGTTCACCGCGCGCGTGCGCGAGGGGCGGAAGGCGCGCGTGCTCGAGGTGTGGGTGTTCCGCTCCGAGCCGACGGGACTTTGCGGCGCACCGTCGATCGCACCGGCGGGGTGTGTCGACGAGAGCGTGTCGCCGCCTGCGATCCACCCGATCCACGTGCGGATCCCGAAGTTGTCGAAGCGCTAGCCGAACGTGAAGCAGTAGACCTCGGCGCCGGCCTCCGGGAACGTGATCTCCAGTGTGCGATCGCGGATCGACTCTGGCTGGCGAATCAGCTGGTGGAGCCGCTGTCGCGACAGCGTCCCGTTGCCGTCTTCGTCGACGTCGCCGCCGTGGGCGGCACCGGGCAGCTCACCGTCGAGGAGCACCCGGAACGGCACCTCGGTGCCTCGCTCGCGCGGGCCCATGACCAGATGCGCGTCGCGGGCGTGGAAGCGGAACGCGAGCCGGCCGTCGGCGCCGTTCGGCACGCTGGCTCCAGCCTGGATCGTCCAGTCACCCGCCAGAGCCCACTCGTTCAGGTTCAGCGGTTCCGGCACCGCGTAGGTGCGCGACTCGTCGGCCGCGAACCCGGGAGAGGCGAAGTTCTGAGCCTGCTCGTAGCCGAGGTAGGTCTCCGGCGAGCTGAGGTTGTCCCAGTCGGCCTGCACCTCGAAGCCCTGCGGAGCGACGGAGACCAGGTCGTCGGCGACATCCTCCCGCCCCGCCTCGCGCAGCAGCATCTGGATCACGCGTTCGGACTCCTCGTAGCCGCCCTCGCCGAACTGGTGGTGCCGGATCTGCCCTTCGGCGTCGGCGTAGTAGGCGGCCGGCCAGTAGTGGTTCGAGAACGCGCGCCAGACCTCGTAGTCGGGGTCGAGCGCGACCGGGTACCCGACGGCCATCTCCTCGACGGCCCAGCGCACGTTGTCCTCGTCCCGTTCGAACGGGAACTCGGGCGTGTGGACGCCGATCACGACCAGGCCGTCGCTCTCGTACTTCTCTGCCCACGCGCGCACGTACGCGAGGGTGCGGAGCCAGTTGATGCAGGTGTAGGTCCAGAAGTCGACGAGGACGACCTTGCCCCGCAGGTCTTCCGCGCTGAGCGGCGGCGAGTTGAGCCAGCCGGTCGCCCCGTCGAAGCTGGCCAGGTGACCCTCGACCGGCAACGGGTAGCTGCGATGGCGGCTGAAGAGGGTCACGGCGCGCCGCCTAACGCCTGCCGCCGAAGATCGACAGGAACAGGAGGAAGACGTTGAGGATGTCGAGGAAGATCGACGCCGCGAGGAGCGGAGCGGCCCGGATGTCCTTCGTGCGCCGCAGGCGCTGGAAGTCGAACGCCGTCAGCCCCGCGAAGATCGCCAGCCCGAGAATCGCGTAGATCAGCTGGCCGTTCGGGATCTGGACGAAGATCAGGACGATCCCGAACACGATCAGCCCGATCAGCGCCCAGAAGCACAAGCGGGCGATCGTCGACAGGTCGCGCCGCGTGGCGTATCCGTACGCCCCGAAGCCGGCGATGAACAGCGCGGTCGCCCCACCTGCCTGCCACAGGGTCTGCGGGCTCGTCTCCGCGTAGTAGGCGATCGTCGGAGCGGTGGCGAGCCCGATGATCACCCCGAACGCGAACAGCAGCGTGATCGCCAGTCGCTCCGACCGCTGCGCCGCCA
>Ga0081455_10009479_pt1 | contig 10012 bp, 7 predicted proteins | sample TabmetS3T2R1_FD_70207 | JGI IMG/M metagenome (GOLD analysis project Ga0081455, IMG submission 70207) | Tabebuia heterophylla rhizosphere microbial communities from the University of Puerto Rico - S3T2R1 | ecosystem: Host-associated > Plants > Roots > Rhizosphere ... | reverse complement strand
CTGCTCGATCAGGGCGCGCGCCAACGGCTTGGTGAACAGCCGCTCCGGCAGTCGCATGTTGTGCGGCTCGCTCTTGCCCTCATTGCCTGCCTCGTCCTTGGCCGTGAGCGTCAGCGTCACATCGGCGCCGGCATAGGGATCCTCGCTGAGATCCTTCACCGTCTGGCCGACACCGTTGCGGGTACGCGCATTCGGCAGCACCAGCGCAAACTGCGGTGCATCGAACAGCGGCCGCGGTGCGGCCTTGCCGGCCTCCTTGCTTCCTTCCTTGCCTTCCTTGCCCGCCTCATCCTTGGCCGCATCGGGCTTGCGGGCGGCGAATTGCGCGCGGGCTTCGGTGACGCCGTAATCGTCCTCCAGCTTGTAGGACATCTGCAGCGAGCCGCGCGCCTGGCGTTCCGGATCCTTAGCCAGCGAAATGCTCGGCGCACGGTCGGGCGTGGCCGCAAAGCGCCACAGCGGCTGGCCGGACGGCGCGCGAACATGCGCGCTGCCGTCACCGGTAATCTTGAAATGCCGTTCGTTGGTGCCCTTTGGCGCCTGCTCGCTCGGCGCAACCTCGGTCACGCCGCCGCCGACCACGACATCGATGGCGCCGCCGCTGGAACGTACCAGGAGCGTGCTGCCGGCAGGCACCGGCAACGGCGCGCCGCTATCGGGGGAAGCTGCATCCCGGTTGGCGGCGGACAGAATGACCGGCGGCTTGCCGGTATAGAGCGGCGGGGTCACCCAGGCATCGACGCGGACATTGGCCGGCGCCAGCACGCCGTTCCAGTCGAACGCCGCGGCTATGCGCAGCGCGCGCTCGTCGCCGGCGGCGACATAGGCCGCAACCAGCATCACCATGACCAGCGCGCGGAGCGCCCAGGGGTCGTGGATCGGCAGCCGCGGCGAAGGCAGGCCCGCGCGGATCCGCTTGATCGAGGCCAGCGTGCGCTCGCGCTGCTCGCGCCACAGCGCCTGCGCGATCGGATCCTTGGACTGAAGCGTATCGGTCAGCGCGGTTGCCGGGCGGTGGCGGATGCCGGTACCGCGGTCGAGCCGGTTCAAGCCCTCTTCGCGGCTCGGCCAACGAAACCGCGCGAGCGGGAACAGCGCGGCCAAGCCTGCGAGGGCGAACAGGCCGATGCCGATCGCGCGGGCCAGGAACGGCAGCGCCAGCCACAGCCCGGCCCAGGACGCGACCAGAAACAGTCCGACGACGCACAAGAACCGGGCGAGACCCGGCCAGGCGCGCTCCCACGCAATCGCATACTGAGCCCGTTGCAGGGCCTGCGCCAATTGCAGCCGCGCGAGCGCATCCGGCTCGCGCGCGGATTTGGTGGGGTCGGGGGAAGCGCCGTTCAACAATCTCTCCGGGTTACCGACACGTCAGCTTAGCACAACGGCGGCAATGAGGCACCTTGTTCCGGGAGTAACCCACACCCGGAAATACGCATAACACGAAGGCGTGACTGCGGGCGCCCCGCCCCCTAACGTGCGCGCCGAACCGTAAAAATACGAGGAAACGACATGGACCAGAAGACTCACGACAAGGGCCTGGAAATTCGCAAAGCCGTGCTCGGCGAGGCCTATGTCAACAACGCCCTGAAGAACGCCGACGGCTTCAACAAGCCGTTTCAGGAACTCGTCACCGAATATTGCTGGGGCGCGGTGTGGGGACGCGACGAACTGCCGCGCAAGACCCGCAGCATGCTCAACCTCGCGATGATCTCGATCCTGAACCGGCCGCACGAATTGAAGGCGCATATCAAGGGCGCGCTGACCAACGGCGTCAGCCGCGACGAAATCCGCGAGATCTTCATGCAGGTCTCGATCTATGCCGGTATTCCGGCCGGCGTCGACAGCTTTCGCATCGCGCGCGAAGTGTTCGCGGAATTGGACAAGGGCTGAGCAAAGCTCGGGAACTGATCCCGTCATTGCGAATTCGGGGAGACACCATGGAAATTGGATTCATCGGCCTTGGGAAGATGGGCTTCCCGATGGCGCGCCGCCTGATCGAGGCCGGGCATCAACTCACCGTGTTCGATACGCGGAAAGAGGCCACGGACAAGCTTGTCGCGCTCGGCGCGCAAGCAGCTTCGTCGCCCAAGGATATCGCCGACCGCTGCGAGAGCGTGCTGGCGAGCCTGCCCTCGCTGCAGGCGTCACTCGATGTCGCGACCGGCGCGGGCGGCGTGGTCGAGGGCAAGCGCGTGAAGCGATTCGTCGACCTCTCCACCGTTGGCTCGCAGATGGCGACGAAAATCCAGGGATTGCTGGCCCAGAGAAATATCGTGCAGATCGACAGCCCCGTGAGCGGCGGCGTCGGCGGCGCCGAGAAGGGAACGCTCGCCGTGATGGTCTCCGGCCCGCGCGCCGATTGCGAGACGGTGAAGCCGGCGCTGGACGTGATCGGCAAGGTGTTCTTCATCGGCGAGAAGCCGGGCTCGGCACAGACCATGAAGCTCGCCAATAATTTCCTGTCGGCGACCGCCATGGTGGCGACGTCGGAAGCCGTGGTGATGGGCGTCAAGGCGGGGCTCGATCCGGCCGTGATGATCGACGTCATCAACGCGGGTTCCGGGCTCAACACCGCGAGCCGCGACAAGTTTCCGCGCTCGGTCTTGCCGCGCAGCTTCGATTTCGGCTTCGCCACCGGCTTGATGGTCAAGGACGTGCGGCTTGCGCTGGAAGAGATGAAATCGCTGGGGCTGTCGATGGAAGTCGCCGAAGCGGTCGGCCGGCTCTGGGAAGTCATCATCCGCGACGAGGGCGCGGAGTCGGACTTTACCGCCGCGATCAAGCCGATCGAAAAGGCGGCGGGCGTCGTGGTCGGCGGCGGAAGGGGTGGCTACGCGGCGAAGTAACGAGGACGGCCGGTCCATGCGCATTTGCGCAGTTCCAGGTTGGCAAGGCCGGCCGATTGGCGCTACGTTCCGTCTGTACTTCAGTACAGACTGGCGTTGACCCGATCGATCAGTTGGGGCGGCATGAGGTCTCGTTGCGTAAGCCCGGAGTGCAAACGGAGGCGGCTGCGGCCTGCATGTCTTGCCGTTGCGGCTCTGGCCATGCTGATGGCGGCGGGAGACGATGCGCCCGCCAAAAGCAGACAGAGCGAACGCCCGATCGAGTCCGTTCAGTCGCGCAGCGCCGGCGAGCCGATCATGGCGATCGTTTCGCTCCGCACCCAGCGGATCACCGTCTACGATTCCAGGGGATGGATCCTGCGGGCGCCGGTATCGAGCGGCACCAAGGGACGCGAGACGCCTGCAGGCATTTTCAGCGTCATTCAGAAGGTCGAGGAGCATTACTCGAACCTGTACGATGATGCCTTCATGCCGCACATGCAACGCATCACCTGGTCGGGCATCGCCCTCCATGGCGGCGTCCTGCCGGGGCGTCCGGCGTCCCATGGCTGTATCCGGCTGCCCTTCGACTTCGCCGAACGCCTGTTCGGCGAGACGATGATGGGCATGCGGGTGATCGTGGCGCCAACCGATGTGGCGCCGATCGAACTCGCCCATCCGCTTCTGCTCCAACCCAAGCCGGATGCCGCGGCCCTCGCCGCCGCCCGCACTGCAGAGGCGCAAGAGGCCACGAGGAAAGTGGCCGAGGCGCGAACAGCCGCCGGGACGGCCTTGCGGGAGGCCACGCAGGCCAGGGCGCCGGTCCGCACGGCCGAAAATCTGAAACGCATCGCCGAGACGCAATTGGCGGCTGCCGAGACCAGACTTGGCTCCAGTATCTCGGCGGAAGCAAAGGAGCAGGCCGAGGACGCCAAGGCGCAGGCGGTTGCCAAAATCGCGGAGCTGCAACTGCAATGGGACGTCGCCAACGTAAATCTGCAACTGCGGCTCGATGCCGTCACGTCCGCGCGTGACGCCGTCGCCGCGGCGGAGACGGTGCGCGTCGCGGCCGCCGAGGCGGCGCGCGAGGTCGCACGCGAACTCCAGCCGGTATCGGTGCTGATCAGCCGCAAGACCCAGCGGCTTTATATCCGTCAGGCATTCAAGCCCATCCTTGAAAGTCCGGTCACGATTGCAGATCCGGATCGCCCGATCGGCACGCATGTCTTCACCGCCGCCGAACGCGCGACCGACGATGCCAAGTTGCGATGGAACGTGGTCTCATTGGACGGCGGGCGTCCGCCCAGCGCCACGGCTGAACCACACAACCGGGCGCATGGGAGTAGTGGCCGCGACGTTGAGCCGGTGCCGGCAAATCCGGACCGGGCAAAGGCCGCGCTCGACCGCATCGCCATTCCGCAGGATGTGCTGGATCGCATCGGCAACATCACGCCGCGATCTTCCCTGATCGTCACGGACGAAGCGCCGAGTTCGGAAATCGGCAAGGGAACCGAATTCGTGGTGCTGTTGAGCGGCGAGCCGCAGGGCGGCATCAAGAGGCGGCGGCGCAGTCCGGGAAGCGAAGTGCGTTACGCTTACCCACGCAGTTTCTGGCGTTCGCCTTTTGGCTTTCCCACCTGGTGAACCCGTCCTCGCGCGGCTGGTCCGCTTGACCGGCCCTAATATCCCTCCGGCAGTCCGACGCCCCGCAAGAGCCCGCCCGGGCCTCGAACGCTGCGCGCCGCGGGTTGTACGCGCCAGCTTGTCCAACGCTTCTCGTCCGATGTGCAGTACAAGAGATATTCGCCGGGATTGCGCGACGATTCACGACCCGCGGCCTGACTGCAGGCAGAGATTTTGTTCAGCGTGAGGAAGTCCCTGACCTCTTGCGTAACTTCCAGCCAGGGACCGGGAAATTGCTCCGATAGCGCCAGCATCGGCCGAGCATCGGCCATGCCGAGCAAACACGCCAGAAGCATCGCCACACTGCAATGACAAGCCGCTCGGAGTGGCTTACGCGGAATTGCTTCCATGATCGCTGCTCCTCGTTCAGTTTCAGAAACTCAGCGACGGCCGAGCGTTGCGGCCTCGTCACCGCCGCGGACCGCCTTCGCCAATGCGGCCTCGTTGGACCGCACGAACAGGAAGCGGGATGCGACGGGTATTTCCGCGTCCGCGCTGCCATCCTGGCCGATCAGGACCAATCCCGCTCCGCCATTGGCCACGGCCAAAATGACAGGATCGCCCTTCCACGTTCTGATCGGCTCCATTGCGATGAGAAATTCACCCATCGGCTGGTCGAAATATTGCAGCCTCAGTTGCGGAGCGACCTCCGCTGCCGCAAGTCCAAAACCCAATTGTCGAGCGCGTGCATAAACATCCGCCAGCCGCGCAGTATCGGTCTGAAATCCAAGCTCGGCGGCTGACACCGCAAACAGCTCCACGCTTGTTTTCGTCGTGCCGACGTTAAAGGCCGGTCGCGCGAGAATTTCCTCCGCCACGCTTCCGATGCCACAGCCTGCAGCGTCCAACGCGCCAAGCAGGGCAAAAGAATTTGCAAACGTTCCCACCGTAATTGTCCTCCACACCGGAACCGCGAAGGCGGAAGTGACTGGAGCCGGCGGCGCATCGGAGGGAGCTGTCTTGAGCGTCAGGCGGTTCTGCAGGACGGCTCGCGCCGAACACTGCGCACTGGCTTCGCTCGCGAGGAGGACGATGCATGCGGTGGAGAGCATCGCAATGAAAGCACCGACACTTCGTCTCCGCATCGAACGATGCGGTATGGCGTGGTAGCCGCTTTCCTTGCCGGTAATCCGGTCCATAGCGACCTGCTTGCGCATGTTGTTGCGCGCGCCAATGCAATCCGACAATTGCTTCAGTATGATCCGCCCGCTGGTTCACAGCAGGAGAACAGCGCACCGCTTTCAAAGCGGCTGCGAAGCCGACGCGATATCGGATCAAAGAATATTGTGGAGGCGCTCTGCGGGATGTGAATTGGCTTACACCGCTCAAAACGTTTCCGTGAGGAGAAGCGGGCAAAGGTACTGGGATGTTCGATTTCCGCCAATGACCGGCCCATAGGCGACCTTCGGTCGATGGGAGGTTGGATGTTTCAGCAACCATTGCCAAGCGGACATCCGTAGCGGCGCTGGCGCAGCGCCTCGACTTTCTCGACGCACGAAGGCCACCTGCTCCCGATTGACCTTCGCCGTTTGGGATAGAGCAGACTTGGGTCGCGTTGCTCCTGAGCCGCGTTGCGGCCTGCGCCCCTGCGTACCGCTTCTCACCATCGTTGCATCGGATAGCCCGGTTGCATCGGATTGCCCTGGTCCACCGGATAGCCGCGTTGCGCCGGATAATAGGACTGACCGCCGCGCTGACGCGGATAGCCGGTTTGGGGCTGGGAATTCCAGGGCTGAAACAAGAAGCCGGAGCTCTCGCCGCCCCAGGTGCTGCTATCCGCAATGTCGACGGCGGGCGTGGGCTGGCGCGTAATGAAGCCGCCCTGGGGCTGGTTGCTCAGCACTGCGACGAACTCGGTGCGATAGTTGGTCTCGCGACTCAGCGGCTCGTCCGAGACGACGATCGAGGACCGCGGCAATGCGGTCGGCGCGATGCGATCGAGCACATCCTGCGGGATGGTGATGCGGTCGAGCGCGCTCCTGGCGTCGTCCCCGTTGTCGATCGTGACCGCGCTCCAGCGCAGGCCCGCATCGTTGCGCGCCATCGCCGTGAACACATGCGTGCCGATCTTCCTGCCGGGGTCGCGGATCGCGACCGGAACCTCGATGGACGTATCGAACACCTCGCCACCCCCGTCCGGCGCCGGCTTGTGCGTGTTGCGCCGCACGTAAAGCTTCTGCGTTGCGCGGCTGATGTAGATCGAGACGGGTTCGAGCGCGAGCTTCGCCTCGCTCGCAGGCTTGGCCAGATCGGCCTTCCGCTTTTCAGCCGCCTTGGCGGCGTCCTTCGCGGCCGCCGCGGCGTCGAGCCTCGACTTCGCGTCAGCCTTGGCGGTGTCGAGCTCAGTCGCAGCCTGGGCGGCCCTTGGGGCGGCCTTCTGCTTCCGCTCTTCGGCCTGCGCCCTGGCCTGGTCCGTTTTTGCGGCGGCGACCGCCTTGTCGGCGAGCGCAAGCTCGGCGTCGGCGCTCCTCTTGAGCCCTTCCAGCTTGCGCAGCGATGCCGCGAACGAAGCTGTCTCGCGCGCCGCGGTCGCAGCGGCCTTCTTCGCCTCCTCGGCCGTCTTGACGGCCTCCGCGGCCTCGCGGGCCAGCGTCTCGGCACGCGACGGAGCCGCCGCTATGGCCTCCGCCTTCGGCATGAACAGCGCCGGGTGGGAAATCTCGACCGGCGCCGCGTCGTTCGGAGAGATGATCACACGCATGCCGATCCGCGTCCTGTCGAACAGCTTCTCCGCAAAGCCAAAGGGCATCCGAATGCAGCCGTGTGAGGCCGCATAGCCGGGCAACGGCCCGCCGTGCAGCGCGATGCCGTTCCAGGTGATGCGCTGCATGTTCGGCATCTCGGCATCGTCATACATGGTCGAGCGGTGGTCCTTGTCCTTCTCGACGATGGCGAAGACGCCGGCTGGCGTCTCGCGTCCCGTGGTGCCGGTCGAAACCGGCGCGCGCAAGATCCAGCCGTCGGCGTCGTAGAAAGTGACGTGCTGGGTCTTGATCGACACGATTGCCATGATCGGCTCGCCTGCATCGCGCGGCGCCGTCGCCTCGACAGGTGACGCGGGGCGCGCCCGTTGCGCCACGGCAGGGGCGGGCAACGTCGCAAGCAGCGCCATCGCCGCGAGCGTCACGATGGTGGGAGTCTCCCAACGCCACATCGCCACGGTGGATTGCGCCGTCGCCAATCGACTTGCCATGCCATACCCCGGTTGAAATGCCTGTCCGCGCTTGAGTCGAATAAAGTATCAGATCGTGATTCTCGAACCTACCAACCGCCGCCGCCACCATTCACGTCGCCAATCGTCGCAGGGAACCATCGGTGGACCCGGGCGGAAATATTTGCCGAGCAGGAAGAAAGGCGGCTCACGGCTGGTTTTGCCACAAACCTGACATGAGGATAGGGAGCATTTGCGTCGGTTGTTGGGAATGAAACGGACGCGCGCCAAAGACAAGGAGACGTAAACAGACATCCAGCGGCCATGGCGTCGTGTTCCGCACTGACCCGGAATGGACATCACCGCCCCTCTTCCGGCATTTCGGCTTCTGATGCTATGATATTTTCAGGGGAGCGAGCATGAAGCGCCGCGAGTTCATTTGTGATCTCGGCAGTATCGCTTGGGGATTTTGGCCCGGCCGCCGCACGGCCATCGCGGCGATGGTTGCCGTGGTCCTGCTGCCGATCGACGCCGGCAATGCCGGCTGGCTGTCGGATCTCATCAAAGGCTCTCCAAAGCAAGGCAAATCGTCAAGACAGGCCAAGCCGCCGAAACACGTCGCTTCGCCCAAGTCAGCCGCCAAGTCAGCCGCTGTGGCGAAGCGTGCGGCCTCGTCAAAGCGCCACACCGTCAAGCTCGCCGCGCTGGGTCCGGTCCAGTTGCCCGCTGCCGCCTTGAAACCGGTCGCGACGCGTTGCGAGCCCTCGAAGTTCCGGATCGTTCTGGATGTGGGACATACCGCCGAATCGGAAGGCGCGATCAGCGCCCGCAATGTCTCCGAATTTGTCTTCAACCTGCGCCTTGCGAGGCAGATCGAGCGAAAGTTGAAGGCCGAAGGTTTCGTCGAGACCAGATTGCTTCTGACCGAGGGCAAGGCCAGGCGCAGCCTCTTCAAACGCGTTGCCAGCGCCAACGATCTGCGCGCGGACCTCCTGCTGTCGATCCACCACGACTCCGTGCCCAACAAATTTCTCGAGGACTGGGAATTCGAGGGAAAGAAAAGCCATTTCAGCGACCGCTTCAGTGGATACTCCGTCTTTGTCTCGCGCGAGAACCCGGACTTCAAGACAAGCCTCGCGTTCGCCGAACTGATCGGCAAGGAAATGAAGGCCCAGGGCCTCGATTACGCCAGGCAGTATTCCCAGCCGATCATGGGCCGGCACCAACGTCCGCTGCTGAACCGGGAAACCGGCGTGTATCGCTACGATGAGCTCATCGTGCTGAGAAAGACCCGGATGGCCGCCGCCCTGCTCGAGGCAGGCTCGATCATCAACCGGGACGAAGAACTCAAGATGAGTTCGCCTGAACGCCGGGACATCATCAGCAGCGGCGTCGCGGCGGCGATGAAGGAATTCTGTGAGCCGCGATGGGGAATGCTCGGTCCGCTCTGATGGCGGGGTTGCGGGCGCGCATCCCCTTCCACCCCGCCGCCTTCAACTCTTTGGCTGCTTCTTGATCTCGTCGAACTTGGAAAGCGCTCGTTCAAATTTTTCGTTGAAGAGCCACATCGCATCCAGAATCTCGCGGAAGGTTGCAGATGTCCTGGCCCTGTCGGCTTGTCCAAAGGTGAACATGCTGTTGTTCCGCAGATATCCCATGATCCTCGGATCAGAAATCCGGTAGTCGACCAGGTTGCGCGAGCCGAGTGCAGACCTGGTCGGGCTCGGAATGATCTGGATGAGTTCAAACAGCTTCATCTGATCGATCGGGTCCGGCAGCGTTTTCACGATCGCCGGCACTTGCGGAAAAATATCCGCGTGCGCGTTCATGAGGGCATCACGCACGGCGGTCCAGTGGTTGTACCGACGATCCAGATTGCCGGCCCGCGCCTCTTCCTTGTCGTCGCGCGCGTTCAATGCGGGATCAAAGGCGGCTATCTGTTTCTTTATCGCCGCCCATTTCCTTTGCCCGCCCTGATCTTCTGACACGCCTGATTGCAGGCTGCCCTTGTATTTGTTCGAGCGCGCATTGCCGATGTTCTGGTTGCCGTTTGTCTCGGCAAAGAACAGCCCCAGGCTGATGCGGCCCGCGGCTTCGGCATTGGCCGCATCAAGGCCTCTGGCGCGCGCAATGGCCGTGCCGAGATCGACAACGTCCTTGAAGGGCGTATCCGAGTTTTGCGCGTTGGCGGGAGGCGCCTGCATGATGTCGAACAGTCTCCTGTACTCATCGAGCAGCGGTTCATTGTCGACGCTGAAATACGCCGGGGGGATTCCGTACTTGTTGGGCCCGCCTATTTTGGACGGAAGCGCGTCGGTGAGGTCCTTGTACGCGCTCATCATGCTGTTGC
>Ga0081455_10009478_pt1 | contig 10012 bp, 10 predicted proteins | sample TabmetS3T2R1_FD_70207 | JGI IMG/M metagenome (GOLD analysis project Ga0081455, IMG submission 70207) | Tabebuia heterophylla rhizosphere microbial communities from the University of Puerto Rico - S3T2R1 | ecosystem: Host-associated > Plants > Roots > Rhizosphere ... | reverse complement strand
CTTCGCCGTCCGCGCCACGAGCTCCGCGATTCGGTCGTCCGCGACGAGCTCCCGCAGCGGAACGCCGCCGACGGTCGTCGCCGAGACGACCGAGACCATCTGGTCGCCGTGGCCGCCGAGCACCATCGCCGTCACGTCCTTCACGGACGCGCCGGTCTCGTGGGCGATGAACGTCGAGAACCGCGAGGTGTCGAGGATGCCGGCCATCCCGAAGACCCGTTCTTTCGGCCAGCCGGAGACGTTCTTGGCCACGTGGCACATGGCGTCGAGCGGGTTCGAGACGATGATCAGGATCGCGTCGGGCGACTGCCCGATCACCTGCTCCGTGACCGAGCCGACGATGCGCTCATTCGTGGAGACGAGCTCGTCCCGGCTCATGTCGCCGGTCCGCGGGACGCCCGCCGTGATGACGACGACGTCGGAGCCACCGGTGATCTCGTACTCGGTCGAGCCGGTCACGCGTGGCTCGTAGCCGAGGACGGCGCCTGCTTGGTTGATGTCGAGCGCCTTGCCCTCGGCGAGACCCTCCTTGATGTCGACGAGGGCGACGTCGCAGTAGTCGCCGCGTGCGAGCTCCTGCGCACACGTCGCGCCGACGTTCCCGGCGCCGACGACGGTGACCTTGCGCCGGCCCTTGACCGGTGTGAACTCGTGCCGCCCGGTCTCCATCAGACCCGGACTCCGAGCTTGTCGATGATCGCGTCCGCCACCTGGCTCGTCCCGACCGCGGTCGGATCGTCTCGCGACGGCTTCATGTCGTAGGTGACACTCGTTCCCTCGCGGATGACCTCGGCGATCGCCTCTTCGAGCCGCAGGGCAGCGTCGGTCTCCTCCAGGTAGCGCAGCATCATCACGCCCGAGAGCATCTGCGCCATCGGGTTGGCCTTGTTCTGGCCGGCGTACTTGGGCGCCGAGCCGTGCGTGGGCTCGAAGATGGCGATCCCCTCGCCGAAGTTCGCGCCCGGTGCCATGCCCAGGCCGCCGATCATGCCCGCGCACAGGTCGGAGACGATGTCGCCGTAGAGGTTCGGGCACACGAGGACGTCGTACTCCTCCGGCCGCTGGACGAGCTGCATCGACATGTTGTCCACGATCCGGTCGTCGAACTCCACGTCCGCGTTCTCCTCCCCGACCTCACGCGCAACCCGGAGGTACAGGCCGTCGGTGAACTTCATGATGTTCGCCTTGTGCACGGCCGTGACCTTGCGACGGCCGTTACGGCGCGCGTACTCGAACGCGAACTGGACGATCCGCCGCGAGCCGGTGATCGAGAGCGGTTTGATCGAGATTCCGGCGTCTCGGTGCCTGAGCGAGCCGCCCTGGCGCTCGATCCACTCGATCAGCTCCTCGGCCGCGCCGGTGCCCTCCTCGTACTCGATGCCCGCGTAGAGGTCTTCGGTGTTCTCGCGGATGACGACCAGGTCGACGTCGTCGAAGCGCGAGCGAACGCCGGCGTAGCTCTTGCACGGCCGGACCTGCGCGTACAGGTCGAGTGCCTTGCGCAGCGTGACGTTCACCGAGCGGAAGCCGCCGCCGACCGGGGTCGTGATCGGCCCCTTCAGCGCGACGCCGTTCTCGCGAATCGACGCAAGCACCGGCTCGGGCAGCGGATTCCCGCCGTGCTCGTCCATCACGTCGGCTCCCGCCTGCTGGACGTCCCAGTCGAACTCGGCGCCGGTTGCCTCGAGCACCCTCCGGGTCGCCTCGGTCAACTCCGGTCCGATGCCGTCGCCGGGAATCAGGGTCACGCGATGAGCCATGCCGGCGGCGACTTTACCGATTCGGCACCGGCACTTCGGGGTACAGTCTGCGGCCGATGGACGACTTCAAGCCAGGTCTGGAGGGTGTTGTCGCGGTCGAGACCGCGATTGCCGCGCCGGACCGCGAGGGCGGAGCGCTCCGCTACCGCGGTTACGACATCGAAGAGCTCGTCGGCCGCTATCCCTACGAGAACATCTGGGGGCTGCTGGTCGACGACGACATCGAGTCGAAGATGCCCGACCCGGAGCCCTACGAGCCCAGGGATCTGACCGGCAACGCGCCGGCCGACCTCCAGTCGGAGGTCGCCCACCTAGCCGGCGTGTGGGGCCTCAAGAAGCTGGTCGACATCGACGCCGAGCAGACGCGCGACGATCTCGGCCGGGTCTCGGCTCAGATGATGGGGATCGTTGCCCGGTCGGCGGCGGTCGCGGACGGACGCGAGGCGGCGCCGGACGACGTCGTCGAGCAGGGTGAGACCGCGGCGGAGAAGTTTCTCCTCCGCTGGCGCGGCGAGGCGAACCCCGATCACGTCAAGGCGATCGACACGTACTGGATCTGCACCGCCGAGCACGGCCTCAACGCCTCGACGTTCACGGCGCGCGTCGTCGCCTCGACCGGGGCCGACTGTGGCGCCGCGATGTCGGCAGCCGTCGGCGCGCTGAGCGGCCCGCTCCACGGCGGCGCCCCTGCGCGTGTCCTGCCGATGCTGGACGAGGTTGCGCGCACAGGAGACCCCGAGGGCTACGTGAAGAGCGTCCTCGACAGCCGCGGACGGATCATGGGCTTCGGACACCGGGTCTACCGCGCCGAGGACCCGCGGTCCCGGATCCTCAAGCGGGTCGCCCAGGAGGTTGGCTCTCCGCGCATCGAAGTGGCCGAGGCGCTCGAGGAGGCCGCCCTGGCCGAGCTCCACAAGCGCAAGCCGGACTACGTGATCGCGACGAACGTCGAGTTCTACTCCGCGGTCCTCCTGGACGCGGCCGACGTTCCACCGGACCTCACGCCCGCGATGTTCGCCTGCTCGCGCGTCGCCGGCTGGTCGGCGCACATACTCGAGCAGAAGCAGACCGGTCGCCTCTTCCGCCCCGCCGACCGCTACGTCGGTCCCGGGCCGCGATCGCTCTCAACTGTCTGATCTCGCCTCAGCCGCGGCCGAAGCCGAGGAGCTGGCGACGTCCGGCTCCGAGCGCGAGCTTGCGACGTTGCGGTCTCAGTGGGATGACGAGCTGGAGGGATCGGCGCGCAGCGCGGACTTCCGTGAACGCGCCGTCGCCTACCGCGCGATTGGACAGTTCCGCTATCGACAGAAGCTCGAGTTGCTTCGTCGCGGGCTCGAGGACGAGAGCCCAGCGGCGCGCGGCTCCGCCTTGCTCTCACTCGAGCTCTTGTCGCGAGACGGGCCCGCACCGGTCAACGCCGACCGGCCGCTGCTCCACAACCTGGCGACGAGCGACCCGAACGCCGCCGTTCGGCGGCTGGCGATCCTCTGCCTCAAGAACGGCTCGCCGCAGCGTGACACGATCGTCATCCTCGAGGGGCTCGCTGCGGACGACGAGCAGGAGCGCACGCTTCGCGACGCCGCGAAGCGGGTCGCGACGCTACTGACGAAGAAGAGCCGAGCGCGCTAGCTCGCGCACTTACAGACGCGCTCGCGAGGAAGGGGCTTGCCGCAGCCCGCGCAGGTCCGGCGGCGCTGCTTCCACTCGAGAGCCTTCTTCTGAAGCCCGGCGCTCATCATCAGGTAGCCGACCCCCATGGTCGAGACCATCAGAAACGCCAGTTCAGGTGTGATCGTTGTCGTCATCGTTTTCGTCGGCGCGCATGCGGGTGCGCCTGGAAATACATTTCCCGCCGCCGCCGATCCGTAACGTGGGTGTAGAGCTCCGTCGTTGAAAGATCGGCATGGCCGAGCATTTCTTGAACGCTTCGCAAGTCAGCCCCCCCTTCGAGTAGGTGCGTGGCGAAGGAATGCCGCAGCAAATGCGGATGGACGCGCTCGGGCTCCAGCCCGGCTTTCGCGGCCAGGCGTCGCAGGATCAGGAACGCCCCGGCCCGCGTCAGCGCGCCGCCCTGGGCATTGAGGAAGAGCTCAGGGCGGTGCTTGCGGTCGAGATGCGGACGCCCCCGGGCCAGGTAGCGGCGCAGCGCCTCCACCGCCTGGCGGCCCACCGGCACGACACGCTCCTTATCGCCCTTGCCGACGATCCGGACCAATCGCCGGTCGAGGTCGATACCTGCCTTCTCCAGCGAGACGGCTTCGCTGACCCGTAGGCCGGCGCCGTAGAGCAGCTCGACCAGGGCGGCGTCCCGCAGCGACCGTGGAGTCGTGCCGGCCGCGGCTTCGATCAGGCGCTCGGCCTCTCCGGGACTGAGCGTCCGCGGGAGCCGCCTGACCCGGCGGGGCAGCTCCAGCTCCGCAGCGGCATTCACGGGCGCGGAGCCTACGAGAACAAGATGACGCAGAAATGAACGCACGGAGGCGATCCGCCTGGCGATCGTCGCCGGCGACAGGCCGTCGCCTCTGAGCTCCGCGATCCAGCGCTCGAGCTCCTGGGTCGTGACCGAGGACGGCGGGCGTCCGAGCCAGCCGGCGAGCGCCTTCAGGTCGCGGCGGTACGCCTCGACGGTGCGCGGCGCGAGCCGTGCCGCGGCCAGGGCGAGATACGACTCCAGCTCAGGATCGTGGGTGCGAGCGGTCATAGACCCGGCGGAGCCGGCTGCCGTCGACGTGGCTGTAGACCTGCGTGGTCGAGAGCGAGCTGTGCCCGAGGAGCTCCTGGATCGTGCGCAGGTCGGCACCGCCCTCGAGGAGATGCGTGGCGAAGGCGTGCCGGAAGCGGTGCGGATGCGGCAGCAGCCGCCGAACCGTGCTCGTGTCCAGCCGGCGACCCCGCGCCGAGATGAAGAGTGCGTTCTCGGCACCGACCGCGAGCTCCGGCCGAACCTGGAGCCAGCGGCCGAGCCGGTACGCAGCCTCCTCGCCGAGCGGGACGACGCGCTCCTTGCCGCCTTTCCCGAGCACGCGGACCGCCTCGCTGTCGAAGTCCACGTCGGCGAGGTCGAGCTCCACCGCCTCGCGGCTGCGCAGGCCTGCCGAGTAGATCAGCTCGGCGAGCGCACGATTTCGGATCTCGAGGGGATCTCCCGAACCCAGCCGTTCGAGCTCGGCGTCGATCTCTTCCTGCGTCGGCGCCACCGGAAGCCGTCGTGGGCGACGAGGCGCGAGGCGGGCGTCCGGGACCCGCGCAGGGCCGAGCGTGAAGCGGAGGAAGGAGCGGACCGCCGCGAGCTTGCGGGCGATCGTCGCCGAAGAGAGGCGGCGCGGGCTGCGGCCGGCCCGCGCCGCCCCAAGCTCGGCAGCGTACGCGGCCAGGGTCCGGACGTCCACCGCGTCGAGCGACGTCCCGCGCGACTCCAACCAGGAAACGAACTCCTCGACGTCGACCCGGTACGCCCGTCGGGTCGACTCCGACAGGGCCGGGCTGGCCAGATACCTCTCGATTGCATCGCGGGCGCGCACCAATCACCATTCGCGCTCGTGAAGGCCGCGTCCTTCCTGAGCGGGGAGCTCAGGCTCTACCTGGTGGCCGCAGTCGTGTACATCGCCCTCGGCGTCGCGGTCCCCGACTTCCTGTGGTCGTGGGTCGAGGGCGCGGCGTTCCTGCTCGTCGCCGTCTGGATCGTGCCGGAGCTGGTGCGGCGCCTGCGGTGAGCTGGGCTGCGCACGACCTCGAGCCCTACGCGTTCCAACGGCATTTCGGCCGGCGGATCGCGTTTGTCCCACTGCTCGTCGGCTCCTACGCGCCGGACATGCTCAGCAAGTGGTTCGTCTACGGGATCAACGTCTTCGGGGTCGAGCTCAAGGCCGACGATCCCGTGCAGTTCCACCGGGGCTGGCCGGGCGTCGGCTTCACGCACTCGCTCGCCTTCGGGCTTCTCATCGCGGCCCTCATCCTCCTCGTCAGCGGCAGCCGGATCTGGGCGTTCAGCTTCCTCTTAGGACACTGGGCCCACTCCTTGACGGATGTGGGCGACACGATCGGGACGATGTTGTTCTTCCCACTCTCGACGGAGACGATCGGCATCGGCGCCTGGGCGTACGCGGGCCAGGTGGGGCGGACGCTCGACGCGGGTGCCTACTACAGCGGCCTCGGGTTCGTCTGGGACGGCTTCTGGATCGCCTACGGCCTGTTGTCCTGGCGCGTCCTCACGCGGGCGTACTTCCGCGAGACGATCGTCGCGGCAGACCCGCGCTTCTGGGGCTGGTGCGGGCGGTGGCTACCGGAGACGGCCCTGCTCGTTCTTTACCGCACGAGCTTCTTCTACGGGTCGACCCGCTGGGCCGCCTGGCTCATCTGGGCCCATGTCGTCCACGACTTCCCCTTCGACCTCTCCTGGGGCGGGCCGCACTGGATCCCCGCCGCGCACGACTAGTGCCCCTCCAGGCGATACAAGCCGGGCTCTCGCCCGCGATCACGCGGCGCCAGAGGCCACCCTCCTCCTCACCAAGGCTGCCCAGCCTTGCCTCGTCGGAGTGCGGGCTCTGGCTTGGTGCTCGCGACCGAGAACCGCGGCAGCCTCACCTGAAGGTGCACTAGATCTCCCCGGGCAGCAGCGAGTACATGACGAAGTCGACGCGGCGTCCGAGCCGCGCGTTGAACCGGCTCGACCGGAGCACGCCTTCGCGCGTGAAGCCGGCGTTCTGCGCAACCTTGTTCGATGCGAGGTTGACCTCGTCGGCGCGGAGTTGCAGGCGTGGCGCCCTCGCCTCCTCGAGCACCCAGCGCGACACCAGTCGAAGCGCCCTCGAGCATAGGCCGCGACCGCGCGCGTCGGGCGACATCCAGTAGCCGACCTCGGCGGTCCCCGCGTCGAGGCCGTCGAGCCAGCGCACGCCGATCGCGCCGACCGGCTCGCCCGACTCGACGATCGCGAAGTTCGTCGGGCTTCCCTGCCGCCAGCCGATCCGGCAGAGCTCGATGTACGCGCGGGCGTCCTCCTCGGTGTACGGCGACGGAATCTGGTCGAGAAACGCCGCGATCGCGGGGTCGTTGCAGGCCGTCGTGAGCACCGCGACGTCGCCCGGCTCGCCCCACGGTCTCAGCGACACGACGCCGTCGTTCAGGGGCGGATCGGGCGGTCCCATTGCCATTGCCATACGATATGCAGGCCCGTTTCGCGCTGGATAGCGGGCGGGAAACTCCCGTTTGGAGCCGAAGGAGACCGGATGGCGATCATCGAGGGCGTACGCGGAACGATCGATCTGAGCGATCACGGCCTGTCCCCGAGTGGCCGCGTCTTCGCCCGTCCGACGACCGCGCTCCTCTACATGCATGCGCTCCAGCGGGGCGATGGGCAGCTCGCGGAGGGCGGGCCGCTCGTCGTCGACACCGGCGTGCACACCGGGCGCTCGCCGAACGACAAGTACGTCGTCCGCGAGCCGGGCTCCGAGGATCGGATCGCCTGGGGCAAGGTCAACCAGGACCTCGACGAGGATCGCTTCGAGGGCCTTCGCGACAAGATCGTCGCGTATCTCGAAGGCCGCGACCTCTACGTCGTCGATGCCTTCGCCGGAGCCGACCCGGAACACCGGCTCTCGCTCCGTGTGATCACCGACAGCCCCTGGCACGCGCTGTTCGCCAAGACGCTCTTCATCGACCCGACCGAGGAGGAGCTCGCCGAGCACGAGCCGCAGGCGCTCGTCCTGCACGCTCCGGCGGTCGAGGGCGACACCGCTGCCGACCGCCTCCGGTCGCCGACGTTCGTCGTCCTGCACCCGACTCGAGCCGAGGTGCTGGTCGGAGGGACCTTCTATGCCGGGGAGATCAAGAAGTCGATCTTCACGCTGATGAACGACCGGCTGCCGCAGGAGGGCGTCCTCCCGATGCACTGCTCGGCGAACGTCGACGACGACGGACGCGTCGCCGTCTTCTTCGGCCTCTCCGGGACCGGCAAGACGACGCTGTCCGCCGACCCCGAGCGCCATTTGATCGGCGACGACGAGCACGGGTGGAGCGAAGACGGGATCTTCAACATCGAGGGCGGCTGCTACGCGAAAGTCATCCGTCTGTCTGAGGAAGCGGAGCCCGAGATCTACAAGACCACGCGGTCGTGGGGGAGCGTGCTCGAGAACGTGGTCGTCGACGAGAGCGGCGTGCTCGACCTGGACGACGACTCCAAGACGGAGAACACGCGCGGCGCTTACAAGCTCGAGCAGATTGCCAACGCACTGCCCGAGAAGCGCGCGGGCCATCCGAGCTCGATCGTCTTCCTCACCGCCGACGCCTTCGGAATCCTCCCGCCGATCGCGCGGCTGAACCGCGAGGAGGCGATGTTCTACTTCCTGTCGGGGTTCACGGCGAAGCTCGCCGGCACCGAGATCGGCGTCCAGGAGCCGCAGCCGACCTTCTCGGCCTGTTTTGGTGAGCCGTTTCTCCCGCAGTCCCCGACTGTCTACGCCCACATGCTCGGCGAGAAGCTCGACGAGCACCCGCACGCGAGTGTCTGGCTCGTCAACACGGGGTGGACCGGCGGCCCTTACGGTGAGGGCAACCGGATGCCGATCCAGGCGACCAGGACGATGCTCCGAGCGGCCCTTACGGGCGAGCTCGACGGCCTCGAGTACCGCGAGGACCCGATCTTCGGCTTCCAGGTGCCCGTCGAGATCTCCGGCGTCGACACCGGGCTACTCGACCCGCGCTCGACGTGGCGCGACCCGGACGCGTACGACCGCAAGGCCCGCGAGCTGGCGCGGATGTTCCGCGACAACTTCGTGCAGTTCGCGGACGATGCCGGCGAGGCGGTCGTCGCCGCCGGCCCGAGCGTCTAGCCCGCGAAGCTCGTCGAGACCGGCTCGCGGCCCTCGACTGCCGCGTAGAGGTCGGCGAGGAGCGTGGACTGACCCAGAGCCTCGACGGCGCCGTGCTCCTCGAGCCACGCGTCCGACTCCTCGGCCGAGAGCCGCCCGAACTCGATGTTGGCGGCGCAGCGGCCCGGCCGTGCAACTGCCGGGTGGAGCGCCTTGATCGGCTCGTTCGTGGTCACGAGGACGAGGATGCGGAGCCCCTGACCGATCAGCCCGTCGACGACGTTCAGGAACCTCGACAGACCTTGGCCGATGACCGCTTTCGCGTCTGGCGTCAGGAGCTCACCCGTGTCTTCGAGGACTAGGAGCCGCCAGGCCTCGCTGCTTCCGGGCTCTCCGGGAGGACCGGGGAAGTAGGGGTGGTCGCCGGACAGCGCCATGTGCTGCATCACGCGGGGGTCGGGCATTTCCGCGTAGCCCGGCTGCATGAGGACCTGCATCAGGTAATCGGCATGCTCGCCAAAGAAAGAGTCCGGGTCGACGATGTACTTGAACTCGCACCAGTCGCGCCACTCCCAGGCCAACGCGCGGAGCGCGAAGGTCTTGCCCGAGCCGGCCTCGCCGTGCCAGAGGACCAGCTGGCCGCCGTGCGCCGGGCGGAAGTCGCGCATGAGTCGGTCGAGCCCCGCGCGCGTGGATGACGCGTAGTTCGCCTCGACTTCGCTCCAGTCGGGAGCGGCCACGGCGCGGTGGGACGCGATTGGCCCGTGACGGCTATACGTCCAGAACTGGACGTTGACCTTGTGCTCTGCACTCGGGTCGGTAGGCGGAAACAGCGCCTTGAGCGCCTCCAGCGAGCCGGGCGGGAAGGCGTCGGCCAGCTCGTCGGGGAATGCCTGGGTGCTCAGCCAGACTCCCTTGTCTGCGATCAACTTCGCGGTCTCGTCGTCCATCAGATGGCCGTGCTCGATGCACTTCACGCCCGCCGCGATCGACCGACGAATCGACTCGGGCGTGTAGGCATGCACGGTGACATAGGTCCCCCAGTTCTCCGCCGCTTCGACAGCGGCGCGCAGCTCGGCCTCGGTGAAGGTGGAGGCGTCGAGCGGGCTGCGCGGCGAGGCCACGCCGCCGCCCGCCGTCAGCTTGATCTGTGAAGCCCCCAACAGGAGCTGCTCGCGCACCCGCACGCGGACCTCATCCGGGCTGTCCGCAATCATGGCGGCGCCAACCTGGTCGCCACGCGACTGCGGCGAGCCTATGACGCGCGGCACCTCGAACGGCTGGCGAAAGTCGCCATGGCCGCTGGTGATCGTGATGATGGCGCCTGACGGATAGATCCGCGGCCCGGCAACGACCCCCTCGTCGATCGCACGCTTCAGCCCGAACACCGGCCCGCCCACGTCACGGACGGTGGTGAACCCGCGCATCAGCGTGTCCGCCGCC
>Ga0081455_10009476_pt1 | contig 10013 bp, 8 predicted proteins | sample TabmetS3T2R1_FD_70207 | JGI IMG/M metagenome (GOLD analysis project Ga0081455, IMG submission 70207) | Tabebuia heterophylla rhizosphere microbial communities from the University of Puerto Rico - S3T2R1 | ecosystem: Host-associated > Plants > Roots > Rhizosphere ... | reverse complement strand
AGCAGAATCTGTTGCCCGATACCTCGGGCGAACCCGTGCGCCATCCGCAGGTTGCCGAGGTGTTCGAACAGGACGAGAAGGGCAGCTACCGCCCGCGCAACTCGCTGCTCAATTGACCTGCGGACGCAACGTCGAAAACTGCCAGCTCCGCCTCCTTTCGATCCTGGCATCGCGTGATGGCGACCAACCCCACTTCTCCCGTTTCCGCCGCTCCAAAGCGGGCCGCCACGACGGAAGAGAAGCTCGTGCTCACCTCGTCGCGGTATTTTCCCGACTGGCTGGCGCGCGTGCTCGCCAGCCCCGCCTTCACCACCTATCAGGCCGGCAAGCTGTTCCTGATCGCGGCCCTGCCTAGCGTGCGCAACCCAGCGGCGAGCGGCTTCGTTAGCGACGAGATCCAGGCGTGATCTCGATCGACGAGAACTAGCCCCGCACACGTGGCCTTCGGGGGTTCCCCGGTTGCCATCAGGACGGATCATTCACGACGGCCGCGGGATTATTTCCGCCTGCTCGCGTGTTAGTCTGGGCGTATCGCAGGCGATCGTTCGGCTTGCGCCGGCTGTTCGACTGGCCAGCGCATGGGTGCCGACAGGAACATGCCGGAATGAACGAACCGTCGGTCTCCGCGTTGAACAACGGCCCGTTGGCCGGGCCGCGCGCACATATTCGTCTCGTCAAATCCTAGCGGCGAGCTCGATCGATTCACACCGGAGGCTTCCATGGCGAACCTCATCGTCGGCAATGACGGCAGCAATACGCTGCCAGGGACCACCGGGACGGACGTCATCTACGGCTACGACCCGAACGGACCGCAGAGCCAGGCCAGCAGCATCCTCGCCACCCGGGTCGCGACCGGCTTCGGGCAGCCCGTTTTCGCGGGCTCGGCGCCGGGCGATACCGGCCGTCTGTTCATCGTGGAGAAAACCGGGCTGATCAAAATTCTCGATCTTGCCACAGGAGCGGTTCTGGCAACGCCGTTCCTTGACCTGACCGGCCAGATTCGGACCGAAGGTGAGCGCGGCCTGCTCGGCCTCGCTTTCGATCCTGACTTCGCGACCAACGGTTTCTTCTACGTCTATCTCATCAATAACCCGAATGCTGACGCCGAAGTCCGTCGCTATCACGTGTCGTCGGACCCAAACGTCGCCGACCCCGCGAGCCTCGCGCCGATTATCACCATCGACCAGACCACCAACAACAACCACAAGTCCGGTTGGATCGGTTTTGGACCCGACGGCTACCTCTATATCGCGTCCGGTGACGGTGCCCCGTCCACCAATGGACAAGATCTCAACACCTTGCTCGGCAAGATCCTGCGGATCGACGTGCACAATGATGGCTTCCCCGCCGATCCCGCTCGCAACTATGCGGTGCCGGCCGACAATCCCTTTGCGATGGCGAACGGCGCCGACGAGATATTCGCGTTCGGCTTGCGCAACCCGTGGCGGGACAGCTTCGACCGCGGCCTCGGCGACTTCTATATCGCCGACGTCGGGGCCAATATGTGGGAGGAGGTCAATCTCGGCCAGATCGGCGCCAACTACGGTTGGAACGCGTTTGAGGGACCGGATGCCTTCCCTGGCGGTGGCCCAATTTCGATCGGACCCGTGGTCTTCCCCATTTACTATTATAGCCACACGGTAGGGCAGTCGATCACCGGCGGCTACGTCTATCGCGGCGAAGCGGAGGTGCTACAGGGGCAGTATTTCTTCGCCGACTTCGTGCAGGGCAAGATTTTCACCCTGCGTTTCGACGGCACATCGTGGGTCGCCACCGAACGCACCTCGCAAGTCACCCCCGATTTCGGCGCCATCAACAATCCATCGTCATTTGGCGAAGACGCCCGTGGCAATCTTTATCTGGTCGACTTCGACGGAGAGATCTTCAAGCTGACGCCCACCGGCGCTTCCGCCGACCAGGCGGATACGCTTCAGGGCTTTGGCGGCAACGACCTGCTGTTCGGTGGTTCGGGGAACGACACGCTCGACGGCGGCCCCGGCGCCGACACCATGCTGGGCGGCGCGGGCTCGGATACGGCGGATTATTCCTCCTCCCCGGTGGGCGTGACGGTGAACCTCGCGAGTGGCCTCGGCGCCGGCGGCGATGCACAGGGCGACGTCCTCGGTGGCATCGAGAACATCTTCGGCAGTGCGCACGATGACATGCTCACCGGCAACAGCGGCGCCAACATGCTCACCGGCGGTGCCGGCATCGACGCGATGTACGGCGGTGCCGGCAACGACACGTATTTCGCCGACAACATCAGCGATGCGGTGATCGAGAACCTCAACGAGGGCAACGACACGGTCTTTGCCTCGGTCAACTATCGGCTGGGGGCGAACGTGGAAGACCTGGTGCTGCAGGGCAGCGCCGGGCAGGGCTACGGTAACGCTCTGTCGAACATGATCAACGGCACGAGCGCTGACAACCTGCTCGACGGCGGCGCCGGCGTCGACGCGATGTACGGCGGGGACGGCAACGACGCGTATTTCGTCGACACTACGAGCGACCAGGTGATCGAGAACCTCAACGAGGGCAACGACACGGTCTACGCCTCGGTCAACTATCGGCTGGGGGCGAACTTCGAATACCTGGTGCTGCAGAGCAGCGCCGCGCAGGGTTACGGTAACGCGCTGTCGAACGTGATCAGCGGCACCAGCGCGGACAACCTGCTCGACGGCGATGCCGGCATCGACGCGATGTACGGCGGGGGCGGCAACGACGCGTATTTTGTCGACAACATCAACGATGTGGTGGTCGAGAACCTCAACGAGGGCAGCGACACGGTCTATGCGTCAGTCAACTACCGGCTGGGGGCGAACCTGGAACACCTGGTGCTGCAGGGCAGCGCCGTGCAGGGTTACGGTAACGCTCTGTCGAACGTGATCAGCGGCACGAGCGCCGACAACCTGCTCGACGGCGATGCCGGCATCGACGCGATGTACGGCGGGGCCGGCAACGACGCGTATTTCCTCGACAACAGCGGCGATGTGGTGATCGAGAACCTCAGCGAGGGCAACGACACCGTCTACGCGTCGGTCGACTACCGGCTGGGGGCGAACGTAGAGAATCTCGTGCTGCAGGGCAGCGCCATGCAGGGCTATGGCAACGGTCTGGCGAACGCGCTCGCCGGCACCTCCGATGCCAACCTCCTCAACGGCGGCGGGGGCGGCGACTTTCTCACCGGCGGCGGCGGCGGCGATTTCTTCGTGTTCAACGCCGGTGAAGCCGACGGCGACATCGTCGCCGACTTTGCTGGCGGCGGCGCCGGGGATTTCCTCCTGTTCGTCGGCTATGGCATGGGGGCAACCTACACCAACATCGACCCCACGCATTGGCAGGTGACTTACGACGGCGGTTCCTCGCACGACATCATCACCTTCAGCAACGGTGCTCCGATCGATCCGACCGACTTCGCGTTCGCTTGAAGCGGCGGCAACATGCTCGGTCTGACGCGCCATGCCGCGAGTGCACCGCTTGATTCCACCCCCTGCAACAGAAAGAGGCGCGCCCCAGGGCGCGCCTCGATCTCATCAGAACCAGATTGCGAAGGATTATCTGGTCGGAGCCGCTGGCGGCGCCGGCTGCTGCTGACCTTCGAGCTTCTTGCGCGCCTCCTCGGCCCGCTTCTGCAGCTCGTCCTGCAGCTGCTTCTGCTGCTCCTCGAATTTCTTGGGATCGGTCGGCGGGCCATCGTAGGCCTTGGCGAAGTCCGTGAGCGGAACCACGAGGCTGATGGGCTGGCCGGCGCCGTTGATGCCCTGGATGACCAGGCCCTGCCCTTTCTTCAGCTTGCCGATCAGCTCCCCGCTCGCCTCGTAGTCGGCCATGCAGCCGTTGTTGAAGCAGATGACGTAGGGCCCGGTCATGGGCTGGCCCTGGTCGACGATCACGCGCGTTCCAGGTTGCAGCGACATGCCCAGGGGCAAGGTGACGCGAAGCACCTTCTTGGGATCGTTCTCCGGCTCGATCAGGACGGCAGCCACGACCGGCATGCCCGACTCGACCCTGCCGTCCTTGCCGGTGAAGCAGACCTGCTTGGCGTTGGCCTCCTGGCCCTTCAGGCAGAACTTGGTCCAGGGCGAAAAGATGAGCTGCGGCTGATCGCCGGCGGGCGCCTGCGCCTGCGGGGCGGGTGTCTCGGCCGGCTTCGGCGCGGGCGCCGCCTTGGGCGCGGCCTTCGGGGCCGCTTTCGGCGCGGCAGGTGCCGGCGGGGCCGGCGGCGTCTGCGCGAAGGCTGCCGCCCCCATCAGCGCGGTGAGCATCGTCGTCGCCGCTGCGACGGCAAACGCGCGTGCGGCCGGCCGGGCCGGCGCAAAAACCAACCGTTGATCCATCGACAGATCCTCTCGCTGACCGCTCGGCAAGCGCCCCCCGCGCCGGAACGGCTCCCCCAGTATTATGGCTGTGTCGGCACCAAATGCGGCGGGAGCGTGACGCCGGCACCGCCCGATACCGATTTCGGGCCATCCGGAAAGCCATAACCCCGCCGCCTTGTGCGGCGAGACATCACCGGCCGCAACCGATATTCGTGTGCGGGCCGAACAACCTGTGCCGCTCTGTTCATTTGGAACTATTCGTAGCACCCGAGCCGCCTTGCCACCGTGAACGCGCCCGTCTTCCTCGATCTGCTGCTCCGTCGCGGGGCGCAAAGCTGCGCGGCGGCTTGCTGCGCGCTCGCGCTCGCCCTCGGCCTCGGCGACGGGGGATATGCCTCCGGCGAGGCCGGTGCCGCCGAGGCGCGGCATGGCATCGCCATGCACGGCGAGCCGGCGCTGCCGGAAGGCTTCACGCGGCTGCCTTACGTCGACCCGGACGCCCCCAAGGGCGGACGCCTCGTTCAAGGCGTGCTCGGCACCTTCGACAGCCTCAATCCGTTCATCGTGAAGGGGATCGCGCCCGCGTCGATCCGCGGCTACGTGGTCGAAAGCCTGATGGCGCGCGGCTATGACGAGCCGTTCACGCTCTATGGATTGCTCGCGCGCGCGGTCGAGACCGACGCGCAGCGCAGCTACGTCACCTTCCACCTCGATCCGGCGGCACGCTTCTCCGACGGCAGGCCGGTCACCGTCGAGGACGTCATCTTCTCCTGGCAGCTCCTGCGCGACAGAGGCCGGCCGAACCATCGCACCTATTACGCCAAGGTCGTCAAGGCGGAAGCGGTCGGCGAGCGCGCGGTCCGCTTCGATCTCTCCAGCAGCGAGGACCGCGAGCTGCCGCTGATCCTCGGATTGATGCCGGTGCTCGCCCGGCACGCCGTCAATCCCGACACGTTCGAGGACACCTCGTTCCAGCCGCCGCTCGGAACCGGCCCCTATGTCGTGGGCGAGGTCGACCCCGGCAAGAGCGTGACGCTCAAGCGCAATCCGGCCTATTGGGGCCGCGACCTCGCGGTCAACCGCGGGTTCTGGAATTTCGACGAGATCCGCTTCGACTACTACCGCGAGACCAATTCCCATCTCGAGGCGTTCAAGCGCGGTCTCTACGACCTGCGCAACGAGCACGATCCCGGCCGCTGGCAGACGGCCTACGATTTTCCGGCCGTGCGCGACGGCCGGGTGCTCAAGGAAGCGCTGCCGACCGGCGTGCCGAAGGTGAGCACTTATTTCGTGTTCAACACCCGCCGCGCGATCTTCTCCGACATTCGCGTGCGCGAGGCGCTGTTGCTGCTGTTCGACTTCGAATGGATCAACCACAGCTATTTCTTCGACCTTTATCGCCGCACCGCGGGCTATTTCGACGGCTCCGAGCTGTCCTCGCACGGCCGGCCCGCCGATGCGCGGGAACGCGCGTTGCTGGCGCCGTTTCCCGGCGCGGTTCGCGCCGATGTGCTCGAAGGCACCTGGTCTCCGCCGGTCACCGACGGCTCCGGGCGCGACCGCGCGACGCTCAAGCGCGCGCTCGCGCTGTTCTCCGCCGCGGGCTACGAGCTGCGCGGCACCGAGCTCGTCGAGCGCAAGAGCGGCCGCCCGTTCACTTTCGAGATCCTGGTCACGGCGCGCGACGAGGAACGGCTCGCGCTCTTGTTCACGCAAAGCCTGAAGCGGGCCGGCATTGCTGCGCGCGTGCGCATGGTCGACGCGGTGCAATACGAGGGGCGCCGCCTCGGCTACGACTTCGACATGATCGAGAACCGCTGGGACCAATCGCTGTCGCCCGGCAACGAGCAGGCCTTCTACTGGGGCTCGGCCGCCGCCGACCAGCCCGGCACGCGCAATTACATGGGCGTGAAGAGCCCGGCCGTCGATGCGATGATCGCCGCTCTGCTCAAGGCGGAGCGCCGCGACGATTTCGTCGCGGCGGTGCGCGCGCTCGACCGCACGCTGATCTCCGGCTTCTACGTCATCCCGCTGTTTCACCTTCCCGCGCAGTGGATCGCGCGCTGGACCACGGTCGAGCGGCCCGCCGCAACATCGCTCTACGGCTATCTCCCGGAGAGCTGGTGGCGCAGCGGAAAGGGGCGGTGACCGTCGGATCGCGCCACGCAGTTCCAAGAATTACAGGACGACGAACTGGACGGAGTGACGTCAAGCCACATCGATCGAACTGGTCAAGCCTCTCGAGCAGAATTAACTGCGGGAAATAACAGACCGACCAAGATGCGCTAGGTTCGAGCAAGCTAGCTGCTTATTCGGCAGCAACTAGGCGTCGTTCGGCGCTCTCCACAACCATTGGCGTCTCCCAATCCTGGCGCATCGGGGGCGCACCCCAACGCTTTGTCACCATCGCGACCCAATCAGACGTGTAAAGCGCATCAGCGGCAGCCCTATTCTCCCAGAGGTAAATGCCGACGATGGAGGTGCCGTCCGGCGCGATGCCATAGTACTTGCGGATCAATCCCGGAATGGCCTGATACGTGTGGGCTGTCGCCTTGATAGTCGCGATCAGCTCGTCCTTCGATGTGCCGACCGGTACATTGAACGACCACATGACGGTGTGCATTGGGATATCTCCATTGATCGCCAAAGATGATCCAAACTCGTCAGTCACGACCCGCCGGGCCGGTCAGGCTAGCCACGTGCCAGCTACTCGATCACCTCGTCGGCGCGGGTGAGCAGCATCGGGGGAATTTCGAGATCCAGGGCCTTGGCGGTCTTCAGATTAATGACCAACTCGTATTTGGTCGGTTGCTGCACTGGCAAGTCGGCCGGCTTCTCGCCCTTGAGGATGCGATCGACGTAAGACGCGGCGCGACGCCACTGCTCGACCTGATCGATCCCGTACGAGATCAGTCCGCCGGCGTTAGCAAACAACGAGTAGGGATAAATCGCGGGCAAGCGGTGGCGCGCAGCCAATGCGATGATCAAATCCCTATTGACGATATGGGCCGCGCTTGGCAGCACGACCAGTCCGCCCTTCGGCTGGGCCGAAAAAGCGGCTATGAATCGCTCGATCTCGAGCGCGTCGTCTGCTGCCACTGCTATCACCGTCGTTCCAAGCGTGGGCGCCGCTGCCTGCGCCGCGCGCAAGAAGGCGGCATGCGCCGCGATCTTGGAGTGAAGCAGAATTGCCACGCGCGTGAGGCCGCGCGTGGCCTCTGTGAGCGTTTCAAGCCATTTTCCGCCCATCTCGGGCTCGAAATTGGTGAACCCGGTCATGTTGCCGCCGGGACGCGCCAGACTCGCGACAAAGCCGCCGCCGACCGGATCGGAGACCTGCACGAACACAATCGGCACGCTGCTGGTTGCCTGACGCAGCGCCGCGAGGACGGGATTGGTCTGCGCAAGAATGAGATCGGGAGACAGGGCCACCAATTCATCCGCGGAAACACGCATGCGTTCCGTGTCAGCGTTGGTGTAGCGATAGTCGATCCGGATATTTCGGCCGTCCGTCCAGCCGAGCTCTTGCAACCGGTTCAGAAACGCAGCGGTGCGCGCGCGTTGCTCTCGGTCGCCCTCGGCGAATCCTATGAGCGCGCCGATACGGCGTGCGCGATCCGGCTGCTGCGCGCGCGCTGCGAGCGGCCTTGCGGCCGCCAATACGCCGCCAAGCAAGATGACGAATTCGCGCCGTCGCATACCTAACACGAGGGCCCCCTCGTAGTCGGTCCGCCGCACCATCAGCCTACCACCGACCCGGTGGCAGGTCCTTGGCGCTGGCCTGAAATGTTCTGAATCGAGGCTTTCCGCCTCGGTGTACGAGCAAGGGAACGGGGCGTCCCGATTAACCAGGCCCAAGAATACAGCGCCTTGGAAGCTCAATCGTAAACGCCTCTTAACCCACCTGAGGGAGCCTGCCGCATGACACAAATGGAGGCTCTCCCCGTGAAACTTCTCTACGCCATTGCTTCTGCACTGTTCTGCGTAGCCGCTCCGGTGGCCGTTCCCGCACAATCGCTCGACCTGTCATTGATGTCGGCGCTGTGTTCCGACGACTACTACGAGGACACGACTGGTCAGTGCGGTGCCATCTCTGCCGGCGGAGTCTTCACGATTGAAGCGATCTTGGCGAAGTATGGGGTTATCATCACCGATACCGATGCCGAGGTAATCTTCCTCTATTTAGACGACCTGGAAGACATGCCGGTCGGCTCGGTTCAGCCCCGGAACGAAGACGCAATCTCAAGCGACGAGAAATCCAACGCCGAGCCTGCCAACGAGCAAGAGACAATCGCCTCTAAGGTCGTCACCGTGCAACCGCCACCCGAAGCAGGCGGCGAGGCGGCGGACGATGTCACAATGACCGGTCCAACCGCGCGGCGCATCCCGGCAGCCGCCGAGCCGGTCGACGATCGGACGATCGAATGAAGGCCGCCAACGTTGTTGGACAGTAACTACATTCACGCTGAGCCGCCAAAGCCCGCTCCCCCAGTACCCGTGCGTGTATCTCGCCGATCGCAGCTTGTGGCTGCCCTGCGGCAGCACGAGCGCCCCATTGTCATCGAAGACCAGGACCTTGCCCGACCCTTCGTTCGGCTATTACGGACGCGGGACATGAAACTGCGGCCGCTCGGGGCGTTAGTTGCGGAAATGATGTCCTACACGATCCGACGGTGCTACGGCTCCGACATTGAGAACGATTGGTACATCGGCGAATACATCCTTCCGGGAAATGTTCAGAAAGTGATCCTCAAATCGAAGACGCTCCCCATGGGACCATCAGCACCCACCGGTTGACGTCACCTAGGTCGCGCGCTTCGTTGACGCGCTTTCAATTCTACGACCACCTAAAGGCGTACACCGCCGCACCGCCCGACGTGCTGCGTCTGCGGCGTCCTGCGCTTTCCTGCTTCCCTGGCAATGTTGACGAGCCGTTAACAGCCATCGCCTACAATGACTGGTCCGTCCCGCGCAACCGGCTCGTCATCATGGCGCTCTTGGGTCCGATGGTGGTGGTCGCCGAGAGTTCGGCGGCCGATTTGGTCGACGTGCTCGCGAAAGCCGGCGCCTTTCCGATCTCGGAAGCACGCTGGGCCGACGTGCCCGCCGTCGTCAACGAAATCCAGCCGGTCGCGCTCGCCGTCGCCGACCCGCGCGGCAACCCCTCGCCGCCGCACCTGCGCGCCGCCATCCATTGCATCGAGGCGCGCGGCGGTCCGGTCATGCCGGTCGTCGCGCTGGTGGAGCACGACACCAGGCCGCTCGTCCCCGGCGCGCTGGCGATCGCATTGGACGATTCCACCGAGCGGCTGATTGCGCGACTGCACTCGGCGCTACGGGTGCGAACTCTGCACGCCACGGTGTTGCGGCGCGCGCGCAGCGCGGGCGCGAGGACGGGAATCCCGACCTCGATTCCCGCCGGCTTGCTCGACGGCGCGACGGTGCTGTGCGTCGGCCGCGGCGCGTCCTATCCCGCGCTTTCGATCGCGATCGGCGAACGCCTCGGGCTCATCGGAGCGCTCGGCGTCGAGACCGCCATGCACTACCTCAACGCGCGCGACGTGGACGGCGTCATCATCGGCGAAGGGCTCGGCTCGCGCGCGACCGAGGCGCTCTTGACCATGCTCGCCGAGGACACGCGCTTTCGCGACCTGCCGGTCGGGCTGCTCAACAACGCCACGGTCGAGGAGGAGC
>Ga0081455_10009475_pt1 | contig 10013 bp, 10 predicted proteins | sample TabmetS3T2R1_FD_70207 | JGI IMG/M metagenome (GOLD analysis project Ga0081455, IMG submission 70207) | Tabebuia heterophylla rhizosphere microbial communities from the University of Puerto Rico - S3T2R1 | ecosystem: Host-associated > Plants > Roots > Rhizosphere ... | reverse complement strand
CCCGCTGGCGGCGGTTCGCCGTCGTCGCCCGCTGGCGGCCCCGCGACGGGAACTGGCAACTCGACGGCCAGCAGCAGCGCGACTTCCACCGCCTCGCACCTGTTCTGCCCGCACGTCGTCGATCTCAAAGCCCATCTCGCGTACAGCTGCGTCACCGACGCGATGACCCAGAGCAGCAGCCCGGTGTGGGCGTTCAAGCTGGAACGGCCGGTCGATGTCAACTGGACGATGGACGAGGGCTCGGCCGACGTCACCGGGCCGAAGGGTGAGACCCCGGCGGCCGCGGCGAAGCGGATGACCACGCGCATGCTGGATCTGCTCTACGGCAAGCCGGCGCCCAAGACCAGGACCGAGCAGGACACCGACATCAGCGTCGGGCGCGCCAAGGGACACCTGGTCCAGACGCTGATCACGATCGACCCGAGCTACCGCAAGGCCCAGCACCTGCGCGTCCAGCAAGAACGGTTGTGGCTGGTCGTGGTGCCGGTCGCGCCCGGCAAGCTGTCCGGCTGGTACACGTCGATCCCGGATTTGCTCAAGGCGGAATGGCCCAACGTCCCCGCCGTGCTGAGGAGCCTGCAGGTCGTCTGAGTCGGCAAGCGGAATAATCAGGAGGATGAGCGAGCCGAGCCCTCCTGCATCGGAGCGACGAGCCAAGCGCGCCGCTGCGCGCCGCCGTCGAGCGGCCGAGAGTGTGGCCGCGCACGCCGACGACTACGCCGAACTGGTCGACGCCCTCGGCCACTGGCTCACCCCGCAGCGGGTCGATGCGCTCGGCGCCCAGGTCGCCACGTACGTCGCCCGCCACCGCCGGGCCAACGGGGCCAGCCCGGGATGGGGCCAGACGCTGACCGGCAGCGGGGTCATGGACGCCGTGCCGTTCGCACCGCCCGAAGAGCTCGCCTCGGCGGCCCGGCAGAAGTGGCGCAATGTCGGGTTCGGCGCGGTGATGCAGGCCTGCCGGGCTCGCGGCTGGGTCGACTACGGGCAGCGTCAGCGCGAACTCATCCCGGGGCGGCGCTTCGCCGAGGCCGTCCGCGCTGCGCAGACCAGGCGCAGCAACCAGGCCGCCCAGGCCCGTCGCTAGCAGATCGTCGCCCGCTTCTGGTCACCAGGTCGCGGCCCCAGCGTGGCCGCTTTTGGTCACCAGGTCTCATATAACCGGCCTGGTGACCAAAACCGGATCAGGCGGATCAGACGAGGCCGTGGTCGTAGGCGAACACCACGGCGGCGGCCCGGTCGCGCAGCTCCAGCTTGGTGAAGACGTGGTTGACGTGCGTCTTGACGGTGCCCTCGCCGACGACGAGCCGCTCGGCGATCTCGGCGTTGGACAGCCCGCGCCCGATCAGGGCCAGCACCTCGCGCTCGCGGGCGGTCAGCGACCCGACGGCCGGGTCGTCACGGCGCGGCGCCGGGCCGGCGCTCGCGTCCCGGTAGACCGACAGCACCCGCCCGGTCACGGCCGGGTCCAGCCATGATCCGCCGCCGGCCACCGCCCGCACCGCCCGCTGCAGGTCCTCGGCCGGCACGTCCTTGAGCACGAAGCCCGACGCCCCGGCCCGCAACGCCGCCGCCAGGATCTCGTCGTCGTCGAACGTGGTCAGCACCAGCACCGGCGGGGCATCGCCGCTGTCGACGAGCTGGCGCGTCGCCTCCACCCCGTCGACCACCGGCATGCGCACGTCCATCAGCACGACGTCCGGGCGCAGCTCGCCGACCACCGACGTGACGGTCGAACCGTTCGGGCATTCGCCGACGACCTCGAACCCGAACGGCTCGCGCAGGATGCCCCGCAGCCCGGTGCGCACCAGCTCCTGGTCGTCGACGAGCACCACGCGGATCACGGCCTACCTCCGATCGGCAGCTCGGCCTCGACCACCCATCCAGGTCCGCCCGGCCCGGCCGTGCACGTGCCGCCGACCGAGCCGGCCCGCTCGCGCATGCTGTCCAGGCCGACGCCGTGCCCCTGCCCGGGCGGCGCGCCGGTCTCGACGACCAGCCCGGCCTGCGCGCCGTCGACGGTCACGTGCACCGCGACCGGCCAGCCGCTCGCGTGCTTGGCCCCGTTGGTCAGCGCCTCCTGCAGGATGCGGTAGAGCGCGAGCCCGGTCGTCGCCGGCACCGCGTCGAGGTCGCCCGTGACGGTCAGCGTGACGTCGGCGCCGGCCGACCGGAACCGCTCGATCAGCGCCGGCAGGTCGGCCGCGCCCGGCAACGGCGCGACGTTGCCGCCGTCGCCGCCGTCGCGCAGCAGGCCCACCGCCCGGCGCACCTCGGCCAGGCTCTCCCGGCCCAGCCGCTCGGCCTCGGCCAGCGCCTGCGACGCCGACGCCGGGTCGTTGTCGACGGCCAGCCGGGCGCTTGCGACGTGCAGCTGGGACACGATCAGCGTGTGCGCGATGACGTCGTGCAGCTCGCGGGCGATGCGGTTGCGCTCCTCGGACCGGGCGCTCTCGGCCAGGCTGGCCTGGGCCGCGCGCAGCTGGGTCACCAGGTCGCGCTCGTGCCGCACGAGCAGGGCGGCCACGACGGTGAACGCCGTGCCGACCATCCACGGTCCCCATCCGGGATCGGGCTGGGCCCAGATCCACTCGGCGCCGAACAGCGCGATCGCGGCCGCGCAGTAGATCAGTCCGGCAACTCGTCCGACGGAAAGGACCAGCCAGCCGGCCAGCACGCAGACGGCCAGCCAGCCGACGCTGCTCGACAGCCCGTTCGACAGCACGGTGACCGCCGCCGTCGACACCAGCGCCAGGGCGAACCGGTGCAGCCCGTGCGTCGGGATCATCAGCTCGGCCGCACCGATTGCCACGACGGCCGCCACGATCGTGACCGTCAAGCTGTGATGGGAGCCGTGCGGATGCTGGCCGACCGCGATTCCGACGAACAGGGCCAGCGTGCCCAGGACGACCCACTTGCCGCCGCGAGGCAGCACGTCGGCAGTACTCGACGGCGCGGGGCTGGACACGCCGCGCATCGTACGGGCGGCGCGCCGCCTCCTCACGTGATCAACAGGGAGAAATGGCCACCGGAGCGACCACTTCTCCCTGTTGATCAACGGGGTAGGACGGTTCACAGCGCCGCGCGGCGGGCCGCCACCACGGTGGCCACGACGGCCAGCGCCCCGGCGATGATCAGCGAGTTGGTGGCCGTCCCCAGGCCCAGCCACGGGTCGCGGATCGACTTGGTGACCTGCGTCAGTGGCAGCACGTCCGCCACGTGGCGCAGCGCCGAGCCCATCACGCGTGGCGGCGGGCCACCCGAGCCGAGCAGGAACGACGGGAAGAACAGCAGCAATCCGACCGCCTGGGCCGACCGCGCCGAGGGCATCAGCGACCCGAGCAGCACCCCGCCGCTGACGAACGCCACCGCGCCGACCGCGATACCGATCAGCGCCCGGGCCGGCAGGTGCATCCCCGGGACGCCGTACACCGGCGCGGCGACGATCAGCAGCAGCGCCGACGCGACGGCCGTCACGAGCAGGCCGACCACCAGCTGGGCCACCGCGAACGAGAACCGCGGGAACCCCGAGGCCTGGAACCGGCGCAGCACGCCCCGTTCGCGGTAGGACGCCAGGTGGACGGGCAGCATGATCAGCCCGGTCGCGGCGATGACCACGGTCAGGTACGAGGCGACGTACCAGTGCGACGGCTTGGCGCCGGCGAAGTCGGGGTCGGGCGTCGTCCCGAACGAGCCGCCGATGATCAGCATCGTCACGATCGGGAACGCGAAGACGAACGTCAACACCAGGGGGTCGCGCACCATCAGCTTCAACTCGGCCCGCACCAGCCGGCCAATTGCGGTGCTCATGCCACTGCCTCCAACTCTTTCTCGGGAGTCGCACCGTCGAGCAGGCCGAGCAGGGCGGCCTCCAGGTCGGGCACTTCGACGGTCAGGTCGTCCGGCACGGGGCCGTGCCGGACCAGCTCCGCGCCGACGTAGGCGATGATGCGGCGATCGCCGCGCACCTCCAGGCGGTCGTCGATCCGCTCGACGGTGCGCACGCCGGCGACGGCGCGCAGGTCGGCGTAGAGCTCGGGCGTACCGGTCCAGGTGAACCGCACGGTCGCCCACTTCGCGTGCCGGTCGATCAGCTCGGACGGGGCGCCGGCGTCGAGCACCCGTCCGCCGCGCATGGCCACCACGCGATCGCACAGCACCTCGGCCTCGTCCAGTTCGTGCGTGACGAGCACGACCGTGGCCCCCTCGTCGCGCAGCCGGGCGACGGCCGCCCAGACGTTGCGCCGCGCGGCCGGGTCCAGGCCCTGGGTCAGCTCGTCCAGGAACACCAGCTGCGGCCGGTTGAGCAGCGCCAGCACCAGGAACAGCCGCTGCCGCTCGCCGCCGCTCAGCGACCCGAACGCGTTGTTGCGCCGCGACGTCAGCCCGAACCGGTCGAGCAGCTCGTCGGCGTTGCGGGCCCGCTCAGTCGCGAACAGCTCGACCGTCTCGCGCACCCGCAGCCGGTCGGGCAGCGCCGAGTCCTGCAGCTGGCTGCCGATGTGCGGGCGCAGCTGGTCGGCCTGGGTGGTCGGGTCGTAGCCGAGGACGCGCAGCGTGCCGCTGTCCGGACGGCGCAGGCCCTGGATGCACTCGACCGTCGTCGTCTTGCCGGCGCCGTTCGCCCCGATGAGACCCACGACTTCGCCCTGGTGGACGTCGAGGTCGACGCCGTCCACCACTGTTCGCGCCCCGTACCTCTTGCGGAGGTCCCGGATCATCACCACAGGTTGGTTTCTCATGCGGCAAATGGTGTCCGCGCAACGGGTTCCGGCACATCGCCGTACGGGTAGAACTCGGCCTCTACCCGGAGGAAGAGCCGCGCACCTGAGCGCCGCTCGCGACGAGCGGGACATGAAAGACCCCTAGCATCGAGCAGGTGACCGTTCTCCACGGTTCGTTCGAGTTGCCGTTCCCGTTACGGGTGCCGCCGCCGCGGGCATTCGCCGCCTTCGCCGATCCGGCGCTGCGCACGCGATGGTTCCGACTGCCCGGCCGGCGCGGCGCCTACGAGCTGGACTTCCGGGTCGGCGGCGGCGAGGTCGCGGGCAGCACCTTCGCGCCGGCCGGTGCCGACGAACAGCTCCAATACCGCTCGCGGTTCCTCGACATCGTCGCCGACGAACGGATCGTGCTGACCTACGAGTTCTCGCTGGACGGCCGGCGCCGCTGGGCATCTCTCGTCACCGTCGAGATCGCCCCGGACGCCGAGGGCTGCGAGCTGACCTGGACCGAGCAGTACGCCTTCCTCGTCGTGACGGGCGACGGGCGTCAGGACGTCGCGCACCTGCAGGGCGGCGCCCGGCTGCAGCTCAACGGGTTGGCCGCGGTGGTCGAGCCGTCGGTCGAGGGACGGCCTCCACCCGCCGGTAGAGCGTAGGGCCGTAGGGTGGACGGGTGCCTGCCACGACGCTCGCGCCGCACGCGATCACGTTGCCCCGCCCGTCCTTCGAACTCGTGCACGCCACGCTGCCCAACGGGCTGCGCGTCGTCCTGGCGCCGGACCGCTCCGCTCCGGTCGTCGGGGTCGCGGTGCTGTACGACGTGGGATTCCGTTCCGAGCCCGAGGGGCGCACCGGGTTCGCCCACCTCTTCGAGCACCTGATGTTCCAGGGGTCGGCGAACCTCGAGAAGCTGGCGCACTTCCGCTACGTGCAGTCCTCGGGCGGCACGTTCAACGGCAGCACCCATCCCGACTACACCAACTACTTCGAGGCCCTGCCGTCGAACGCCTTGGAGCGCGGGCTGTTCCTCGAGGCCGACCGGATGCTGTCGCCGCGCATCACCGAGGAGAACCTGGCCAACCAGATCGCCGTGGTGAAGGAGGAGATCCGGGTCAACGTGCTGAACCGGCCCTACGGCGGCTTCCCGTGGCTGGAGCTGCCGCCGGTGCTGTTCGACACCTTCCCCAACGCGCACAACGGTTACGGCGACTTCGTCGACCTGGAGAGCGCCACCGTCGACGACGCAGCCGATTTCTTCCGCCGCTACTACGCCCCGGGCAACGCGGTGCTGACCGTGGCCGGCGACCTCGATCCCGAGGAGACGCTCGCGCTGATCGAGAAGCACTTCGCCGGCATCCCGCAGCGCCGGGTGGGCAAGCGGCCCGACTTCGGCGAGCCGCCGCTGACCGAGGAGCGCCGAGCGTCCACAGTGGACGCTCACGCGCCGATCCCCGCGGTCGCCATCGGGTACCGGGTGGCCGACCCGGTGCGCGAGCTCGACGCCCATCTGGCCAACATCCTGCTGGCCGAGGTGCTGTCCGACGGCGACGCCTCGCGGCTGCAACGCCGGCTGGTGCAGCGCGATCACCTGGTCACCGACATCTCGGCCTACCTGGGCGAGTTCGGCGACCCGTTCGACGAGCGTGACCCCACCCCGCTGACGATCTCGGCGCACTACCCGGACGCCGGCTCGCTCGATCGCATCCTGGTCGGCGTCGACGAGGAACTCGACCGCATCGCCAACGACGGCCTGGCCGACGGTGAGCTCGACCGGGTGCGTACGAAGCTGGCCAGCGCGCTGTTCCGCGAGATGGACGCGGTCATCTCCCGGTCGCTGAACTTCGCCAAGTTCGAGCTGATCTTCGGACGGGCCGAGCTGATCAGCGAGTTGCCCGATCGGCTCAGCGCCATCAGCGACCTCGACGTGCAGGCGGCGGCGGCCGCGCTGCGTCCGGATCGACGAGCCGTCGTCGAGCTGATCGCGGGGGGTGCGGCATGAGCGCGCCGGCGTTGACGGCCACCGTGCCGGAGCTGGGCACCCCGCGCCGGGCGCGCAAGCTCAGCACGCTCGAGCGCACGCTCGACTCCGGCCTGCGCGTGCTCGTCGTGCGCAAGCCCGGCGTGCCGCTGGTCGAGGTACGGCTGCGGGTGCCGTTCCTGTCGGCGCGCGCGGCCCACGCGGCGAAGGCGGCGCTGCTGTCCGACTCCGTACTCACCGGTACGGCCGACCTCGACCGGGCCGGGCTGGCCGCGGCCGTGCAGGGCCTCGGCGGTGACATCGGCTTCGGGGTCGACGCCGACCGGCTGCAGCTGTCCGGCAACGTGCTCGCCACCAACCTGCGTCGCTACCTCGACCTGGTCGCCGACGTACTGACGGGGGCGGCCTACCCGGCCAAGGAGGTCGTCGCTGAGCGCGAGCGGCTGGTTGAGCGGCTGACCATCGCCCGGTCGCGGGCGGGCGTCGTAGCCGCCGAGGCGCTGGCCAAGCGCATGTGGGGCGATCACCCGTACGCGTCCGACCTGCCCGAGACCGACGACGTCCAGGGCGTGACGGCCGCCCACGTGCGCCGCCTGCACCGCGACCTGATCCGTCCGGACGGCGCGGTGCTGGTGATCGTCGGCGACGTGTCGGCGCCGCGCACGGCCGACCTGGTGGCCAAGGCGCTCGACGGCTGGACCGGTGCCCCGGTGGCCAACCGGGTACCGCAGTTGCCTTCGGTCGAGTCCGGACCGCTGCTGCTCGTCGACCGGCCCGGGTCGGTGCAGTCGTCGCTACGGCTCGGCGCGTCGGCGCTACGGCGTGACGACGAGCGGTACCCCGCGCTACAGCTGGCGAATCTCATCTTCGGCGGCTACTTCTCGTCGCGGTGGACCGAGAACATCCGCGAGGACAAGGGCTATACGTACGGCCCGCACAGCGGCGTCGACCACCACGCGCTCGGCTCGTACCTGCAGCTGCAGGCCGACGTCGCGACCGAGGTCACCGGTCCGGCCCTGCTCGAGACGCTGTACGAGATGGGGCGCATCGCGTCGTTGCCACCGTCCGTCGACGAGGTCGAGTCGGCCCGCCAGTACGCGATCGGCACGCTGGCCCTGTCGACGGCCACCCAGGCCGGGCTGGCCTCGACGCTGGCCGCCCTGGCCGGCGTCGGCCTGGGGCCGGACTGGTTGGCCGAGCATCCGCGCCGGCTGGCCAAGGTCACGCTGGACGAGATCGCCGCGGCGGCGGCGGAGTTCTTCGCGCCGACCCGGTTCGCCACGGTCGTGGTCGGCGACGCGGCCTCCGTCCGCGACCCGCTGTCCGCCCTGACGCCCGTCGCGTGATGTTGGAGCCGCTCGGCCCGCCCCGCCTGGCGCGGGTCAACTACGACCGGGCCGGACTGCACCGCGAGGACGCCGAGTGGCTGGCCGACGCCTGGCGCAAGGCCCAGGTGCTGGTGATCAGCCCGGCGGTGACGACTCCGGTCGAGCGGGGCGACGGCGCGCTGCGACTGTCCCTGCGCGATCCGTCCACTGTGGACGATGCGACACCTCGCCGGCTGCTGGGCGTCGCCGACGAGGTCCCGTACTTCGCCGTGACGGTCGACGAGGACGACGGCAGCTGGGCCAACCTGCGCGAGGTGGGCGCCCTCGCCGACGACCTGCCGGCCGCCCTGGTCACCAGCGCGGTGGCGTTGGAGCAGTGGCACGCCCGCCATCCGCGGTGCCCGCGCTGCGGCGCCGAGACGCGAGAAGCACAGGCCGGCTGGACACGTGTGTGCACCAACGACGGCAGCGAGCACTTCCCGCGCACCGACCCGGCCGTGATCATGCTCGTGCACGACGGCGGCGACCTGTGCCTGCTCGGACGAGGACCGCAGTGGGGCGAGCGGCGTTTCTCGACGCTGGCCGGATTCGTCGAGCCGGGGGAGTCGCTCGAGGCGGCCGTCGCCCGTGAGGTGTTCGAGGAGGTCGGCGTCTCCATCACCGACGTGCGCTACATCGCCAGCCAACCCTGGCCGTTCCCGTCGTCGTTGATGGTCGGGTTCGTCGCCCGCCTCGACGGTGACCCGGATCTGCACCTCGACCCGAAGGAGATGGCCGAGGCGCACTGGTTCACCCGCGAGGAGGTGCAGCAGGCCGCCGACTGGGCCGACAACGGCGAGAAACCCGACCCGGGCGCGCGCATCCACGGCGTTTCGCCGAAGCTGTCGATCTCGCGCTATCTCGTCGACGGCTGGCTCGAGGGCCGCTGGTAAGTACGTCGCGATCATGTGCAGATCGCGGTATCGGAACGACGCGATCTGCACATGATCATCGGGACGTGCCCGTCACGCCCGCCGGCTGATCGCCGGGTGACGCGGATCGTCCAGGCGCACCACCACGTCCGCGGTGCCGACCGGGTCGACGTCGCGGTCGTAGTCGGCGAACGCCGGCAGCGTCCACGCCCACTCCTCGGGCGTGCGGCGCTCGCGGGCGGCCGCGCTCACGGCCAGGTGGATCACCACGTCGAAGGGCAGGTCGCGCCCGAGCAGCAACTCGCCGCTGACGATCGCCACCGTGCCGGGCGTGGCGGACCGGCGCGGCTCGCGGGTGGCCCGGTTCGTCGCCGGATCGCGCAGCGTCGGCAGGTACTCACCCGTTCCGCCCGGTCCGAGCGGCGCCAGCACCTCGCGGTCCAGCGCGCCGGCGTCGAGCCAGTCCTCGCGAAACGCCTGAACGTCGTGCCGGCCGTGCTCGAGGCGCAGCGACGCGTCGCGCCAGAACGTCTCGGCCCGGATGTGGGCCACCTCGCGGCCGCGGGCGCGCAGCGGTTCGCGCAGGGACTCGGCCAGCTGGTGCGGGCCGGCCACGCGCGCCCCGTCGACGGCGACCCGCAACGCGGGGCCCGACGCAGGCGCCGCGAGGAGGAGATCGGCCAGCTCGTCGGGCAGCCGACCCGGGGCGATCGGCTGGTAGCGGCGCGACACGGCCCGACCGTATCGATTCGCGCGGCGGCAACGTCTCGGCCGGCCTCACCCAGCGGTAATGTCGGGCTGTTCGTCGCCTCGGGGGTGATCGTCCTGGCCAGCCCGTTCCGCGGACGGCGTGACCTGGCGAGCGAATCGTCGGTGGCCGATGGCAGGATCGGGATGTGAGTGAGCATCGCAGCGAGCGCCGGCCAGTGGGGAGCGGAGCGAACCTAGCGATGAGCGCTCGCGCGAAGAGCAGGATTGATCAGTGAGCGACGCCGAGGTCGTGCTGGAGGGGCTCGACCCCGAGCAGCGCGCGGCGGCGCTCGCGGTCCGCGGGCCGGTGTGCATCCTGGCC
>Ga0081455_10009474_pt1 | contig 10013 bp, 10 predicted proteins | sample TabmetS3T2R1_FD_70207 | JGI IMG/M metagenome (GOLD analysis project Ga0081455, IMG submission 70207) | Tabebuia heterophylla rhizosphere microbial communities from the University of Puerto Rico - S3T2R1 | ecosystem: Host-associated > Plants > Roots > Rhizosphere ... | reverse complement strand
CTGCCGTCATGAGCGGCCTTCCAGGTCCGGCGCCCGCAGTCCCGGCATCAGCAGTTGGATGCGGTTCGTCGCACAAAGCACCAGACCGACCGCAATCGTCCGCGGTCCGGACGTCATGCCTTCACCCTACGTCGAGTCTCACGCTGCTCGCGATGCTCGATAACGACGGCCTCGCTTGCGCCGAGTGCTAAATTCCTGGCACCGTAGGTCACGGCAACGCCGCCGAGCTAGATCCGAAATGCCGATGGGTATTGCCTATTCATGACCGGCCTGCTCCTCTCCAGCGATCGCCCGGTTACCGATCGTGGCGAGCAGGTGGACGCGCAGCCAAAGGCGCCGCGCCGGTCCAGGCTGGCTCGGCTCCTTATCGCCTGGCCGTATGTCGTCCCTCTAGTTGTGCTCTCAGTCGTGTATGGGCGCACCGTGCAGCGCAGCACCGGCAACTACTTCTCGGTTGACACGACGAAGTTCGACTACCTGGGCTTCGTGCTCGGCACCGCCCATCCTCCGGGCTACCCGCTGTACACGATGCTCAATGCCACCTTCGTTCGCATCGTGCCGTGGGGATCGGTGGCGTTCCGCGCGAACCTGCTGTCGGCGGTCTTCGCGATCTTGACCTGCGTCGTCGCGGTGGCGATCTTCACCAGACTTGGCGTACGTCCCGTCCTCGCGGCTGGTGGAGCAACCGCGCTGGGCCTGATTCCGCAGCTGTGGCATTTCGCCCTCATCGCCGAGGTTTACACCCTCAGCATCCTGTTCGTGGCGCTTGTGCTGGCCTGCCTACTCGCGTACGACCGTACGTCGCAACCGGTGTGGCTGCGTGCTGGACTGCTGATCTTCGCTCTCTCGTTTGCGCATGCCACGTCGCAGGTCTTGCTGATTCCAGGGCTGCTGCTCTATCTCGCGGTCCGCCGTCCGGCCTGGCTGTTTCGCCCCCAGGAGTTGGCCCGCCTCCTTCCTCTCGGCGCGGCTCTGGCTTTGCTGCCCTACACCTATCTCATCTGGCGTACCGCCGCCCGCGCACCCCTTCTGGATACCCGCGTCGCAGACCTCAGTTCCTTCTGGGATGTGATCAGCGGCGCCCGGTATTCAGGCCAAATGTTCGGGGTGCCCCTCCACCAGATCATCTTCGAGCGTCTGCCGCAGCTGTGGAGCGACGGGATCCGGCAATTGGGCCTTGCGCTCGTGGTATGCGCCGTTGGTCTGCTGATGCTGATCATGCAGCGTCCGCTGGTCGCGGCAGTCACCGGGCTCTGGCTGATGTGTACCGCCGTCTTCGCCCTGGGTTACGCCATCGGGGATTGGGAGACGATGCTGCTGCCCCTGTGGTTCCTGCTCGGCATCTGGGGTGTCGTCGCGATCGATCGCTGCGTGGGTGGTCTGTCCAGTCGGGCGCGGTGGGCGTCCGCATTGCTGGCGATCACCCTGCCGGTCGTCGCACTAACGAGTGGCTATGCCGAGGCCGATCGCAGTTCCATCGATCCACAGCAGGACGTCGACGCCGCACTCAAGGTCGTGCCGGACAACTCGATCATCTTCACCTACGACAACGGAACCCGGCACCAGTTCTGGTATCGCCTGCTGCCTGGCGACGTGGGAACCAGCCGCAACGTGTGGGCAGCCATGGGCGTTAACCCGCGCGACCGGACCGACCGGGTCGGGCAGATCCTGCAGTATTGCGCCAATTCATCCGGGCTATGGATCTGGTCAACCCAGGAGAAGGCGGCCGGCCCTGGCGTTCCCCCCAACCTCAGGACCTACGTCTTCGGCTCGGCCTATGCGAAGCAGGTGCGCAGATCGGGCCTAGGGGTCATCCGATACAGCGGCGAGCTTTTTAGCCTCCGCTGCCCCTCCTAACCGCGATGGCTGAGGTGGGAGCTGTCGTCCTTGACCAAAACCGGTCACGTACAACATCAGATCCGGCCCGAGTCATGTGGTTGTTGACCACTTTTGGAAGGAGGACCCGCTGCTCTTAAGCCACTTGGCATCAGTTACTCGAACTTGGCTCTACCTGCAGTTGGTGCCACGTTCGAGTAACTGATGCCAAGTCGAGAGGCTGTCAAAGGCGCACTCGCTGGTGGCCAACCGCTGCGCAGCATCGGGGCCAGCGCGACACAGCCGGCCAGCACGGCGATCCCAGCTGATGAGGCCACATAGAGTGACTGCTGTGGCCGCGGTAACGGAAGGCAAACTTTCGAGTGGTCTGCCTTACTTGCGTTTGGGTCAAGGTCCGCCGCTGGTCTTGGCGGCAGGTTTAAGTCCTGAGCACACGAATCCGACGGGCTTATGGCGGCGGATGGTCGTTTCCGGGGCAACGCCGTTCGCCGAGCACTTCGCCGTATATGTTGTCAACCGCAAGGCAGGCTTAGCGCCTGGGTCCACCATGGCCGATATTGCTGGCGATTATGCCCGCGCGATCGAGAACGACATTGGTGAGCCGGCCATGCTGCAGGGCACCTCAACTGGGGGTGCGGTGGCGCTCCAGCTAGCGATCGACCACCCAGAGCTGGTACGGCGTCTGGTGCTAGCCCCCGGCGCGTGTCGGCTGTCACCGCGCGGGCGAGAGGCGCAGGCTGAGTTGGCGCGACTGACCAAAGAAAGTGATCTGAGGCGCGCGTGGGCTCCGATAATGGAGATGCTGGTCACAGGACCGCTTCGCTACCCCGCCCGTGGATTGGGCTGGCTCACTGGCCGCAGTTTCTCCGTCGATGATCCAACTGACATGTTGATCACCATTGAGGCCGAGGACGCCTTCGACGCAGAGGCAGACCTGCACCGTGTCCAGGCACGCACCCTTGTACTGGGTGGAACCGCGGATCCGTTCTACTCCGAGGATTTGTTCAGGCGGACCGCCACGGGGATTCCTGGTGGCCGAGCCGTGATCTTTCCCGGCAAGGGCCACCTTTACGCGGCCACCTCTAATACCGCGGCACACCTCGCCTTGGGGTTCTTCCTCGGGTGATACGAGAGGCTAACGGGCCCCGGCCCGACCAGCGACGGCAGTGACCCACTGCCTACAGGTGCTCGCTGGCGACGGAAGAGCGGTTCCCGCGTGCCGCGCTCCCGCGTTAGATTCCCTGCATGGTCGATGCGGGCATGGTCAGCGAGGAAGTCGCCGCTCGCCGGGAGGTGGCGGACCGGATGGCCGAGGCGGCGCGCGCGTGGTTGAACACTCTCGACGCAGAGCAGCGCGCAATCGGCCAGGGAGTTGTTCCGGCCGACGCCCCCAGCGACAACGAACGTCGCCGTTGGTTCTACACGCCGACCGACCACGGCGGCCTCACGATTCATCAGCAGCGACCTTCACAGCAGCGGGCGGCGATGCGGCTCGTCTCGACCGGACTATCCCCCGCCGCATACGTCACCGTCGCGACGATCATCGGCCTGGAGAACGTGCTCGACTACGTGGAGGGCTTCAAGGCAAGCTTCAATCGGGACCGAGGCCGTGATCCAGGGATGTATTACCTGCGGGTCTTCGGCGAGCCAGGCGCAGGAGGTTTGTGGGGTTGGCGGTTCGGTGGCCACCACGTCTCGTTGAACAACCTCGTGGTCGACGGAGTCCTGGTCGCTACGACGCCGTGCTTCCTTGGCACGAATCCCGCCACATCGCCGCTGCTCGGAGGAGCAGTGAACCGCCCGCTCGCCGGCGTGGAGGACCTTGCCCGGGACCTGCTGCGGTCGCTGCGACCCGAACTCGCGGCCCGCGCGATCTTGTTGCCCAGTGCCCCGTCCGACTTCGTTACCGTCAACCTCACATACGTCAGCGACGGCGATGCAGCCCTTCCGCTTGTTGGCATGTACCGCGACGAACGATTCCCCGACCCGGTACAACAGGCGAAGCTGCAGTCGCTGAGTGATGCCATCGCTGAAGTCACTGAGCTGAGTGGCGCAGATCAGGAGGCCGTTGCCTACTCGATCGATCCCAGGGGCGTACCGGCCGCAGAATTCGACGCCGAGCAACGCGAGACTCTGCGAGCCCTGCTCGGTACCTACCTCGACCGAGCGCCGCTAGGCGTGTCTCCGCTGCCCCGCTATCAGGAGGAGGCGGCTCTCGACGCCGTTTACTTCGCCTGGGCCGGGCCGACCGCACCGGGCGAGCCTCACTACTACCGGCTGCAAGGTCCCCGGCTCCTGATCGAGTGGGACAACACCCAGAACGACGCAAACCATGCGCACTCGGTATGGCGGGATCCCGCCGCGGACTTCGGTCTCGATGTGCTCGCCCGCCACCGCGCCGCACATCATGCCGGATGATCATTTGACCGCAGCAGTCCAGCGCTTCCGGTGTACCCGTCATGGGTGGAGGTGTCAGTTTCGCGACCTCAAGCAGGATCTTCCATCGCGGGGCAGGTGTTCATGACAACGTCGAGGCCTGCTGCAGTGGCACGTTTGGCGGCGGCTTCGTCGATCACGCCGAGTTGCAGCCACACCGCTTCGATGCCTAGTCGGTCCTTTTCGGCAATGGCCTGGTCGACGACCGCGCCGACCCGCTGACTGTTCACAAAGCAATCCACGACCTGGACCGGGCCCGGGACCTCAGCGAGCCGGCGATATCCCTGCTCGCCTAGGGCGTCCTCACCGCGAAGGTTGACCGGGACGATCTTCATGCCGAGCTGGTCGCGCAGATACTGGCCGATGCTGTACGCGGTGCGCATGTTGTTGGCGGACAAGCCAACGACGGCCCACGTCGACGGCGTTGTCAACAACCGCTTGATCACTTCAGGATCACGCCACGTTCTCACACCACAGATCCTTGCTGATCCGGCCGGCGCTCGGTCACCAGGGATAGGGCATGTGCCCTTCGACAAGCTCAGGGCGCATACGTTCCAGTCTCAGGGCGCGGGCCTTAAGGCTCAAGGCATTGCCTTGAGGCTCAGAGCGCATGCCGCTGTGGCCTGAGCTTGTCGAAGGCCACTGACTCATCGAGCCTGCGTCAAGGCTGACTTGACAACAGAGCTTTGTCAAGGAAACCTTGACACCATGACAACACTAACCTGCTACGGGATACGCGAACTGACGCCTGGTACGCGGTGGCAGCAACTCTTCGACGCCACGTGGGCCGGCTATCGACGTTGGTACTTGAGTGAGGGCGAATCAGCGCGGCCGTCGGTCGAGTCGGCGCGTCGCATGCTGAAGCGATACATGCCCGAATTGACGGGCACCTGGGAGCGGCTTGTTGAGCTGACCGGCGGCGACGAAACGGCTGCCCGCATGCTCACCTTGTACAACCCGCCGCGGTTCTTGCCGGGATGCTCGCAGATAGCGCTCACCGGTGACTCGCCCATGCTTATCCGCAACTATGACTATCGGCCGGACCTCTGGGAGCGAGTTGTGTTTTCCAGTGCTTTCACTGGACGCCGAGTGATCGGCTCCAGCGACTGCCTCTGGGGGTTGCTTGACGGTATGAACGACGCCGGGCTCGCGATCTCTCTTGCTTTCGGTGGACGCCGCGGCGGTTCCTCTGGATTCGGGATCCCGTTGGTCGTCCGCTACGTACTCGAGGTTGCCGAGACCGTGGCTGATGCCGTGGCAGTGCTGACTCGAGTCCCGGTGAACATGGCGTACAACCTCACAATTCTCGACCGTGACGGCGAGACGGTGAGCGTGTTTGTTGCACCCGAAGCCGAGCCAGAGGTGTTTGCGCACTGTCCTGCCACAAACCATCGCGGGACTGTCCCCGACGACCCTGACCATGCGCAGCGCTTCCGCAGTGTCGAGCGCCAACGGGCACTGTTCAATCTGGCCGCTCGCCACCCTGACCCCGAAACAGCGATCTCCGCTTTTCTCAAGCCGCCGCTTTATAACACCGAGTACGCCGCAGGCTTCGGGACTCTGTATACGGCTGCGTACCAACCGCACGACGGGGTGGTCGACTACGTCTGGCCGGACTCGACCTGGCGCCGCGGATTCGACTCGCCAGACGCGACGTATACGGCCATCTATCGACCAGAGTCTGCACTTATGTCGGCATGAGCACGTCGTTATGGCGCCACGGGCCGGCAGTCTGCTCGGAACAGCAACGTCACTTGACCCACGCGCGGCAGTTCCACAACCTTGCTCTATGTGGAATCGGGAGGATCTCGCTGGCGCGACCCCGAGCGAGCTGGGCGATCTCGCCGAGGCCAGCATGCGACTGCTCGCGCAAAGTGACGACCCGGCCGCCTTCGGGTATCTGCTCAGTTTGACCCGTCTAGCTGGGGAGTGCCTCGGAGTGGCCGCGCGCACCTTGGCCCATGAGAGCTCTTGGTCACAAGTGGCGGATATCGCCGGAACGAGCCGACAGGCTGCGTGGGAACGATGGCGCAGCCACTGAGTCAACGTTGGCAGCTACACACCTGAACGAATCGCAAAAGTCGACCGCGCCTCGCAACGGACGACCTTCATGATCTTGCCATCGTGATCACCAGATCTGCTCGCGGCATGCTCTGCGCAATCAGCACCGCATTGTCCTGATCAGTCGTGCGAGCCCAGGCGTCAGCCTCTTCGTAACTCATTCCATGCTGTTGATGCCGGTAGGTCAGCCGCTGTAGGCGGGTCGACTCGTCGGCGTCCAGGTACCAGCTCTCGTCCAGCAATGGCGCAACGCCGGCCCAAGCACCCCGATCGCACAGCAGATAGTTGCCCTCGGTCACAACGAGCGGCACCTCACGGCGCACAGGCAGCGCGGAGCCGATGGACTCATCGACGTCGCGGTTGAAGTCGGGGGCGTGCACAATCTCCTCCTCCTGATTCCGAAGGCGGCGAAGCAGCTGGACATACCCATCCGCGTCGAAGGTGTCCCAGGCTCCTTTACGGTCGCGGCGCCGCCAGCTGATCAAGGTGTGATTGCTGAGATGGAAGCCATCCATGGGAACGAACGCGGCGAGATCAGGGCCAAGCTTCTCGACCACCTCTCGGGCGACCTTGCTCTTTCCGGCACCTGGGGCACCGGTGATGCCGAGCAAGTGCCGCTGGCCCGGCACCGCCAGCGCTCGGGCCCGCTCCACCAAGTCGGCCAGACCCAGCGTGACCTCTCGTGGACCACGTGGTGACAGCGCGCCAAGCTCACGTCGGCGGGGTGGGTCCGCCCCTACACGGGTACACGTGTGGGCAGCAACCAGACAAGCCGCCTGCAACAGATCGGTGAGGCCTGAGTCGTCCAGGGACCGCAGGCCGTCCCGGGACAACAGCCGCCGCTCGTAAAGGTGCGCGAAGGCCCCGGACATGAACGCATCCCCGGCACCGACCGTATCCACGACCGCGACCTGCGGGGCTTGCACAGTCGCCGACGCCCAGGGCGTACTGGCAGTGGCCCCGTTCTCTCCCCGTGTCACGATTGCCAGGGGAACGCCGGCCGCATGCCAATCTGCCACCACGTCGATCTGCAGGCGACGCGGATACAGCCAGGCCAGATCGTCCTCGCTCACCTTCAAGATGTCGACCAACCGCACCCAGCCCTCGAAACGGTCCAGGTACGCCACCCGGTCCGGGATCAGCCCCGGACGCACATTGGGATCCAGACTTACGACTCGGCGACCCGTCTCTCGCTGCAGAAGGCCCTCGAGCGTGGACGCTACCGGCTCGAGCACCATCGCGATCGACCCCAAGTGAAGAGCGGCGTCGGGCGCCAGCGGCGCCAGATGTTCTGGTAGAAGTCCGCGATCGGCCGCGCGCTGCGCATGGAAGGAGTACGTCGCTTGGCCGCCACGCAGGTGCACCGCAGCCAGCGTCGTCAGATCGTCGGTGTCGACAAAATAGGTCGACTGCACGCCGGCGTCAGCAAGCTGGGCGCGGAGCATCTGGCCGAAGGCGTCGTTGGACAACCGTGCGAGGAATGCTGTTGGCACCCCGAGGCGCCCCAGACCGACGGCAATATTGAGACACGATCCGCCTGGATGCGGCTCGTACGCGAGCTCCCCGCGAACGGTCATGGTCGGGGTGAGATCGATGAGTGCATCGCCCGCGACCACAACTGCTGGGCTATCGACCTCGGGTGTCATGCTGAGGTCTCGCGAATGGCGTCTTCGAAGGTACGGGCTGCCTCGGCGGTTGTCGGATCGGTGAAGAACTGTTCCGCGACGGCCGGCCCCATGGTGAAGCAGTCGACGCCATGACGGGCCAGAGCAACCATGTCAGGCACGCTACGAATGCTGGCCAGCAGTACCTTCGTCGTGCTCCCGGTGGCGACCAGCACTTCATGCATGGCAACGACTTCGGCAATTCCTTGGCGGCCGGCGTCGTTCAGCCGTCCCAGGTAGGGAGCGATGTATGTGGCGCCGGCAGCGGCCGCCACGATCGCCTGGCCCGGATCATAGATCGCAGTAAGCAAGGTAGGCGCACCCCGAGCGGCGAGCGCCGCGCAGGCCGTGGAACCGGCTCGCGTAGCAACGAACTTGACCACCACCTCCCGACCAAGATCACGCAGCCACTGTCCCCGTTCGATGAGTGTGGGGGCATCTTCCCCCCACGCTTGAAAGAAGACCTCTCGGGCGCCCGCGTCGATGGCCCAGCGGTAGATCTCTTCAAGATCAGCAATACCTTTGGACGCCCGCTGCAAGATCGTCGGGTTGGTTGTCAGGCCGTAGAACAGACCGGTCGCTAGCAATGATTCCGCCGTACTGCGATCAGCGGTGTCCAAGAAAAGCCTCACTCGCATTCTCCAAGATCATCAGAGTTCACTGCATGCTTATCTTCATTCACGAGCGAGCTCCTGGGCGGCCGACTGGCTCAGCCCGCGTACTGCGAACTTGGAAGCGGAGTACGGCCCTGCCACTTTCCTCCTCGATGTGCCGCGACCGAGGCAGCGCCGATGAGTCGACCGCCTCGGCCCTGGGTGATCATCTGGCGAGCCGCCGACTGGTAGCAATGGAACACGCCCCTGGCGTTCACCTCCATTGTCAGCTGCCACTGTTGCTGAACGGCTACGCTTCATGACCGCTCCTCCCGCTCATGCGTGCACCTCGGCTCATCGGTTACCGTGTCTGGCAGTTACGGTATTCGTCACCCGACCCCCTTTGACAACCTGTGCTCTCCAGCGAATTCCTGGGTTATCCGCCAGAGGCACGTTTGTTGATCATCAATGCCGACGACTTCGGAATGTATCCGTCTGTCAACAACGCGGTGGTGCGGTCGATCGAGGACGGGATTGCCGGTTCCTGCAGCCTGATGCCACCGTGCCCGGGCGCTCACCAAGCACTCCAATTGCTGCAGGAACGACGCCACATTCGCTTCGGAATTCATCTCACACTGGTCTGCGACTTCACGGCTCACCCGTGGAAACCTTTGGCTCCACTAGAGAGGGTCTCTTCATTACTCAACGGCAACGGCCACTTGTTCCCACCTGCCGCCAAAGCGAAACTGCTGACCCGGGCGCGCCTCGACGAGGTGGAGCTGGAGCTCAGATCACAGATCGAGACTGTGCTGGCGACAGGGCTGTCGCCAACCCACCTGGACTGGCACGCCCTGGCCGACGGCGGACGCGAGGACATCTTCGATCTTGGACTTGCCCTAGCCGAGGAGTACCGGCTGGCCGCCCGAGTCTGGTTGGAACCGAGCCGGCGTACGGCGCGACAACTCGGGCTGCCGGTCGTTGATCACGACTTCCTCGACAGCTTCTCACTCGATGTTGAGACGAAGGCGAGCCGCTACCTGCAGCTGCTCCACGAACTGCCAGCAGGACTGAGCGAATGGGCCGTGCACCCTGGTCTGGGCGACACCGCGTCTCGGGAGATCGACAACGGTTGGCGAGTTCGTCATACCGATCTTGAATTCTTGATCTCACCAGAAGCCCGGGACGCAGTCAGCCAGGAAGGCATCATGATCATCGATTACTCGGCGATCAAGGACGCCTGGTCGCAGCAGTGGCCGCACGAAACGGCTCGCTAGCTACCTTCGGCCGCTCACCTTGCTCGTGCAGTCCGCCTGTTGATCAGCGCTGCGAGGCCTTGTTAGGCAGCTGGAGCGTCTCGGTATAGTATCCAGACGCTGGCCACGCTTGACATTGTGGCCAATCAGCATCCATGATCAAAGTGTTT
>Ga0081455_10009473_pt1 | contig 10013 bp, 12 predicted proteins | sample TabmetS3T2R1_FD_70207 | JGI IMG/M metagenome (GOLD analysis project Ga0081455, IMG submission 70207) | Tabebuia heterophylla rhizosphere microbial communities from the University of Puerto Rico - S3T2R1 | ecosystem: Host-associated > Plants > Roots > Rhizosphere ... | reverse complement strand
GGGCGCGGCGCCGCAGAGGAGCATTGAGGGGTGGGTCGAGGCAAACCGGCCCGATACCCCCGCGGCCAATGCTGCACATGACATTGCCGCCGCAGCAGCGGCCGAAGCTGGGAGCGACGAGAAGGACGACGCTGGTGAGTAACCTGCTGAAGAAGACGCCGACGAAGACCATCATGATCTTCAGCGGCCGCGCGCACCCCACGCTCGCGCAGGAAGTCGCCGAACTCCTCGAGACCGAGCTCATCCCCACGACCGCGTACGACTTCGCCAACGGCGAGATCTACGTGCGCTTCGACAAGTCGGTTCGCGGATGCGACGCCTTCGTGATCCAGAGCCACACGGCACCGATCAACGACGCGATCATGGAGCAACTCATCATGGTCGACGCGCTCAAGCGCGCCTCGGCCAAGCGCATCACGGTGATCCTCCCGTTCTACGGCTATGCACGCCAAGACAAGAAGCACCTCGGCCGCGAGCCCATTTCGGCCCGCTTGATGGCCGACCTGTTCCTCACCGCCGGTGCCGACCGACTCATGACCGTCGACCTGCACACGGCTCAGATCCAGGGGTTCTTCGACGGACCTGTCGACCACCTGCTGGCGATGCCCATCCTCACCCGGCACGTGCGCAAGCGGTACGGCAAGCGCGATCTTGCGGTCGTGTCGCCGGATGCCGGACGCATCAAGGTCGCCGAGGCTTGGGCGAATCAGCTGCGCGCACCACTTGCGTTCATTCACAAGACGCGTGATCCCAACAAGCCGAATGAATCGAAAGCCAATCGCGTCGTCGGCGAGGTCGAGGGTCGCACCTGCATCCTCGTCGACGACCTCATCGACACCGGTGGCACGATCGTCCAGGCTGCCGAGGCGATCATGGATGCTGGTGCTGAAGACGTTGTCATCGTGGCGACTCACGCTGTCTTCTCCGACCCGGCTGTCGACCGCCTGAAGAACTCTCCGGCCTGCGAAATCGTCGTCACCAATACCCTGCCGCTTGACGACTCGAAGCGGTTCGACAAGCTCACCGTGTTGTCGATTGCGCCCTTGCTTGCGCAGGCCACGGCTGCTGTCTTCGAAGACGGATCGGTGACGTCGCTGTTCAACGACTGACCGTCAGCCCCACACGACGGCGGTGCACAGCCATTGGGCGACGTCGCGATGGTTGCGACGCAGTTCCAGCCGTACGGCAAGCGCCCGTGAACGTCCGCGATGAATGAACCGGGCCGCGACCTCGGCGCATTCGGGGCTGACCATGGCCACGTGGAGTGACATGACTCTGGCGCGACTTCCCGCCGGTAGACGACGCGCGACGCGGGCCCGCGCGGTCAGGCGACCGAGAAGTTGGCCGTAGACATCGGTGGACATCCAGGCCGCCATTTGACGTGCCGGGCGTTCTCCGGACAGCACCTCGACCAAGGCCTGCATGAATGGTCCGACCTTCTGCCTCAGCGCGGTCGTGCCGGCCAGCGCATCGCGCTCGATGGGCGCGGGAACGACCGGGGTCAAGTCGGTAAAGGGGAGGGGAATCTGGCCAAGGCCGGGTTGAACTGGGTCGCCGAACAGCGGCGCCGTGGGCAGGACGCGCAGGGCGGTGGCAGTCTTCACCGCGCCTCCTCAACGGCCGGTGCGTTCAGGAATTGCCCGGGCTGAATGAGATCGGGATCGTCGCCGATCACTGCGCGATTCGCGTCGTACCAGCGGGCGGAGTTCGAGGCGATCAGTGCTGGCGTGGCGGCGGCGCCCAGGTCTTGCTGTGCAATCGCCCAGAGCGATTCTCCGGCCACGACCGTGTGGCCGGTTCGAGCGACGGCCGTGGTGGTCTGCCGATCCGGCAGCGGTAGCCCATCGAGATCGTCGGCATGTGCTGCGGCGGCAAGCGGACCCATGGCCATGGAGCCGCTCATTCCGGCGAAAACGACTGCTCGAAGGAGCCGAGGCGTCAACATCAGAGCCAGCTGTGCCGTCGGCCGCCAGGATGCGAGAGCGATCACGAGGAGCGCCCAGCCACTAATCGCAGCGAGTATCCCGGCCGAGAGATGAAGGAGTGCGGTCGGCAAGTCTGCCGCGTTCAATGGCACATTTGTCATGGATCCATCCCCCCGAATGGTATCGAATAGTGACGTTTGATGACGTTTGACTGATTCTGGACCCGCGTTGGCTTGGCCGTCAACGGGGTGTCCACAGCGGCGTCATAGGCTGCGCGGGTGCGGTGGGAGCGGCTGTTCGGCGAATTGGAGGGGCACGCGGAGCACGCGCTGCTGGAGGAGCGCGATGCGCTCGTTGCCGAGCTTCGTGATGGCGAGTGGGCGACGAGATCGTGGCTTGACGGACTTCAGGATGCGTCAGAGGTGGAACTGTGTGTCCACAACGTGGGTGTCGTCTCCGGCCGCATCCATCTGGCGACCGAGCATGTCATCCATCTTGAGTCGGCATCAGCCGATCACCTGGTTGCGCCTGCCGCAGTGTTGTGGGTCCGAGGTGCGACCCGGTCGCCGGGCTTGGCTCCCGGTTCGGTGACAACCCGGCTGGGTTGGGGCCACGTCTTGAGAGAGGTTCAGGCCGACGCGGACATTGCGCGGTTCGTGTTGGCCGGTGGGAACGTCATCGAGGGACGTATCGCCGCGGTGGGACGAGACTTCGTCCGTGTGGTGCCTTCAGCCGGGGAACGGCGCGACATCCCGTTCGGTTCTCTTGCATTGGCGACGCTGCGTCACCACGTCTGAGCGTCAGGACTCGGTGCGGGTGGAACTGGCGTCGCGATCTTTCAACTTCTCGTACTGCCGCTTGATGTAGTCCTCGAGCGCGACGTCTTCGACTCGCCATTGGTTGCGGCCGCCGACCTGGATGCCCTGCAGATCGCCGCTGCGCACGAGAGCGTAGACCTGCCGCGTCGACACGTTGAGGACTTCGGCAACGTCGGTCAATTTCAGGAATCGTGGTCGGCCACTGGGCACGCTGACCAGTTTTCCATGGCCTCGGTTCGATGCCCGGACGTGCGGCGCGCCTGTGGATGAACACCCCCCGGGCTCGACGCTCGTGGGGCGACACGCTAGAAACGACCATGCGCATTCGGGGGGATGCCGTGCTCACGCCACGTTTCGACTCGCGACCGTGGCGCGACCCGCGGCTGATCGTAGGTGTACTTCTCGTCGTGGCGGCGTCGGTTCTCGGCGGGTTTGCCGTGACTGCGGCTGATCACACCGTGGGTTATTGGGCGACGCGGACGTCCGTTCGCAGCGGCGATCCGGTGAGCGCACGCGATCTGGTCGCAGTCCGGGCCAAGGTGCCGACACGGACCGCGACCAGTCTGCTCCGCACCGACCGGCCGTTGCCGGATCGACTCGGGCGGCTCGCGTGGGCCGGTGACGCCCGATCCGGGACGTTGATCACCACCGCGATGCTGACCTGGCGCGTCCACTCGGTCGAACTGCCGGTCACGGTGGGACTGGGCGGGGCACCGGCCAACCTTGGTCGGGGTGACCGCGTCGATGTCTGGGCCGCCAACGCGGATCGATCGGGGTCACCTGGGCGGGCCAAACGAGTCCTGTCTGGGGTGCGAGTTCTCTCGCGCGGCAACGCGGCGGCTGTCGGAGGCGGAAGCGGCTATGTGGTCGTCGTGGACGCGGCCGGCAAGCGCATCGACGGGCTTCTGGTGTCCGCGGTGTCGTCCGGTCATGTCACGGTGGTGCGTGTCTCATGACGCGAGACATCGACCTGTGGCCAGTCAAAACGCTGACGGTGATCGTGGCTGGTGGCGGGGCGGGCTGGGAAGCCAGCGTCCTGGGTGAGATTCACCGAGCGGGTGCCCTGCAATTGCACCGGCGATGTCTCGACGTCGCCGAGGTCCTCGCACTGTCGCCTCATTGCGATGCCGCCGTCCTTTCAACCGACCTGCCGGGACTCGATGCCGACACGGTGCTCGCGCTGTGCCGCGACGGTGTCCGTGTCATCGGGGTGGGAGACCCGGATCGGGCCAGCCGGCTCGGCATGGAGTTCGCCCATCCCGGCGAGGTCGAGTCGAGCGTCCTGAACAGTCCCGGCGGTGCTGCGCCTGCCCCCGCCGGATCGCTCATCGTCGTTTGGGGTCCGCACGGAGCGCCGGGCCGAAGCGTGATCGCCGCGTCGATTGCCGCTGCGCTGTCCAAGACCGGCCAGCTTGTCACCTTGGTCGACGCCGACTCGCGTGGAGGCACGTTGGCGCAGTTGTTTGCGGTGCTGGATGACGTGAGTGGGCTTGTGGCCGCATGCCGCAGCGCCAACGGCGGCGATCTCCGTGCCATCGAAGATCACGCGATCACGGTTGACCCTGGCTTACGTCTGGTGACCGGTGTGGCGCGGGCCGAAATGTGGGCGCAGGTGCGACTCGGGCCGTTCGAGGTCGTCGTGAGGCACATTTCCGAAGGCGGTGATGCCGTCGTGATCGACGTGGGCCCGGGTCTCGACCAGCACACGCGCCACCTCCTTACCGTGGCGGACCGGGTGATTGTGGTCGGGAAGTCTGAGCCCGTTGGCTTGGCGAGACTCGTGCGGTCGCTCCACGACCTTCAGTCGCTGGGGTCTGCCATCTCGGCGAAAGCTCTGATCGTGGTCAACCAGATGCGGTCGGCGTCGATGTGGACTGAACGCGACGTCACCGACGCCGTGAATCGACTCGCGGGCGTACGTCCCGAGGTGTTCATCCCGGCCGATTTCATGACCTTGGACACGGCGGCCTTGCGCGGAAAGGTGCCCTCTCAGGTGGTGTCCTCGTCGCCCTTCGTCAGCGGCATCGGCGAGATCGTCGACCGGCTCGGCATCCCTGCGCACAACCGACTCGAGCGGCGGCACGCCGCCGTCCGCTGATGACTATTCCGCGACGAGGCGGCGCGCGATGACCTTCAGGCAGAGTGTCTCGTCGGCGCCTTCGAAGATCGACAGAACACGGGCGTCGACGAAGTAGCGGCTGACTGGGTATTCCTCGGCATAACCGAATCCACCATGGATCTGCACCGCTTCGCGAGTGACCCACTCGGCGGCCTTGCAGACGTAGGCCTTGACCATCGCTGCCTCAAGCGTTCCCTCACCCTTGGCCATCAACCTGGCGACTGTGTAGGAGAACTGCCGGGATGCCTGGATGATGACGGCCATGCGGGCCAACTTGGCCTTGGTGAGCTGGTAGTCGGCGATCGGCTTGCCGAAGACCTTGCGCTCACTGGCGTACTGGCGAGCGGACTCGTAGGCAGCCTGCATGACCCCCACGGCCCGGGCCGCGGTCTGGAGGCGTCCGTTCTCGAAGCCGGCCATCTGGTAGTAGAAGCCATTGCCGAGACCGTCTTCGCCGCCGACGAGCGCGTCCTCGTCGACGTGCCAGTTCTCGAAGCTGACCTCGTAGCTGTGCATGCCCCGATAGCCGATCGTGTCGATCGCGCGGCCGGACATCTTCCCGCCCGCTTCTCCATTGGCACCGGGCTGCTCGAAGTCGAAGCCGTGCCCGTCGCCGCGCTCCTTCGGGACGATGAACAGGGACAGGCCACGGTGGGTCTTGGAGCGGTCGGGGTCGGTGCGGGCCAACAGCATCAGGACATCGGCGCGAGCAGCGAACGTGCACCACGTCTTGACGCCGTTGATGATCCAACCGTCTTCGGAGCGGGTGGCAGTGACCTTGATGTTGGCGACGTCCGACCCGAAGTCGGGCTCAGTGACGGCGACTGCGTTCATGACCTCCGTCGTTGCCAGCTTTGGCAGCCATTCGTTCTTCTGCTCCTCCGTGCCTCCCTTGAGCAGGGCCCGGGTGAGAATCTCGGGACGCGTGATCAGTGAGCCGCCGGCACCCAGCGAACCGCGGGAGAACTCCTCGGTCGCGACGACCATGCCGATGTACTCAGATTCGCCGCCTGAGCCGTATCCGCCGTACTCCTCGGGGATCGACAGGCCGAACGCGCCAATCTCGGCGAGACCGGTGATGATTTCTTCCGGGATGTCGGTGTTCTCGCGATGGATCTTCTCGGCGCGTGGTTTGAGCTGCTCGTCGGCGAACTGGCGGAAGGCGTCCTCCACCGGCACGAAGTCCTCATCGAGGTGGCGTGGGCCAGGTCCTTCGTCGGCGAGCTCGGCCAGGAATTCCGGATCGCGGTAGGTCGCGAGAAAATCCTTGGCACCTTCAAGCGCGTCCGGCTCGACGGCCCAGAGCGCTTCGCGGCCCCACAGCTTGCTGGCGAGGTCGGCCACGGCATCGGCGACGAAGGCATTCGTGATGCGCGCCTCGAGGTCGCCCTTCGACCCGTAGTCGAGCAGCGAATGAGCCGTCTGGACCGCTGCTGCAGCGTGCGCGAGGTCGTAGGCGAGGACCTGATTGGCGTCGGGTCCACCGGGGAGCGAGGCGAGAGTTTTGGCGCCGGTCTCAACGACGGCCTCAGCCAATTCGACGACGGATGCCGCAGCCTTGAGATCTTCACTCATGGACAAGAAGGGTAGTTCCCCGACAGGCAGGGGGAATTCCAGCCCTAGCCTCCGAGCCCGAATCCGACCTTGCGGCCGGATTCGGCGGTGAAGTACAGGTACGCGATCTTCTGCGCGGGAATGGCGACCGTGTGACCTTTGGCGTCGGTGAGGCTGAAGACGGCGTCGTCAGCGAGGGACGTGTTGAGAGCCTCGAGGATGGCGTCTGGCGTCTCGTCGGTCTCAACCGACAATTCGCGTCCGACATGCTGGACGCCGATCTTGACCTCCATGGTCATTCGTCTCCTTCTGCGTGAATCGGGAACCCACTGATGCCCCGCCAAGCGAGACCAGCAGCCAGTTGGATCGCCTCATCACGCGTGAGTTCGGAATCGGACGACATCCAGTTGCGAGCACTGACGTGACCGATACCCACCAGTCCGGTGGCAAGCAGGTGGGATGCGGCTTGGGGCAGGTTCGTGTCTTCGCGGATGACCTGGGCGACGGCAGCAGCGGACTCCTGGGTGACCCGCTCCACGAGTTCTCGCACCCGCGGATCGCTGGATAAGTCGGCTTCGAACACCAGGCGGAACGCGGCCCGACGGTCGGCGACGTAGTCGTACCAGAGTTCCATCGTGGCTTGAACTCGTCGGCGGTTGTCATGGGTCGAAGCGAGGGCGGATCTGACGCCGTCGATCACGGAATCGACAGACGTCTCCAGGAGTGCCAGGTAGAGATCGAGTTTGCCTGGGAAGTGCTGGTACAGGACTGGCTTGGATACCCCGGCGCGATCGGCGATCTCGTCCATCGATGCGGCGTGATAGCCGTATTCGACGAACACGTCGAGAGCGACGCTCAGCAGTTGGGCCCGGCGCGCGGTTCTGGGCAGACGTCCGTTCGGCGTTTGCAGCGGGGCCGGGTTGCTCACGCGACCAATCTAGCGGTCTCGATACGGCCCGGATGGCGGTTACTCGACGGGCGTCGGTCGGCCATACGCTGGGCACATGTCAGTGCAGATCGATCCCGCAAAGCCTGTTCTCGTCACGGGCGCGAGTGGGTATGTCGCCAGTTGGATCATCCGGTACCTCCTCGAAGACGGGTACGTCGTGCGAGGAACCGTGCGCAATCCAGCCAAGGCGTCCGGCTTGGAGCATCTCCACGCGCTGGCCGAAGCGCATCCGGGCCGGCTGACGTTGCACAAAGCCGACTTGCTCGACGACGGCAGCTACGCCGAGGCCATGGACGGTTGTGAGTTGGTCATCCACACGGCGTCTCCGTTCCTCCTCGGTCGAGTGAGGGATCCCGAAGCGCAACTGGTTCGCCCCGCCCTGGAGGGCACCCGCAACGTGCTGGACAGCGTCAACGCGACGCCGTCCGTCAAGCGCGTTGTGCTGACCAGCAGCGTTGTCGCCATCCATGGTGACAACTTCGAGATGCGGGGCCGGGGACCGTTCACAGAAGACGACTGGAACACGACCAGCTCGGTCGACCACCAGCCGTACCCGTACTCCAAGACCGTCGCGGAGCGGGCGGCTTGGGAACTGGCTGACGCCCAAGATCGGTGGGATCTGGTGACGATCCATCCCGGTCTCGTGATTGGCCCGGCGCTCACGACCGCCAGCAAGTCGGGCTCCATGACGACGATGAAGACGTTCACCGACTACTCGCTCCTCACCGGCGCGCCAGACCTCGCGCTGGGGTTCGTCGACGTGCGCGACGTGGCTCGCGCCCACATTGCGGCCGGGTTCACACCTGCGGCCCACGGTCGCTACATCACCAATGCCCGAACGGTCACCATGCTCGACATGGGTCGGATGCTGCGTCGGCGATTCGGCCCCAGTTATCCGTTTCCGTATACGAAACTTCCCAAACAGATGTTCAGGCTGGTTGCTCCATTCGCCGGATATACCCGCGAGTTCGTCGACAAGAACGTGGGCTGGCCGCTCGAGTTCGACAACTCGCGCAGCATCTCCGAACTGGGGCTTGAGTACCGCGCACCCGAGGACACCCTGGCCGAGCACTTCCAGCAGATGATCGACGATGGGCTCGTCCATCGGCCGTGGGGACGTGAGCGGTGATGGATCCCGTGATCGACCAACGCGGCCGGCACTTTCTGGTCACCGGCGCCAACACCGGGATTGGCAAGGAGACTGCGCGCGGGTTGGCCAAGATGGGCGCGAAGGTGACGCTTGCCGGGCGGTCTGAGGACAAGACCCGGGCCGCCATGGCCGAGATTGCCGCCGAGACGCCCGAGTCCGACCTCGCGTTTCTTCAACTTGACCTGGGCGACCTCGAGGCCGTTCAGCGATCTGCCGAGGAGTTTCTGTCCCGCAGCGAACCGCTGAACGTCCTGATCAACAACGCCGGGTTGGCGGGGTCGCGCGGCATGACGTCCAGCGGCTTCGAACTGGCCTTCGGGACCAATCACGTGGGGCCGTTTCTGTTCACGCAACTGCTCCTCGAGCGGCTCAAGGAGGCGGACGCAGCGCGCATCGTGAACGTCGCCAGTGCCGCGCACTATGGGGCGAAGGGCATCGACTGGGAGGCCGTTCGCCGGCCGACCGTGTCGCGGGCGGGGCTGAAGGAGTACGGCGTGTCCAAATTGGCCAACGTCCTACACGCTCAAGAGCTCGCCCGACGCCTGGCTGACGCACAGGTGACGACGTACGCGTTGCATCCCGGAGTCATCGCGAGCGATGTTTGGCGCCAGGTGCCGCAGCCTGTGCGCGGACTCTTCAAGTTGTTCATGAAGTCGACCGAAGACGGTTCGAAAACCAGCCTCTACTGTGCGACCTCGCCCGAAACTGCGGGCCAGACCGGGAAGTACTACGACGACGCCAAGCCCAAGGCCCCTTCACCCGTTGCCACTCCAGAACTGGCGGCGGAACTGTGGGAGCGCAGCGAGGCATGGGTCAACGAGGGTTGAGTTCGCCCGATTCGTCGTCAGGGCAGTTCACCGGGAAGAATGGAGGTCACGCAGGCGTTGCGCCCTGCGTACGAGGAAAGTCGTCCTGAGGAGAGAGTGCTGTGGTCGCGCCGCTGGTGGAACCCGCGCCCGAACTGACCATTGATGAGGTTCGCCGCTATAGCAGGCATCTGATCATTCCCGACGTGGGCATGGACGGTCAGAAGCGGCTGAAGAACGCGAAAGTGCTGGTCATCGGTGCTGGTGGTCTCGGGAGCCCGGCTTTGCTGTACCTCGCGGCGGCCGGCGTCGGCACGCTCGGCATCGTCGACGACGACGTGGTCGACGAGTCCAATCTGCAGCGCCAGGTGATCCACGGGCAGTCTGACATCGGCGTTCCGAAGGTCGAATCGGCGGCGGCCGCAGTGGCCGAAGTGAACCCGCACGTCACCGTCATCAAGCATCCGGTGCGCCTCGACGAGTCAAATGTCCTCGACATCTTCAGTGATTACGACCTGATCCTCGACGGCACCGACAACTTCGCGACGCGCTACCTCGTCAACGACGCGGCCGTCCTGCTCGGCAAGCCGTACGTGTGGGGCTCGATCTACCGCTTCGACGGCCAGGCCAGCGTCTTCTGGGCCGAGCACGGGCCGTGCTACCGCTGCCTCTACCCCGAGCCGCCGCCGCCC
>Ga0081455_10009472_pt1 | contig 10015 bp, 8 predicted proteins | sample TabmetS3T2R1_FD_70207 | JGI IMG/M metagenome (GOLD analysis project Ga0081455, IMG submission 70207) | Tabebuia heterophylla rhizosphere microbial communities from the University of Puerto Rico - S3T2R1 | ecosystem: Host-associated > Plants > Roots > Rhizosphere ... | reverse complement strand
CCTGCCGGTCAAGGATCGCCGCGAAGACGCTCGGCCCGTCCATCTGTGGCAGCGACAGCCACTCGACGTTCCCGCTCGGCGCGACGAGCGCGCAGACTTCACAGTCCGAAAGCAGTGCGTAATCGGCAATCGGCGGGAACGAGCTTCCACGTAGGGGAATCTCGTGGTCCATGCCGCGACCTTACTTCAAGCACCGAGTTGAACCGCCCCGAGTTCAGTGGAGGGTTTGTTCTGCCATTCGAGGGCTCTCGGGCGGCGCATGGTGGCGTAGTAGGCCGATTCTGCGTCGGCTGGTGGGATGTCGCCCAGGGCCTCGAAGAGGCGGCGGTTGTTGCACCAAATCAACCCACTGCAGGGTGGCCATCTCGACCGCGTCGCGATTGCGCCATGGTCCTTGGCAGCAGATCACCTCGGTCTTCAACAGGCCGATGATCGACTCGGCCATCGCGTTGTCGTAGGAGTCGCCCACCGAGCCGATCGAGGGCTTGGCACCGGCCTCGGCGAGCCGTTCGGTGCAGCGGATCGAGGTGTACTGGGCGGATTCAACTGGTCGTCGCCGCCAACCTTGATCAGGTTCGTGAGGTCTTGATCACGGGGGCAATTGTCGTCTTTTCTCTGGACGACATCCGCGTACGTCCACTCCCCCTTGCGCCACACTTGTAATACAGCCCCACCGGGGCGACACGCCCTTCGAAGCGGACTGGTTGGTTGATCTGGCCGATCAAGATTGCGGGATGCATTTCGACTTCTCATGGTCTCATTCGCGTAGGTTCAGCGGCATCCGCACCGGGCTGCCGAGCCTCGGCTTAGGCGTGAACAGACCCAACCGAACGGGTCGGAACTGCCGGACCCAGAACTCGAAAGCGCGTGCCCAACCAGTCCAGCCCTGAGTCCGGGGTTCCGAGGACGTACGAGGCAAGCGGCGCGGTGGTCCGGGCACATCCACAGAGTTACTACCGCGAGGTCAAGTCTCGTCACCTGCTCCACTGATCCACCGGCTCAGGACCTAGGCTTGGCGGCTCCCGGAGGGACCGGCTAGCCGGTCTGCGGCGACCATCATGTGGTCCTGCAGCACCTTGACCGCCTGGTCGGTGTCGCCGGCCTCGATGGCGTCCACGATCGGGGCATGGTGACTGCCCGACCTAATTTTTGAGTGGTGCTCGCCGCCATCGCTGAGGATTGTGATACGTACCCGACCCTCCAGGTTGCGCCAGGCGTCGACTAGCACGGAATTCTCGGACAACTGGCAAAGCAACAGATGGAAGCAAAGGTCGGCGTCGATGTGGGAACTGAAGTCAAGGTTCGGGTCGTCCAGATTCGACAGCGCCTCGCGCAGCCTCGCAACCGCGGCGTCCCGACTCGGTGAGTTTATGAGCAGCGAGACCGCCAGTCCTTCTAGCGCTGCACGTACCTGAAAAAGGTCCCGAATCTCGGCGGCGGACAGGCTTTGCACTCGCAGCATGCCGCGCGCTCCTGCGGTGACCAACCCTTCCTGCTGCAAGTGCCGGAGCGCCTCGCGGACCGTGCCGCGACTCACTCCCAGCCGCCGGGCCAGTTCCTCCTCACCGAGATGGTTCCCTGGGCGGTACTCGCCCGAGGTGATCGCCGTACGAAGTGCCTCGAGCGCCCGCTCGCGCAAGGTGCTGCGGTCCAGGCTGGCTAGTGGCTGTGCAGCCATCGTGCTCCTTCCCCAACCGTGCTGCGGCTCAACGGTGGCGCCACGAGTTCTGTGCGACTGACACGGCACGGTCAATGCTTGACCTGCTGCCGCCTGTTGTCCGGCGTGGGCCGGGAACGGACGGTTGTGTGCTTCGGGAGTTGCGTGTGACCGAACAGCGCTTCACAGACGGTATTGACGGTGATCGAGGATCGGTCAGCGAGGTGGCAGTTGCGCCACTAGTGCGATGCCTGGAAGTTGGCCAGGAATGCCTGGGTTCGCTTGTGGCTCGGCCGTCTGAGTACCTCGGCCGGTTCGCCCTCCTCGACGATGTGACCACCGTCGACGAAGACGACCCAGTCAGCGACATCTCGGGCGAATGGCACCTCGTGGGTCACCAGCACCATCGTCATGCCGTCCCGGGCAAGCTCGCGCATGACGCGCAGCACCTCGCCGGTCGACTCCGGATCCAGGGCGGATGTCGGCTCATCGAAGAGCAGGACCGAGGGTTGCAGCGCCAGAGCACGGGCGATCGCCACCCGTTGCTGCTCCCCGCCGGACATGTTGTCGGGATAGGCCATACCCCTGTGGGCGAGGCGGACCCTTCGAAGAAGTCCGACGGCTCGCTCCATGGCCTCCTCCTCGGGAACACCGGCCCTGAGCTGAGCGAGCATGATGTTCTCAACGGCGGTGAGGTGCGGGAAGAGGTTGAAGCGCTGGAACACCATTCCGACGGTTTGGCGGAGTTTGGCGAGGTCCTTGCAGAGCAGCTGGTCGCCCGAGAAGATCTTCTCGCCCGCGACCTCCATGTCGGCCCGCTCGGGAATCTCGAGCAGGTTCACGCACCGCATCAGCGTCGTCTTGCCGCTGCCGCTCTGGCCGATGATGGCCACGATGTTGCTCTTGTGGACCTCGAGGTGGACGTTGTCCAGGACGAGGCGCCCGTCAAAGGACTTGCTGAGGTTCTCGATACGGACGACCACCTCGGGTGCGTCGGCAGCCAGTCGCTCGTGCGCGATTGCCTCGACATGCGCGATTGCCTCGGCCGCCTCGTTGGCTGGAACCGTCATACCAGGACTCCTTCCTGCTCGAGCAGCACCGCGGCTCGCTTGAAGCGCCGCCTGCGCCGGGGGGTCAGTGGAATGCCGGCACGGACCTTGCGCTCCAGCCAGAGCAGGCCCTGCGACAGCGGATAGCACAGACAGAAGTAGATGGCCGCGATCACGAGGTACACCTCGAGGGCGCGGAACGTCGCTGAGGTGATGAGCCGCCCCACGGACATCAACTCGGCGGCCGAGATCGTCACCAGCAGAGACGTCGATTTCAGCAGGTCGACGAGGAAGGTGTTGGTGCCGGGGAGCGCTAGTCGGAGTGCCTGCGGGAAGATCACGAGTTGGAACGTGCTGATCCGCCCCAGGCCGAGCGCCTCAGCCGCCTCCTGCTGTCCGGCGTGTACGCCGGCGATCGCGGCCCGGAATGTCTCGGACAGGTACGCCGCGTAGAAGAGGATCAGGCTGAGCGAGCCCGCTGCGATGGCACCCAGCTTGATACCGACCGAAGCGAGTCCGAAGTAGATGATGAAGATGATCGCGAGCAACGGGATGTTCTTGAAGATCTCGGTGTACAGCGCCGCCGGCACCCGAAGGATCCGACTCTTGCTCAACCTCAACAGGGCAAGTAGCAAACCGAACACTGCTGCTCCGGCGAATCCGAGCACGGTGTACAGGACGGTTAGCTGCAGTCCCTTCCAGAGCGCCGGCGCGTAGTCAGACCAAGGCACATCGAACATGACATCTCCCTAGATGGTCGGTGGGGCCCAGTTGGCCGGGCGATCCACACCCTGGCGGGACTCAGCGAGGCCCGGCGCCGGCTTGAGGAACTGCTCGGGGTCGCCGCCGTACTTCTCGATCAGCTTGGTCATCTCGCCGCTCTCGTACATCTTGCGGATCTCTGCGGAGATTGCCGCCTCCAGGTTCGGCGACTCCTTGGGCAGGTAGAAGCTGGTCATGTACGGCTGGAAGTACTGGTAGTCCGGGTGTTCCTTGACCTGCTCCGCAGTGGGCGGCGTGAGGTATTGCGTCTCGATCCCCATCTCCGGCCGCTGCTTCTGGCCCGCGATGATCAGCAGCGGGTCGAGGAAGCCAACGGCAATGCGGTCCGCGCCCAGGTCGTCGAAGACGCCGGTCCCGTCCGGATACGCGTGCAGCTTCGCGCCGGGCACCGCCTGGATCGACTTGACCCAGACATAGCCCTCGACAGTGCCCAGGTCGAGGCCCTGGAGATCCTCCACCGTCTGGAACTTCTTGCCCGCCTTGACTGCCATCGCAGGCGGTGAGTAATACGGCGGGTCGGTGAACAGGCCCTGCTTCTGCCGCTCCGCGGTCCAGGCAACCCCACCGATGGTGATGTCCACTCGCCGCGTCTGCACGCCGGCTAACATGCCGGCGAAGTCGGCGACCTCCGGCTCTACCTTGAGATCGAGCTTCTCGGCGACGGCGTGCAGGATGTCGCCGTCCAGCCCGACGATCGTGTCGCCCTGCAGGTCGGTGTACGGCGCATATGGCTGGATGGCGACCTTCAGGACCCCCGGCGTGATGGTGTCAAGGTTGGCGGCCTTTTCGGACACGGATACAGGCTCGTCACCGCCGCATCCCGCTAGGGTCAACAGCGCTGCGCAGACGGCGGCGGTGAAACCTGCGCTCCGTCCCCGCCTGAGACGACTTCTGGACATGGTGGGCCTTCCGTGGGTTCGGGTGCCAATGGGTCGAGACGGTCACCACTATAGGAACGCCGTACTCTCGCGTCATTGGACAATACTTACAGCGGATCTGTCGATTGCTAGTCGTTGGGTGTACGTTCCATACAGCGAATCGCGTGTGTGCTGACTGCAAACAGTTGCCTATCCAAGCCCGCCGCTGCTGCTGCGGGCTACCGTTGTCACTCCGGTGGTCCGAGCTGGTCGGCAAGGCAGGCGATGTATAGGGAGAGCATTGCCCGATGGTCGCGCCATGACCGGCCGACGAGCCGCTCGATCTTGTCCAGCCGGTACAGCAGCGTGTTCCGGTGGATGTTCAAAGCCTTCGCCGCGGCGACCTGGTTGAAGCCGCTCTCGCACCAGTGCACCACCGTGGCACGAAGCTGCAGCCAGTCGGCCGCCGACCGCAGCCCACCAAGCTCCTGCTCGACCAGCCTGCCACGGACCCGGTGCCCAATGGCGGCCAGCGCCTGCTGCGCGCGCAGATCGGCGACCCGCAGCACGCTGTCCGCAGGCTGCACTCGGGCCCCGAGCCACAGCGCCTCTGCTGCGTCGCTGCAGCAGTCGCGAAGCTTCTCGACCGTGTCGGCTGGCGGGCTGATGGCCACCCTGAGACGCAGGTTCAGCGCCTCGCGGGCCATCCTGATCGCACGACGAGCCTCCGACTCGACGTTCCGGACACTGCGGGTGTCGACGGGCGCTAGAACCGCGCACCGACCGGCCGAGCGTCGCGCGACAATATCCTCGTGCTGGTGGAAGACTGAGCGGAGCACGCGCAGCAGCTCGGGTCCCGTGGCAGCGCCGTCGACATCAAACATCAACACGCAGCGCGGCAGCAGCAGCCGGAAGCCGAGCTCGGCGGCGCTGGACACCACGAGCTCGGCCTCGACCAGCTGAGAGTCGAAGGCCGCGACCTCGTTCACTAGATCCTCGAGGGCGCGCTCACGCATCAGCCTCGAGCGCACCAACGCCGACTCTTCGAGCAGGATCTCCGTCTGCCGCCGCACCACTAGTCCGAACCGCCGCACCTGGCGCGGCGACCCAGTGATCCCCACAGTGCCGACCGCTTCGTCACCGATCACCAGCGGCAGGGTGATGCCGGGGCGTACGCCCCGCAACGCCCGCGCCTCCTCGGGGTTGTGCCATGCCGGCTCCCGGGTGCGCATCACTTCGATCGACGCCTCGTGGAAGCTGCCGACCCGCGAGGTGTCCCCGCTCCCGATAACCATCCCCTCGGCGTCGGTGATGATCACGTTGTAGCCGATGGCTTCGGTCGTCTCGCCCGCAATTTGTTGCGCGAGCGTGCCTGAGAGCATGCGACCCTTCTCCCGTGTGACTTGTACGAATCATACAGCGAAGGTCGCCGGGAGGAGCGAGGCTGCTTCGGACACATCGTACAGTGACTCCGCCGAGGCCAGCCCCTAGCGTCGGAGCAGGTTGGACAGCTGACGACCGACGCGCATCAACATAAGCAACCGGAGGTGTCTTGACCATGCTCGCGGTGCTTGCAGAACTCCACACCCTCGAGAGCATGGTGTGCGGCCGATGAAGGTCGTCATCGTCGGTGCGGGCGTCATCGGCCTGTGGTGCGCGCGCGCCCTGCTCCGCGAAGGGGCCGAGGTCGTGGTGATCGACAGTGGTGACCGTGCGATGGCTACCCCGGCGGCCGCTGGGTGGGTGGTGCCGGCGCTGTCGGCTCCGCTCGCCGGGCCTGGCGTGCTCAGGCAGACCGGGTACCAGATCTTGCGTCGCGAGGCCGCGTTCGGATTCCGTCCGTCGATGTCACCGACCATGCTCCGCTGGCTGTCCGGCTTTGTCGCCAGCGCCGCGGAGCACCGCTACCGGGAGGGCATACGAGCCATCCTCGCGCTGGCCGCTCCCGCGATTCCCGCCTACCAAGAACTGCAGCGCGCCTCGGTGCCCTTCGAAATGCACAATCGCGGGCTTCTGCTCGCGGCTCGCACTGAGGCGGGAATGGGCCAAGCGCTCGGTCTGCTCGACGATTCCGCGGCCGCCGGGTACGAAGGGCGATACCGGGTTCTCGACTCTGCCGCTGCACGAGACCTGGAGCCGGCACTGAGCCGCGAGGTCCTCGGTGCGGTGCATGCCGAATCGGAGGTGTGGGTACGTCCGGAGGATCTGCTGACCGCACTGACCAAGAGCGTCGTCGAACTCGGCGGCACCATCGTCGACGGCGCCCCGGTCGACGCCATCATCCCGGCCCTCGGGGGACGATGGTCTGTTCGGTCGGGTCACGAGCGGCTGTCCGCTGACAGTGTCGTCTGCGCAGCCGGTGCGTGGACGGGTCGTCTCCTCCGCAGCCTCGGGCTGCGTTTGCCGCTGCTACCAGCCGCGGGCTACAGCATCACGTCGACGGGCAGCGGGATCTCGCCCAGTCATGCGCTGAAGCTGGTTGAGCCCAACATCGCCCTTGCCCCCTTCGACGACGGAGTGCGTATCGCCGGTCGTTTCGACCTCGGCCGGTCGGCACGCCACGTCCCCCAGCGCCGCATGCGCGTGGTGCTGCGGCGGACCGAGCCCTACCTCGCCTCGTGGCGTAGCAGCGCGGTGAGCGCCGCGTACGCCGGGCTCCGGCCGGCCACGCCGGACAGCCTGCCGCTGATCGGGCCGGTGCCCGGGTCGGACGGTGTATTTGCCGCGACCGGCCACGGAATGCTCGGGCTCACGTTGGCTCCGGGTACGGCTGATGAGATCCGGCGGCTGGTGCTGCACGGGTCGGGCTCGGAGGTCGGCGCAGCGTTCCGGCTCGACCGCTACCTTGGTGGGCGGCATTAGCCGAGACTCGACTGGCCACGGTCAGGTGAGGAAGCCGCGCAGCAGGGCCGCCGTCCCGGACAGGTGCTCGGCCATTTGCTGTCGCGCGGCGTCCGAGTCGCCCACCAGCACGGCCTCAACGATCCGCTCGTGCTGCTCGTTGGAATGCTCGATGTTGCGCTCGAGCAGTGGGATCGCGTCGAGCAGCTCGTTGAGCCCCATCCGCACGTCGGCGACCGCTGCCGTCAGCGATGCAGAGCCGGTCACCTCGGCGATCGCCAGGTGCAGCCGAGAGTCCATCCGCCGGTAGTCCTCGAGGCTGGCGTCTGCGCATCCGTCGAGCCGTGTCCGCAGGTGATGCCGCTCGGCCTGGGTCAGGGCGGCGGCCGCGGCGGCCTCCGCGGCTCCGACCTCGAGCACGGCTCGAAGTAACAGTGTGTCCTCCAGCCCCGGCCCGAACCGCTTGGCAGCAGTTGGCGCGTCAATCGGGTTGCGTCGTGGCAGCTCCGGGCGTACGAACGTTCCGCCATACCGCCCGCGCCGCGACTCGACGTACCCCGCGTCGGCAAGCGCCCGGATCGCCTCCCGCAGCGTCACCCGGGATACTCCGAACCGGACCGCGAGGTCGCGCTCTGCCGGCAGCCGCTCGCCGGAGACGACGACGCCGAGCCTGATCGCCTGCAGGAGTCGCTCGACAGTCTCCTCGAACGCGTTGCCCTCCCGCACGGGGCGGAAGACCGCCTCGTCGGCACGGGTGAGTCCGCGGGGCGAAGCCAGTGCCCTGGAAGGGAGGCTCCTTGGCGCTTGGCGACGTTCAGGTGCGTGCATCGCAAGGCCGACTAGGGAGTGATACCGGGTCGTATCCGGACCGAGGAGAACGCCGCGAGGCGCGTGCCTGGGCGCCGCGAAGCGTCAAGAGATTTCCCTTCCAGGGCACTAGCTCGCCGGTCATGTCGGCGTGACGTAGGCGGCCGAGATGCCACCGTCGACGAGGAACGTAGTGGCGGTCATGAAGGACGAGTCGTCGCTGGCCAGGAAGGCCACAGCGGCCGCCATTTCCTCCGGCTCACCGAAGCGTCCCATCGGTACGTGGACCAGCCGGCGTTGCGCTCGCTCGGTGTCCTTGGCGAAGAGTTCCCGCAGCAATGGCGTGTTCACCGGCCCGGGGCACAGCGCGTTGACCCGGATGCCCTGCCGCGCGAACTGCACGCCGAGCTCGCGGCTCATCGACAACACCCCGCCCTTCGACGCGCTGTAGGAGATCTGCGATGTCGCTGCCCCCATCACCGCCACGAAGGACGCAGTGTTGATGATCGAGCCCTTCTGCTGCTCGAGCATGTAGGGGATGACGCTCTTGCAGCACAGGTAGACCGACGTCAGGTTGACCTCCTGCACCCGGCGCCACGCGTCGACACCGGTCTCGAGAATCGAGTCGTCATCGGGCGGCGATATGCCGGCGTTGTTGAACGCGATGTCGACGCTGCCCCATGTCGAGTGCGCTGTCGCGAACAGATTCCCGACGGCCTGCTCGTCAGTGACGTCGACCTCGACGAACAGCCCGTCAACCTCTTTGGCGGCGACGGATCCGCTTGTGGTGTCACGGTCGGCGACCACCACCTTGGCGCCTTCGGCGGCGAGCCGCCGAACGGTCGCGATGCCGATTCCGCTCGCGCCGCCGGTGACGACCGCAACACGGCCCTGCAGCCGGGGGAAGATCTGAGCCATCTTCTCAATCCTCCGTCGAGATGAAGACGTTCTTGGTCTCGGTGAACGCGGGCACCGCGTCCGGGCCGAGCTCGCGCCCGAGGCCGGACTGCTTGAACCCACCGAACGGCGTGCCATAACGCACCGACGAGTGCGAGTTGACCGAGAGGTTGCCGGCCTCCACTCCCCGCGACACCCGCAGCGCACGTCCCACGTCGCGGGTCCAGATCGAGCCGGACAGGCCGAACTCGGTGTCATTCGCGATCCGGATCGCGTCGGCCTCGTCGTCGAAGGGGAATACGGCGACCACCGGACCGAAGATCTCCTCGACCATGCTGGGGTGGTCGAGGGAGTCAGGTGCGAGCACGGTCGGCGCGAACCAGAAGCCGGGCCCTTCGGGGGCGCTGCCGCGGAACGCCACCGGCGCGCCGTCCGGCACGTAGGAGGCGACCTTGTCCCGATGGGCCGCGGAGATCAGCGGTCCCATGTCGGTGTGCTCGTCGCCGGGGTCTCCGACGCGGACTGCCCGCACCGCCGGTTCGAGCATGCCCATGAACCGGTCGAAGACCTGCCGCTGCACGAGGATCCGTGATCGCGCGCAGCAGTCCTGGCCGGCGTTGTCGAACACCCCACCGGGAGCGCTCGCCGCAGCACGCTCGAGGTCGGCGTCGGCGAAGACGATGTTCGCGCTCTTCCCGCCGAGCTCGAGGGTCACCCTCTTCACCTGGTCCGCGCATCCGGCCATGATGTGCTTGCCGACCTCGGTCGACCCGGTGAGCACGATCTTGCGTACGGCGGGATGCTTCACGAGCCGCTCACCGACGACGGATCCCCTGCCGGGCAAGACGGTGAACACGTCCTTGGGAAGGCCGGCGCGCAGCGCCAGCTCGCCCAGCCGGATCGCGGTCAACGGAGTCAGCTCGGCGGGTTTCAGCAGGACGGTGTTCCCTGCCGCCAGGGCTGGCGCAAAGCCCCATCCGGCGATCGGCATCGGGAAGTTCCACGGTACGATCACGCCCACCACGCCGAGCGGCTCGTGGAACGTCACGTCAAGCCCGCCGGCGACCGGGATCTGCTGGCCGATCAGCCGCTCCGGAGCGGCGGCGTAGTAGTGCAGCACGTCG
>Ga0081455_10009471_pt1 | contig 10016 bp, 13 predicted proteins | sample TabmetS3T2R1_FD_70207 | JGI IMG/M metagenome (GOLD analysis project Ga0081455, IMG submission 70207) | Tabebuia heterophylla rhizosphere microbial communities from the University of Puerto Rico - S3T2R1 | ecosystem: Host-associated > Plants > Roots > Rhizosphere ... | reverse complement strand
GGTGTTGTCATGCGCACGCAGCACGTCTACGAGGTTGACCCGGAGCTGATGGGTCAGCAGTTCGCCCAGCAGAACATGCCACTCTGGGACACGCTGCGCATCGTCGAGAGTCGGAACGAGCACCTGAACTGGATGCACGAGCACTTCGCCGACGAGACATTGGTCGCGGGCCAGGAGTCCGAGCTCGATCTCGGGCCTGGGCAGCCGAGCGGTGAAGCCTACCCAGCGCCGCCTGAGGCGCCGGCGCGCCATCCAAAACCAATCCTTCCGTACTGACCTCTATCCAGGACGCGTTTCAACCGGCACGTGCTTCAACTGGCGGGTGACTGCTCGCGCAGGCTCCGTAGCTGCTCAGCAACCTGGATCGCGTCGCCCTCTGGGATCCCCTCGGAGCGGTCGTAGGGCTTGGCGATGAACATGTACGCCAGGCCGGTGACGAAGACAAGGACCGCGCCGATGACCACGATCCATCGATCAAGGAAGGTGTCGGCATCGCCTGGCCGGGCCAGCAGGAACATTGCGAATATTCCATAGGCGAGCGCAGCTATATTGACGGCCATCCCTGCCGATCCGAGGTTCCACAATCCGGCCGGGCGCCAACCGCGGAGGCGCTGACGCAAGGCCGCGAGCACGACCGCTTGGAAGGCGATGTAGATACCGAGCACCGCGAATGCGGTGACCCTGGCCAGCGAGTCCGGGCGCCAAAAGATAAACAGGCAGAGCAGGATCGGCACCAAGCAGGCCACGAGCAGGGCATTGGTGGGCACAGCGTGCCTTTCAGACATGCGCGAGAGCCAATCGCTGAACGGCAGCATCCGGTCCCGGGCCGAGCCGTAGAGCAGCCTGCTGCCTGCCGCCTGCAAGGACAGCACACAAGAGATGAACGCGGTGATCGCGACGACCAGGAACACCTTCGATCCGACGGTACCGAGCGCATCTTCGAGGATCGCCGGGATCGGGTCGGGTTCATTTCCGTCCACGATCCCCTGCAGGTCAGGGGCTGCGAGCACATACCCGGCATAGGACATGAGCCCGGACACCCCGCCGATCAAGATCGTCATGATCATGGCTTTGGGGATGCGGCGGGTCGGATCATTGACCTCCTCGGCGACGCTGCCGCATGCCTCGAACCCATAGAAGAGGAACAACCCGGACAGCGAGGCACCGAGGAACGTGATGATGTACGCCTGATCCCCGCCAGCACCGAGGCTATCGAAGAAGACCGAGAAGGGCTGCTTGCGGTCGAAGATCAACAGGTACAGGCCCAGCGCAATAACGCCCGCAAGCTCGGCGCCCAGCCCGATCTTCGCCACTCGCGCGAGCATGTGGGTCCCGGAGAAGTTGAATGCCAACGCGAGCAGCAGCAGCGCGACCGCTGTGATCAGGCCGACGAGAGGGGTGGCCTCGAGCCCGAACAGCGCCGCGACGAACCCGCCACCGAACTCGGCCACTGACGTCACCGTGACGATGACCGCCCACAGGTACACCCACGAGACGATCCAGGCGTATCGACGGCCCCATAGCCGCCGGCACCATTGGTAGATGCCGCCCGCCAACGGGTATTGCGAGACGACCTCGCCGAAGACCAGGGCCACGAGCATCTGGCCGCATCCCACGATCACGATCCACCAGATCGCGGGCGGCCCACCCAAGGACAGGCTGTACGCGAACAGCGAGTACACCCCGACCAGCGGTGAGAGGTAGGTGAACCCGAGAGCGAGGTTGGACCACAGGCTCATCGAGCGGTGGAAGTCGCCACCGTAGCCTAGAGCGGCCAGGTGTGCCTCGTCGGCGGCCACGGGTGTATCGGGTGGGTCTGATGCGGTCATGACGAGTCCTCTCGTGGGCACGTAATGGTGCCGAACACAGGGATTAGAGGGGTTGTCGACACACTACCGCCTGTGACGTTCAAGGAGGTCGACCGAATGATCACCTCGGTTAACGTGCAGGCATGGACAGGGACACGATGCGCAGGCTGGTCTCTCCGGCACCGGTCGGCCGCCTCGCGACGGTTCGCAGCGACGGGCATCCGCACGTCGTACCCATCTGCTTCGTGATCACCGGTGACGTCGTGTACTCGGCCGTCGACGACAAACCCAAACGACACCGACGCCTTCAACGAATCAGCAACGTCAGGGCAACCGAGGCTGCGAGCCTCCTGGTCGACGAATACGAAGGCGACTGGTCTCGGCTCTGGTGGGTCCGACTTGATGGCCGGGCGCGCCTGGTCGACAACACAGCCGAGGTTGAGCGGGCGATCAGTCTTTTGAGCGACAAATACCCGCAGTACGTCGACCGGCCACCGTCAGGCCCAGTTCTCGCCATCGATGTCCAACGCTGGGTGGGATGGTCGGCGGCATCTCTATGAGCGATGACCCAACTCAATAAGGGCCCCCGACGGCTGAACGCCCGTCGGATCGGCAAGGATCTACTGCTGTGAGGACTTGGCGCGACCCCGAAGTGATCAGACGGTTGTTGACGACGCCGGCGACCTGGGCCGTTGTCGGCTTGTCCGCGAACACCGAGCGCACCGCGTACAGCATCGGCAGGTATCTACGGGAGCAGCTCGGCATGCGCATCGTCCCAGTCAATCTTCGCGGCGAGGACGCTTTGGGCGAGCGGGGATATCTCCGGCTCGCCGATGTCCCCGGTTCGGTACAGGTCGTGGACTGCTTTGTGAATAGTCAGCGGGTCGGCGCGGTCGTCGACGAAGCCATTGCCGAGAAGGATCGACTGGGCATCAAGGCCGTCTGGCTTCAGCTTGGGGTAATCGACGAAGCAGCCGCCGAACGCGCCCGCGCCGCGGGCCTGGATGTCGTCATGAACACCTGCCCCGCCATGGAGGCTCCAGATATGGACGAGAACTGAGCTCTTCATGCGCTAAATGCATCACCCGGGGTTGGCGGCGGCGGGTCCGGTGGCCGCTTCTAACAAGACTGCTCTGTGCCAACGGTGTAATCGCTATCGTTGACGGGTGCAGCGGTCAGCAGGGGATGGGGCGCGGCGAGCAGGTCGCCGAAGCTTGATCACGTTTCTCGGCGGCGTCGGCCTCGTGGGTGTTGCGCTTCTGGCCAGCTCGACGAACGTCGTTCACGATGTGATCACTACCGTGGCCGCCATCGTTGGTGTTGCGGCAATGATCTATGGGCTTGCCACCGGCACGCTCATTGTTCTCAATCGCGAACCCGACGAGTGATCGGACCAATGCATATGGGCAAAACACGGGATGTCGTGGAGCGCTTCTACGAGTGCTTCGGCGCCAACGACCTGGACGGGGCCTTCACGTGCTTCGCACCCGAATGCATCGCCGTCGGATTGTCTGGGCCACTCGACAACTCGGCGCACCGCGCCGCTGCTGTTGCGTTGAAGACGGCCATGCCGGACTGCCACATGGAGTTGGTCCGGACACTTGAGATGGATGATGAGATCTACGTGACGGGACGCTTCAAGGGAACTCATACGGGCGATCTCTACACACCTCTCGGTCAGGTACCCGCGTCGGGTCAGGGACTTGACCTGCTCTTCGTCGACTACTTCCGCGTCGCAAACGAAAAGATCGTCGAGTGCGAGGCCGTTCGAGATCGGCTCGGAATGATCATCCAACTCGGCGCGGTTCCGGAAGACTAACCGCACATCTGAGCGCTGCCTAGAAGCTGGGCCGCCATATCGCTACCCACTAGGCAGTAGTACCAGACTTGGAGCGTGCGGCGTGCGGTGTTGTTCGCGTCGGTATTCGTGGCGGTGGTGCTACTCGTGGTGCTGTTTTTCTGGGCGATTCAGCGGCGTCTGATCTATCTGCCGTCCACCGGCGCCGTGCCGTCAGCGGCCACCATGCTGGCGGGTGCGCGCGACGTACAGCTCACGACAACTGATGGACTGCGGCTCGGAGCGTGGTACGTCCCGGCGCCCGGCCCGGCCGGTACATTCACGGTTCTGGTTGCCAACGGCAACGCCGGTGATCGCAGCTTGCGGGCGCCCCTAGCCCGAGCGTTGGCGAACCAAGGATTCGGGGTGCTGCTGTTCGACTACCGGGGCTATGGCAGAAACCCGGGGAGACCAAGCGAGGAAGGGCTGGCTCGGGACGTACGCGCCGCACGGCAGTTCCTCATCGACGAGGGCGTGTCCGCGAACCGCTTGCAGTACTACGGCGAGAGCCTCGGCGCTGCGGTGGTCGCTGAGCTAGCGACCGAGCATCCGCCGGCAGGGCTTGTATTGCGATCACCGTTCACCGACCTCGCCTCGGTGGGACAGCTTCACTACCCGTTTGTGCCCGTACGTGCGTTGTTGAAGGACCGTTTCCCGGCAGCCGAGTACCTAGCGCGAGTCGCTGTTCCAATCACCGTCGTCTATGGCACAGCGGACTCCATCGTTCCCCCCGAAGAAAGCCGAAGGTCGGTCGCCGCCGCCCGTGGGCCGACGCGCCTCGTTGCGGTGGAGGGCGCTGACCATAACGACCCGGCACTGCTAAACGGGGATGTCCTGGTACAGGCGGTTGTGGCTCAGGCATCCGTTAACGGCGGTACATGAGGCCGCAGGTTTGGACCGCCTGGATCGACTCCGGCACGGTCTTTGACCTCTAGGGTCGGCAGAGTGATCGAGCTGCGCAATTGAACCGCATCTTCGATCAGCTCATCACCAAAGCAGGCACTCCGTGCGGTTTCGCCAGCCACGCACGGCAGGCGGTCGCCCTGTTCTCAGTCATCGCTGAGGGCAAAGCTAGGGTAGGTCGCGGGAATGCCGCGGGCGACACCGACGCGTAGAGGCCGGAGGGGTGGAGATGGCCGTTCACGAGGTACGGGTAGATCGGTCGAGGACGCTGGTCGAGGAGCCGGCGACCGGCCACAACCGGTGGCACCCCGACATCGCGCCGATTGTGCGCTGCGAGCCCGGCGACGAGGTCGTGCTGGAGACCCGCGACGCGTTTGACGGGCAGATGGGTCCACAGGCCACCCTGGACACGGTCGCCGCACCGAACCTGGACCTGGTCCACCCGTTGACCGGCCCCGTGCACGTCGAGGGGGCGGAGCCCGGCGACCTGCTCGAGGTGGAGATTGTCGAGGTCGTCCCGGACAGTTACGGGTACACGGTGCAGGTGCCGGGATTCGGGTTCCTGCGCGACGTGTTCCCCGACCCGTACATGGTCCGCTGGACGATCGCCGACGGTTGGGCCACCTCGGAGGACCTGCCCGGCGTACAGATCCCGGGCGCGCCGTTCATGGGCACGATCGGGTTGTCGCCAGGACGGGAAGCGCTGCGCCGGATCACCGCGCGCGAGCAGGCCGCGCTGGAGCGTGGCGGGTTCGTCCTGCCGCCGTCGCCCGCGTCCGCCGTACCGTCAGATCCGGCCATCGCCGCTGAGGCGCTGCGGACCATCCCGCCCCGGGAGCAAGCAGGCAACGTCGACATCAAGCAACTGGCCGCGGATACTCGGCTGTTCATCCCGGTGGACACGCCGGGGGCGCTGTTCTCCGCAGGCGACGCACACTTCGCCCAGGGCGATTGCGAGACGTGTGGCACGGCGATCGAGATGAACGCGACCCTGCGCGTCCGGTTCGCTGTACACAGCGGGGCCGCGCGCGACAACGCCATCCGCGACCCGCGGTTCGCCCGCACAGACTACTGGGTGGCGCCGGAGTACGCCACCCCGCGCCGCTTCTACGCCACAACGGGTATGTCTGTGGACCGGGACGGGGAGCTTCGTGCGGAAGACGCCACGCTCGCCGCCCGGAACGCCCTGCTCAACATGATCGACCACCTCGGAGAGCGAGGCTGGAACCGTCAGCAGGCATACGCCATCTGCAGCGTGGCCGTCGATCTCAAGGTCAGCCAGCTCGTGGACGTCCCGAGCTTCCTGGTCTCGGCGTTCCTGCCGGAGGAAATCTTCACCACCTGATCGACCGATGTCGGCGCTCGCGATCGCTTTCTCCGCGGTTGACGCTGACGGCTGGTGATGGACGGTGGGGCGTCTCAGGCGCACACGCCTCCTTCCCACCGCGCACCTCCTAGGGGGTGCGGCTGGCGTCCGGGTCGCGCATCCGCCAGGCGACCACAACCAGCCAGATCATCCACGCGAGAGTGAGGGCCCAGGCCACCAGGATCAGGGTGGTGTGCGTTCCCGAGAAGCCCTCGGAGCCGACCACCCACCCCTGCACCAGGTAGGTGAGGCCAGAGAGCCCCATTAGGTACGCAATGGGCCGTGGGATCCCAGTCGCTCCCACGATCGCCGCCGCGATGAGGAGCAAAGCGAGGCCCAGCGCGAAGTCGTAGTAGCTCCTAACCCCCACTCGAGCCAGCGCATCGCCTCGGCGCTCGCGAAGCGCGCTGCCTTCTCCGTATCCGGAGCGCTAACCCACGCGTCATCGACCTCCTTGTTTCCGACTCCATCCACCGCCTGAAGGACGCCGTACAGAGCGAGCGCCACTACCGCCGAAGCCGCACCGAATCGGCCTGCCCAACCTGTCCCGGCCTGACCACTCACGGCGAAGGGCAGGGCGACCAACCCCGCGAGCAAGATCGCGGCGCACACGAACTGGCCGACGTGCACGGCCTTCCAGATCCCGCTGCCGGCATACACGGCGAATATCGCAGGGTGGTCATTGGCGTCGCCACCGGCGTGGAACTGGGTGACCACGATGTACAGAACCTGTCCCGCAAGCAGCAGCGCGGCCGACATCCGCAGCGACGCGCGATCGATCATGGCTCCCCCATGCTCACGGCACTGGTCGGCCGACACGTTACAGCCCAGCCGTTGGGCGGGCGTGTACGGGTCAGACGAGCGCAGAGCCCGCGAAGGTTCTGTCAGTAGGCCGTTCTAGGTGCGAGCGTGGAGAACCCGGAAAGGAATGACTCCGTTTCCAGCGGGTCCCTCGACCTGAGCGATCACGCGTCTTTGCCGTACGCGTCGTGGTAGTTCCACCACTGGTACGGCGGGGTCTGCGGATAGCCCTCCGGCGAGTTCTCCCACTCCTCCTGGCGCCCGAGTGCGGTGATGTCGAGATAGCTCCATGTGGTGCCTAGGTGCTCGTCGCCGCGCGCGTCGGTGAAGTAGGTGCGGAAGATCCGATCGCCCTCACGGATGAAGGCGTTGTGTCCGTGCCACTCGTCAACGCCAAAATCCTTGTCGAAGTCGTCCGTGAGCGTGTACCAGGGGATGAGTTCCCAGCCCATCCGCTGCTTCAAGCTCTGGATCTCGGCCTGGGGGGCGCGCGAGACATACACGAGCGTCGTGTTCCGCGCGTTCAGGTGGGCCGGGTGTGCGACCTGGTCGGCGCCGAAGGAGCAGCCGACGCAGGCGCGCTCAGGGTAGGCGCCGCCCGACGCCGGGTAAGTGGTGACGTCCGGCGCGTAGAAGGCGCGATAGACGATCAGCTGCCTGCGTCCCTGGAACAGGTCCGCCAGACTCGCCGATCCGTTGGGTCCCTCGAAGCGGTACTCCTGCTCCACGGCCATCCATGGCATCCGCCGGCGCTCGGCTGCCAGCGCGTCTCGGGCGCGGGTCAGCTCCTTCTCCTTGATGAGCAGCGCCTCGCGCGCGGCCTCCCACTCCTGCGGCGAGACGATTGGCGGGGTCTTCATTGCGGCATGCCCTCCTTAGATACTCGTTTCATTCGGTCTGGGTTTATGTGCTTAAGACGCCACCAGGGTCCGGAAGGAAACCCACGCTTCCTTTCGCGGATTGGTCACTACCTGTAAGGGCGTGAAAGGAACGGGCCATACAAGGACGCCATCGTGACCGAGCGTACGCTCTCCCGCGCCCAGCAGGAGACGAGGACGCATTCCGCCTACCGGACCACACCGTCACATGGGCAATCGTCAACGCTTCCTACCCGCAGCAGCAGGAAAACCTGGGCGTGACCGAGATCGAGAAGATCCCCGGCCATGGGTATGCGCTGATCATCGACAGCGGCTGGCGCGCGGTCGCCAACACGGCCCTCGCGTTCGTCCAGCGCTTCACCTAGTGCTCTGGTGTGAATACTTACCGGATGTCGATATCCCTTTCGACTGCTGCGGCGAGCAGGAATGCCAGGCGCAGCGCCCCCTCCGGGGTCAGGTACAGGTTTCGCCGGCCAGCGTCGTAGCTGAGCTGAACGCCGTCGTACGGGTCGCCCTTGAAGCGGCCGACGACGATGACGCCATCTCCCTCACTGTCTTCGGGCCGCTGGTCTGTCAGCACGGTGCCAAGTTGCGTGTAGCCCTCTTCCATGTGCTGTACCTTTGCGCGGACCCGGGCTTGGGCGCAAGGCGATTGCGCCGGAGCCCCGACTTGTCCAAGCCGAGCTCCGCCGCGGCAATAGCACTCCTAGACCACGACGAGCCGGCACCGGCGTAACTCTTACATCACCCGGCCGATCGCCCTACCGGTCCACCGGCCTGATCGTCGTCAACGCCCAGGGGATCTTGATGGCCTCGGGCAGGGCCTTTTAAGTCCGTCGCAGGCCGCGAATGCATGCAACGGCGACACCCCGGTTCTCCAGCTCGGTAAGGAGCTGCATCCAAACCTGGCGCGCCCGTCGGCCCACAGGCCCCAGCGGAGCCCGCATGGCAATCTTCAGCTGTCGCGCCGAACTACGTGGCCGTTGATCATCTTGAACCCGTCGATGCTGACCTTCTTTCTCGATCGGCTGTTTTCCAACCTATTCAAGATGATCAAGGCTGGGATAATCAGGACGAGAAGCGTGACCATTGCTTTCCTTTCATTCGCTCTCGGACCCCCACCGCCGCAGCAAGATCGATATCTGGCCCGGCACCTTATTTCCGCATTTTCTTGGGCTTGGCCGGCGACGGCCGGGCCATCGAACTTGAGGCGGGACTTCGGCTTCCGCCACGACTGACTCCGTTCGATCGCAGATCTGGGGACACGCTAGCGGTACTCCGAGCTTGTTGCGGCCGATCCGGAATTCAGGGCAGAAGTTGCTTCCGGAATCGGAGCCTGCTCCGAGCGCCTGACGCACGCCGCTGGACCCGGACAATCCCGTCGGAGTGGTTCTCGCGGGTTCTGCCGCCGAGCTGGCTCCGGCCACCGGCACTTACACGAGCTGCGCCACAACGTCGTTTCATGCTGGCCCAGGCCACAGATCTTTATCTGGTGTCGGAGGTGCTTGGATGGATAGAGGGGTTCAGCCACCGCAGCCAAGAGCGACTCTCAACCGCTAGACCTAGTGTGTTGCGCCCGAATCAGGCGCAACACACTAGAAGGCGGCTGTCGACGGGCCGGAACGGCCTCGGAATTACGATGCCGGCGTGAGGCCAGAGCTGGCGGCGGCGCACGCCGCGGTAAATGAAGCGGTCAAGATCCTGCGGGAGGGGCGTGCCCGGCCGCACAAGCGGATCGGCAAGGCGGCCAAGGACTTCCTCACCGAGGTCGACCTGGCCAGCGAGTCGGCGATGCAGCGCTCTCTCGCCGACTCCACTCCGAAGATCGGCTTCTACGGCGAGGAGGGTGGCGGGGCGGCTCTTGCGTCGGGCCGAGTGTGGGTCGCGGATCCGCTCGACGGGACGATCAACTATGCGACCGGTTCGCCGCTGTGCGGGGTAATGCTCGGCCTGCTGGAGGATGGCGTGCCGACATTGGGAGTAATCGATTTGCCGTTCCTCGGCATACGGGTGGACTCGGGCGCAGTTGCGGACGTCGACGCCTTGGAGGAGGGAATCATCGGCATGGGCGACGCCTTCCACCGGGGTGGTGCGCGGATGGATGCCTACCTCGAACTGACCATGACCATGCACCGCCGCGCGCTGCGCTTCCGGTGTGTTGGCGCTGCGTCGGTGCTGTGGGCGTGGCTCGTAGACGGCCAGATCCAGGGCATGCTGCTGGCCCACAACAACCCGTACGACGTCGTCGCGGGGCATGCGATCGCCCGCGCGGCGGGAGCGATCTGCACCGACTACGCCGGCGCTCCGCTCACTCTGGAGTCGATGGGAGCCATGGCGGCCGTCCCGGGCATCCAGCCAGAGGTCGTCAGCCTCGCCGCCGATCTTGCGGCGGCAGCGCAAGACAGCTGACAAGCCGGTTGGCA
>Ga0081455_10009470_pt1 | contig 10016 bp, 12 predicted proteins | sample TabmetS3T2R1_FD_70207 | JGI IMG/M metagenome (GOLD analysis project Ga0081455, IMG submission 70207) | Tabebuia heterophylla rhizosphere microbial communities from the University of Puerto Rico - S3T2R1 | ecosystem: Host-associated > Plants > Roots > Rhizosphere ... | reverse complement strand
GGGGCTAGTGGGTTTGACGTCGTCGCGGTCGCCGAGACGGAGGACGCACTTATCGATGCCGTATCGGCGGACGAGCCGGACGCGATCGTCGTCGACGCCGACCTCTGCGAATCGCTCGAGCACATTCGAGACCTGGCACCGGATGCCGTGCTCATTGCGGTCGGCGATCACGCCCCGGCCGGTGCGCTCGGTCGCATCGAACCAGGTGCCTCGGGCACTGTAATGGCCGGACTCCTGCACGCCCTGGTCGCCGAGGGCGTCGGGGCGGCCGCCGTGTGGGGGCTCGTGCCCCCCTTCGGGTCGCAGGGTGCGCTGGGCGTTCACCAACACATGATCGGGTCGCTGCTGTCCGCGAAAGCGGACCTCGTTCGAGCATGGTTCGCGAACGCGCTCTACGACCCACCACAACTCGTGACCGCCGTGGGCATGGTGGGAGTGACCGCTGCCGCGGTGACGGTTTCCGTGGGCCTTGTGCTGACGTTGAGCGCGCCGCCCTCCCACGAAGGTCGGGAGCGCGTCCCCTCACCAGCGCCGGTCGTGGATTCGGTGGTGCAGTATCCGCAGGTCGCGTTGTCCCCCACGACGCCAACGCCGGCAAACGGTCGCTGGAGCGACGGCAAGCCCGGCGATCCAGAGGGGCCGAACCGAAGCGAGTCAAGGGATCATCGTCGTCACGCGGAGGTCGCCGGAGGCGACCACGGCCAGGACGGTCTGGACCACGGCCAGGACGGTCTGGACCACGGCCAGGACGGTCTTGAACACGGCCAGGACGGTCTAGAACACGGTCAGGAAGGTGTGGAGCACGGCCAAGACGGTCTGGACCACGGCCAAGACGGTCTGGACCACGGCCAAGACGGTCTAGACCACGGTCAGGAAGGCGTGGAGCACGGCCAAGACGGTCTGGACCACGGCCAAGACGGTCTGGACCACGGCCAGGACGGTCTAGACCACGGGCAAGACGGTCTGGACCACGGCCAGGACGGTCTAGACCACGGTCAGGAAGGTGTGGAGCACGGCCAGGACGGTCTCGACCACGGCCAAGGGGCAGAGCCCGACCTCGACCCGTTACCCTCTCAGGATGGAGCAGGTCCTCCGCCGGCGCGTTGAAGCCTCCGCCCGCCGCACGCCGAAACTCCTCCATATCCTTGCCTTCCTGACCTCGATCGCGCCGAGCGGATCGGCGAGTTCTGGCGTCACCCGGAGAGGCGAGAGTTCGGGGAGCTGCTGATCGACCTGGAGGAGGACAAGGCGCTCCGGGCGGTGCGGGTCGGGATGCTGGCGGAGATGGACCGGGAACGGTAGCGCCGCAGGCCCATCCCGCCCGCTGCGTGGTCAAGTCACTAGACATACGCGCAATCGTCCGCAACGATTCCGGCTCTGAGGGGTTCATGCCCGCCAGCCGAACCGATGGGAGGAAGTCATGCGAGTGAAGATCTTTCTGGCGACGCTCGCGGTCGCGCTGATGGTGTTCGCCCTGCCGCAGAGTGCATCCGCGGTCAAGCCAAGCAACGGGTGCGCGCCAGGGTACGATCTCGGTGCACTCACCCTTCAGGACTTCCTTCTGCTCTCGAACGTGCAGGCGGGTCTTGCTGATGGCATCTTCAATGTCCCGGCCCTTACCGCGGGGTTCCACTCGCATGACCGGAACAACGATGGGCTGGTCTGCTTCAAGAGCCTCCCGACAAACGCCAACCCGGCTTCGTTGCTCCAGTACTTCTACAACGCTATGGACAACAACGCGTCGGTGCCGAGCGGGTAGAACCGAAACCGCAACTCGATGCCGGCTCGCTCGGCCACTGGGGAGCCCACGCCGCACGGCGAGCCGGCTGTTCTAGCCATGCCGCCGAGGATCAGTCGCGCTCATCAGACGTTCCGCTAGTGTGACCCCAGTCACTTGTTCGGAACGTACATCCAGACCCCCTGGGCCGATCCCTACCTGCCCAGCCCCGCCCGACGCTTCTCGACGGCGCGGATCAGGTCGTCGCCGCCTGGACTCATGCCACGATGAACGTGCCCGTCATCGCGGGGTGCGCGTCGCAGCGGAACTCGTAAGTTCCCGCAGGAAGCGGCCCTACCTCATACGTGATGTCTGTGCCGTGGGGGGCAATCTCACCGATGAAGGCGCCTGGGGGGTCCGGCAGCTCCGATATGTGGATGTTGTGGTTCCCGTGGGGGGAGGTGTCCTGGTTGTTGAAGTAGATGGTGAAGGCTTGACTGGCTGGCGCCGCCAAGCAGTCCTTCGTGAATACGTGACTGCGGGATGCGAGGACGGCGATCTCCAACTCGGTTCCGTGGGGCTCGCAAGTCGCCTCGGGCGTGCTGCTCTGCCCGCAGGCTGTCATCCCAACGGATGTCAGCATCGCGACGGCGACCAATAACCTCGCGATCAAGACTCCCTCCAACCGGAGCGTGGCAGCGCAGCTACCTGGAGTCAATCCCCCGATACAGAGTCGAGCGCTCTACCGTCCGAGCGCCGCCCGCCGCTTCTCGGCCCCCCGGACCCACTCATGCGGATCGTGCCAGAGGTGGCCGTTGGCGGTCACGCCGGATGCGCCCTCAATGTGGCGCGACAGCGGAGTTCATCGAACCCGTCCCGACTCCGTCGATAGGGTCGACGTCAAGATCGCCTGCGGAGCCGACCCAAGGAGGAAGCATGATCAAAGAGTTGACGGGCTTGCCTCAGAACGTGATCGGCTTCGAGAGCGAGGGCAAGCTCACGGCCGAGGACTACCGGGACATCTTGCTTCCGGCGATCGAGCGAGCCGCGACCACCGGAGACGTCCGTGTGGTGCTGGTCTTCCCTCGGTTCGATGGGATGGAGGCCGGCGCCCTCTGGCAGGACCTCAAGATGGGAGTCGAGCATCTACGCGCATGGAAGCGCATAGCCCTGGTGACCGACATCGACTGGATGAAGAACATGACCGCATTGTTCGGATGGATGACGCCGGGTGAGGTGAAGCACTTCCCGCTCGCGCAGCGCGACCAGGCTGTCGCCTGGGCGGCCGAGTGACCCTCAAGGAGATTTGAGCTAGCGCTCGGTGACGAATAGAGCGATCAAGCACAGCACGGCGTCGCCTGCGATCCAGCCAGCGACAACGAGGGCATCGCGGGAAGGACCGGCAGGGGGCCACGCGAGCATCATCGCCACGTTGAATGCGACTACAGCAGCCAGCGCCAGGAAGGTGCTTCGTGCGAGGAGGCGTGTCATCGCTGCCAGCGTAGCGCCGCCCGGGCTAGGCCGGTTCACTCACGCGAAGTTCTGTAACGACGGTTACGGGTCCGCCAGGAAGCTGCAAGCGACCTGCTCGAAGTCCTCGATCGGGTCGAAGTGGCCGCCGACCACCTGGATCTCCTCACTCCCATCCGGCAACAAGATGATGAGCTGCAATCCGACGCGCGTGAAGATGGGGGCTCCACCTCCGACCGGGATGAGGTGGAAATGGATTCCTGTGGAGAGGACGACACCACCGCCATCCGGTGTGGGGGTGAGCTTGTCGAGACCGACGTCACCATCGCGGAAGCTCTTTCCGGTCTCCGGGTTTGTGACCGTAATCCGGAAGCTCGGCAACGCGCTGTCGAAGACGAGGTCGCCTTCCTGATCGAAGTGCGTGATGAATTTGATCCGGCCCTCGAAGTGGACCGAGACCGGGAACGAGCACAGCTCGGTATCCGTGAAGGTGTCGTCGACGACGTCCGTTTCGGACTCAGGTGGAACGGCCCCGGCCGGAGGAACAAGGAAGAGGAACATCATGATTGTCGACAGACCGACAAGTGCGGAAACCAAGACTGAGCGTCGCACCAGGTCCTCCTCTTGCGAGCCTTCGAGGCGGTGAACGTAGTCGGGGCCTCCGCGTCCCGTCAAACTCCGCCGGGACGATCCCTTCCGAGCCTTCGAGGTCTTGCCGACCAGGACGACGTTGATCCTCGCCGGATGTTCTGCGGCGTCGGCCACGGCGTGGGGACCGGGACCGACGGCTGAAACGAGACGAGGAAGTCGAGCAGCAGCGCGACTGGATTGCCTCGGTGTGTGGACCGAGGACCTCCACGACCGGGCCGGCGAGCCCCTAGTACGCGGCGCGATTGGGTGCCGGCCAGTCGGGAACCTTCCCATTCAGCTCGCCGATAGGGACAAGCGTGCCCTGGTGATCCTCGTAGATCGTCGAACCCACGGTGACGGTCTTCATGCCGCCCGCCGATCCAGGAACTCACGCTGAGAACGGCCAGCCTCGGTGCGTAGCCACCAATGCCGGTGACCCTCCAGCCAGCGGATCCGCCAGGCCAGGCCGTACATGTGCGTCTGGTGGTCGGTGTACGATTCAGGCCGGTGATGGTGATCGGCGTCGGCCCCCCCGGCCAAGGGGGGCCTTCGCAATTCCGGGGGACTCATGTCGCCACCGCCGTCCGGTGGGCATCGATGTACGCCTGAACGTCGTCCGGATGGAAACGGACGGTGCGGCTACCGAGCTTGATGCCCGGAAGGTCGCCGCGATTGAACAGCAGCAGGACGGTCTTCGGATGCCTACCAAGGACGGCACCGACCTGCTCGGGGGTTAGAAGTTCCAGGACGGCCAAGGGATGCTCCCTCCCGACGCCGAAGCGTCAGTCAGGGGATCATCCCGACGAAGGGTTGGTCCTTACCCTCGTCTCCTCGGGCTCCTACACCGAGGAGTTGCCCAGTTCACTTCTCGTCGGGGGTTCGCGACCTCGGGGCTTCCCTCCCCGCCGTCATCCCACCCTGGGGCTTCGTTTGGATGGGGTACAGGTCGACTAACAGGTCTCCACCCGTATCCAATTGCGGCGAACCATACGGCATCGTGGCAGACGATTTCAACCGATCAACTCGCCCAACCGCGCCGCCTTCGCCTGCCGCTCCGAAGGGAAGACGTGGCTGTACCGCGCCGTCATCGTGGTCGCGGAGTGTCCGAGTTGCGACGCCGCTTCCAGCAGCGTGAAGCCGGATCGCGCCATGAACGACGCGGCGGTGTGGCGCAGGTCGTGGACGGTCGGGGTCGGGGTGATCCCGGCTCGGACGGCGGCGGGCTGGAAGACCCGCTGGCGAAAGCCGTTCTGCCTGATCTGCCCGCCGTCCGGTCCGGTGAAGACCAGGGCATCGGGAGCGAAGGCGTTCGACCACGTCGTGATGTGATCGCGCAGCATCTTGCGGAGCTCGGGCGGGATATCGACCGTCCTCGACTGGCCGGTCTTGGTCGGACCGGTGATCTTCCGACCGGCGACCTCAGCCGAGGACTCGACGACGCGGATCGAGGTATCGGTGACGTTCTTCACCTTGAGGGCTGACGCCTCCCCGATCCGCAGGCCGGCCACGGCCAAGGTCCAGACCAGCGCCTTGTATCGCTCGGGAACCTCATCGGCGATCGCAGCGACCTCGGCCTCGGTCAGGAACCTCGGGTCACGTCGCGACGCCTTCTCGACCCGGACGCCGTGAGCCGGGTTGGGGGCGATCCGGTCCTCCTCGACGGCGACCTCGAGGGTCCGGTGCAGGAGGCGCTTGACGGCATCGACCGTCGCGGCGCCCTTGGTCGCGGACAGATCGGCCAGGAACGTCCGCACATCGGCCTTGCCGATCGACCGGATGGGGCGATCTCCGAGCGACCCGCCCGCAATGTACAGACGTCCGTGCATCGCGTACAGCTCGCGGGTGGTCGGTCGCAGGTGGGTCGCCGTGGCCATCATGTGATCGAAGGCTTCGGACAGCGTGATGTTGCCTGCAGCCGGGTCTACGTAACTGCCGGTGTCTTTGCGGTGTTCGACTTCGCGTGCATAACGCTTCGCATCAGCCGATCTGGTGAACGTCTTGGTACGGATCTTCCCCGCCGGATCGCGCCAATAGACCTTGTACGCCGTTCGGTGCTGCCGCTTGCGCTCCTCGATCCAGGCCATGACCCTCCCCCGTTTCTGCTACCCAGATGCTACCCATGCTGGGTAGCGATGCATAGGAGGTCAGGCGGAAACGCCGTCTACCTGCGGGTTTCGGTCGGGGCGGGCGGATTTGAACCGCCGACTTCCTGCTCCCAAAGCAGGCGCGCTGCCAGGCTGCGCTACGCCCCGCGGATCGGATGCTACCCGCAGGAGCGGTCCGCAGCCGAGAGGTGAGCATCGCGAACGGACCCGGCGTGTGGCCGCGGTGATACAACAGAAGCCCAATGCGCACCCTTCCTCGAACACCCGCCCGTGTACGGGACGCCGCCGTCGAGCTGCGGGGCGTCACCCGCCTGTTCGGCCCGTCGCCGGCCCTGGCCCGGGTCGACCTGTCGATCCAGCGAGGCGAAGCGGTGGTGTTGCGAGGACCCAACGGGGCGGGCAAGAGCACGCTGCTGCGCATCGTCGCGACCGCGCTGTCCCCCACCTACGGCGGGGGGTCGGTGCTGGGGTTCGACCTCGCGACCGAACGGGAGGAGATCCGCCGTCGCTGCGACCTCCTCACGCATCGAACGCGACTGTACGAGGAGCTGACTGCGCGCGAGAACCTCGAGCTGTTCGCCCGCCTCCTCGGCATCCCCGCCGGACGCGTGGACGAGGCGCTCGAGCGCGTGGCGCTCGCGGACGCAGCCGGGGAGCGGGTTCGCATGTTCTCGGCGGGTATGCGCCAGAAGGTTGCGGTGGCACGCTCGATCGTCCGGGACCCCGAGATGCTCCTGCTCGACGAGCCGACGACCGGACTGGACGACGCAGCGCGACACGTGGTCGAACGCATGATCCTGGACGCTGCGGCCGAGAGACGCACCCTGGTGATCGCGACCCACCATCCGATCGCGCCCGAGCTCGGCGCGCGCGTGGTCTCGATGCGCGACGGGTCGGTGGAGGCGGGGGCGTGACCGTCCTCGGCCAGGCTTCGGTCATCGCGCGCAAGGACCTCGTGATCGAGGTTCGGGGACGGCACGCGCTGGGGACCCTGCTGCCGTTCGCCGCGACCGTGCTGATCGCGTTCGGCTTCGCGTTCGGCCCGGGCCGCGACGTGCTCGACCGCGTCGCGCCGGGCCTCCTGTGGATGGCCGTGCTGTTCTCGACGGTCATCGCGTCCCGTCGCGCCTACCAGGTGGAAACCGAGGATGGCGCGCTCGAAGGCCTGCTGCTCGCCCCGATCGACAAGGCCGCGGTGTTCCTGGGCAAGGCGGCGGCGGTCACGCTGGAACTGCTGGCGCTCGTCCTCGCCGTGCTGGTGCTGGTCGTCCTGCTGTTCGACCTGCCGGTCGCGAGCCCGCTCCTGATGATCGCGGCGTTCGTCCTGGGCGTCGTGGGGCTCGCCGCCGTGGGGAGCCTGTTCGGCGTGGTGGCCGAGTCCGCGCGCACGCGCGAGGCGATTTTCCCGATGCTCGTGCTCCCGCTCGTCGCTCCGGTCCTCATCGCCGGCGTCCGGGCGACCGACCTCGCCGCCGCCGGTCGCTCGAGCGACGTGCTCTCGTGGCTGGGCCTGCTGGCCGCCTTCGACGTCGTGTTCCTGTCGGTGGGGGTGCTCGTGTTCGGGTACCTGTTGGAGGACTGATGGCGGCCACGGCGGAGCGCGCGCTCGGCAAGGCGGCCTCGCGCAACGGGGAGCGGACGCTCGGCGTCGCGTCGCTCATCGCCCTCGCGGTCTCGGCCGCGCTCTCGCTGGTCGTCGCGCCGCCGGACGCGGTGCAGGGAGAGGTGCAGCGCATCATGTACGTACACGTGCCGGCCGCCTGGCTCGCGTACCTGTCGTTCTTCGTCGTGTTCGTCGCGAGCATCGCCTACCTGAAGACGAGGAAGACCCGTTGGGATCGCGTCGCCGCCGCCTCGGCGGAGATCGGCGTGCTGTTCACGGCGCTCGCGATCGCGCTCGGGATGCTGTGGGGCAAGCCCGTCTGGGGCGCGTGGTGGACATGGGACCCGAGACTGACGACCACGGCCGTCCTGTTGCTGATCTACGTCGGGTACCTGGCGGTGCGGCGGATCACCGACAATCCGTCACGACGGGCGACCTGGGCGGCCGTGGTGGGGATCGTCGGATTCGTCGACGTGCCGATCGTGCACTTGTCGGTGGTGTGGTGGCGCTCGCTGCACCAGGGCCCCACCGTGTTGCGGCTCGGCGCGCCCGAGATCCAGGGGACGATGCTGCTGGCGCTGCTTGGTGGCGTGGCGGCGTTCACGATCACGTACGCCTACCTGATGACCCTCCGCCTGCGAGTGGGACGGCTCGAGGAGCGCGAGGCACGCGAGGCTCTGTCACCGATCGTCGAGGTCGAGCGCTGATGGCGCCGAACGTCGGCTTCGTCATCGCCGCGTATCTGATCACCGCGCTCGCGCTCGGGGGCTACACGCTCTCGCTGTTTTCCCGCGCCCGAAACGCCAAGCGCCGGGCGGAAGCGATCGCTCTGCGTCGTCGGGGCGCCTGAGGGGCGGCGCTCGGCCCCGAGCGCATACCCCTCAGCCCTACGCGACCGCGTCACGCGCCTGCGCGATCAGGTCCCTTGCCGCCTGGCGTTCGACGCCGAACGGCGCGGCGTCCAGGTACGCCTCCAACGCCGTGATGGCGTCCCGGGGACGGTGCAGCCCCCGCAGCAGGATGACGCCCCGGATGAACAGGGCTTCGGGGTAGCGCGGGTCCGTCCTGAGCGCGTGGTCCACGTACTGCAGCGCCTGATCGTACCGCTCGGTCTGGAAGAGGATCAGGCCGACGTGGGCCAGGGCCTCGGCGTCGTCGGGGTCCAAGTCGAGCGCGACGGCGTACTCCGACAGCGCCTTCTCGGCCATGCCGGCATCCAGGTACCGGTGGGCGAGGTCGAGCCGGGCCGCGAGGTCGTCGGGGTGATCCTTCACGCGTCGCTCGAAGAACGTGAGCGGATCCTGGGCGGCGGCCTTCGGGCCGGCGGCCAGCACCTGAGGTTCGGCGTCGCGGGCGAGCGAGGCGACGAGAACGGCTACCACGGTCCCCCCGATGAGGACCGCGACCGCCCACGGAGGGACCGCGCGCGGTTCGGCGCCGGGGACGGGCATCGTGGCGTGACCGCCGGCTTCCGCCACGGCGGTCGACGTGCCGCCCCCCGCCCGTGGGGGTGCATCGCGCCGGTCGATCGCGCGGAGCACCCGCGCCATGCGTGACTCGGTCCGCTCCCGCAGCCGGAGGTACTCGGCCTCGTCGAGCGCGCCCTGCGCGTGCGTGTCCTCTAGGTCCGCGAGCGATCGCAGCAGCGCGGCCCGTCGATCCTCGAGCGGGTCGACCAGCGGCTCGATCGGCGCCGGCGACTCGCGCATGAACCCCGAGATCACGCCGGCCCCGGCGATCAGCGCCAGGCCGGCGACCGCGAACGAGAGCGCGATCGGGTTCATCCGGGCTCCTGCAGGCCCGTCTGGGGCCGTCGAAGCACCGCTACCCAGACCGCGACGCCGGTGACCAGCGCGACGACCGGCACGGCCCACGGCACCCAGTTCAGCCCCCGACGCGGCGGCTCGAGCAGGATCCAGTCCCCGTACCGATCGATGAAGAAGGCGCGGATCTGCTCGGGACCCTGGCCGGCCCGCAGCCGCGTCGAGATCTCCGAACGCATCTCCCCGGCCAGCCGGGACGGCGAGTCGGCGACCGAGAGGTTCAGGCAGACCGGACACCGCAGGCCGGCGGCGATCTCGTGGGCGCGATCGGCGAGCGATTCCGTCCGCCCCGCCCGGGCCGACGCGAGCAGCGTCGCCACGCCGACCACGACCACAGCGCCGGCGATCAGCGCGACCGAGCGCGCGCGGGCGCTCACTCGACGTTCCCCGTGCGCAGCGCGGCCTCGATCTCGTCGGTCAGCCACTCGTAGGTGACCGCCCCGGTCGTCTTGGCCGCGATCGTGCCGTCGGGAGCGATCACGAACGTCTCGGGCACCCCGAACACGGCGTACGCGATCGCAGTCTTCGAACCCGGGTCGTCGGCGATCGGCCAGTCCCCACCCAACTCCCGCCGGAAGCCCATCGCGCCCTCGGGGGTGTCCTCGAACAACACGCCGAGCACGACCACGCCGCGCTCCCGGTAGCGATCCCACGCGGCGGCGAGGTCG
>Ga0081455_10009469_pt1 | contig 10017 bp, 6 predicted proteins | sample TabmetS3T2R1_FD_70207 | JGI IMG/M metagenome (GOLD analysis project Ga0081455, IMG submission 70207) | Tabebuia heterophylla rhizosphere microbial communities from the University of Puerto Rico - S3T2R1 | ecosystem: Host-associated > Plants > Roots > Rhizosphere ... | reverse complement strand
AGAGCTGTAAAAATTTTCCTTTTTCGAAACGGCGAATTGAGGCGACCATTTTAGATCGACAACAACATTTGTGAAGGAATGAAAGCCGAGTCACCAGTCGATGTGAAGTTTGAGATCGGTCACGTCCTGTTCATGGACGTCGTGGGTTACTCCAAGTTGCTCATCACTGAGCAGAGCGAATTGCTTCGCGAGTTAACCGCGGTTGTGCGCGAGACGGAGCAATTCCGTCTCGCTGAAGGGGAAAGCAAACTCGTGCAGTTGCCGACCGGCGATGGGATGGCACTGGTATTTCGTAACAGTGCAGAAGCGCCAGTGCGATGCGCTTTGGAGATCGGTAGGGCATTAAAAGCTCATCCAGAACTTCAGCTTCGCATGGGCATTCACAGCGGTCCGGTGAATGAAGTCGTGGATGTGAACAAGCGAATCAACATCACCGGCGCAGGAATTAATATCGCGCAACGCGTAATGGACTGCGGCGACGCCGGTCACATCCTTCTCTCGCATCATGTCGCTGAGGACCTGGCGGAATACGAACGCTGGCGACCGTTCCTACATGATATCGGCATCTTCGACGTCAAACACGGAATGCGTGTAAGTGTCTCGAATCTCCACTCGGAGGAGATTGGGAATCCGCAGCTGCCGAGCAAGCTGCAGGCCGTTAGGAAGCACCGCGCTCACGTGCGCTGGGCTGAAATTGCGGCTGCACTTCTTGGATTGGGCGCAATTGTTGCCGGAGTCTTCTTCTTTGCACGCGGTCCGACCACCTCGGCTTTGCGCGTGCTGGACAAAAGCATCGCGGTGCTTCCGTTTGAAAACCTAAGTGAAGACAAAGCCAACGCTTACTTCACCGATGGGGTGCAGGACGAAATCCTCACATATCTGGCGAAGATCGCCGATTTAAAAGTCATTAGCCGGACTTCGGTGATGCAGTATAAGAGCGGCGTTGCACGCAATCTGCGCGAGATCGCGCAGCAACTGGGAGTCGCGAATGTGGTAGAAGGAAGTGTTCAGCGCTCCGGCAATCGCGTGCGTGTTAACGCGCAGTTGATCGACGCACGCACTGACGCGCATCTGTGGGCTCTAAGCTACGACCGTGATCTTGCCGATGTGTTCGCCATTCAGAGCGAGATCGCCAAAGCCATTGCCGAGCAGTTGCAGGCAAAGCTTTCGCCTAACGAAAGGAAATCGATCGAGCAGCCGCCCACCACCAACCTGGCGGCGTTCGACCTTTACAGCCGGGCGAGGACTATTCTCCTCACGAGAAATCAGAGTATTACCAACGAGCAAGACTTGCGGCGGGCAATCGAGCTCCTTGATCAAGCCGTCAAACGCGACCCCTCATTTTTCGATGCCTACTGTCAACTCGCCTATGCCCACGAACAGGTTTATGCGGTGTTCGGCTTCGATCATACTCCGGCCCGGCTCGCCCAAGCCGAAGCTGCTCTCCAGGCCGCGATACGGCTCCGCCCAGATGCCGGCGAAACTCATCTGGCGCGCGCGCAATATCTTTACTTCGGGCTGCGCGACTACGCCGGCGCACTGGCCGAACTGGAAAGCGCGCGGCGAGCTTTACCGAATGATCCGCGCATTTTCGAATTGACCGGCTACATTTTGCGCCGCCGCGGACAGCAGGAGGAAGGTCTGCGCAATCTGGAGCGCGCGATCGAGCTTGATCCCCGCAACTTTGACACTCTGCAACAGATCGCGCTTAGTTATCAAGGTTTGCGCCGCTCAGCCGAGTCGATCGCGGCTTTCGATCGCGCGTTAAGTATTGTTCCTGACAATGTCGAAACGAGGGTCAATCGTTCACAAGTTCAGCTTTACTGGAAAGCGGACACTGGTCCGCTTCACCAGACGATTGATTCAATCCTGGCCCAAGGCCCCGGTGCAGCTGTTCCCGTGGCGGACAACTGGTTGCTTTGTGCGCTGGCGGAGCGCGATCCAGCTGCGGCCGAGCGGGCGCTGGTCGCGCTAGGCGACAATCCCTGGTGGGGCGACGCTGCTATCGTGCTGAGCCGCAGCTTTGGCGAAGGTCTGCTGGCACGCATGATGAACGAGGAGGCAAGAGCACGCGCTGCTTTTGCCGCGGCGCGCACGGAGCAGGAAAAAATCGTCCAAGCGCAACCGGACTTCGGGCCGTCGCTATGCGTCCTCGGCTTGGTGGACGCCGCGTTGGGGCGCAAGGAGTCAGCCTTGGAAGAAGGACGACGCGCGATCGCACTTCTTCCAATGGAAAAGGATGTCATCAATGGCAGCCGCGTAATCCAATACTTCGCGCTGATCGCGGCCTGGGCAGGGGAGAAAGACCTTGCCTTGCAGCAACTGGAATTAGGACTGAGCGCTCCTGTCGCCTCGGACGCACTGAGCTACGGCGCATTAAAATTGCTCCCCTTCTGGGATCCGCTCCGTGGCGATCCGCGCTTTGAAAAAATCGTCGCCTCCCTCGCACCGAAAGATACGAAGCCCTGATCCCACAATCCGAAAATCCAAAAAGTTCTTCGCGGATTATCCACCGACAGCCTGGTAGTGGCCGAGGCCGCGTTGCCACATAAATCGGGCCCATAACCACGTGAGCAGGAGCCAGCCAGTTTGAATGGCCAGCGCTTGCACAAGATCAGGTCCCTTTAATCGGCCCAGAAAGATCGCCACCGGACAAAAGAGCTCATAATAAAACGGCAGCCATTTCATCACCGCCTGGACGGCGGCCGGCATGATGTCGATCGGAAACATCTGGCCGCCCAGGAAATATTCGAACGAATACACGATGAATACGATGGTAGAAATTTCCAAAATCCAGAACGCGAACATCGCCAGGCTGTAGGTAATGAAGAATTGAATGAAGGCGGCCATTACGGTCGAAACCACGGTCAACACGTACACCAGCGGATCAGTTGGCAGCACAATGTACTGCCGGAAATAAATAAAGATCAGAGCGATTGTCGGCAGCGTCACGAAGCTGTAAACCAGACGCGCACTCAAAAAAATGCTGGTCCGGTAGGCGAGATAACTCATCGGTTTCGTGAGCAGCGCATTGATCTGGCCTTCCCGAATGTCCGCAGCGATTTGAAATTCGTCCTCCGTCGGCACGACCAGATTGCTGACCAGAATCGTGAGCAGATAATAATAGATCATCGAGCCGTAGTCGTAGCCGTTAAGTCCGCCGCCGCGCTCCTTGAAAACGGCGGACCAGAGAAAAACAGTGCCTGCCAACGGGACCAACCCGAACAGCGCGCGAAGAAAATAATTCCAGCGATACACGAACGTATTCTGGAGTCCGATGTTAAAAACGGACGCATACTTCGTGACCCTGCTCGTGCTCATGCTTGAGGAGCAACTTGTCGTCATTCCGAGCGAAGTCGAGGAACCCCCATCGCGAAAGCTTCCGGTACCTTCGCGAGATCCTTCGACTTTGCTCAGGATGACTTCGCTGCCAATTCTACAGCGAGATTTATCGCGGCAATCATGCTGTCGGGTCGCGCGATGCCTTTGCCGGCGATTTCGAATGCGGTGCCGTGGTCGGGACTGGTGCGAGGAAACGGGAGGCCTAGCGTTACGTTCACGCCGCTGCGGAATGCGTGCAGCTTCAACGGGATCAGTCCCTGATCGTGGTACATGCAAAGCACCGCGTTGAATTCACCTTCAATCGCGCGATTGAAAACAGTGTCGGGTGAAACGGGACCAACGATTGTCGATTTTCGGTTCTCAATTCTCGATTGCAACTGCTCGACTGCCGGCGCGATTATTTCGATCTCGTCACGTCCGAGTTTGCCGGATTCACCAGCGTGCGGATTTAGCCCGGCAACGGCGATGCGTGGCGCAGCTTTGTTCCGCGAGCGCAAAAACTCCTCGAGCAACAGCCCGACGCGCACTATCTCTGCCTCATTGAGCGCATGCGGAACTTTGCGCAAGGGAATGTGCGCCGTGACGAGCGCAACGGTGAGTTTTCCTCCAGTCAAACACATTGCGACATTTTTTACGCCGCAGCGCTCAGCGAAGAATTCCGTTTGCCCGGGGAATCTGAATCCTACTTCATACAACCCGGCCTTGTGAACCGGCCCGGTTACAATGGCATCGAGCTCGCGGCGTCGGGCGCGTGTGACCGCCTCCTCGAGCGCAGCCGCGGCAGCGCGCGCAGTTTCCCGTGTCGGTTCGCCGGCCCTACAATTTGGGCATCCGCCGACGATGATGTATTCATTCGAAGCTGGAACGCGCCGCGATCTCAGAGAAAGCTCAACAATCTCCGGTCCGATCCCGGCGCAATCCCCAAGTGTGATGCCAATGCGCAGTTTTCTCGTGCTCGTGCTCATGCCCGTGGTCGTAATTGATCTTGTTCAATCGATACGAAAAGGATCGATCCAACAAAGCAGATGAAGGCTAAGCCGAACAGAGAGAAACGAACGCGTTAGAACGTCTTGATGTATGCCTTTTGCCGAAGGCCGGCGATCCAGCGTTCCTGGATTTGCTGAGCTTCTTCCTCGACCAGTTTCTTCTCGATGTCGGCGCGCACTTCTGTGAGCGACTTCGTGCTGCCGCCGTGTCTATCCTCAACCTTCAAAATGTAATAGTTACCCGCGTAATCGATGATGTTGCTGATTCTGCCGACGGGCATGTTGAAGGCAAACTTCTCCAGCGGCTCAGCAAGAGTTTTGTGCTCGATCCATCCCCAGTCGCCACCATTGTCCTTCGTGCTGTCTTCGGAATACATTTGCGCTATCTGTTCAAACTCTGCGCCACTGGCGAGCTTACCGAGCACTTCTTCGGCGAGTTCCTTTTGCGCAGGCGCGCTGGCTGTGTCCTTTTGGCCGGAGATCATGATCATTCGCAATTTAATTTGCTCCTTGGACGTAAATTCATCACGATGTTTTCGGTAGTACTCATCGATCTTCGTAGGCGAAATAATGGAGTTCGTCTTCACGTTCTTGTTGCGCATCGCTCCTACAATGATTTTTTCCATCTCCTTTGCCTTGAACTCGCCCAATGTGTAGTTCTGCGCTTCCAGCGTCTTTACAAACGTATTGCGATCGCCTCCAAACGCTTCTCGAATGATCTGTTGTACCCGTTGATCCACAATGTGATCAGGAATCTCATAGCTTTCCTTCTTGAACGCCTGAATCACCAGCCTCCGATCGATCAAATCCTTTACCGCGAGTTGGCGCAAATCGGTCAACTTCTTCGCCAATTCCTGCCCGGTATACTGCTGGCGAAGCAGGCGTTCCTGCGGTGCGGATAAAGCGCGCACCTGAGAATACGTGATAACTTCGCCATTTACGACCGCCGCAATGCCGTCCACGACTGTGGCTTCTTCTTCGGCGGACCGGACGTTACACATCGGTACTTGAATGAGTGCACCGGCCGCCAGCAAAACGGCTACAAACGGACGGATGAAATTACTCATAATTTCGTGATCAATTCGACAATCTGCGGGAGGTGTTGATCGATTTTCGATCCAACTAAACGGGGGAATTTGCCCGCGACAAGTATAAAATCCCCTTGCCGCGTCAACATTACCTTGCGCTCACGCACTTCGACACGGCTTACCCCTGATTCTGCGGCGGCGAGTTTGATCTCGATCAACCGGAATAGATTGTCAACGGCAGAGGGAAACGCTCCAAAACGATCGCGCCAATCGCGGCGCAGCCGCTCAAGTTGCTCGCGCGACATGATCTCTGCAATCTCACGGTACGATCGTATGCGCATGGCAGGGTCGCTCACGTAGGTGACCGGAATGAATGCGGGAATCCGCTCGGGCAGCGGCGCTTCTCCAACCGCCGCAACGCTTGGAAAGCTGTTGGGTCTTATTGGCGGAGCGATGAACTCTGCTTCGTTTGTCGCCACAAAATCAAGCCGCACATCAACATCCGGCCGCAGCCGTGTTTTTTGTCCTTTCAGCTGTGCCACCGCTTGCTTCAGCAGCTGACAATACAGCTCGAAACCCACTGCTATGATGTGCCCGCTTTGCGCGGTGCCCAGAATGCTGCCCGCGCCGCGAATCTCCAGGTCGCGCATGGCGATGCGAAAACCAGCGCCTAACGAGCTGTATTGTTTGATGGCACTGATCCGCTTGCGGGCGGCACCGACCGTCATCATTTCGCGCGGCAGAAGGAGATAGGCATACGCCTTGTGCTCGGCGCGACCGACGCGTCCGCGCAATTGATACAAGTCCGCGAGGCCGAATTGATCCGCGCGATTGATGATGATGGTGTTTGCATTCGGAATATCGAGACCGCTTTCGATGATTGTTGTGCAAATGAGCACGTCTGTTTTCCCGGAGATAAACCGCGCCATTACGGCTTCCAGTTCCTCCGCGTCCATCTGGCCGTGGCCTGTTTCGACTTTGGCCTGCGGACACAGCTGCACAATCCGTTCGCGCACCCGCCCGATCGAGGCGATGCGGTTGTGCAAAAAGAACACCTGGCCTTGCCGTTCCAGTTCGCGATCAATCGCGGCGCGAATGATCCTCTCATCGTACGCCGAGACGACCGTTTCGACCGGCAAACGATTGAGCGGGGGAGTTTCGATTGTAGACATGTCTTTCACGCCTACCAGGGAAAGGTACAGCGTGCGCGGAATGGGTGTGGCGGAAAGTGTCAGCACATCGACAAGCTCGAAGAGCTCTTTGAATTTCTCCTTGTGCAGAACACCGAACCGCTGCTCCTCGTCAATCACGACCAGCCCTAAATCCTTGAAAACGACGTCGCCGGAGATGAGCCGGTGCGTGCCAATGACTATATCGACACCACCTTCGCGCAATAATTGCAGCACTTTTTTTTGTTCGGATTGCGAACGAAAGCGACTGAGCATTTCGATCCGCACCGGATATTCGAGCATGCGTTGCCGAAACACTTCGAAATGTTGCTGGGCAAGAACGGTAGTCGGCGCGAGGACAGCCACTTGCTTTCCGTCCATCACCGCCTTGAACGCGGCGCGCACTGCGACTTCCGTTTTTCCAAATCCAACATCGCCGCAAATCAGGCGATCCATCGGCCGCGGCCGTTCCATGTCCATTTTCGTGTCGATGATCGCCTTCATTTGGTCCGGCGTTTCGCGGAACGGGAATGAGCGTTCAAATTCGGCCTGCCATTTTGTGTCCGGAGTAAATGCGTATCCGGGCTGCATCTGTCGCTCCGCCTGAATTGCGAGCATTTTGCCTGCGTAATCGAAAATGGAGGCGGCGGCTTTGATTTTTGCGCGTGCCCATTTGCCATCGCCGAGCGAGCTGAGCGGCGGCGATTTCTTCCCTGCGCCAACGTAGCGTGAAACGAGATAAGCTTGCTCTAGGGGCACGTATAGCTTCGCTTCATCGGCGAACTCGAGAACCAGTACCTCTTGCGGTTGCGCCTGCTGTTGTAGGGCAAGCGCTCCGCTTGCCATTAGTGCCTGACCACTGTCAGGCAGGCGGTGCGCCTGCCCTACAGGAAACTTTTCCAAACCCAGGAAGCGTCCAATGCCGTGCTCGAGGTGGACGACCAAATCATCTTCAGCGAGTTCGCTGAAATCGATCTGGGCGCGGTGACGTTCGGCGCGTCGAAGCCGCAAAAGCCTTCGAGGATGCACTGCCAATCGCCCGAATAACTCGGCAGCCGAAAGGACGACGAGATTCGCCGCAGGAAAACAAAATCCACGCGCGAGCGAGCCCTCGACAAAATCGACGCCTTCGACGATGCCTGCCATGATTTCGCGGAACCGCTCGATCTCGCCTTCAGTTTGGAAATAAATTACGATCCTCGCGTTGTTCGTGCGCCATTCTTTCAAGCGCTCCAGGAACTGTGCGCGTTTTGCCTCGGCAAGCACAAGATCGCCGGCGCCAAACTCTCCAATCTCGCAATCCTGAAACGCGCCGTTGAAGTCTTCGGGACCAGTCTCAATCCAGCCGTCACTGATTTGGACCTGCGCATTTGAAATTCCGTCAGGTTCAACATCGATGACCAGATCGCGCTCGCGAACGTAGTCGCGGACATGGCTGCTTTGGTCCGCCGCTCCTTGATTCAGCAGAATATCGATCGAGCGCAAATCGCGAACCGACGTTTGCGTATCGATGTCGAACTCGCGCAGCGATTCGATTTGGTCGCCGAAAAATTCCAATCGAAAGGGCAACGGCGCATGCCACGAATAGAGATCGACAATTCCGCCGCGGACGGCGAACTGTCCGCGAGTGGTAACTTGTGAGACTCGTTCGTAACCGTTTCCGGCGAGGCGCCCGAGAAGGCCTTGCATTTCCGCGGTTGCTCCTCGCCGCAGTTGGACAACCGCAGAATCAAGACTTCCCCGTTTCGGCGCGGCTTGATCGAGACCTGCGCGTGTCGCCACGATGGTTCTCGGGCCAGCGTCGCGCTCGATTTGCAAAAACAACGCCAGCCGTTCCGCTGTGATTTCGGGATCGGGCAAGACATTTTCGATCCCACTCAGCTCTGCTTCTGGCAGGAACAGCGCATCTGGCTGCCAGTTGAGCAAACTTTCGTACAAGACCTCCTGAGAATGAACGCTGGGGCATAGAACCCAAACTGTGGCAACAGCAGCCCGCCGCTCAATCCCTCGATGTCCAGCCGAGGCATGTGCGAGCACAGCAGCCAGAAACGGCTGCGCCGGCAGGACTGTATGGGAAAATCGAACGGGCCATTCAGCCCGCTTCATTGCTCCGAGCTTGCGTGCAATTGGTTCGCTCGCTGCGACGCGCTCCAAAAGTCCCGCTGATTTTTCCACCGCAAACTTTACGACAAATCACGCAAAGTTGTAGCCGCGTCTCTGTGGGACGCGCGCCATGGGGCGGTTGTAAACGCGTCAGTCCACGTTTCGCGCGGCGAAGCGTCTACAGGACACGATCGATTGCCGCGGCTATTGCGCGTAGCCGGGGAACGAGCTCGGCGAAGATTTCAGGGGTGAGCGCCTGGTTACCATCGCTCTTGGCCTGCTCCGGAGAGTCGTGCACTTCGATCATGAGGGCGTCTGCCCCGGCAGCAAGAGCAGCAAGAGACATCTGTGGCACGAACTCACGAAGGCCGAGCGCGTGCGTCGGATCAACAATCACAGGCAAATGCGTTTTCGATTTCAAAATGGGGACGGCGCTCAAATCGAGCGTATAACGCGCAGCGCTATCAAACGTACGGATGCCTCGCTCGCACAAGACCACGTTGGGATTGCCCTCGTTCAGGATGTATTCCGCGCTCATGATCAAATCATAAATCGTGGCGCTGAATCCGCGCTTCAGCAGCACGGGAAGCCTGCTGCGGCCGACCTCTTTCAAGAGCGAAAAGTTGTGCATGTTGCGCGTGCCAACCTGAAGGCAATCCGCGTATTTTTCGATCATCGACAGATCGCGCGGGTCCATGACTTCGGTCACCACGGGCAGACCCGTTTTCGCGCGCGCTTCAGCGAGAAACCGAAGTCCCTCTTCGCGTAATCCCTGAAAACTGTACGGTGAAGTTCGCGGTTTAAACGCGCCGCCGCGCAAAATTTTTGCGCCGGATTCTTTCACGATCGTCGCGATGGAGAGGATCTGTTCTTTGCTTTCAACTGAGCATGGCCCGCAGATAAGAACCACATCTTCATTTTCGCCGAGCCGAACATCGCCAATCGCCACGGAGGAAGCGCCGCGTGAATCGCGCCCAGCAAGTTTGTAGGGCTTCAGCACGGGCACGATCGCTTCCACGCCGCGCATCGCAGCGATGGCTTTTTCCCGCAAGAGCGCCTCAGGTCCGATGACTCCGATGATGACGCGCGACGCGCCCCGGCTGATTTGCGCTTCAAGCCCGAATTCGCGGACGCGAGTAACGATCTTTTGGATCTGATCCTCGGTGGCGTTCGGTTGCGCAATAACGATCATATTTCTCTCGCGGGATGATCAGAATGGCGTGAGCAGGAATTTTCTGCAAGTATAGATACAGATTCTTCCGGGAAGTAAGAGGAGCGTCGGCTGAGTCTCATGAAACCTTCGAGTTTGGACGGACCGTTTGCTCGCGCAGCATTGTTCTCGTCCTCCTCCTCGTCCGCGAAAATCAAAGAGCGAGGACGACCACGACG
>Ga0081455_10009468_pt1 | contig 10019 bp, 12 predicted proteins | sample TabmetS3T2R1_FD_70207 | JGI IMG/M metagenome (GOLD analysis project Ga0081455, IMG submission 70207) | Tabebuia heterophylla rhizosphere microbial communities from the University of Puerto Rico - S3T2R1 | ecosystem: Host-associated > Plants > Roots > Rhizosphere ... | reverse complement strand
GGATCGTGCCGCCGGCACCGGCCTCGCCGTCCGCCTCGTCGTCACCGCCGCAGCCCGACGCGACGAGAGCGAGAGCCATGACTCCGAGCGCGAGGACGGCGAACGGGCGGCGCATGGCCGGGAGCCTAGCGGCGGCGCGCCGCCAGCGTGGCCTGAATCGGGACGAGCGTCCAACAGGCGAGCTCCCGCGCACGGTGAGCGAGCGAGCCTCGCTCGTCGGTCGCGACGAGACTCACCCGGGGCGCGGGCTCAGGGAGCGCCGCCCGCACGAGCCGGGCGGCGCGGCGGCCATGCCAGCCGGACGTGACGACGACGATCTCCGAGACTCCGACCTCACTGGCGGCGCGGGCAATGGCGCGGGCGTTCCCGTACGTCGAGCGAGCTCCCTGATCGAGCAGGAGCCGGCGCGTGCGTCCGTTCCACGCGCGTGCCATGAGCTCGGCCTCCGCGACCGTTCGTCGCCTGCGCGCCCAACCCGAGAGGAGAACGGCGTCCTCCGGAGCCGCCTCCTCCGCCGCGCGCGCGAGGCGCGCGGCGCAGACGGGATGCAGCTCGTCGCCGCTCCCCGTCGAGTAGCCGAGCACCGCGACGAGCCGCGTCGCGCTCATCGCCGTCGGAAATGCCGCCAGAGCCCGAAGAGGACGAGCGTGCCCGCGACCGTGACGACGAGCTCGAACGCGCGCTTGCCGCGGAGCTTCGACTCGCCGCCCGCGCGCTCGCGCATGTGCACGGGAACCTCGAGCACTCGGAGGTTCGCCTGCTCGAGGCGGAGGAGGGCCTCGACCTCGGGCGCGCCGCTCTCGTACGGCTCCGCAAGCAGCGGCATCGCGAGCGCGTTCACCGCGTACATGCCGCTCGTCGCGTCGAGAAAGGGCCGTCCGAGCGCGGCGCGCATACCGCGGCGAAGCACGGCGGTGCCGAACTGCCGGCTGCGCGCAGGCTGATAGCGGAACGGCTCGTAGCCGTCGCCGCTCGCGAAGCGTGAGCCGACCGCGACGTCGCACTCGCCGGAGCGAACGAGCTCGAGCAGCTTGCCGAGCTCGTCGACCGGGTGCTGTCCGTCGGCGTCCACACGGCCCGCGAACGCGTACCCCTCCTCGTGCGCCCAGCGATAGCCCGCGGCGATGCCCTCCCGGAGGCCGCGGTTCTCGCCGAACGAGAGCACCTCGGCGCCGTGCCCGCGCGCGACGTCGGCGGTCCCGTCCGTGGAGCCGTCGTCGACCACGAGCACGTCCGCTGTCGGGAGCGTGCGGTGCAGCTCGTCGAGGACGGCCGGCAGGTTCTCCGCTTCGTTCAGTGCCGGTATGAAGACGATCGTGTCCGAGGCCATCTAGATCACGTTGTGTTCCGGCCGCGGCGCGTGCAGCGCGAAGCGCTCGGCGGCGAGAGGTGACACGTCCACGAACGGCTCCCGGCCGAGAACGAGATCGCGCACGATCTCGCCGACCGCGGGCGCTTGCATGAAGCCGTGTCCCGAGAACCCGGTCGCGTACAGGAAGCGCTCTACGCCCGGAGCCTCGCCGACGAGCCCGTTGTGATCGGGCGAGACCTCGTAGTAGCCCTTCCAGCCGTGTGCGATGCCCATGTCGAGGAATGCCGGTGCGCGCCGTGCGGCGACCTCGGTGACGTGCTCGAGCCAGTCGGGGTCGGTCGGCGCGTCGAATCCTGGCTGCTGCTCGCGGTCCGCCATACCGATCAGGAGGCCCGGACCTTCGCGGTGGAAGTACATGCCCGTCGTGAAGTCCACCGTCAGGGGCAGCTTGTCGGGAAGGCCGTCGACCGGCGCCGTCGTCACCACCTCCCGGAAGACGGGCTCCACCGGGAGCTCGACGCCCGCGGTGTGCGCGAAGTCCGGCGACCAGACCCCCGCCGCGCAGACGACCGTGGTGGTCTCGACCGTGCCCGCGTCCGTCTCGACCCCGCGCACCGATCCGTCGTCCAGCACGACGCCCGTTGCGGAGCAGCCAGTGACGACCGTCGCGCCGTGCGCCCGCGCTCCCGCCGCGTAGCCCTGCGCGACCGCCTCCGGGCTCGCGTGCCCGTCGATCGGGCAGTAGGTCGCGGCGAGGACGCCGTCGAGGCCGGCGAGCGGGGACAGCCGCGCCGCCTCCGCGTCGTCGATCACGCGGCTCGGGACCCCGAGCTCGTTCTGGAGCTGGACGCTGCGCTCGAAGACCGCGACGTCCTCCTCGCGGTCGAGCAGGAACAGGTACCCGACCTGCTTGAAGTCGATCTCGCCTCCAGGACGCTCCGCGAACCTTTCGAACGCCTCGACGCCGCGGAGCCCGATCGCGATGTTGAGCGGGTCGGAGAATTGCGTCCGCACGCCTCCCGCGGCCCGACTCGTCGAGCCGGAGGAGAGCGCGTCGCGTTCGAGCAGGCACACATCGGCACCCGCTTCGGCGAGGTGGAACGCGATGCTCGTGCCCACCGCGCCGCCGCCCACGACGACGACCTCGGCGCGCTTCGGGAGTGTCGTCATCGGCGAAGGAGGTTGCGGAGGAAGAAGAGGAGGTTGGCCGGCCGCTCGGCGAGCCGTCTCATCAGGTACGGATACCAGTCGGGACCGAACGGCGTCGCGACGAGCACCTTGTGGCTCTGAGCCACGAGGGAGCGCTGGAGGGCAGGGCGCACGCCGTACAGCATCTGGAACTCGAAGCGATCGCGCGGAATGCCCTCGCGATCGGCGAATCTCTGCACGTAGCGGATGATCCGCTCATCGTGGGTCGCGACCGCGACGTACGCGTCGCCGCGCAGCGCGGTCTCGACGAGGCGGACATATGCGCGGTCGACATCCTTCTTCTCGGGGTACGCGAGCTCGGCCGGCTCGAGGTACGCGCCCTTCACGATGCGTACGTTCGGCGCGAGCGGGAGGATCCGCATGAGGTCGGCGGGGGATCTGTAGAGGTATGCCTGGAGCACGGTGCCGACGTTGTCATGCCCGGCCGCGCGCAGCCGCTCGTACGTACGGAGCGTCGGCTCGACGAACTCGGACTGCTCCATGTCGATGCGGACGAATAGGCCGAGGCCGCCCGCGTGCGCGACCAGGCGCTCGACGTTCGCGAACGCGGTCTCCTCGTCGAAGGAGAGACCGAGGTGCGTGAGCTTGAGCGCAACGTTCGCGCGCAGCTTCTCGGCTGCGATGCGGTCGAGGATGACCTCGTATGCCACGACCGCCTCCGCGGCGCTCTCCGCGGTCGGGATCGCCTCCCCGAGCAGCGTCGTGTTCGCGTGCAGCCCGGCCTCGTTCAGCCCACGGAGGACGGGGATGCACTCGTCGAGCGTCTCGCCCGCGACGAAGCGGGCGGCCCCGAGTCGCATCCCGTACCGGTCGACGGCCTTCCGGATGACGGGGTTGTCCGCCGCGAGGAGGATCGCGGAGCGCGGCAACGATTGCAGTGCGGACGTCAGGGCAGGCTCAATTCAGCGATGGGTCCACCGGCATCAGTGCGAGGACGCTGTAGGGGCCGCCCTTCCGTCTGAGGACGTCGCTCCACAGCTCTTCGGGGTCGAGCGTGAAGACGTCCATCGTGATCGCGGGCTCGATGATCCACGAGCCCTCGTCGAGCTCGCCGTCCAGCTGGCCCGGACCCCAGCCTGCGTAGCCGGCGAAGATGCGCGCCTGCCGGAGCTCGCCGAGGGTGTCCGGGTCCACCTCCGCAGGGAGGAAGCCGACGGAGTCGAAGACGAGCGAGCCCGCCTCCTCCGGCTCGACGAAGTCGCCGAGGACGACGATCGCCGAGGGCTCGACCGGCCCGCCCACGTGCACCTGCTCGGCCCCCTCTACGAGCACCGTCAGCTCCGGCACCGCTTCCTCGACCGTGGCCGTCGAGGCCCGATTGAGCACGAGCCCGAGCGCGCCTTCCTCGTTGTGCTCCCCCACGAGGACGACAGTGCGGCGGAAGTTGGGGTCGAGAAGCGCGGGGACGGCGATCAAGAGTTGCCCCTTCAGCGATTCCACGTGCATATCATCGCCCGAATGGACGGGACGGCTCGCGAGATCCGATTGGTCGCGCGGCCGCGGGGCTTCCCGGACGAGGATCTCTTCGAGCTCGCCGAGACCGGCATCCCCGATCCCGGGGACGGCCAGCTGCTCGTCCGTAACGCGTACTTCTCAGTCGACCCGTACATGCGGCCGCGCATGAACGACGTCCGCTCGTACGTCGCGCCGTTCACCCTCGGCGAGGCGATGACGGGCGGAGCGGTGGGGCGAGTGGCCGTTTCGCGGCATCCGAAGTTCGCGGAGGGAGACTGGGTGCTCCATGGTCTCGGCTGGCGCGAGTGGGCGCTTTCGGACGGGAGCGGGATGCGCAAGATCGACGCGACCCGCGCGCCGGTCTCCCTCTCGCTCGGCGTGCTCGGGATGCCCGGGTTCACTGCCTGGTGGGGGCTGTTCGAGCTGTGCACACCGAAGGAGGGCGAGACCGTCCTCGTCTCCGGCGCCGCCGGCGCGGTCGGCAGCGCGGCCGGGCAGATGGCGAAGATCGCCGGCTGCCGCGTCATCGGGAGCGCAGGCTCCGACGAGAAGCTCGCGTGGATCCGCGACCTAGGCTGTGACGAGGCGTTCGACTACCGAGGGCAGAGCGTGCGCGAGGCACTTGCCGAGCTCGCCCCCGACGGCATCGACATCTACTTCGACAACGTCGGAGGCGACCATCTGGAGGCCGCGATAGGAGCACTGCGGCTGCACGGGCGCGTGGCCGCCTGCGGTTCCATCTCGCGGTACAACGACGTGGAGGCTGCACCCGGACCGCGGAACATGTTCATGGTCGTGACGAAGAGGCTGAGCATCCGCGGCTACATCATCACCGACCACTACGACCGCTTCCCCGAGTTCTTCGCACAGGCGCAGGAGTGGGTCGCGGACGGGCGGCTGCGCTACCGCGAGACGGTCGTCGAGGGCATCGAGAACGCGCCGCAGGCGTTCGCGGGCCTCTTCCGCGGCGAGAACATCGGGAAAATGCTCGTGAAGGTCGGGCCGGACGAGTCGGACTGAGCACGACGGTGCTGCGCTGCCGGGTCCTCGGACACAGGCTTCCGCGGCGCCGGCGACCCTTCTTTCTCACCGAGCGCTTTCAGCGCTGTGAGCGGTGCGGCAAGCGCATTCTCCTCAAGGGCCGCTAGCCAAACAGCGGGGCGGTGGGTGTGATAGGAAACACCTCATCACGGGGCCCCACGACACAGGTGATGTGGGAGGGCGGTTGCGTGCCGCGCGGCGCGGTTCCGGCCTCACTCAGAAGCAGCTCGCAGAGTCGCTCGGCGTCGAGCCGATCACGGTCTCACGCTGGGAGCGGGGGGTCACCTCGCCGTCGCTCCCGCGCCTCCGGCGCATCGCCGAGCTGACGGAGACGACCGTCTCGGATCTCGTTCGCACGCCCGATGCGGCGACGTCGCACGCGGTCGAGCTGGCCGCGCTCAGGGAAGAGCTTGCCGAGACCCGTGAGCTCGTCGATCGGGTGGCGCAGGCGCTCGAGCGGCTAGCTCCCGCTCGATCGTCATCAAGCTCGAGTAAAGCGTGCCAAGAGTCCTGACGTCCACCTCGGTCTGCCGCGTCGCGTAGACGACGAGGGAGCGCCCGGCCGGGACGATGCGCACGCTCACCGTTGCGCCCGAGTAGTACACGATCGTCTCCACCTCCGACCCGGTTGCGCGCGCCCTGTCGAAGTGGGGGCCGAAGATCGCCTGGCCCTTCGGGAGATAGTCCCAGACCTGGTGGCCGAGGAACGGGGCCATCCCGCGCGGGTCCTCGTCGCCCACCTGGACGATCCGGTCGTCCTCGTCGATGACGAAGGTCCACGCCCTGGTGGTCAACCGTCGCCTCCGACGAGTCGCAGTGAGCGGCGCACCCGTTCTCGTCCGAGGGCGTCCTCCGCGCGGGCGAGTATCTCGAGGATTGATCGCAGCGATGTACGCAGCCCGTCCATCGTGAGCGTGTCGAGTATGCCGAGCGTCTCCCACGAGACGTGGAGGTTGTCGTCCTGGGGGACGATGCCGACCTGGAGCAAGCGGCCGCCGCCGTACTCCACGAGGTCGACGGTCTCGCCCGTCTCACGCGCGTGCTCGCAGGCCCGGACGAAGGTGAAGCGCGAGATGGGAAGACCCTCGAGCACGCAGTCGCCGGCGGCCAAGCCGCAGCCCGCCTGCAAGGCGGGGCTCATCTCGACGGCGCGGTAGTCCTCGTCGAGAACGAAGACGACGGGTTCGGTCACCGCGACGGCCACGGACGCGCTGATGCTAACGGGCTGATGTTAAGGGCCGGTAGGCTGAACGCGTGTCCCGCTCGGTCATCGTTTCCGCGGTCCGAACGCCCTTCGGCCGCCTCGGAGGCGGGCTTTCCGAGGTGCCGGCGACGGAGCTGGGCGCGATCGCGATCCGCGCCGGACTCGAGCGCGCCGGGCTCGGGCCGGACGAGGTCGAGTACGTCCTCATGGGCCAGGTGCTGCAGGCCGGAGTCGGTCAGGCGCCGGCGCGGCAGGCGGCGATCGCGGCGGGAGTCCCGAAGGAAGTGCCTGCCGACACGATCAACAAGGTGTGCGCATCCTCGATCCGCGCCATCGAGATCGCCGATCTCATGATCCGGGCGGGCGGGCACGAGCTCGTCGTGACGGGTGGGATGGAGTCGATGTCGAACGCGCCGTACCTGCTGCCGAAGGCTCGATTCGGGTATCGCCTCGGCAACGGGGAGCTTGTCGACCACATGGTCTTCGACGGGCTGACGTCGTCCTTCGACGGGCTGCACATGGTCGAGCAGGCCTCGCTCGTCTCCCGCGAGCTCGGGATCTCGCGCGAGGACCAGGACGCGTGGGCCTTCCGCTCGCACCAGCGCGCGGCCGAGGCGCAGGACGCGGGCCGCTTCGACGACGAGATCGCCCCAGTCGGCGACGTGACCGCGGACGAGGGCATCCGCCGCGACACGACGCTCGAGAAGCTCGCAGCACTCGAGCCGGTGTTCGACCCGGACGGCACGACCACCGCCGGCAACGCGCCCGGCGTGAACGACGGCGCCTCGTGCGTGGTCGTGTGCTCCGAGGAGTTCGCCGAGCGGCGCGGTCTCGAGCCGCTCGCGAGGATCCTCTCGCAGGGGTACGTGGCGGACGAGTTCGCGTATCTCGCGCGCACGCCGGCCCGCGCCGGCGAGCAGGCGCTCGTCAGGGCCGGGAAGTCCATCGAGGACGTCGAGCGCGTCGAGATCAACGAGGCGTTCGCATCCGTCGCGAAGAACTCGACGCGGATGCTCGGGGCAGACGAGGCGATCGTGAACGTGAACGGCGGCGCGGTCGCACTCGGTCATCCGATCGGTGCGTCCGGCGGTCGGATCGTCTCGACGATGGTGCACGAGCTGCGGCGCAACGGCGGCGGGCTCGGGCTCGCCGCGATCTGCTCCGGGGGCGGGCAGGGCGACGCCCTGCTGATCGAGGTCTAGATCGTCCTGCATCTCTGACCAATCCGTCGCGGTGGCCGCACGCCTTATCTCCGTTGTGCTCGTAGTGCTGGCCGGGTTGGCTCTCGCCGGCGACGCGCGGGCATGCGTGTGCGGGGACGCGCCGATCGCGGAGCGCCTGGACGAGGCGGACGCGGCGGTCGTAGGACGCGTCGTCTCCGACACGCCGTGGCAGCTCGAGGAGGGTGTCTCGGCGCGCCGGCTGACCGTCAGGGTCGAGCAGCGCGTGAAGGGGGACGTCGACGACACGTTGCACGTGCTCGCTCCGAGCGGAACGGACTGCGACGTCGAGATCGCGCTCGACAAGACGACCGGCCTCCTGCTCACGCGAACCCGAGACGGGGACTGGTTCGCGAGTGCCTGCAGCCTCGTCCCTCCGGGAGAGCTCGTCGCCGCCGGCGGCGAGCCGCGCGGCACGCTGATCAAGGTCGGGATCGGGCTCGTCATCCTCGGACTCGTGCTCGCGTGGGCGTTCCGGAGGAAGGCGCGCGGGGCCCGTCCAGACCTGCCAGGCGCGCCGCAGCCCTAGACTCCTCGCCGTGCGCTTCGAGCACGTCCTCGTCGTCGGCGCGGGCCAGATGGGCGGCGGCATCGCGCAGGTGGTCGCGGCGTCCGGTCGGCGCGTCTCGCTGCACGATCCCTTCCCCGGTGCGACGGACCGGGCGCTCGAGGCGATGGGCGGGAGCCTGGGCAAGCTGGCCGAGAAGGGCGGCCCGCCCGCCGACGAGGTTCTCGCGCGGGTCGCGGTGGTCGACGACATCGTCCCGGCGGATCTCCTGATCGAGGCCGTCGTCGAGGACGTCTCGGTGAAGGAGGAGGTGTTCCGGCAGGCCGACGAGCGGCTGCCGGCGGAGGCGGTCCTCGCCTCGAACACGTCGTCGATCCCGATCACGTCGCTGGCCGCGGTCACCGGCCGGCCCGAGCGGGTGATCGGAATGCACTTCTTCAACCCGGTGCCGGTGCTGAAGCTCGTCGAGGTCGTGCGCGCGGTTCAGACCTCGGACGAGACGGCGGCCGCGATCTCGGCGTTGGCCGTCGAGCTCGGGAAGGTGCCTGCGGAGGCGCGCGACTTCCCCGGCTTCGTCTCCAACCGCATCCTGATGCCGTTCGTGAACGAGGCCGCGTATGCGCTGATGGAGGGCGTGGCCGAGCCGGAGGCGATCGACACGATCGCGAAGCTCGGGTTCGCGCACCCCATGGGGCCGCTCGCGCTCGCCGACCTCATCGGCCTCGACACGTGCGTGTCGATCATGGAGGTGCTCCACGAGGGCCTCGGCGACCCGAAGTACGCCCCCTGCCCGCTCCTCCGCCAGTACGTCGCCGCGGGTCGCCTCGGCCGCAAGAGCGGCCGCGGCTTCTACGAGTACGCCTAGAGGCACGTCTCGTCTCGCCGGGACCGCGCCGTATAGTCACCAGCGATGGACTTCGAGCTGACGTCCGACCAGCGCGAGATCCAGGCGCTCGCGCACGACTTCGCGGTGGCCGAGATCACGCCCAACGCGTCCGACTGGGACCGCGATCACCGATTCCCGGACGAGCTCTACCCGAAGCTCGCCGACCTCGGCCTGATGGGCGTCTGCGTCCCGGAGGAGTACGGCGGCGCGGGAGCCGACTTCCTCTCGTATGTCCTCGTGCTCGAGGAGCTCTCTCGCGCCGACGCGAGTGTGGGGGTGACGGTCGCCGTCCACACGAGCGCGACGACGCTGCCGATCCTCGCCTTCGGGACCGAGGAGCAGCGCGCCCGCTTCGTGCCCCCACTTGCCAGAGGGGAGCAGATAGGCGCATTTGCACTGACCGAGCCCGGTTCCGGCTCGGATGCCGGCTCGCTCAGGACCGTCGCCGAGCCCGACGGGGACGGCTGGCGAGTCACGGGCTCGAAGCAGTGGATCACGAACGGGTCGCGGGCGGGTACGTTCGTCCTCTTCGCGCGTACCGATCCGGCGACCGAGGGGGCGCGTGGCGTGTCCGCGTTCGTGCTCGACGCGTCGCATGTGCGGGTGACGCGCGAGGAGGAGAAGCTCGGGCTGAACTCGTCGACCACCTCCGACCTCGTCCTCGAGGGCGCTCGCGTTGAGCGCGACCGGCTCCTGCACGAGGAGGGCCGCGGCTTTCGGGTGGCGATGGCGACCCTCGACGGGGGCCGCATCGGGATCGCCGCCCAGGCGCTCGGGATCGCGCAGGCTGCGTACGACGTCGCTCGCGCCTACGCGCTCGAGCGGGAGCAGTTCGGCCGGCGCATCGGCGACTTCCAGGCCATCCAGTGGAAGCTCGCGGACATGGCGACGGAGATCGACGCGGCACGGCTCCTCACGTATCGCGCCGCCTGGCTGAAGCAGCAGGGGCGCCCGCATACCGCCGAGGGAGCCAAGGCCAAGCTGTACGCGTCCGAAATGGCCCGCCGTCAGACGGCCGAGGCGATCCAGGTGCTCGGCGGCTACGGCTATACGAGGGAGTTCCCGGTCGAGCGCTACTACCGAGACGCGAAGGTGACCGAGATCTATGAAGGTACGAGCGAGATCCAGCGCCTCGTGATCGCGCGCTCGATCCTCGGCCGCCAGCTACGCGAGGAGCCGGTCCC
>Ga0081455_10009467_pt1 | contig 10021 bp, 10 predicted proteins | sample TabmetS3T2R1_FD_70207 | JGI IMG/M metagenome (GOLD analysis project Ga0081455, IMG submission 70207) | Tabebuia heterophylla rhizosphere microbial communities from the University of Puerto Rico - S3T2R1 | ecosystem: Host-associated > Plants > Roots > Rhizosphere ... | reverse complement strand
CCCGCGGCGCCCGCCACGATCGTGGCCGGATCGAGCGCCGCATAATACTCGGCCTCTTGAAGCGGAAACGCGCCACCGCCGAACAGCGCACGCGCGGCGGAGTAAGACGCGGTGTGAAAGCCCGCGATATCGCCTTTGAACTGATCGATCAGCTCCGACACCAGATCATGCGCCTGGCGGGGCGGCAGCCCGCCGCGCCGCACCAGCACGTTCATCAATTCGGTCGATGCGCCGCCGGCGCCGCGCACGACCGTCAGAGCCACTGCCGCGTCGAACCGCAACGTCTCCAGCAACGCCTTGAACGCCGAGAGCAGCGACGCGGCGCGCTTCGCGATCTCGATCGGATGTGGGCCAGAGTAGTCGGTCACGCCGGGAGGCACATTGTGACACAACAGTTCAAAGGCCATGCAGGCGCCGAGCAACTCGCCGACCATGCGACGCAACGCGTTCACCGGATCGGGATTGCGCTTGTGGGGCATCAGGCTGCTGGTGCCGACCTGGCCGGCATCGATTTCGAACCAGACCGTGGCCGCGCGGTATTGCGCGGCATGATCCGCCAAAAACAGATCGATGGTCAGCGCGATGGTCCGCGCGATGTGAGCCAATTGCAGCCCGCTGTCGAGCGGCGCCAGATGCACGGCGTCGAACGCGTTGACGATCGGCGCATCAAATCCGAGCAACTCCGCGAGCCGGGGCCTATCGAGCGGAAACGTCGACGTGATCGCGGCCGCGGCCCCCAGTGGCGACCGATTCAAGTCCCGATAGGCGAATTGAAGCCGATCGGCGTTTCGCCCCAACGCGTCGGCGAAGGCTGACAGATAGTGCCCGAGCGAGGTCGGCTGGGATTGCGCGCCGAGCGTAAAGGTCGGCACGATGGCGTGCGGGTCGCGCTTTGCCAGCGCCAAAACCGCCGCACGTGCATCGTTCAGCGCGTCACCGACCGAGAGCAACGCGTCGCGCTGCAAGAGCCGAAAGCGCGTGCGGTTGATGTCGATGCGGCTGCGGCCGATATGGGCTTCACTGGCAACCGGCCCGCAACGCGCGGTCAACTCCCCTTCATAGGCGAGGTAGTCGGCGAGACCTTCCCGACGCTCGCCGCTGACATCCTCGACATCGTCGATCGCATGCGCAATTCGTGCCGCGATCGCAGGCGCCACCAGCGCCTGCTCGACCAGCATGACGAGCGAGGCCATGTTGATGCATGTCAGCCAGCCGAGATTATCGCGAGCGTCCGTCATCGGAGGGCCGAAATCCGGCCACGACGGACCACCGACACGCGATCGCCGCCGGCGAACGTCGTCATGCGGTCTTCCAGGCCGGACGGAAGCGCGGATAGGAATCCGGCGACGGAGCCCAGTTGCGGACCTTGTTGCTGACGGCAACGTAATCCGCGCCGAACAGCAGGCAGATATACGGTAAATCCTGCATGACGATATTCTGCACCTGTCCGTAGATTTTGGCGCGCTGCTCGCGATCAGCAATTGAGCGTCCCTGATCGAGCAGACGATCGACCTCGGGGTTGTTGTAGCCGGTGGTGTTGCCGGCGCCCTTGCTGTGCAGCAGGAAATAATAGAGCCCGTCCGGGTCGGCGCGTTGCGCCCAGGACGAGGTGGCGAAATTCACCACCTTCTGGATGATGCGCGTGTAATATTCCGACTGCGCGATCGGCGAGAGATTCACCTTCAGCCCCAACGCCATGATCTGCTCGCCCGCGAGCGTGCTGAGCTTGTTGTAGATCGACTCGCTCGGCGCCCAGAGCGTGATCGGGTCATCCATGTTCCAGCCGGATTCCTTCAGCAGCGCGCGCGCTTTATCGAGCGAGTGCTCGAAGGTCGGCTTGAAGGGGTTCGAGTACCACAGGCCCTGCGGGGTCAGTCCATCGGCGATGGTGCCCTGCCCGTCGAACACGATCTGGTTCATGCGGTTGCGATCGAGCGCATGCGCAATCGCCATGCGCAGCTTGGCATTGTTGAAGGGCGGCCGATCGACCTCCCATTGCAGGGAATACCAGCGCCCCACCGGCAGCTTCATGCCGACGGTGCTGCGCTGATCGATCTGGCGTATTTCGGCGGGGCCGAGATTGGCCATGATATCGATTTCGCCGATCGCGATACGCTGCAGGCCGAGCACGGCGCTCGCCACGGTGCGGAAGACGACGCCGTCGAGGTAAGGCTCCCCCTTGCGCCAATACTCAGGATTGCGCGCCAGCGAAATATTGGTGCCCTGCACCCACTGCTTCAATGAGAACGCGCCGGTCCCGACCGGATTGCGGCCGAAGTCCTTGCCGTATTTCTCCGAACCCGCGGGAGAAATCATCATGCCGGCGCGATCGGCGAGATCGGCCAGCAACGCCGGATAGGGATAGTTAAGATTGAAGGCCACGACCAGCGGCGAGACGACCTCCACAGACGCGATCACCGGCAGCAATTGGGCGCGCTGCGAAGATTTGACGTTCTCGTCCAGCCGCTGATCGATATTCCATTTGACGGCGGCCGCGTCGAAGGCGGTGCTGTCCTGAAACTTGACCCCGTCCTGCAGTGTAAAGACGTACCGCTTGCCGTCATTTTCGATCTGCCAGGACTTTGCCAGATCCGGCTTTAACGAGAAGTCGTTGCTGACGGCCACCAGCGTGTCATAGAGGAGGAACAATACCTGACGCTCGTCGAGTTGCGTCGAGACCCGCGGATCGAGCGTCTTGGTGTTGTCGTTGACAAGGCCGACGGTCAGCGTGCCGCCGCGACGTGGCGTCTCCTGCTGCGCTTCGGCCGACCAGGGCGACGACAGCGCCAGCGCCGAAGCCCCCATCACTTTCATCATGTCGCGGCGGTGGATCAGCATTAGGGTCACTCCTCGATTGAAACTTGCGGTTACGTCCCGGCGATCGCGGCGGCGAACTGTCGCGAATGTCAAACTCGCTCGGCCAACGGGTGAGGTGGCCGCGGCAGGCCGAGATGATCGCGCAGCATACGGCCGGAATAGTCGGTGCGAAACAGGCCACGCTGCTGCAGGATCGGCACAACCTTGGCGACAAACTCCTCGAAGGCGCCTGGAAACCAGAGCGGCAGGATGGCGAACCCGTCTGCCGCGCCGGCACGCCACCAGTGCTCCATGTTGTCGGCGATGTCACTTGGCGTGCCGAGCACGACGCGATGGCCCTGGCCCGCCGCGGCATAGTCGCGAAGCTCGCGCAGCGTCATGTTGCGATCGCGCGCCAGCTTGGTGAGCGTCACGGCGTGGCCCTGCATGATCCCGGATGGCGGCAGATCGGGGACCGGGCCGTCCAGCGGATAGGACGACAGGTCGCGACCGAGCCGATCGGACAGCACGCGCAAGGCGGCGGCCGGGTCCATCAACCTGCCAAGGCCGGTGAGCTTCGTCTTCGCATCGTCGAAGGAGGTGCCGATCACCGGACAGAAGCCGGGCATGATTTTGATGTGGCTGGGATTGCGCCCGAGTTCGGCGGCGCCGGCGCGGATCGCGTCAGCAAAGGCCTTCGCCGCGCCGAGTTCCTGCTGCACCGAGAAAATCACCTCGCCAATGGACGCCGCGAAAGCGCGGCCGGTGTCGGACGCCCCGGCCTGCACCAGCACCGGATAACCCTGCGGCGGCCGCGACAGGTTGAGCGGCCCCGCGACGGAGAAGTATTTTCCCGTGTGGTTGAGAGCGTGCATTTTGGTGGTGTCGGCATAGAGGCCGGAAGCGACGTCCTTGACGATGGCGCCGTCTTCCCAACTGTCCCACAGCCCCTTGATCACCTCGACATATTCGGCCGCAATCGCGTAGCGCTCGTCATGCGGCGGATGCGGCGTGGTGCCGAAATTGGCGGCCGCACCGGGCTGGGCGCCGGTCACCACGTTCCACCCCGAGCGACCGCCGCTGAGATGATCGATCGAGGCGAGCTGGCGCGCGAGATTGAAGGGCTCGGTGTAGGTGGTGGACGCCGTGGCGACGAGCCCGATATGGCTGGTGCGGACCGCAAGTGCCGCGAGCAAGGTCAGCGGCTCCAAACGCACGATGGCGGCGGGATGGAAGTCGGCGCGCGTAAAGGGCGCGTCGGCGAGAAACACGAGATCGAATTTTGCGCGCTCGGCGATCTCTGCGACCTTCAGAAACAATGGCAGATTCTCGCCGCCCGATTCGGCGCCAGGCAACCGCCAGCCGGCCACATGGTGACCTGCCACCTGCAGGACCAGGCCGAGATGCATGGTGCGGTTCGCTTGAGACATCCTGTCATTCCGTCCGGCCTGCCGGCGTTTTGACGCCGGCGAATATCCCACATTGTATTCGTACCAATTTCAAGAAGAATACCAAATTTGTTGCACCGCATGTGCAAAATATGCACTGTGGCGCGGCTCGCGCTGCAAGCGTCGCCGGCCCGCACGGGTTTCGACCGACAAGTACGCGCCGGCGTGATCGGAGGGACCATGTCTGGGTGTGGATCTCGGCGCGCATTATCCGCTGACGAATTCGCAGCACTCGTCCGTCTCACCGGATTGACCTTGACGCCAGGCCAGCTCGACGAGCTGCCGCGTATCCATGATTTGATCCTGGCGATGTGCGAGCGGGTGCGGACGCCGCGCGGCATGGAGGCCGAGCCGGCGCATGTCTTCAGGCCGATCGAGGGCCGATCCCGTGAGTGATCCGGCCTTCCTGACCATCGCCGAGGCCGCCGCGCTGATCGCCGCCAAAAAAATGTCGTCGACGGAGCTCGTGCAGGCCTGCCTCGCGCGAACCGAAAAGCTTGATTCCAAGCTCGATGCCTACATCACCTTCACCCCGGACCTTGCGCTGGCCGCCGCCAAAATCGCCGACCAGGAGATCGCAAGAGGGGCATATCGCGGCCCGATGCATGGCATCCCGATCGGCCTGAAGGATATTTTCGACACCGCAGGCGTGCGCACAACCGCCCACTCCCGGCTGCTGGCCGACCGTGTCCCCGACAAGGACGCGTTTGCGGTGACGCAGCTCAAGGCCGCCGGCGCCATCATCTGCGGCAAGCTCGGGACCTATGAATTCGCGATGGGCGGTCCCTCCTTCGACGTGCTGGGCCCGCCAGCGCGCAACCCCTGGGACCCGACGCGGACGACCGCCGGCTCGTCCTCCGGCTCAGGCGCGGCGGTCGCGGCAGGCCTCTGCCTCGGCGCAACCGGCTCAGACACCGCGGGCTCGATCCGCAGCCCCGCCGCGCAATGCGGTCTCGCGGGCATCAAGCCGACTTACGGCCTCGTCAGCCGCAGCGGCATTCTTCCGCTGGCGCAATCGTTGGATCATGCCGGGCCATTATGCTGGACCAGCCACGATGCCGCGCTGATGCTGCAGGCGATGGCGGGATATGACCCGGACGATCCCGCCTGCGCGGCGCGCGCTGTGCCCGATTGCACCGCGAAACTCGGAGAATCCTTGCGCGGCAAGACCATCGGCGTGGTCAGTCACTTCTATGAAGAAGACCATATCGCAAGCGACGCCGTTGTTGGCGGCATCGAGGCGGCGCTTGTGGTCTACCAGCAGCTTGGCTGCCGCATCGTCGAGGTGAGGCTGCCATCGCTGCGGGACTTCTCGGCTGTGGGCATGGTGATCATGCTGGCTGAGGCCTATGCCATTCATGAGAAAGCGCTCGCGTCGAATCCCGAACTCTATGGCGAGAACGCGCGCGACCGTCTGGTGATGGGCGCCTTTGTCAGCGGCGCCGATTACCTGCAGGCCCTGCGCAGACGCCGGGAGTTGGCGCTTGAGGTCCATGCCGCGAAGGCCGAGGTCGACGTGATGCTAACGGCCACATCGCCGTTTACCGCGCCCAAACTGCATGAGGTCCCGAAGTGGGGGTTCTTCGAGAATCCGAGCTTCAGCACGCCGTCCAACGTCACCGGCCTCCCCGCGATGGCGGTCTGCTGCGGGTTCACGCCTGAAGGGCTGCCGCTATCGATCCAGCTCATTGGGCACGCGTTTGACGAACAGACCGTTTTCCAGTTTGGCCATGCCTATGAAGCGGCGACCATATGGCGTGGGCGGCGCCCGCCGATCGCGCTCGCTGCTTGAGTCGTCAGGACGTTAATCCCGCCATCGGTTCGGCAACAGGCGTCGAAAAATTGCTTCAATGGAACCTTGTGGCCGCGACCGGCGTTTTCTCACGCGTTTGAAGCGCGATGGCATCAGTTGAATCGCCATCGCACTTTGAGTTTTTGTTTGAGCATAATCTGCTCGGAAAACCGCGACACACTTTTCCGGATCATGCTCTAATCACGGAGGAGGACACTATGAAAGCACGGTTGATCTGCGCGGCGATCTTGAGCTTGGCATTTGCGTCGGCGGCATCGGCCTTGCCGTTGGCCAACTCCAGCGTCGATCGTTCGGATATCGTTCTGGTCAGAGGCGGACACGGCCATGGACATGGCCACGCGCATGGTCATCGCGGCCGCCATCTCGGCTGGTCGATCGGCCGCCACCGCGGCTGGTCGCATTCCCACCACCACATGCATTAAGCGGTTTGGCTTTCACGCCATCGAGGTCCGGGTCCCCTGCGGCCCGGACCTTGCTGCATTTGGGTGGCGATTGCCGGCTGTTTCGACGCGATCTCCCGCTCGATCACGCGAAGTTGGCCGTGCTTGCGGGCCGAAAGCCGAACGACGTCCCACGACGCTGCGTTATCGCCCACTGGTTCCGCAGCACACTGGAGGACCACGATGGCCACATCCGAAAATCCGAAAGCCCAAAATCCAAAAGCGCATGTCGTAAAGATGCGGAAGGCAATGGAAGACCTGCAATCCCATCTGCGGCAGGATATCGAAAAGGTCGACGAGCCGCAGTTCAAGGCGCTGTTCGAAACCTCCGCCGAGGTGTTGGGCGGCTTGATGAAGGCCTTTTCCGACTACGAGAGCAAGACCGAGCGCGCCTGGCGCAACGCGTCATAACCGGTTCGTCGGTTTTTCGCATTGAATCGCGCGCCGCGTTCGAACCGGACAGCGAGCCGCGTCGACCGAACGGGGGAACGAATCTTTTCCCTCGGACGGTCAAGCCATGCGCATCTCCTCGCTCGCTTTGTCGCTGCTGGTGATGCTGTCCGGCGTCACGGCGGCGTGTCAGGCCCGGGCAGACGAGCCGGCAGCCAAGGATGTAATGACCATCGAGGCTTGCCTGCGCAAGCAACTCAAAAATCCTGACGACACCCAGGAAGCTGATGCGGCCGCGTGCCTGATGAAGGTGGCGAAACCCTGCATCGGCGATGAGGCGGCCTCGCCCCCGTCGCAAACGCTCGCCTGCCTCGAACGCGAGCGGCTGGTCTGGGACAAGTTCGTCAACGATTCCTACAATGCCATGATGAGCGGTCTCGATCCCGATCAGCAGGTGAAGCTACGGGACATGCAGCGCTCCTGGATTCACACCCGCGATCTGACCTGCATGTTCTGGTATGATTACTTCCAGGGCACGATGGCCAATCCGATGATCGCCTATTGCAACAACCGCGAAACGGCGCGGCGCGCGATTTTTCTGCGGATTTTCGCCGCCGATATTGCCGATCGAAAATAGAGCGTGGCCGCTGCGTCGAAGCGACCTCACTCGCTCCATCGCATGGGCAGCGGCGGACGCACCACCGGCTCTCCATCAGGCTGCATGCCGCCTTGCGGCGGCGGGGCGGGTGGCGGGTACGCCGGCGCCGCGGCCTGCGAGGGCATCGGAGGCGGCGGCAACCGCGAGGACGGAGGCGGCGGCGCGTAGGATGCCACGGGCCGGCGTAACGGCACGGCAGCGGCGCGCGGCGCCGGCGGCTTCGGCCGGGCGGCTGGCGCCGACAGTTTGGCGACGTCGCGCGAAATGAGCTCCTGGCTCGATTTGAGCTGTTCGATATTGGCCTTGAGCTGGTCGATGTCTTGTCTGGCGGCGGCGAGATCGCGCTGCAGGGCCTGAAGCTGCTCGGCATCTGCGGACGACGGCGCAGCGGCCGGCGCTGCCTCCTGGCTCTGCACCAGCGGCTGCGGCGTCGGCGCCTCGGCGGTCGCCGGCACCTCGGCACTCTGGACCGGCGCGGCATCCGACTGCGCCGGCAGTCCCATTGTCCTCAGCGGGCGAAGCGCTGACAGCACGCTCTCTGGTGCCCAGGTCGCAATCATCTGTTTGGCGACATCGCCGGATGATTGCCAACCGAGCGCCGCCGCGCCAATTCCGGCCGTCAGCACCAATCCTAGCCCTGCGCGCAATGCCGTCCTGCCGATCGAGCGCTGGTCATGCGTGGCACGGACAGCGCCGACGACGCCCGGCCGAAACGTTGCGTCGATGCGAGGCGCGGCTGCCGCCGGAGGCGTCGTGCGCCTTGCTCCCCCAGTTCACGTAGAGCGTGCGGCTGCCGTCGAGCGCCGCGTCGAAGCGCCCGTCGACCCGCTTCGCAGCAAGGCCGTAGCGGCGCAGCCGGAACTCGAGCGACGTGACGTCCCACCCCACGCGCCCGCGCGAGAGCACCCGCTGCCCGAGGAGAGGCGTCCCAAGACGGCCGAGCTGGCAGCGCGTCGCCATCCCGACCTTGCCGGTCGCCCTGATCCTGTGGTTCCGCTGGAACGTGAGCAGCGCCGTCCGCGTCATCGGCCCGCTCACCCCGTCCACCGACCCCTTGTAGAGCCCGTGCGAGCGCAGCGCGACCTGGAGCGCCGCGATCCTGGCGCTCGGTGCGGCGGCGGCGTGCCCGGCGAGCGCCAGGCCGACTGCCGCCGCGACGACGATCACGACGGTACGGCGCACGGAACTCCTGTACTTCTCCTCGACCGCAGCGGCTCCTCCCTCGTCCCGAAGACGCCGTCGGCTCGGCGGCTACACTTCGCCCCCGCTGCCTTCCCCGGTAGCTCAATTGGCAGAGCATCCGGCTGTTAACCGGAGGGTTGTGCGTTCGAGTCGCACCCGGGGAGCTTCGGTTGTGCCAGACCGACGATCGGCCGCATCGCCGGGGCGGGCGATGCCGTACGATGCCCCCCGATGCCAATCGTCGCCGGCGTTCGGATGCCTCGCGAGCAGACGCTCCAGCTCGCCGCGCTGCTCACCCGGGGTGGCTTCGACCGCACGTCGCGCATCCTCCTCGACGCCGTCACGAACGGGCAGGAGTTCGTCGCGCTCGAGACCGACGACCGCGAGGCGATGCTCGCCGTCCTCGACCATCCGCCGACCGAGACGCTCGTCGAGCTGAGGACGGTCCTCTTCGGCGAGCTGAACTGGCGGCGAGGGCTGGTCGGCGGCGCCCGCCGCCCGCAGACGCCGTACGCGCAGCACGGGTAGCGGCGTCAGGCGCGCCGGCCGATCGGATGCATCCGCGCGCGGTGGAAGTTCCGGCTGCCCGCCGCCTGGAGGACGAGCTCGGCGATCAGCCACTGCCCCTGCTCGCGTCTGAAGCGGTGCAGGTACCTCCCCCAGAGCTCGCCGTCCGGCGATCCGTCGACGTACGCGTGCCACGCGTAGAGGTAGGAGACCGAGCGGGCGTCATCGTCGCCCGAGAAGGTGATCTCGACGTTCGAGACGTGATGGCTCGTCGCCTTGAACCGCTCGCGAAGACCGACCGCGATCGTCGGCGCGATCGCCTCGCGGCCCGTGATCGGGGCGTGCTCGGGACCGTAGTCGATCGTCGCGTCCTCCGTGAACAACGCCGCGACCTCCTCCGGCTCGTTCCGGTCGAAGTGGAAGCAGTAGCCGTGGATCAGGCTTCTGATCGCGTCCCGGTCGTCCATCAGCGGGCCCCATACCCTCCGCGTCGCTGCTTTCCTGCCACGGGCTAGACGAGCTCGGCGAGCGCCGAGTGGACCTTCGTCAGGCGTGCCTGCAGCTCGGTCGCGCGCACGAGGTCGGCGCCTGCGCCCTGGAGCTCGCGCCGCAGCCGGCGCTCGTGGAGGCGGAGCATCAGCTCCTTCCCCGTCCGCTCGTCGATCTCGTCACGGTCGGCACGCGCCCCGAGCTCCGCGCGCAGCGCGACGAGCTCGTCGTCCTCCGGCGCTCCCGCGACGAGCACCTCGCGGAACCGCCGGTGGAGCGCGTCGTCGAAGTGCTCCGG
>Ga0081455_10009466_pt1 | contig 10021 bp, 6 predicted proteins | sample TabmetS3T2R1_FD_70207 | JGI IMG/M metagenome (GOLD analysis project Ga0081455, IMG submission 70207) | Tabebuia heterophylla rhizosphere microbial communities from the University of Puerto Rico - S3T2R1 | ecosystem: Host-associated > Plants > Roots > Rhizosphere ... | reverse complement strand
GACGCGGCTCGTCGCGGTCCTTCGTCTGGAAGTGGTAGAGGATCTTCGGGAGGTCGCGGTACGAGCGGAGCTCACGCGCGTGGAACGTGATCGTCTCCTCGTGCGTCAGGGGAAGGATGAACCTACGGCCCGCGCGGTCCTCGATGCGGAACAGCTCGGGAATGCGGATCCGCCCCGTCGCCTCCCAGAGCTCGGCGGGCGTCAGGACGGGCATCGACATCTCCTGGCCGCCGATCGCGTCCATCTCCTCGCGGATCACCTGCACGACCTTCTCGTGGATCCGCCACCCGGCCGGGAGATACGTCCACAGACCGGCGCCCAGTTGACGGATCAGCCCGGCGCGGACGAGCAGCCTGTGCGAGGCCGCCTCGGCGTCGGCAGGGTCCTCGCGAAGGGTCGGCAGGAACAGCGTCGACTGGCGCTGGAGCATCCGCCAACCCTAGTCGCGCCTCAGTCGTTCAGCCGCAGGAACCCCGTCAGGGTCGTCGTCTCTCCCCCACGCGACGCCTCGAGCACGAACGCGTCGAGCTTCTCGATCGCAGCGCGGTCGTCGGCCGACAGCTGTCCCCCCGCGAAGCCCTCGACGAGCGGGAGCAGGCCGTCCATGTCGACGTACAGGAAGCCGCTCGTCCGATCGCCGAGCCCGACCGCGTCGGCGGCTCTCCTGTACGCATCGCTGGAGTCGAGCTTGTCGCCGTCGGAGGCGAAGTCGCGGATGCCGGTGATCCCCGTCGTGACGATCACCGTGTCGTCGTCGAGACGCGCGTAGCGCACGGTCGCGCCGTCGGCCTCGACGAGGCTCACTTCGCGTCCGTCCTCGGTCACCGTCCGGACGGTCGTCCCGGACTGCTCGGCGACCCCGTGGGCGAGCCCGTCGACGGTCTGCCAGACCTTGTCGGGATCCGGCGGGGTCAGCGCGAGCGTGACCTCGGGCGCCGTCCCGGCCGGTCGCACGTAGACGATCCCCTCGCCCGAGAACGCGTCGAGGATCCCACCGACCGAGATCCCCGTGACACCTTCGATCTGGTCGGCGATCTCGCCGAGCGGTATGCGTTGCTCGATCTCGTCGACGAGCTTCTGGGTGCCGCCGAAGGAGAGCGCGGCGACCGCGTCCGCCGGCACTCGCTCGAGGAGCTTCGGCTCGTACTCGGTGCCGTCTCCGCCGGGGGTGCGGACGCCGACCGCGAGGCGCACGCCCTCGTCCTCGGCCGAGACCGCGGCCGAGAGCCAGTCGATGCCGAGGTCGAGATCCTGCGAGGCCTGCCCGAGCTCCTTGCGCAGCTCCGGCGTCAGGGCGGCGATGTCGACCCACGCGCGCACGAGCGCCTCGGCGGGGAGAGCCGCGAACCCGGCCTCGAGGCCCTGATCGCCGCTGAGCGTCCCACGGGCACGCGAGGCCTGGTAGGCGGTGAGGTCGGACTGCTGCTCCGCGAGCGCGGTCCACCCTTCGACGGTCGCGGTCGCAATCGGCTCGTCGTATTTCGCGAGCAGCGCAGTGAGCTTTGCCTGGTCGTCGGGCTTCGTGAGGACGACCGTCTCCCGGTCGGCGGTCACGACGAGCACGACCTCGGGGCCCAGCGCCGGCGCCACGTCGTTCTCCCACGTCAGGCCCTGTTCGTCCAGCGCGCTCGACAGCTCGTCCGTGAGCTCCGCTCGCGCGCCGGGGAGGCGATCGACGAGGTCCGTCGCGTTCTTCCACTGGTCGGAGGACTCGTCGGTGGTGAGGGTCGCGTACGCGACCGCGTCTGCGGGTGCGAGCGACGCCGAGTCGGGGACGGTGCCCGCAGCCTGCTCGGCTCCGGCGCAACCCGCCGTCGCGAACCCGAGCGCTGCGAGGACCAGGACGAGCGCAGGAATCGCACGTCGTCGCATCATGCGTACCGTATCGCCCGTTTCGGGTGGCTCCTAGAGGGGTTTCTCCCTCGTGACCGCGGGATCAAGAAACGACGGTCAGGTCGAGATCGAGCAGTGCGGCGATCTTCCGGAGGCGACCGACCTGGTGACCGGTCCCCAGCGCGACGTGGTGCGTCGGGCCGTGTGCGCACCATTCGTCGAAGAACGCCGCTGGACCTGTCGAGAAGCGGATCCGCGAGTTCGTGTTGCCGATCCTGAAGGTCGGCCCGGCAATGGACTCCCCCTCGGCCGCCATGAGCGCGAGCCGACCGTCTGCGGTCTGGGTCATGCCGAGGATGGTGACCGGCCCGAGACGGACCTTCATTTCGATCGAAAGGCCTGCGCCGGCCTTCCCGTGGTAGAGCTTCAGCGCGCGGGCCACAGGTCGACCGTCGGCGATCGCGAGGTGACCTGGACCGTCGTGCCCCATCAAGACGAACTCCTCGTCGAAATCGAGACCGTAGAACTCCGTGTAGGAGCCTCCGACGCCGAGCCGGTCGAGGAGCAGCATCGCGATGTTGGTCTTGAGATCGCCTTCGCCCGCCGTGGGCACCCCCCGAGCGGTGAGAAGCGAGTTGCCCACGATGAGGCCGGAGCTCACGCGCTCGGCGATGTTGTCGCCCACCCCGCGGTAGTAGTAGGTGAGCCCATCCAGCTCGAAGTCGGCGACGAGCCGATCGAGGCCGACCGCGACCCGCGCGGACCAGTCGAAGATCTCGGGCGTTATTTCGGCGGCGATCGGATCGGAGCCGGCCTCCGCCAGGTCGAATACTTCCTCGATCTCGTCGTGCTTCCGCTCGATCGCCTCGGGCTCAGCCGACTCGACACGTGCGACGAGATCGTCGATCTCGAGCACTTCGACGTGCGCACCGGTCTGGGCGTGCACTTGCGTGAAGTCCGAGTACATGTCGAGCATCCCCGGATACGTGTGCCCGAGAAACCCGATCCTTGCCGTTCGAAGGGCGTGAACGGCGCCCGCTGCATCGAGCCAATGCCGCAGAGCGGTCCAGGCCGCGTCGCCGTCGACCAGCGTCCCTGTGACGGTGCTGTAAGGGATCCTCGCCCGGGTGAGCGCCCCCGCGATCTCCGGGACGCAGCAGGCAGAGCAGTTGGCGAGCCACTCGCCCGTCGTCATGCCCTCGTAGTCGAGCGTGCGCGTCGGCTGGAGATTGAGGACGACAACGGGGGCGCCGACCGCCTGGACGACGGGAAGGACCTGGGAGGAGGTGGCGTACGTCGCCGTGTAAACGAGCAGGAGCTGAGGCCGAGCGGCCGCTAGCGCCGCACCCGCCGTGCGGGCGGCCTGTGGGGTGTCGACGAGGCCGCCAGAGACGACCTTGGCGCCCATCTCCTCGAGCCGACGCTCGATCCCCCGCTGGTAGCCGGCGAGGCGGTCGCGCAGACCGTCGAACTGCGGCCAGTAGGCGGCCAGCCCGATGCCGAACACGGCGACGCATGGCGGGCCGCTCCTCGTCACGACCCCTCCTCTCGTGCGGCGACTGCTGCATGGCGACGGGCTCCGACGCTGCGCAGCCGGGCACGGGCTCTCGCGTACATCTCACCGAGGTTGGGAACGATGACGCTCGCGAGCAGCAGACCACCGATGACGATGTTCTGGTCCTGAGCAGGGATCAGGTCGGCCGTCATCGCCGTCTGCAGGGTTCCGAGCACGGCGACGGCCAGAGCCACGCCGACAATGGTGCCGCGCCCACCGAAGATCGACACGCCACCCAGCAAGACGACGGTGACCACGAAGAGCTCGATGCCGATGCCCGAGTCGTATCGTGCCGACGCGAACCGGAGCGTCCAGAGCACGCCCGCGAAGCCGCACATCAGCCCGGAGAGGACGAATAGCCAGAACTTGATCCTCCTGACGCGGATGCCCGAGTAGAACGCCGCTTCCTGGTTGGCGCCGATGGCGAAGATCGCACGCCCCAGCGAGGTCGCATGCAGGACGACGCCGAAGACGATCGCGAGGACGAGGAAGAACAGCACCGAGTACGAGATGTGCGTGTGCGGGATCGGGATCACGCCGATGCTCGCCAGACCCGAGGGGAATCCGCTGATCGTGTCCGTCGGGAGGATGCCCTGCCCGATACCGCGGTAGAGGGTCAGCGTTCCGATCGTGACCGCGAGCGAGGGCAGGCCGATGCGCGTGACGAGCAAGCCGTTGAAGGCGCCGAGCACGCCGCCGAGCAGGACGGCCGCGATCATCGCGGGCCAGATCGGCCACCCGTGGTCGAAGAGCTCGGCCATGCAGAGCCCGGTCAGGCCGAGCATCGACGCCACCGAGAGATCGATTTCGCCGGTGACGATGATCAAGGTGAGCGGCAGCGCGATGATCGCGATCTCCCCCACGTTCAGGCCGATGAAGAAGAGGTTGGTCGACTCGAGGAAGTAGGGGGACACGCTCGCGCCGTACGCGATCGTGGCCAGCAACAGGACGACGAGCATCGTCTCCCAGCGCACCAGGCTGCGGAGGAGCTGCCGCCACCGCGGTGGGGCCTCGTCCGTCTTCTCGTGCTCGACGACGTCAGCCACGGGCTCTCCGGCGCGTGCGCATTGCGGGTGCGATACGCAGCGCGATCAGCCGGTCGAACGCGATCGCCGCGAGGAGCAGGGCTCCCGAGAGCGCCATGCTCCAGAAGGACGAGACGTTCACCACGACGAGTGCGCTGTTGATCGTGTAGAGGAGCAAGGCGCCGAGCGCGGCTCCGAGCACCGTGCCGCTCCCGCCGAAGATCGCAACGCCGCCGACGACGACGGCCGCGATCACCTGGAACTCGTAGCCGACGCCGGCGATCGCGTCGACCGATGCGTACAGCGACAACCAGAGCGCCCCGGTGACGCCGGCGATGGCGCCGCTCAACACGAACGCGAGGAAGACACGCGAGCCGACCGGGATGCCCGCGAGCCGGGCAGCAGCCGGATCGGAGCCGATCGCGTAGAAGTCGCGCGCCGTCCGGAAGCTGCGCATCCAGTACGTCGCGATCGCGACCGCGATGATCGCGATCCAGCCGAGGTACGGGATGCCGAGCACGGTCGCGTAGCCGATCTTGTTGAAGCTCTCGGGCAGCATGGAGGCGTTGACCTGGTTGCCGCCGGCCCACGCGCCGTCGATGCCGCGGATGATGTACAGGGTCCCCAGCGTGACGACGAGGCTCGGCACACGCGCGACGGTCACGATCAGGCCGTTCACCATGCCGCACGCCGTGCCGATCGCGAGCGCGAGGAGGAAGACCACGGGCAGGGCGACGTTCGGGTGGTGGACGTAGAGCACGCCGGTGGCGTACGCCGAGATGCCGAGGATCGACCCGATCGAGAGGTCGACGTTGCGCGTGATGATGACGAAGGTCTCGCCGATCGCGAGCAGCGCGATGATCGCCGACCCGGCCAGGATCTGCTGGACGTTTGCGGCGCTCAGGAACAGGTGGTTGTCGAGGGTGGCTGCGCCGACGACGACGACGAGCGCGAGCACGATGCCAAGCTCCCTGAATCGCGCGAGGAACTCGGCGACCGCATGGGAGCTGGGCCGTCGCTCGACGACCTTCTGCTCCTCGACGACCGACGTCATGCGGCTTCCTCGGCCAGGCCAGTCGCGGCCCGCATGATCGCGTCCTCGTCGGCCTCTCCGCGCGCGAACTCGCGCATGAGCCGTCCCTCGAACAGCACGACGATGCGGTCCGCCATCCCGAGCACCTCGGGCAGCTCGGAGGAGATCATCAGCACGGCGACGCCCTGCGCGGCGAGCTCGCTCAGCAGCCGGTGCACCTCCGCCTTCGTACCGACGTCGATGCCACGCGTCGGCTCGTCCACGATCAAGAGCCTCGGCTTGCGGCCGAGCCACTTCGCCAGGACGGTCTTCTGCTGGTTGCCCCCCGAGAGCGTCCACACCGGGTTCGTCAGCCTCGCGTACCTGAGCTGCAGACGGAGCGCCCAGTCTTTTGCGAATGTCCGCTCCGCCCCCCGGAGGACCAGGCCTCCCCGTCCGACGGTGTCGAGTGACGCGAGCGCGATGTTGCGTTCGATGGAGAAGTCCATCACCAGACCTTGCTGGCGCCTGTCCTCGGGAACGAGCCCGACCCCGGCCGCCATTGCCGCGGAAGGCGATCCCGGCGGCAGGCGCCTCCCTTCGATCTCGACCGAGCCGGCGTCCCACCGGTCGATTCCGAAGATGGCGCGGGCGACCTCCGTTCGCCCGGCGCCGACCAGCCCGGCGAGCGCCACGATCTCTCCGCTGCGGACGACGAACGAGACGTCCGTGAAGACGCCCTCGCGCGTCAGGCGCTCGACCTTCAGCACGATGCGTCCGGCCTCCGTCGGCACTTTCGGGAACAGCGCGTCCATGTCGCGGCCGACCATGGCCCGGATCACGGCCGGGACGGTCAGCTCGTCGATCGACTTCGTCCAGACATGTCGACCGTCACGCATCACCGTGACCCGCTGACAGAGCTCGAAGATCTCCTCGAGCCGATGGGAGACGAACAGCACCGCGTTGCCCCGCGCCCGCAGAGTCTCGACGATGCCGAACAGCCGCTGGACCTCGTTGGTCGTCAGGGCGGCAGTCGGCTCGTCCATCACGATCACGCGGGCGTTGGTCGTCAGTGCCTTGGCGATCTCGACGAGCTGCTGGTCGGCGATCGAGAGGCCGCGGGCGAGCCTGTCCGGGTCGAGCCTGACGCCGAGCTGCTCGAACAGCGCCGCGGCCTTGCGCCGCATCCGCCTCCCGTCGATGCGGCGAAACCGCTTGAGCGGCTGCACGCCGACGAAGATGTTCTCGGCGACCGTGAGGTCGGGGAAGAGCGTCGGCTCCTGGAAGATGATCGCGATCCCGGCAGCCTGGGACTGCTTGGCGTTGTCGAAGATCGCCTCCTCGCCGTCCAGCACCAGGCGCCCGGAGTCGGGGCGGTGGACGCCGGCGAGGATCTTGACGAGCGTGGACTTTCCCGCGCCGTTCTCGCCGACGAGCCCGTGCACCTCTCCGCCGAAGAGCTCGATGTCGCCGTCTGCGAGCGCGTGGACGGCACCGAAGCTCTTCTCGGCGTGCTCGAGAGAGATGACGGGCGCGGGGTCCGTGGTCGTCACGATCGCCGGTGGAGAGGGGGCGCCGCGTGGCGCGGCGCCCCCGTCGGGCCTAGAACTTGAACTTGTCGACGTTCTTGACGGTGAACACGTACGGCGGGCCGAGGATCACCTGGGGCCGCTTGTCGGGGCCGAGGATGATCTTGTACGTCCCGAGCTTGCCGGCCTTGAACGTCTCGCCGACCTTGCCCTTGATCTTGCCGTCGGCGAACGCCGAGACCGCGTATCCGGCGAGGTAGCCGAGGTCCTCGGGGTTCCAGAGGGCGAACGCCTTGACGGTCCCGTCGTGCACGTACTTCTTCATCTGGCTCGGCAGGCCGAGACCAGTCAGCACGATCTTCTTCTTGTACTTCTTCGACGTGGACAGGTACTGCGCGGCCGACGAGATCCCGACCGTCGTCGGCGACTCGATCCCCTTCAGGTTCGGGTACGCCTGCAGCATCGCGACGGTCGCCTGCCTCGACTGCGCGGGGTTGTCGTTGCCGTAGTAGATCTTGACGAGCTTCATGTCCTTGTACCGCGGCTTCTTCAGCTCCAGCTTCATGTACTTGATCCACGCGTTCTGGTTCGTCGCCGTGGACGCCGCGGACAGGATCGCGAACTCGCCCTTGTACCCCATCAGCTTCGCGAGCAGCGCGATCTGGCTGCGACCGATCGTCTCCGTGTCGGCCTGGTTGATGAACAGCTCGCGGCAGCTCACGTCCGAGTCGAACGCGATCACGTGCGTGCCCGCCGCCTGCGCCTGCTTCAGAGCCGGGCAGAGGGCGTCGGGGTCGTTGCCGGCGATCACGATGCCGGCCGCCCGTGCCTGGATGGCCGCCTGAACCGCCGGCTGCTGCGCGGCCGCCGTGTCCTCCGTGCCCGACTGGACGACCTGCTTGTTACCCAGCTCGGTCAGGGCAATCTTGCCGCCCCGGTCGGCGATGACCTCGTACGGGTTGAGCGTGTCTTTCGGGATGAAGTAGAACGTCTTGCCCGCGGTCGAGCGGCTGGATCCCGCGAACGCGGCCGCCACGACCGCACCCGCGACGAGGAACGCCGCCGCGAAGACCGCCCATCGGTGCTTGTGCATGGATGGATCCTTTCCTCTGGGACTCTCGGATGCGAACCGGTCGATAGTGCGCCTCCTACGCACCGCTGGGGTTGGGGCGGTTGAGCCGCCGCCGACGTTAGACGCATTTCCGTTGGATTGGTATGACGGCGAAGTCGTGCTCATCGCGGGTACGCGGCGGAGACGCCGCCGTCGACGTTGAGGATGTTCCCGGTGGACTTGGCCGCCCGCGGACCTGCGAAGAAGGCAATCGCCTCGGCGACGTCCTCCGGGTACACGCTCACCCCGAGCTTCGTCCGGCCGCGGTAGAACTCCTCGAGGCCCTCCTCGCTGACGCCGTACGTGCTCGCGCGCTCGGCCATCCACTCGGACGACCAGATGCTCGAGCCCTGGATGACGGCGTCGGGGTTGACGGTGTTGACGCGGATGCCCGCAGGTCCGCCCTCCTCGGCGAGGCACCGGGCGAGATGCAGGGAGGCCGCCTTGGCGGACGAGTAGGCCGCCGCGTTCGCACCCGCGACGAGCGCGTTCTTCGACGCGACGAAGACGATCGAGCCGCCGACGCCCTGTCCGTGGAGGATCCGGAACGCCTCGCGGGCGGCGAGGAAGTACCCACGGGCGAGCACGGCGAAGTTCCGCTCCCAGTCCTCGAGCGTGGTCTCGGTCACCGGAGCGCTGGTCGCGAGGCCCGCGGAAGCCACCAGGATGTCGAGTCCGCCGTAGGCGAGCACCGTGCGCCGGGCCATCTCCTGCACGGCGTCCTCCTGGGTGACGTCCACCTCGACTGCGAGGGCGCGTCGAGGCCCGTGCGCGCCGAGGATCTCGTCCGCGACCTCCTGCGCCCGGTCGACCGCGAGGTCGGCGACGACGACGTGCGCGCCGAGCTCCGCGAGCTTCCTCGCGGCCGCGCGCCCGATCCCGCTGCCGCCGCCCGTGATCACCCCGACGCGACCGGCAAGCTCCCCTCGCGGAGGCACCTGCGCGAGCTTGTACCGCTCGAGCGGCCAGTACTCGATGGCGAACGCCTCGGCCTCGGAAAGCGAACGGAAGCCGCCGAGCGCCTCGGCTGCGTCCTGCACCGCGATCGCCCGGTGGTACAGGTCCCGCGACAGGCGGGCGCGGGCCGCATCGGACCCGCTCGTCACGATCCCGATCCCTGGGATCAGCACGACGCGCGGGCCGGCGGGATCGATCGCGAACTGCCGCGTCTCGTCGTCGAGATGTCGCGCGTAGTAGCCGCGGTACCACTCTGCGTAGCGGTCGACGCCGTCCCTGAACGCCCCGCGGAGCGCATCGCCGTCGACAGAGTCCGGCTCGAACTCGACCACGAGCGGCTTGTGCTTCGTGTGGATCAGGTGATCCGGGCACGGCGCGCCGATCTGGCTCACCTCGGGCGCGCGGGCGGACGACGCGAACGCGACGGCCTCCGGGCTGCGGTCGACCTCGAGGACGACCCCGCCGCCGTCCTGGAGCAGCGCGCCGCGGAGCACGGGCAGCGACTCGGCGAGAAGCACGTCGGCCGTGACGTCCCGCAGCTCGGTCACCCGCGGCCCCCCGAGCCCGAAGCGTCCCTCGCCGGCGCTCGCGATTGCCTCCGCTGCCCGGGTGACGAACTCGATCGTGGCGCGGTAGCACTCCTCGCTCGTCGCGCCCCACGTAACGAGCCCGTGCCGCTCGAGGAGCACGGCCCGGGCGGACGGCGTCCCGTCGAGGAGGCCGGCGATCCGCCGCGACATCGCAAAGCCGGGCCGCTCGTAGTCGAGCCACACGGCCTCGTCTCCGAACGCCTCCTCCGCGAGCCTGCGGCCGTTCGGCGTCGACGTGAGGGCGATGATCGCGTCGGGATGTGTGTGGTCGACGTGGTCGGCCGCGATGAACGCGTGGAGCAGCGTCTCGATCGACGGGCGGGGCTGGTCGGGCCGGACTGCGGTGCGCAGGAGGTACTCGACCATCGCCGCGTCGTCCATCTGGTCCCGCGCCCGCAGCGGCAGCAGC
>Ga0081455_10009465_pt1 | contig 10023 bp, 1 predicted proteins | sample TabmetS3T2R1_FD_70207 | JGI IMG/M metagenome (GOLD analysis project Ga0081455, IMG submission 70207) | Tabebuia heterophylla rhizosphere microbial communities from the University of Puerto Rico - S3T2R1 | ecosystem: Host-associated > Plants > Roots > Rhizosphere ... | reverse complement strand
TGCTTCCAGCTGACGCGAACGTCCTAAAAGTCGTCGAAAAGCATATCTATTGCGTTTTTGTTTAACCCTTAAATAATTATGTATATTTGAATGGTAGTCATTCAATTCTTCTAAGTAAGTTTCAAGGCGCGCTAAAGTAGGTAAGCAATTTCTCTCTCCCTGTGTGAGAACGAATTTTGGACGCGTAGGCGTATACAAGGAATCTCCTGACAAATGTTCGTCTTCGCGTGTTGTAAACCATTGATAATTATTACGTTTAAACGCAGTTTGCCATATTACTTCTGAAGAATGGACTTTTGGCAGGGGTGTATCCGAGAAAAAACGTGTGCGCAAGTCTCTTGATGATTTACGCACGGGTCCTTCATACTTTTTCTTCACATATCGTCTTTTTTGTTTATCCGGTTCTTTTGGTGGTTCTTTTGAAGGCGGAGGGTCTTTTGAGGATGATGAAGGTGGGAATTGTTCCGGCGAAGAAAGTGAAATAAATTGCTGCGTTGTTTCGATTGGTGTTTTTGAGAATGCACTTGTCAGTGGAGGTGTTCTTGAGCGTGTTGGAACGTTAATTGGACGTGGAGCTGCTTTAGTCAAATTTATTTCGGCTTGATGGGTTTGGAAGAAGAAGGATTGCATTGGTTCTGTTGGGGTTCTGCTTCGTGACCTGGCTCTGGGCCTGACAGACGGAGATCGTTTTGGGGGTTGCAGAATTTCAGATTGTTGAAATTCTGTATCTTTTGATAAAAGTCGTGATGAAAGCTCTTGTTGGGTTAATGGTGGTGTAGGTGATCTTCTTTGTTGAATAGGAGACTTTGGTGAAGGTGTAGGCCTTACACTTGTATCTTCTGAGATTGGAGAATACGGAGGAGGAAGGTCCATTTGTACTGAATGTTCAGTGACAAATGACATTCGACTTTGCAGTTCTTCTCTATCGTCAAGGTATCTTTGCAAAGGTGTAGTTTTTTCTTTTTCTATGTCAGAGCTAGAATTTGAAATAGGACGTATTAGATACAATGTAGAAGGGTCAGTGTTATGCTCGTTGTCTACAGGAGAATCAAATGGTTCAGGGAATGCCGCAAGCATCTGTGGCATTTCTACAAGATTGCTTTCTTCGGAAATTTCTTCATTTTCGTATAGAGGTTCGTACTCTTCCTGGTAGTCTTCTGTGTATTCTTCTGTATGTTCGTCAGTTAAGTCATTTAAAATAGGTTGTTGATCAGGGTCGTCAAAAACAGTGCCATCTTCAGCCATATATACTATTTTTGCAGAGCCGCTTTTGCCAGTCCTTCTTGTAGGAGGTCTTTTTGCATTAGTTCCTTTGTTTGCAATTTGAGATCTTAATTCTTTGAGCTCGTTCTCCATTTGTCTGATATAGGCGGTGGTGGATTTACTTTGCTCTTGCTGTTTAGCAGGTCGTTGCTGTGGACGATTGTGTGAAACATATTTGTTTTGTGTTGCTTGTTGCTGACGGTAGGCGTTATACGGTACGAAAGTACGTATTGCAGGTGCTTTTGCAGGGGCTTTTGAATACCTGTTTTGAACTTGGTAATTTTTCGGCGGCGGCAAAAGTCCTTTTGAAGCAACTTTTGCTTGCACAGCAGCGTATGGTTTAAAACCTGGCGCATATTCATACGGCATATGGTCGTGTGTATAGATGGCACAACGACATTTCTTTAAAAAAATGTTATATACAGCTTCTAGGGAAGGTTCAACAATGCCTTTAAGGCCTTCACGCATTTTTTGTTGGCATCTGGCAGGCATCATTCGTATAAAATGCTCTATATAAAACGCAACGTCTTCAGGGCCTTGCGGTTTAACTATTTGTTGAAAGGCCTTTATTATATTTGCCGGGGTTCCGTTCATTCGGAAGTTAAGTGAATAAACATGGCGTTTTATATAATAGTCAGTAGTATCTGTACGACTGTGAAATGTTGTACAAAATGTTCCCCAGTCCATTTTTTTAGTTTTTAATTGTGCCAATCGTTCTTTATATCGAGCTTGCGCTTTTCCTGTTAACAAAGAGGGAATGACTGCAAACCATGTTTCTTTTGGAAATTGTTCTCCTTGCAAATGTTCTGTAATGTTATGTGCCCAAGTAATAAAACGTGGATCATTATAACCACCGTCAAAAGGGTATAATGAACGTAAATTTTTGAGAACATTATATTTATTATTCAAAAAACGTTCATAATCATTCCGAGGGTTAGTGGGATCATATCCTTCCGGTGTAGGTAACGGAATGTGCGGTTTCGCAGCCGCCATATAATATGCGCCATCATCTTCTTCAATTGTAGGCGTAGAAACATACAATTTTTTTGTAAACTGCTTGCACAAGCTGGATTCTGATGATCTAAGAGAGTCATCGTCATCATTATGTTCTGGTATTGTACCAAGGGCTTTTAAGCCGTTTCCCGTTAGCGGGGAGTTATTATCCGGAGGTTGCAACATTTCTTCCCGATAGTTTGTTGAAAGATTTGTTTTGTAGCTTCTCCGTCCAATTAAATTGGTTTGTTGAGTTAAGTAAATTGTATATAGTATAAGGAGACCTTTTAGTTTTGAGTAAGTGTTATTTTATTAATTTTTTTAAAAGGTTTAAAAAAGAAAAAAGAAAAAAAAATAAAAATAACACAAAAAGGAAGGAGGCTTCTCAATAAGTTTCTCCTTTATTTTTTTATATAGTTTTTAAAAGATACGGCAACTGACAATGAGTTGTTCCGTAATGCAATTATATAAAATTGCAAATCTACTTTATGTAGTTTATTTAAATGCAGGATTGTACTGCATATGTGTTATTCAGTACCATGTATATTCAAATATTCAAGAAAGGCTGTTAAACTTTATTTTTCTTGATATGTACATGCTGAAATAATCACAAAAATACGGAGGCTTTCCGCTATAAGCTTCTCCGCGTTGCATTTATGCAAAATTGTAAATCTACTTTATGTAGTTAATTTTTATGCAGCATTAGGCTGCATATGTGTTATTCAGTACCATGTATATTCAAATATGCAAGAAAGGCTGTTAAACTTTATTTTTCTTGATATGTACATGCTGAAATAATCACAAAAATACGGAGGCTTTCCGCTATAAGCTTCTCCGCGTTGCATTTATGCAAAATTTTTAAAAGAGCTTTTGTAGCTTATTTAGATGCAGTATTATACTGCAGTTGTATTATGCAGATCAATGTATATTCAAATACTTAAGAAAAAGGCTGTTAATCAATTTTTCTTAGTATGTACACTGCTGACATAATGCAAAATGTATCGTAAAAAGCGGTGCTACCAATGTAACGCTACGTTATGCAAATAGACGTCGTGTAATCGTATTTGACAACGCGGTTCACCGAACAAGAGTTACGCTAGAGTCTAATAATAAATATGCGCTAGTATATACACGACTGAATAGGGAGAGTGTATATGTAACTCAAGTTCTCAGTAGTATGTAATAATACATAGTACTGGCAGATATTCACATGCATGTAGGCAGGGAATATATATGTTATGCGGGTATCGATATACAGAGTGTCAGTCGCATAGCGCAGTGCGATCGTAGTGACACTGATACGCGCGTAGGAACATTTGTGAGCGGACGCTAGTACAGAACACAAATGTTCAGTGTACAGTAATATTGCAAATGGCCAATTATGCAGATATACATGTACAGTCGAGAACTCTATAATTGTTGTGCACAAGTAATTAGTCAGTAAAAGTTCTGCTAAAAGTTCTTATATAAGTTCTTATATATAGAAGTTCTGATCTTAATAATAATGTTGGAATGAGGCCTCGTCACTCGTAAGGAGAGGAGAGGAGAGGAGCGGTAGACTCACTAGCGAGGCCAGGTGGTACCTTCATATATAGTGCATGGGTGTGTGTGCGGGGATATATATATATATATATATATATATAGATATAGGTACACGCGTATGCAGTATATAGGAAGTAAGTAGGATCGCACTAGTAGTTGTATGTAGGTACATGCATGTAACACAAGGACCTAGTGGTTGCAGTGCGACGCAGGGTGGTACACAGGTACAATGGTACAAGGTGAACACTGGCGCGGTACCGGCGCGGACGCACGTTACGGCGCAGTAGAGTCGGTGCGGGTACCGACTTCGGCACGGTAGGTAGGCGCGGGCGCAACTACACGTTACAGGAATGACTAGGCACAGTGCGGGCGCGCGTGTGGACTCAGACTGGCGTCTGGCGCGTAACGGAAGTGGCACGGGTGTATATATAGGCGGACATAGCAAGTGTGCGGGGGTATGTGCGCGTATATATAAGTATGTACGCTTCATAGTATATGAACCGTTACATCCGTCCCCCCTAATGAAATGCGAGCGTCCCGATCGCAATAAAGGTATAGAAGTGTATACACGGGGTACACGGGGTATATATATAATACAGCTAGGTAGTGTGTAACAATACGTTCTAGCTAGTAGAATATGGTACTATTGTACTGTAATATAGTACATTGTACGAGAATACTGTAGTACAATATGGTATATGTACAGTGTTGAACTAAGGTACGTAGGCAGTATGTGCACGGGAATTGCAATTTAGTTAGGTATTACCTGTAAAATATACAATTATTTACCTAATTATGTATATATTTACCATTGTATATATGTATATATAGTGGCGTGCCTATTGTAGCGGCACTGGGAATAAATGGTAGCGCGGCACGGGGGTATATTATGTGTACAGCACGGTTGCGTGTCGAGTGTATGTGCAAGCGTGCGGAGCCGGCTAGCTTGACGCGGGAATATAATGGGTGTCGTTCGGAATGCACTCAAAAATGAATGACAGAATTTTTTGATGTGTGTGCATCACGGTGACACAAAAAATATCAAAAGTCGACACCAAAAAATTGCAAACGGACTTTTTTATGTTCAATTACAGGGTTGGCATCGAATTTTTGGAGCATTTCTGGGTATTCTTTTAATTCTTCTATGGATAACCATTCGTTCTCGTACTCGGGTTGGTTTTTATACTTGACCAGGTACTCTAATTGTTCTCTTGGACGCTTTTTATTACTTTGAGGTATTATTCTTATTCTGCATTTAAGAATGCTTTCTGGAATTTTTTCAGGTTTTCCGGGGACTGGTTCTTCTGTAAATACGTTATCGTCAACAAGAACTTCAACGTCTGTGTCAAATTCACTGTAATCAGGGTATTTAACTTGATCGTCTGTGTTTTTCTTCCCGAAATGTACCGAATCATTTTGTTTGTCCAAGTTGCTAGGAGAAATTTCTTCATTCTGTTTTGCTTTCTTCATTTCTGTATCATGACTGTTGCCATTAGGAGTAACCTCGATTGCTGTTCTTTTAAGGCTATGAGATGGTTCTTGTATTTTTGTTTCTGCATTTCTTATGGGTACAATTGGAGAACTTTGTATTGGTTGTTTAGAGGCAGTTGTTATTTCTTCTATTGGCTTGTGTGCAACAAGTGGAGGAGAACAAGATGTTATTTGTTCTTTTTCATTAAGTATTTCAAATTCTCCATTGAGGTAATCAATGCGTTTAGGTGTGCCATTAAATTTTTTAAGCTTACAGACATGAAAAACGTTGTGAATTTTTAGTCGGTTGCGTAAGTCGAGTTTGTAGTTGACATCTGAAACAACTTTGATAATCTTGAATGGTCCAATGAATTTCTTTTCAAACTTGCTGATTTTATATACTCCTTTGAGAGTCTTCGTTGAGAGTAAAGCATATTCATCTATCTTGAACTGAATATCAACTCTTTTTGCATCGGCATACTTTTTTTGGTTGTCCTGTGCTTGTGACAATTTGTTTTTTGCAACTTGTAGTGCGTGTGCCATCGATTCGCATGCGTCTGCTGCCGTTTCTACCTTATGAAACACATATTTTTGTGGTTCTTTACTATCTTTTTCTGGAGGAGGAAGGTTAAGAACGCATGGAATACGTGGATGAAAGCCATAATTTAAAAAAAACGGTGTGTAACCAGTGCTATCATTCACAGCGTTGTTGTATGCAAAAGCAACAAGTGGTAATGTGTCATCCCAAGAATGTGGGTTCTCGGAGGTGTAACTACGTAACATTTGTATAATTGTACGATTTGTGCGTTCTGTCTGACCATCCGTCTGTGGATGATATGCAGTGCTTTTACATAAACGAACTTGAAACAATTGGAACATCGCAGTCCAAAAATTACTCATGAAACGTGCATCACGATCACTGACAATTGATAAAGGCATGCCAAAATATCGAAAAACGTGTGCAACGAAAAGTTTCGCAGCGCCAAAAGCATTTATCGTGTGCTTGGTTGGCACAAAAATTGCAAATTTAGTGAGTTTATCTACAATCACAAGTAGTGCGGTATGCATGTGTTGTGTGCGTGGCAATGGCATTATGAAATCAAGTGTAACTTGTTCCCATTTATTTGTTGGAATTGGCAAGGGTTGGAGAAGTCCTTGCGGAGGTGTATTCAAAGGCTTACACTTTTGACACGTATCGCATTCACGAATGAATTGTGACAAATCAGTACGCATTTGTGACCAAAAAAAATGACGTCGCAGTGTGTGCATGGTTTTTGAAAACCCTAAGTGTCCTGACCACGGTTTTTCATGCAATTGCTTCATAATAAACGTTTTTAACGGTGCATGATTAGGTATAATGAGCACAGGTGTTTTGTTCTCTTTTACACGCCATAATTTATTATCATTCACACGCAAGTTTGCTGGAACATTTACAAGGCGTGCTCTATAAGTGGGATCTGCTTGCAATGCTTCTGTAAAATATGTGTCCAACTCGGTGGAATTTATAGAAGTGGCTAAATAATGTGAATAAGAATTGTAGCACAATGTAAGTAAAAAATCTGCATGGTCTGGGCGTCTACTAAGTGCATCTGCTACAACATTCGTTTTGCCAGGCTTATATAGTATTGTGAACTTAAATGGTGCCAAGAATTGTGTCCAACGTATCATTCTTCCATTTAGGTTAGGCTGACGCATGAAAAATTGCAGCGGCAAGTGGTCTGTAACAATTGTAAAGTGTTGCACAATTAAATAAACTTGCCACTCTTGTACTGCAGAAATGACACTCAGCAGTTCGCGCTCATGTGTTGGGTAATTGCGTTGTGTTTCAGAAAGTTTTTTACTGTAATATGCGCAAGGATGTAGCACGTTGTCAACGAGTTGTGAAAGCACAGCACCTATGGCAAAGTCACTAGCATCGCAATGTAATGTGAACTCTTTCGAAGTGTCAGGTAATGTAAGTACGGGTGCTTCACATAAATATTTTTTCAAAAGTTCAGCTGCGCGTTGTGTATCTGCATTCCATACTGCTGTATTTTTCTTTTGTAGCATATTGTGCAATGGTTCTGCAATGTGTGCGTACTTAGGAATAAATTTACGATAGTAAGAGGTAAGACCGAGAAATGCACGTAGGTCTCTAATTGTTTTTAGGGGTAGTGGCCATTCGAGTACTTTTTTTACTTTGTTTGGTTCTACCAACAATCCATCTTTTGATACTATGTAGCCTAAAAAAGATACTGAAGATTTGCAAAATTCGCACTTAGAAGCTTTAGCAAATAATTTGTTATCCCTGAGAACAAGAAGTACTTTTATGAGATGATCAATGTGCTGATCTATGCCTTTACTGTAAATAAGTATGTCATCTAAGTATACGACCACAAATTCATCCAGGTAGGGACTGAGAAGTTTTTGCATAAGTGCTTGAAAGGTGGCAGGAGCATTCGTTAAGCCAAAAGGCATTACTGTGAACTGGAAGTGACCATATCGAGTTTTGAATGCTGTTTTATATCTATCTTGTGGCAATATAGGTATCTGATAATAACCACTTGTGAGATCAAGCTTTGAAAATGTGTCAGAACCTACAAGGCGGTCGTGCAATTCTTCTATGCGTGGTAGTGGATATTTATTTTTTATTGTTAGTGCGTTCAACAATCTGTAATCGATACACATGCGCCATTCACCAGTTTTCTTTTGCACAAAGAGAACGTTTGCAGCAAAAGGAGAGCAACTTATTTCTATAAAATCCAATTCTTTTAATTCTTGCAATTGTTTGCGTAATTCTTTTAATTGCATTTCGTTCAAACGATACAAACCGCGAACAGGAGGAGGTTCTTGTGAAAACAGGTCGATTCTATGATAAATGCCTCCTCGATCTGATGGGAGTCCTCTAGGCAGTTTATCTTGAAAAACGTCAGCAAACGCTTTTAATGCATCTTGAACGCGTTTTGTTTGTTGTGCAATTATTTTTGCAAGACTTTCTACAGAAGGTCGTATTGGGCTGTCCTCGTCGTTTATGACTTGTAATCCTATAAAAGGAAGTTTACTCAATTCATTAGCAGTAATATAGGATTGTATTTCTCTATCTTTGCAAAGTTTGAAAATGTCAGGCTTCGGAACATGTTCAGGTGAATGTACAACCACACCATTTTTGAGTACTACTTTGAATTTTGTGAAGGGTACGTGTTGACAGTCATCAAAAATGAAATCTTGACCCAAAATCATGTCAATATTTTTTGGTAATGTCTGGACGAGTAAATTCATATGGGTGTCGTATGTTTGTTTTTTATCTCTATTATTTTTGAAGGTGACGTGTGTATTCGGAAGGTGTTCTTCAATAACAGATTGGCGTGCATCTCCATAAGTTATAGGAATGCAATGATCTAATTTTTGTGTTTTTAAATCAAGTTGATATGCAACCCGTTTGCTAATAACGTTGACTTCAGCACCGCTGTCGACAAGGGCAGTGCATGGCATGTCGACACCATCCAAGTAGACAGGTATGTATAAAGCGCGTTTCTTTTTTCCATCAACCGGCATGGTTAAATGTAATGCAAGGTGTTTTGGTTGCGCTTTTGCTTTTTTCTGCTTGGACTTAGGTTGTATAGGTTGATTGAGTGCTGATTCTTCTTGCAGAGCTGCTAATAATAATTGTCGGCGAGTTCTGGTTGCTAAAGTGTCGACATATTGTTCTGGTGATTCTATGTTGGGTTCGATATGGGTTGAGGGAGGAGGAAGAGCAGGTGTTTCAGATGCAGATGAGATTTCTGGAGTTTGCGTTGTTGAAACATTTATTTCTGTTGGTATGGGAGGTGGAAGAAGTGTTTCTTGGAGTTGAGGAGTTTCTCTTGAGGAAGAAGGTTGCCTAGGAATAGCTTTGGAAGTAGTAGAAACAATGTTTTCATCATCACTTAAGGGGAAATTTTCTGCTGACGCTTGCGCCTCTTGCGTGGCTTCGTCCAACGATTTTTGGATAAGAGCTTTGGTCAACTGAGCACTAGAACGAAAGTTGCGCTGTTCTCTTTTCCACAAATGGCGGCTAAGAGAATTATAATCTCGCACATGATGTGTTGGGAAGGGGTAATCTTCTAGTGCCAGAGGATACGGTTTTTGAGGTTGGTCATTAGGTTGTGTATAAGATGAGCAATCGGAGAAGTGTGCATCAATTTCATTATGATACGCAAAAGTGTTGTTTTGTGTTGGATGATGCTTTGTTGCTTTATGTTCAGCATGTTGGATAGGGAGATGATATCCATCAGGTAGTTTTTCGGGGTTTTTATGGAGCCAAAAGGGATCTCTAAATAGTTGTACCGTGGACTCCAAAAAATTACAGACACCGCGTATAGGATGCAAATTGTAGAGCCAAGAAGTAATAAAATGTATCTTGTCTGCGTAGCGAAATTTGCGTGTCTGAGGTATCTTACGAAGGCGCCTTATCTCGGTAGTGGTTGAAATAATGGGGTCTTCGAGTCGTCTGAACATAAGATAGAATTCTTCTCTTTCGGGTGTTTCTGCAGGAAATACGGTTTGAGGTGGCACGATGTTATTAAAATATTGGAAGTTGAAGTGGCAAGTGTTTGCAAGTTTATAAAACATCGCAGTTAATGTTTCAATAAGAGAATATGATTCTTTTTGATTTGCTTCCAGCTGACGCGAACGTCCTAAAAGTCGTCGAAAAGCATATCTATTGCGTTTTTGTTTAACCCTTAAATAATTATGTATATTTGAATGGTAGTCATTCAATTCTTCTAAGTAAGTTTC
>Ga0081455_10009464_pt1 | contig 10023 bp, 8 predicted proteins | sample TabmetS3T2R1_FD_70207 | JGI IMG/M metagenome (GOLD analysis project Ga0081455, IMG submission 70207) | Tabebuia heterophylla rhizosphere microbial communities from the University of Puerto Rico - S3T2R1 | ecosystem: Host-associated > Plants > Roots > Rhizosphere ... | reverse complement strand
GTCGGGCTGTCGATCCACAGCGGATTGTGCTGCGAGTAGTTGTAGAGCTCTTCATTGGGTTTGAACGTCGTCACCCCCATCCAATAAAACGGAAAGAGCAGCACGAAGAGGAAGATCGCGAGCGGAAGGTAGATCGTCACCACCCGGCGCGGCAGGCTGACCAGATGGCCCATGCCGCCCTGCTCGCTGATCTCCGCCCGCGATTTGGCGAGGTCAGTCATCGGTGCCCCCCTGCTGCCACTTGCGGCGTTGCAGGCCGTAATAGCTGAACACGGTGGCGGCGATCAGGAAGGGGATCATTGCCGTCGAGATCGCCGCCCCCTGCCCCAGATCACCGCCCGGAATGGCGCGCTGGAATGCCAGCGTCGCCATCAGATGCGTCGCATTGAGCGGACCACCGCGGGTGATCGCATAAATGAGCTGGAAGTCGGTGAAGGTGAAGAGCACCGAAAAGGTCAGCACGACCGCGAGGATCGGCATGAGCATCGGCACGGTGACATGGCGGAATCGGTGCCACGCATTGGCGCCGTCGAGGGCGGCTGCCTCATAGAGCGATGGCGGGATCGTCTGCAGGCCGGCCAGCAGGCAGATCGCGACGAACGGAATGCCGCGCCAGACATTGGCGACGATGACCGACCAACGCGCATTCCATGGCGTGCCAAGGAAATCGATATAGTGATCGATCAGGCCGAGCTTCTGCAGCGACCAGGAGACGATCGAGAATTGTGGATCATAGATCCACCAGAAGACGATCGCCGACAGGACAGTCGGCACGATATAGGGCAGGAGCACGATGGCGCGGATCATCGCCTTGAACGGCAAGGCGTGATTGAGCAGAAGCGCCAGCCACATTCCGAGCCCGAATTTGGCAATGGTGGCAACCGTCGTGTAGACCAGCGTGTTGAAGACCGACAGCCAGAACACATCATCATCGAACAGCGAGAGATACTGCTCGAGCCCCACATAGATGCCGGGCCGCCCGATGCGCGCATCGGTGAATCCCATCCAGATCCCGAGAGCGAGCGGATAGGTCAGGAACAGCAACAGGATCGATGCTGCCGGCAACATGAAGAGAACCGACAGCACCGCCCTGTTGTTGAGCAGCCCGGCCATCGCCAGGCTCAGAGTTTGTAGTAACGTTCGGCCCGCTTTTGTGCCTCGGCCGCCGCATCCTTCGGCGACTTCGCTCCCGACGCCGCCTGCGCCACCATGTTGACCATGACGAAATCGGCCAAGACGCCGGCCGATGCATAGCCGAGCGCCCCGGAATAGCCAGGCCACAGCATGTTGGCCATCAGGTCGCGATAGGGCGTGTGCTTTGGATCGGAGGTCCAGACGGGGCTCTTCTCGTAGGCGCGCAGCGGTTGGGAGAAATAGCCGATCGATGCTTCCTGCCATGGCACATATTGCTCGCGCTCGAGCATGAAGCGGATGTAGTCCTTGGCCGCGTTCGGATATTGCGTGTACGCGAACACCATGGCCGGCACGGTCAGGTGGAGCTCGGTGGGACGCCCGACCGGACCGACCGGCAGAATCGCATGCCCGATGTCGTCGGCCACGGCCTTGATCTTGGGGTCGGTCGAGTTCTTGGCGGTGTAGTAGATGGAGATCCCGTTGATCGTCCAGGAGAGTTGTCCATCCAGGAACGCCTTGTTGTTCGATGGGTCGAGCCAGGACAGGGTTCCCGGGACGAAGCTCTTGTAGAGCTCCTTGGCATATTCGAGCGCGGCGATCGTTTCGGGGCTGTTGATGACCACTTGATCCTTGTCGTCGACCATGCGCCCACCATGCGACCAGACGAGCCAATGGCACCAGCCGTTGCCATCACCCACCGCATTGCCCAGCGCCAATCCGCCGGGCTTGCCCTTGGCGGCCAGCGCCGTCGTCGCTTTCAGCATGCCGTCGAGATCCTTGGGCCAGGCATCGAAGCCTGCCTCCTTCAGCAGCGAGCTGCGATAGACGATGCGAGCGCCGGCCGCCCCCAGCGGAATGGCAATCCACTTGCCCTCGCGCATTCCGAACTTCTTGCAGACGTCGTACCACCCCTCGTACTTCTTATCGAGGTAGTCGCCGAGATCGGAGAGGTCGACCAGCTTGTCGGGATATTGGTGCGCGTCGTCATACCAGCCATAAACGATGTCGGGTCCTTTGCCGACATTGGCGGCGACTGCCGCCTTCGGGCGAAGATCCTCCCAGGCCTGGCTCTCCACCTTGACCTTGACGCCAGTCTCCTTCGTGTATTTTTCCGTGTTGGCAAGCCACAGCTTCTCGTCGCCGGCGACGAATTTGGCCGGCCGGAGGACGCGCAGCGATGCGCCATCTTCCGGCTTCAGATCGAGCTTCGGCTCCTGTGCCCCGACTGGCGGAGTGAGGCCAAGGCCGGTCGCTGCACCGGCAAGCGTTGCCGCACCGAGCTTCAATGAATCGCGTCGCGTCAAGTTCATGATCGGTTGTCCTCCTCAGCGGCCGCCTGTTCCGGCGGTCTGTTGTCATGGCATCAGGTTGCTCCCCGACTGCCTGTCGAAAAGATGGACGCAATCGAGCCGCGGTACCAGCCCGATACGATCGCCCGGCCGGAAATTGTAACGTTCCGAGAACGACGCGCAGACCTTCTGGTTGCCGATCGTCGCGAAAACCAGCGTGTTTGCGCCCGTCGGCTCGACCACGCCGACGACCGCATCGATCCCTGGCTGATCGCCAAGGCCGAGGTGGTCCGGCCGAACGCCGTAATAGACCTCCTGGCCGTCGGATCCGTTCACATTGGCCGGCAGCGGCAGGTCGATGCCATCCGTGGTCTGAACCCGGCACCTTTGTGGGCTGCGCTGCAATCTGCCCTGGATCAGGTTCATCGCCGGCGATCCGATGAAGCTGGCGACGAACAGATTGCACGGCCGGTCATAGACTTCGAGCGGCGGGCCGGCCTGCTCGATATGACCGTCGCGCATGACCACGATCTTGTCGGCCATTGTCATGGCTTCGATCTGGTCGTGGGTGACGTAGATGGAGGTCGAGCCGAGCCGCTGATGCAGCGCCTTGATCTCGGTGCGCATCTGTACCCTGAGCTGCGCATCGAGATTGGACAGCGGCTCGTCAAACAGGAAGACCTTGGGATTTCGCACGATGGCGCGGCCCATCGCAACGCGCTGCCGCTGCCCGCCGGACAATTGCCGCGGATAGCGATCGAGATAGGCCGACAGGTTGAGGATACGCGCTGCGTAGGCCACCTTCTCCTGGATGACGGAAGGAGCGACCTTGGCCAGCTTCAAGCTGAACGCCATGTTGTCGAACACCTTCATGTGCGGGTAAAGCGCATAGTTCTGGAACACCATGGCAACGTCGCGGCTCTTCGGCTCCATGTCGTTGACCACCGTACCGCCGATGGCAATCTCGCCCTCGCTCACCGGCTCTAGTCCGGCGATCATTCTGAGAAGCGTGGATTTGCCACAACCTGACGGGCCGACCAGCACCACGAACGAGCGATCCTCGATCGTGGCGCTGATTCGATGGAGCACCTCGACGCTGCCAAATCGTTTGACAACCGAGCGGACCTCAACCGTGGCCATCGGATTTCAGATCTGGTAGCCGAGCTTGCGAGCACCGTTCAGGAAGTTGGCATATTGCGCCTTCTGCTTGTCGATGCCGAGCTTCTGCACGATCTTGACCCACTCCTCCGCCGCTTCGTCGAGCGCCTGTTGCGGCGTCAATGCGCCGGTGACCGCCTTCGAGATGTTGCGGCCCAGCGCATCGGCATATTCCGGCGTGCCCTCCCAATAGAACTGCGGATAGCCGACCTTCACATTCTTCAAGCCGCCATCGAGGTGGTTGCGGGCCGTCGCGAAGTTTTTGAAGATGCCGCTGTTGGTCGGCCACAATTCGTTGTCGGTGCCGCGCTGCGGATTCGGCTCGATATAGTGCTTTGCCGCTTCGTCCGTATAATGCGACGCCCCGAACGGATCGGAGCCGCAATAGGCATCCGCCACAATATAGTCCGACACCGATGGATGTGACATCCGGTAGATGAAGTAGAAAGCCGCATCCTTGACGTCTTGCGGCAGGTTCTTCGGGATCGAAGCGGTGCGGCACCACAGCGAGATCGCCCGGTTGACGATGCTGCCGTCCGGCTGCTTCCAGCCGGGCACGATGTCGGCGCCCTGGTCCTCGGCCCGTTCGAGCCCCTGCTGCTGCACGGTGAACTCGGCAAGATCGATCCACCAGATCGACATGACGTCGGCGCCCGACTGCCAGCGCTGGATCGTCTGGGTCAGGTCCATCGATTCCTTGCCGGGAGGACCGAAACCGATGATGGCCTTGTACATCTCGAGCGCCTCGACGGCCTTCTTGGTATTGATGGTCGGATTCATGTTCTCGTCGAAATAGTTCACCCCGTTGCCGGCAGCGATGTCCATCCAGAAGCCCCAGCCGAAATTCGGCGGATTGACCACCATGGAGGTGCCGTAAATGCCCTGGCTCGACAGCTCCTCGGTGAAGAACTGGGTACAGTCCAGGAACTCCTGCCAGGTCTTCGGCAGTTGCAGCTCTCGTTGAAAACGGGCCGAGAACTTCTTCTGCAGATCCGGATTGGCGAAATGTGATTTGCGATAGTGGAAGACGTGGATGTCGCCATCGAGCATCACGCCATAGGTCTTGCCGTTCCACTTGGTGTAGAACTCGCTATAGGCCGGCATCACCCATTTGAGATAGTCGGCCGCGCTCTCATATTTGGCGAGATAGTCGTCGAGCGGCTCGAGCTGGCCGGTTTCGGCAAAGGCGCCGTAGAACAGGCACGGATACTGCACCCAGTCGAATCGCGGATTGCGCGACAAGAGCTGCGGCAGCACCTTGGCCATGGTGTCGCCGCCCTCATAGAGCTCGCGACTCTTGATGCTGACCCCTGCATCCTTCTGGAAGATCGGCGACAGCCACAGCGGCGCATGCAGCCAGTTCGAGTCCTGGAAGTAGGTCAGCTGCACATCGGCGAATTTCTTGCCGCCCGGCGGCAGGATGACGCTGGCATCGGCGCGCGAGCGAGCGCCGAACATCTGGCTGGCAAAGGTGCCGCCTGCTCCGGCGGCGGCATATTGCATGAACTTCCGACGTGAAAGCCCGCTGAAGATACCCATGCTGTTGCTCCTCCCTGTTGCCGGAGCCGATCGGCCGGCCCCGTTATGGTTCGCAAGGCTTGCGCCCTAGCCGATGAATGTCTCGGACTGCGGATCGAAAACCATGACATCGCTGCTGCGGTAGTACAAGGATATCGGTGCGCCGCGCGGCAGCGTCATGTCCGGCGAGGCGAGCGCCCGGAAAGACGCGCCGCCGGCCTCCAGCGTGATGATCGACTGCTCGCCGAGATATTCGTTGAGGATGACGCGTGCGGACACCGTCTGCAGGCCGGGCGACGGAATCGTCGAGAAGTTCTGCGGTCGAATGCCGATGGTCACCTGCCGCGCCGCGCATTGCTGCAAGGCAGCGGTTCGGGACGCGTCGGGACGGAAGGCAAGGCCGGAGCCGTTCACCCGCAACGCCATGCCCTCCCGGTCTTCCGCGATCTCTCCGGTGAAGAAATTGGTGGGCGGCTCGCCGATGAAATCGGCGACAAACCGGTTGACCGGCCGGTGGTAGAGATCATCGCGCGTGCCATATTGCTGCAGCACCGCATTCGACATCACTGCGATCCGGTCGGCGAGCGCCAGCGCCTCGACCTGATCATGCGTCACATAGATCGTGGTCTTGCCCAGCGACCGATGAATGCGTTTCAGCTCGAACAGCATCCTGAATTTGAGATGCGCATCCAAATGGCTCATCACCTCATCGAGGATGAAGGCCGCCGGATCGCGGATCAGCGCCCGCCCGAGCGAAACCCGTTGCTGCTGGCCGCCGGAAAGCTGCGCCGGCTTCTGCTCGAGAATCGACTCGATGCGCAGCAGCTTGGCGATGCGCGCCACCTCGAGGTCGCGCTCGGCTTTGCCCAAGCCGCGAACCTCGAGCGGAAACGCCAGATTCTCGGCCACCGTGAAATTGGGATAGAGCGCGTAGGTCTCGAACGCCATTGCCACATTGCGCTGTTCCGGCGAGAGCTCGTTCACCGGCCTGCCGTCGAACGCAATGGTGCCTGAGGTGATTTCCTCGAGACCGACGATCATCCGCAATGTCGAGGTCTTGCCGCAGCCCGAGGGTCCGAGCAGCGCGACATACTCGCCGTCTTCGACGGTCAGGTTCAGGTCCTTCACCGCATGCACGCTCCGGTCCCGCGCCGGGTAGATCTTGTTGAGATCGCTGAGTGTCACCTGCGCCATGCTCAAGCCTGCAGATTGCGGCCATGAACCGCGTCGAAATAGAGGAACTGCTCCACGTCGAACCCGAGCCGCACCGGCTGGCCGGGCTCGAAGTCCTCCTCCGGCGAGGTCAACACGGTCAACGATACGCCATCGGTCTCGGCAATCAGCACGCCCGTTGCGCCCAGCGCCTCGAAGGCTTCGACACGCGCATTGTCGACCTGCGCCGCCGACCCCGCATTCGCCACATGGATGTGCTGCGGCCTTATGCCCACCAGCACATCGCTTCTCGCCTTCTCCAGCAGTGCCCGTTGCATCCCGTTCATGGCGAAGGAAAGGTTGCCCTCGAGCGACCGCAGCATGAGCAAGCCGCCATCGCTCGACAGCCGGCACGGCACCTCGTTGATCGAGGGCTGGCCGAGATGGCGGGCCACGAAGATGCTGTTGGGCCGCTCGAAGACGTCGCGCGAGCTGCCCACCTGGACCAACCCGCCATCGCCCATGACGCCGATCCGGTCGCCCAGCGACAGCGCCTCGGCATAATCATGGGTCACATAGACCGTCGCCACCCGCCGCAGCTCCTGGAGCGTATGAAACTGCCGGCGCAGCTCATGGCGGATCTTGGCATCGAGATGGCTGATCGGCTCGTCCAGCAGATAGACATCGGGTTTCGCCACCAGCGTGCGGCCAAGTGCCGTGCGCTGCTTCTGGCCGCCCGAGACCTCATGGGGACGGCGGTCGAGCAGCGGCTCGATGCGCAGCAGACGCGCGACCTCGAGCACCGCCTTTCGCACCGAAGCCTCATCCATCCGCCGGGCCCTGAGCGGGCTGGCAATGTTCTCGAACACCGTCATATGCGGATAGAGCGCATAGCTTTCGAAAGTCATCGCCGCATTGCGCCGGTAAGGCGGCACGCGCGTCACATCCTTGCCGCCGAAGATCACTCGACCGGCGTCGACAACCTCGAGGCCGGCGATACATCGCAGCAGAGTCGTCTTGCCGATGCCCGATGGCCCGACAATGACGAAGAACTCGCCCTCCTCGACCGTCAGGCTCAGCCGGTCGAGGATCGGTCGATCATAGCCTTTGCAGACCTGCTGGAGCTCGAGTCGCGCCATGCCTATCCCTTCACAACGCCAAGCGACAGGCCGCGCACCATGTAGCGGCGCAGAATGATGAACAGGATCACCGGCGGCAGCATGGCCACCAGGCTGAAGGCCATGATCAGGTTCCACAGCGACTGGCTGCCCAGAGTGAAGGTCGGGATATGGACCGGGAAGGTCTTCACGGTCGTGCCGGTGAGGAGATTGGCGAACAGATACTCGTTCCAGGCGAATATCCAGCAGAGCATCGCCACCGAGATCATGCCCGGAAACACCAGCGGCAGCGTCACCCGGAAGAACGCGCGCAACGGGGTGAAGCCGTCGAGATAGGCCGCCTCCTCCAGCTCCCGCGGGGCGTCGCGGAAGAACACCATCATCAGCCAGGTCGCAAGCGGCAGGTTGAAGACGAGATAGAGCACGATGAGCGAGAAATAGCTGTCGGTGCCCCACGGCATGGAGTCGAACAGGAAGAACATCGGAATGATCACCGCCACCGGCGGAAACATCCGGTTCGACAGAATCCAGAAGGCGAGGTTCTCGCCGGCGGCGCCGCGAATCCATCGGGCGAGCGCATAGCCCGCCAATGTTCCAAGCAGCAGCGACAGCGCGGTGTTGGCGACCGACACGATGACGCTGTCGGCAAGCGATTTCAGGCTGCCGGGATCGGCAAAGATTCCGGCATAATTGCTGAGCTTCAGCGTGTGGGGCCAGAAGGTCGGGATCATGCGGTTGATCTCCTCCACCGGCTTCAGCGACGTGATGATCATGAAATAGAGCGGAAACAGCGTAAAGACGAGCCAGATGCCGAGGAAGATCAGCAGCAGCGTCTTGATCAGGCGATAGTTGGATTGCGACATTCTGGGCCTATGCGATCGCCTGCGCTTTGAGAACGCGTTTCATATATTTGAGAAAGAGCGTGATCAGCACCGCCGCCACGGCAAAGATGAGCCACGCCTGCGCCGCCGCCTCACCCACCTGGAATTCGCGGATGCCCTTCTGAAAGGCGATATAGACCGGCAGCTCCGAGGATTCCGATGGTCCTCCCTGGGTCATGACCGACACGTGGTCGACGAACTTGTATGCATCCATGAAGCGGATGATGAAAGCGATGGCGATGACTTCCTTGAGCATCGGAAGCGTGATGCGCCGCAGCACCAGCCAGCGCGAGGCACCATCGACCCGTGCCGCTTCATAGATGGCCGGCGGCAGCGATACGCGCCCGCTATAGACGATGAGCAGCGGCAAGGCCGTCCATTGCCAGACATCGACGAGCGTGATCGACCACAGCGACAGCCTGGTGCCGAGCCAGTCGATCCGCTGGTTCGCCGGCAGGAGCTGCAGATTGATCAGGAGGTGATTGAACCCGCCATTGTCGGCCTGCAGCAGGAATTTCCACAGCACGCCGACGATCGACGGCGGCAGCATCATCGGCAGCACCAGCAGAATGAGAAGCACGATGCGGACCGTATTGTTCTTGATGCACTCATAGAGGATCAGCGCCAGCGCCACGCCGAGCACGACCTGAAGGCAGGCGCCGAACAGCAGATACCGAATGAGATTCTTGACGCTGCTGAGGAAGCGGTCGTCGCCGAGGACGGTCGCGAAATTCTGCCAGCCCACGAAGGTCCAGTTGCCGCTGAACAGGCTCATCATATTGGTATCGTGGAAGGCGTGGTAGGCCATCCAGATCGTCGGATAGACGACGATCGCCACCAGCACGGCGACCGGCAGGCCGACCATGACCCAAGGAACGAAGGGATTGACGATCAGATTGCCGCGCCGATGCTTTTTGGCGAACCAGTCGGGCGCAACCGCCGGCGCGCTCGCAGCGTTGGACGGCGCCGCGGTCATAGCATCTCCTCGCGGTGGACAAGGCACCCGAGCTCGCACGCCTTTGCCAAGAAGGTCCTCCCAGCGTGCCGTCTTGTTCTTGCGCCGCCAAGGGCGGCCTCTCGGGCGAGTATTCCGAGCCGCTGGGAGCGAAGTCAAGCGCTTGCTTGGTTCCGACAATCCCACAACAATGCCCGAAAGAAGAGGACATCGTGCCGCTCGAGACACCTGCAGGCTATGCGCCGCTCGACATCGCCACCATCCCGCTCGACGACGCCGAGGTCTACAAGATGATCTCGGCCGCCGACGTCACCGGGGTGTTCCAGCTGGAGTCTTCGGGCTTCCGCGAGCTCCTGAAGAAGCTCAAGCCCGACTGCTTCGAGGACATCGTGGCCGCCGGCGCCCTCTACCGGCCCGGCCCCCTCGAGGGCGGCATGGTCGACGACTTCATCGAGCGCAAGCACGGGCGCAAGAAGGTCGAGTACGACCACCCGTCGCTGGAACCGATCCTGAAAGACACCTACGGCGTCATCGTCTATCAGGAGCAGGTCATGCAGATCTCGTCGGCGCTGGCCGGCTACAGCCTGGGCAAGGCCGATCTGCTCCGCCGCGCGATGGGCAAGAAGAAGGCGGAGGTCATGGCCAAGGAGAAGGCCGGCTTCCTCGACGGCGCCAAGGCGAAGAAGGTCGACGGCAAGGTCGCCGAGCGCGTCTTCGACCTGATGGAGAAGTTCGCCGGCTACGGCTTCAACCGCAGCCACTCCGCCGCGTACGGGCTGCTGACGTACCAGACCGCGTACTTGAAGCGCTACTTCCCC
>Ga0081455_10009463_pt1 | contig 10023 bp, 11 predicted proteins | sample TabmetS3T2R1_FD_70207 | JGI IMG/M metagenome (GOLD analysis project Ga0081455, IMG submission 70207) | Tabebuia heterophylla rhizosphere microbial communities from the University of Puerto Rico - S3T2R1 | ecosystem: Host-associated > Plants > Roots > Rhizosphere ... | reverse complement strand
CGACGCCCGTGGTGACCCCGACCCCGACCCCGACACCAACTCCTACCGCGACACCGACACCAACCCCGACCCCAACCCCAACGCCAACTCCTACCGCGACACCAACCCCTACACCGACGTCAACACCAACCGGTGGTCTGGTGGCGGCTTACAGCTTTAACGAGAACAATGGCTCGACTGTTCACGATTCGTCCGGGAACGGTAATAATGGAACGCTGCAAGGTGGAACGTCGTGGACGACTGGGCAGTATGGAAGTGCAATTTTGTTTAACGGAACAAACGCGTTCGTAAACGTGCCTAATTCTGCTTCGCTGCAGTTAACTTCGGCAATGACATTAGAGGCATGGGTTAATCCAAATCAGCGGAAGGGAGTTTGGCGCGACGTGATCTACAAGGGCAACGACAATTATTATCTCGAAGCGGATAGCACCAACGGCAAGCCTGCAACGGGGGGAACGTTTGGGCCTCCTCTATTTGGGACTGGAGCATTGACGACCAACGCTTGGACGCATCTGGCTGGGACGTATGATGGAGCGATTCTGCGACTGTATGTGAACGGCGTGCAGGTAAGCAGCCGCGCGCAGAATGGGGCAATCGCAGTTTCCACGAATGCGTTGCAGATCGGCGGGGACAGTATCTACGGCCAATATTTTCCGGGGAAGATCGATGAAATACGAATCTACAACCGGGCGTTAAGCGCTACTGAGATTCAGAGCGACATGAATACGCCTGTTACACCGTAGCTGCCAGCGGCGTAGAGCTACTCCCAACCTGCTTCCAATTTCGTCAGCTGGGCCAGTCTCACTGCAGGGCGCAGGCTGCATATCATCTCAAGAGATGAGCTAGGCCTTTGTGGCCTCTCCCTTGCGCCAGGGGAGTCGACTAAGGTGAGGGTTTCGGCAGGGAGTGGCCGAAAACGCAATCCGCCTGAGGCGCATCAGGCGGCAAGGTGTAGAGGCGCGTGTCCTCACGCGCAGGGGCAGCGGCAGGTATACACGCAAGTCTGCGGCTGAGGACAGCCGCCGCTACACCGAAACGTTCCACTTTAGGTCAAGATGCCTATGGAACAATCTTGACTTCTATCCGCGCTTTTGGCCAAATGAGTGTACCGTTTCGTGTAACGGTTCACCGGCAAAGAACACAAAAACCTGTATGAGAAACCGAAACACTAGATTTCCGCAATCGCGGTTTCGCTTAGTGCTTTACCTGCTTGTTGTTGCGGCGGCGACCGCGGGTCTAACAAGGATTGCCATAGCGGTAGGATCCGCTTTTCCTGAATACGACGGCTCGGATCAGATCGAAATTTCTGTTGCTCAACCCACTTCGAGCCCGCCAGCCTGTTTTCCCTGTTGGTGGCGAATGACGATAGGCGACAATTTCGATAGCGTCACTCCACCTGCGCTCCCAGGCTGGATAGCGACGAATGCGCAGGGCCCGCCACCATTGTGGGGGACATCTGATTCCGGGGTGCCCATTCCACCTGCCGATACGGTGCCCAATGCCGCGTTTATCGATGATCCACCTGTGGTGAGTGACAAACTGCTTGACTCGTTTTCATTCGCCTTTTTCGAGGGAATTGACCCGGTTTTAACTTTCCGCCATAACTTCAACCTTGAAGCGTCGGACGCCGATCCGAACCTGGGGTTTGACGGCGGCGTCCTGGAGATGAGCACTGATGGAGGAAACACGTTTCAAGACATTCGTGAAGTCGGGCAGTTTGTCATGGGAGGCTATAACCGTACGATTAGCTCGGATCGGGGTAGCCCGATTGCTGGTCGTCAGGCTTGGAGCGGTAACTCGAATGGTTTCATCACGACGGTGGTCAGTCTGCCGAACCTTCAAACACCCAACAGCGGTATACTTCGTTGGCGAATGGCCAGCGACACCAGTGGTACCGACGAAGGTTGGCGTATTGACACGGTCAGCATTACCTGGTGCCAGGGTCAAGGGCCACCGTGTTCGCCGTCACCTACGCCTACGCCTACGCCGACACCGAGAGTAACACCGCGGCCGCGGCCGAGCCCGCCGCCACGCCCGACGCCTGAGCTTGCTTCACCTGGGCGCACGGTTCGGGAAAGCTTCGATGGCCCTCCGACGCCGACTCCACGGCCACGTCGGTTCACTCCCTTTCCACGTCCAACGCCGCGCTGAGACACGGAACGTCGTCCTATTCGCGGTAAACGAGAGGGCGCGCCCAGGGAAGGTATACGCGCGAGTCGGCGGCTAAGGACTCCGAAAGCGTTCGCGAGCAGGCAGCCGGCACTACAGCAAAGTGTTTCACTTTAGGTCAAGATGCCGACGGAACAATGTTGACTTCTATCCACGCTCTTGGCCAAATGAGTCTACCGTTTCGTGTAACGGCTCACCGCACAAAGCGCACAAACTTGTTATGAGAATCCGAAACACCAGGTTTACGCGGTCGCCGCTGCGTTCGGTTTTTTGCGTACTTTTTTTGGTGGGAGCAGCCATAGCGGCATTAGGAGCGATTGGTCCGTTGCGAGAGACTAACCAACGCATCGGAGGCAATGCGGTGAACGTTGCAAACAAGATCGCGCCGTGGGTCGTTGCGCAGACTGCCCATGGTCAGCAGGCAGAATTCCTTGTGGTGCTGGCCGACCAAGCCGACCTCAGCGCGGCCGGAACTCTGCGCACAAAAAACGAAAAGGGACGCTTTGTTCGCGATGCTTTGTGGAACAAGAGCCAGACCACGCAAAGATCTATCCTCCGATGGCTGCGTGAACACGGCATCGAACACCGTTCGTTCTACATCGTGAACGCAATCCTGGTGAGAGGCACCCGCGAGATCGCCCAGGCGCTGGCAGCCCGTCCGGACGTGGGACGGATAGAAGGCAATCCACATATCCAGAATGATATCCCTCAACCGGTGTCTCCTATCGAGACTACTTTGCGGCCCAAGATTCCCGCGACAATCGAACCGGGAATCGCTTACACGCACGCACCAGACGTGTGGGCCCTGGGCTTTAGGGGACAGGGGATTACGGTAGCTGGGGCTGACACGGGTCAACGGTGGACGCACAACGCTCTCAAGCCTCACTACCGCGGCTGGGACGGCCAGAACGCAGACCACGATTACAATTGGCACGACTCCATCCACGACGGGGTTGGCAATCCTTGCGGAAATGATTCGCCAGAGCCTTGCGACGACAACGGTCATGGGACTCACACCATTGGTACCGCAGTAGGCGACGATGGCGCTGGCAATCAGATCGGGATGGCGCCCGGCGCGAAGTGGATCGGTTGTCGCAACATGGACCAGGGCAACGGGACACCGGCAAGGTACATCGAGTGCATGGAATTTTTCCTTGCGCCGTATCCGGTAAACGGCAGTCCGAATGAGGGCGACCCGCTTAAGGCTCCGGATATTACCAGTAACTCATGGGTTTGCACACCTTCGGAAGGCTGTTCGGTCGGTACGTTGCAAGCTGCCGTTGAAGCTCAGGCAGCAGCTGGCATCATGATGGTTGCAGGCGCCGGCAATGACGGGTCGAACTGTTCCACAATCATGTATCCCTCCGCGATTTACGAGGCATCCTATACGGTAGGCGCGCTGAATACCGGCACGGACACCATAGCTGGCTTTAGCAGCCGCGGCCCAGTGACGATTGATGGAAGTAACAGGATTAAGCCGGATATCACAGCCCCAGGCACGGACACTCGCTCAAGTTGGAACACATCCGACAATGCCTATGTGCCTGCCAGCGGCACGTCGATGGCAACTCCACATATCGCCGGAGCCATGGCGCTGCTGTGGTGTGCGCGGCCAGAGCTGCGCCATGATATTTCTGGCAGCCGTACAGTCTTGGACGACACGGCTCACCATATCTCCTCCACTCAATGCGGTGACGCAGGGCCGCCAAATAACGTTTATGGGTGGGGGCGGGTGGATCTGTCGGCTGCTGTCCCCGCTCCAGACTCGACTCCATCGTGCACGCCCTCTCCCTGCTTTCAGCCGGTAGAGGTAGGGGAGCACTTCGACAATGTCACGCCGCCGGGATTACCTGCCGACTGGACGGCAACGAATGCTCAAGGGCCGCCACCATTGTGGGTCACGTCTGATTCAGGAGTGCCAATGCCGCCTGCGGATACGGCGCCCAATGCTGCCTTCATCGATGACCCTGATGTGGTAAGCGACAAGCTGCTCGACTCGCTACCCATCAATGTTCCTCCAGCGGCGCTATCGTTAACTTTTCGGCACAACTTCAATCTTGAAGCGTCGAGCGAGGATCCAAATCTAGGCTTCGACGGAGGCGTGCTGGAGATCAGTACGGACGGTGGAAATACATTCCAGGACATCGTTGACGCCGGTGGGATCTTTATCATGGGCGGCTATAACCGAACTATCAGCACGGATCGCGGGAGTCCGATTGCAGGTCGTCGGGCCTGGAGCGGCAATTCCGAAGGCTTCGTTACGACCGTGGTCGACTTGTCACGTGTTTTCCCAATTACCACTCTGCGCTGGCGGATGGCCAGCGACACAAGTGGCTCCAATGAGGGTTGGCGCGTTGATACGATGGATCTTGTTGGTTGCGCACCGGTTCCGTGTCCCACGCCAACAACGCCACCGATAACACCGACACCGACTCCCCCAATGACGCCTACACCGACAGCAACATTAACGCCGACGGTAACTCCTTCCATAACACCAACACCCAGCGTGACTCCCAGAGTAACACCGCGAGCCCGCCCGACTCCGCACCCGCGCCCGACGCCGCAGTGAACAGATTGCCAGAATGTTGTGGCCACGGGCCTGTGGCCGGGCACTTCCCACGCCGGTTTACATCAAGCGACACGGCTACAGCAGGGCCGTTACTACAGCAGCTACGGTTACGTAACGCGCTCCAGAGTTGGGAGTGCCTTCGGATTATTGCGATAGGTCCAATCAGGCGCGCGGTAGCCTAACGAATCTACTTCGCGTAACACGGCATCCACAAAGGTGCGATTTGGCGATAAATCACAGACTGGATCTGTGTTTGCTGCATTTCCTGTCAGCAACGCAGCCTGGCAGCGGCATCCGCCAAAATCGATTTCTCGTTGCGGACAACTATGACATGGTTCCGGCATCCATTCCGTGCCACGGAATCGGTTGAAACTTTCCGATTCCCGCCAGATCCAGTCGAGCGCGTGCGTCCGCACATTTTCAAAGCGCAAATCGGGAATTGCCGATGACGCGGTTGGGCAGGGGAGAACGTCGCCGATCGGATTAACTGTCAGGTAACGCTGCCCCCAGCCGTTTAAGCATGGTTTGGGTCTGTTTTCGTAATAATCCGGCAGCACATAAAAGATGTCCATCTTCCCAGATAGCCGCGCCTGCGCTGCTGTGGCGATTTCCCGGGCGCGAATCACTTGCTCACGCGTCGGAAGCAAAGCTGCGCGATTGACAAAGGCCCATCCGTAAAACTGGACGTTGGCAAGCTCGACTCTTTCGGCCTGGAGCGATTCAGCCAGGGCAATCATTTGTGGCAGGCGATCGATGTTACGACGGTGAATGACAAAATTGAGACTCAGCGGGATTCCAACTGCGCGAATTTTCTCAGCAGCATCCAACTTTCGCTGATGAACGCGAGCGTCGGCGATCTCATCAGCGAGAACCGCATTGTCAGACTGAAAACTTAGCTGGACTGAATCCAATCCGGCATCGCGCAACGCGCGTACGCGATCGTCGTCCATAGCGATGCCGCTGGTGATGAGATTTGTGTAAAGATTTGCCTCGCGCGCGGCGCAAACCAGATCGGGCAGATCGCGCCTGGCGAGGGGTTCACCGCCTGAAAAACCGATTTGCAAGACACCGAGCGCAGCGGCTTCCCGAATCACCCGAGTCCATTCGACTGTGGTCAGTTCTTGATCGCTTCGCACCTGAGTTGGGTTTGAGCAATACGGACAATGAAGCGGGCAGCGATAAGTAATCTCCGCCAGCAATGCGTATGGACGAGGAGTGCTCACAGCGGTTGTCGTAGCCGGCATCGGTGATGCCGGTGCCCAGGATACTCCATTCTGCCGGGATCAGCGATCCCGGCTAAAGATTGTGCGGTCACGTCAGTTCGATCAGCTTGCGTCGTTGCAAATCCGCCACGATTTCCCGCACATCGGCGCCCAGGATTTGAGGATCGGCATCGTACTCTTGAGCCAGGGCCTGAATAATCTCGCCCACTGTGCGTCCATCGCAGCGGGTCACAATCTCCTGCGCGGTTTCGTTTAATTCGAGAACGCCTTCTGGAAAAAGCAAGACGCTGTTTCCAGTCTTGGAATCGGTTTGCAGCCGGACTCCGCGGGCGAGCCTTGGCTGAGTGGAGCCAGCGATGGTGGGGGATTGCATTTAAGAGGGACCGTAGGCCTGATGGATGGCGTCGAGCATGGACCACAGCACATCGCATTTGAACTCGAGAGCACCCACCGCCGCGCGCTGCAGTTCGGGCGTTGTGCAGTACTCCAGAGTAATCGCGAGCGCTTCATCAGAGTCGCGTCGTGCCTGGGTGACTCTGCGACGAAAGTAATCAAGACCGCCCGAATCGATCCACGAATAATATTTTTCAAAAGCCGCAAGGCGCGTTGCCATGAGATCAGGTGCGAAAAGTTCCGTGAGCGAGGAGGCAACAGCGATCGGCCACGGCTGTGTGCGAGCGAAGTTCACATAGGCATCCACAGCGAACCGAACTCCGGGTTGTAGAAGTCGATTCTGTATTAGTTCGTTCTGAAGCAATCCGCATGCTTCCCCAAGCCGCAGCCACGCCTCGATGCCGCCTTCATTTTCGCCAAAGCCATCGTGATCCAGGATGCGATGAATCCAGGTTCGACGCACTTCGCGCAATGGACAGTTGGTAAGGATGGCGGCGTCTTTGACTGGAATGTTTTGCTGGTAATAAAAGCGGTTAGCCACCCAGCCGCGCAACGCGTCCTGTGAAAGTTTGCCTTCATTCATGGCCACGTGGAACGGGTGTTTGTCGTGATAAGCGCGCGCGCCGATCGCTCGCAAATTTTCAAGAAAGGTTTCGCGGTCCCAGAGCGCGGTAGTCATATACGATCTGTAATTCGTCCTCGTGCTCCTGCTCGTAATCGTAATCGAAAACGAAGAAATTCGAGCACGAGCATGATTACGAGCACGAGCACGAAAGGAAGAATCATATGACGATTTCCAATCCGTCTCGTGCGATCTCGATTCCTGATTGTTTTACGTGGGCGCGTTCCCTCGAGCTGGGCATGAGAATCGGGTTTGTATTGTTTATGTGGGTGTAAATCTTCCGGCGCGTCGGCGATTGATGCAAGAATTCAAGGCTGCCATCACTGATGGGAAGATGATTCATTTGTCGCGCGCTGCGGGCGCCTGGGCGAATAGCGGCCAGTTCGCCATCACTCCAAAATGTTCCATCAAACAGAACAATGTCGGATCCATGGACCATATTCTGCAATTCATCCGTTAGTTCGCCGACACTGGGTGCAAACAGAGCGGTAGCTCCCGAAGAATCGTCTCGAAATTGAAACGCGATGCTTTTGGGCAGTTCAATCGCTCGAAAGGCGATTCCGTCACTCAGTGTTTGAAAGTCAGGGCTGGTCTTGCGCCACTCGATTCCGCGGAACCGTGCCAGGATATCATCGAGCCAGGCCAGCGCGGCTCGCGTTTCGTCCGACGCATAAACGACCAACGGCATCTCTTGTTCCCTTAGAAGCAATAAACCCAGCGCGTGGTCGATGTCGGCATTGGTCAAAAGAATGCCCCCGACCGGCGTGTTGCGTGGCGAATCCCGGCGCGGTTGCAATCGCGGCATGCTTTCAATTTGCCGGTTCAAATCAGGTGACGCGTTGATCAGAAACCAGCGATGAAAACCTTCAGCGTCTCCGCTGATGGCGATGCTCGATTGCGTCTGTGGCGTAATCTTTCCGGCGCGCGCAGCTGTACAATTCGCGCAGGCGCAGTTCCATTGTGGCAGGCCACCGCCGGCTGCGCTTCCTAGAATATGGATGCGAATCAATCCGGAGTTTGAGAGTCAGATACCTGCGTTCGATCAAACCGCCCCTGCGTAGCAGGTGCATTCGAAAAAGATCGGAACGGTTTTCAGCATCGGTTTGACCCACCGCTTCTTTGTTCGTCTCATAAATCCCGTGCTCTCATAAATCATACGGGCGATGTGGGCAAATCATTTTTTGAGAAAACTGATATTGCCGCTGCGTTCCACGCGGGCAAGGCGAACCTGGGACAGGTCGTCTATGTGCGCATCCAGACGCATGTCCTCTTCCAGGTCGTGCATGGAGATGTGGTTACGCCGCATCATGGTAAAATCACATTGTCCGTCCCGCACAATGATGTCGGGCCTGCCTTTAACCAGGATCCCGAAGGCGTGAGAATAATATGCCAGATGGGCGAAGAAACGGTGCAGCAACACCAGAACCGCACTCCCGCCGATTGTGGGAACAAACCCCGCCGAGCCGTTGATCGCACGCGAAAGCACCGAGGCGAGAATTACCAGCAAAACGGCATCGAACGGCGTCTTGTGTGAAAGAGAACGTTTATGCCCAAGCCGGACCATGGCCAGTGCGGCAACAAACACGATGATGCCGCGCAGCGAAATTTGAACAAACGTCAGGTTTCTCGGTTCCACGCTCAGGCCGAGCAGGGTTTCAAAAAAATTCGAAAGTGCATTCATAGGTAAGATTGTATCGTTAGAAAAAGCCTGGTCGAGCCGTGCCGATCGTAGTAGCGCTTGCGCGAGAAACCATCGCGTGGCATAGGACGAACCGCTTGCCGGGGTTAAGCCGGCAGACCAGATATAATTTATGCCGACAGCTCCACCTCCTTCTCGCGACGTTGCGCTGGAAACGCGCTTCTTTTTGGAGCGCTATAAAAAAGGGATCATCGCAGTGGTGACCGTTGCCCTGCTCGCTGTGATCGCCTTTACCGGTTACCGTTATTATTCCGATCGCCGCGCGGCCGCAGCTGCTGCTTCGCTGGCAAGTGCGAAGACTGCTCAGGAATATCAACAGGTAATCGATCGCTACCCAAACAGCGCCGCGGCCGCTGATGCTTATCTGTTGCTCGCTGAAGCGCAGCGGGGCGACAAGAAATTTGCTGAGGCGAACAAGACGCTTCAGACGTTCATCGACAAGTTTCCTCAGCACGAGTTCCTGAGCACAGCACGAATGGCGATGGCGGCCAATCTGGAGTCGATGGGAAAAAGTGATGAAGCGCTGGCAGCCTACCAACAGATCGTAACAACGTACCCGACCAGTTACAACGCCCCGCTGGCGTTGCTGTCACAGGTGTACATTCTAAAAGCGAAAAATAAACCTGATGACGCGCGGCGTGCGTGCGAAACCGTCCTCACGCAATATCGAACCAGCTTTTGGGCCAGTGAGGCGATGCAACAATTGCGTCAGCTAAAGCCAAGCAGCACTCCGGTGCCGGTGGTGCCAGCCGCGGCGACAGTTCCGCCGCTCTTAGCGCCTCCTCCTGCAGCGGCGCCAGCGCCCCAAAGCGCCGCGCCTTCGCCAAAGAAACCCTAAAGCCAAAGGTGGAACGCGTTGTCCTCAACGCGTTGGCAGAGAATGCGGCTATGCCCGCCGGATATATGCACGCTTGACGATCGTGGTTCCTATCGTCTTCGGAGAAGCCGATCCACCTTGCCCATGGCCATACCGGCCCAGCCCACAGATTAGCGTTTCGAGAATTGGAAACGTTTGCGCGCCCCGGGCTGCCCGGATTTTTTGCGTTCTTTCATCCGTGGATCCCGTCGAAGCAATCCTTCCGCTTTCAGACTCCCCCGCAAATTGTGATCGACCTGAAGAAGAGCCCGCGCGATTGCAAGCTGGGCAGCGCCAGCCTGCCCCATGATACCGCCGCCGGTGGCGTTAATTGACAAATCGTAAGCGTTCACTGCCTTGGCAGTTTGAAGCGGCTGCAACACCACATTCTGTAAAGGCACAGTTGGAAAATAATCCTCAAAACTGCGCCCATTGATATCGATCTTGCCGCTGCCCGCCGTCATGCGGATGCGCGCGACTGATGTTTTGCGG
>Ga0081455_10009462_pt1 | contig 10023 bp, 12 predicted proteins | sample TabmetS3T2R1_FD_70207 | JGI IMG/M metagenome (GOLD analysis project Ga0081455, IMG submission 70207) | Tabebuia heterophylla rhizosphere microbial communities from the University of Puerto Rico - S3T2R1 | ecosystem: Host-associated > Plants > Roots > Rhizosphere ... | reverse complement strand
GACAAGGATCGCGTACGGATCGCTCGTCCGGCGCCAGGGGAGGTCGCGTCGATGGGCCCGAAACCACGCCAGCAGCTCGCCCTGCACGGCGCTGAGGCTATCCGGGAACCGGCTCCGGGGATCCTTCGGTCTCGTCGTCGGCGAGACGACGGACTGCGTACCAGACCGACCACACGAGCAGAAGGATCGTCAACGGCGTTCCGGTGACGACGACGAGAAGGTAGCCGCCGACACCGGCATAGACGAGGACGATCAGGCGAAGCGCGCTCCGGCAGAGGAAATAGAGACCCCAGACCAGGGACTCGACGCCGTACACGCGCTTGAACTCTGCGGTCCGACGGAACTCACGCGAGAACGGATACCAGGCGCACGCGAGCGTGCCGGCGAGCGGTCGCCGGATCGCGGCCGAGGCGAGAAACGCCAGCCCCCAGACGGCGGTCGAGAGCACGGGCAGCGCGAGGTAGGCGGTCGCGCTATCCGAGATCAGGCCGATGAGGGTTTGAACCGCCACGAATGCGAGCGACAGCCGCACGAGCAGACCGTCGCGGCCGGCCCTGCGTTCTAGGACGTAGACGACGACCGAGGCCGCGGCCGCGGCGGCCATTCCCGCCGTGAGACCGGACAGCTGCAGGCCGACGTAGAAGGCCCCGACCGGAAGCACGCCCTCGCGTATGGCTCCGGGCAAGCCGCCGAGCAGAATCGAGCCGACGGTCGGCTCGCTCAGGCCGTCGTCGCGGTCTCGGCGCTCAGCCGCTGGATTTGCGACTCGCACCACTCGGCTCCCCAAACGTGGAAATCGATGCCCCAGCGCAGAACGAGATCGACGAACGGCGGGTCGACACCGGGCAGTGCGTCGATCTCACGCAGCACCTCGAGGAACTCCTCGTGACCTCGCTTGCGGCCCTCGAGCAGAAGCAGCGCCTGCTCGCGGGGCAACGCATCGGCAAAGAAGAGCCGCAGGAGGCTCTCATCCCTCAGTTCGACGGTCTCGATCGGCCCGCTAAGCCAGTCCACGAGCGCGTCGCGCCCGGCCGGCGTCAGCCGGTAAACACGGCGCGCCCGTCGACCGTTCGGCGAGTCCTCGCCCTCGATCAGCCCAGCAGCTTCAAGGCGACTCAGCTCCGGGTAGATCTGCCCGTAGCTCGCTGCCCAGAAGAAGCGTGTCGAGCGATCGACGACGGCCTTGATGTCGTAGCCGGAGAGAGGGCGCCGCGCGAGGAGGCCGAGGATGACGGGCGTGACCGCGTTCGCCATGCGTATCGCAACGATATATCAGAGCGATGTATTTGGCAAGAGCACTCAGGACGCTTCGGCTTCGGCGTCGAGGAGTCCGAGGAAGTGGGCCACCGCAGCCGTGCGGGTGTTGACGCCGAGCTTGGCGTAGACGTTCTCGAGGTGCTTCCGCACCGTGCCGGGCGAGAGGCACAGCAGCTCTGCGACCTCCGCGTTCCTCTTGCCGCGAGCGACCCAGGCCAACACCTCGCGCTCCCGCGGTGTCAGGCCCCTCGCGTCGTGCTCCTCCACGAGGAGCACGTCGTCGATCCGCTCCGCGCCTACGAGGCCTCCGCCTCGGCGTCGAGCAGGCCGAGGAAGCGCGCGACGGCGGCGGTCCGCGTGTTGACGCCGAGCTTGGCGTAGACGTTCTCGAGGTGCTTCCGCACTGTGCTGGGTGCCAGCCAGAGCAACTGGGCGATCTCGGCGTTCGTCTTGCCCCGCGCCAACCAGGAGACAACCTCGCGCTCCCGAGGAGTCAGCTGGATCCCAGCCTGGCGTTCCTCGAGGAGCAGTGCATCCTCGCTTCGCCGTACCGTCAGCCGGCGACCGTCGAGCTGCCGGATGAGGGGTCGTTCGCCGTTGGCTTCGAGCCAGTCCGCGAGCGCAGGCGGAAGGGGACCCTGGGCCGGCCGGCCGAAGAAGTCGCGCAAGAGCCGCTCGGCGGCGGGTGAGGCGAACTCAGTCTCGTCTCCTGCGCCGAGCAGGATGACGCCGCGAGGGTCGTGCTCGTCGGCGCGGTCGAGCTCGGCGAGAGCCGCATTCAGCAGACGACGCGTCTTCGCCGCCTGCCACAGGCGGGCGAGGTGCGGCTGCAGCAGGTCGAGGATGAGCCGATCTCGCCCGGTGAAGTCCCGACTCTCACGCGACCGGTCGAAGAGGAACGTCTTGGTGTGCCAGTGAGGCGAAGGGATTGCCACGCTGAGCTCGTGCTCGACTCCGTAAGGTCGAAACCAGAGGTCGTAGAGGCGCGTCTCGTGAAGCTCGCGCGGCGACAGGAAGTCCGAGAGCTTCAGTGCGTCGAAGACGCCCTGCTGATGACGCACGCACACGGGATGGACGTTGCAGACGAAGTCCCAGAAGAACTCGTCTGGAACATCGTCGTCGCCATCGTCGTCGTCACCGGTTCGCGCAACGCTGAGGAGATTCCGGCGCCGCACGCGATCGAGCTCGCAGTAGGTGACCCAGTCGGCCTCGACGAGTCGTCCCAGCTCGACGAGAAGATCGCCGGTGAACGGTTGCTCCCCGCCCAGAGTCTCGGCGTCGGCGACGAACGCCAAAAGTTGCTCCGCATCGCGTGTCGTGAGTCCAGACAGGGCTCTCAAAGATACGACGAATGACGAATGGACTCCACTAGCCGATTGGGGGAGCTTGTGTGGAGCGCCACCGCCGAACTGGGGGCGGTTGGTGGCGTCTGCGGTGATTTTTCCTCGAAAGGAGCAGCAGCAATGCAACGAAGAAACTTCGGTCTGCTCGCCAGGGCGCGATCCGTCTCGGTCATCGCGCTGGCTGTGGGTGTCCTGGTGGGGGTACTCGGCGTCATCGGCGCATCGGCCGCACCATCCCACGAAGCAGACGCCAGCTCGGTGACGCAGTGGAACCTCATTGCGGTCAATACGCTCGCCGGGCTTCCGCAGCCGGCAGGCGGAGCAGCGCCGGCTTCTCAGATCAACATGGGAATGGTCCAGGGGGCCGTGTACGACGCGGTCAACGCGATCACGCCGAAGCACCACCGGCCGTACGTCCTGAAGCGACGGTTCGGCAACACGGCATCCGACGAAGCGGCCGTCTCGACAGCCGCGTACCAGGTTCTGAAGAACATCGTCGAGACGGTTCCCCAGAGCATTGCGTTCCCGACGAGGGGGACAGTGCTCGCGTCGCTCGAGACGCAGTACAACGCGTCGACGGACGCGATACCCGACTCGCCGTTCAAGAATCAGGGGATCGCTGCCGGGACCGCGGCGGCGCAGGCCATGATCGCGGCGAGACAGGGCGATGGACGGTTCGGCCCGTCTCCGTGGGTGCCGAGCAGCGCGCCGGGACACTGGTCGCTGCTCCCCGGCCAGGCCAACGACCCGACCCCATGGGTCGGCGGAGTGAAGCCCTTCCTGCTGCAGAGCTCGTCGCAATTCCGCAGCGCTGGCCCACCTGCGCTCACCAGCGCGGCCTGGGCTGCTGACTTCAACGAGGTCAAAGCACTTGGCAGGGCGACCGGCTCCACCCGCACGGACACGCAGACCTACATCGCCAGGTGGTGGCAGAGCAACCCGATGGCGAGCTGGAACGACGTGGCCCGCCAGCTCATTTCACGGAGCCACCTCAACGCCGCCGACGCCGCTCGCGTCCTCGCGATCGAGAACATGGCGGGGGCGGACGCGGCAATCAACACCTGGAACGACAAGTACCACTTCGACTTCTGGCGGCCGTGGAACGCGATCGTGCGAGCGTCGGAGGATGGGAACGACGCGACGGTTGCCGACCCGAGCTGGACGGCGTTGATCACTGCGCCCTACCCCGATCATGTGTCGGGACACCTCGGGCTCGACAGTTCGCACACAGCCGTGCTGCGGAGGTTCTTCGGCGACGCGCCCGCAGGCGGCTACCAGATCACGAGCGGCGCACTGAATCACGGCGGGGCTGCGACGCGTACGTTCGGCAGCTTCCCGCAGGCGGTCAACGAGATCGTCGAAGCCCGCATCTGGGCGGGCCTCCACTACCGCACCGCGGACCTGCAGGCGGTGGAGCTCGGAACGAACGTCGCGAACTACGCAGCTGCGAACTACTTCGAGTCGGTGGGCAACCACTGACCCGCACACTGAGACTCCGAACTGACGACTGACGTGTAACGCACAGCGGCCGCCCGGGGCCCTCGACCGGGCGGCCGCTAGATTCAACGGCGCGATGAAGAGGGTTCGCTTCGCGCCCAGCCCGACCGGCTCCCTGCACGTCGGCAACGCGCTCAGCGCAGTGATCAACCGGCGCGAGGGGGACTGGATGCTGCTCCGAATCGACGACACGGATTCGGCACGAAACGTCGCGGGTGGAGAGGAGGCGATCCTCCGCGACCTCGAGTGGCTCGATCTCGCCTGGGACGAAGGCCCTGCTCGTCAGAGCGAGCGTCAGGAGCGGTACCGCGAAGCAGCGGCACAGCTGGGCGGGGACCGCTTCGGCCGCACGACGCTGCTCCGCGAGGACGGCACAGCGACCTACCACCTGGCCAGCGTTGTCGACGACGTCGACTTCGGGATCACGCACGTCTACCGCGGTAACGACCACCGGCCGAACGAAAACCTCCACCGGCAGCTCCACGAGGCACTCGGCACGCGCGCGCCGGAGTACATCCACCACGGCCTGATCCTGGGCGAGGACGGCAAGAAGCTCTCGAAGCGAGCCGCCGGCTCAACCATCGAGTCGCTCCGCGAGCTCGGCATCCCGGCTCGCGCGGTTCGCCGCTACCTCGAAGAGCTCGGTCTCCCGCGGCACGACGTGCACTACGACCTCTCCCGGATCCGGCGCCTCTCGATCGAAGCGATTGCGGCGATGTCCGACGACGAGCTCGCCTCAATCACCGATGCTCCCGTTTCCTATGTGCCTGCGCTTCGGGGAGCGCGCGACCTGACCGAGGTGAAGGAGTACGCGCAGATGTTGTCCTCGCCGGAGCCCGTGAACGTTCAGGCGAGCCGAGAGACGCTCGAGCGGTTCAAGGAGCTCGCAGACGGCGATCCACGCACGGTGATCCGCGAGCTGAAGGCCGTCGGCGGCGATCTTCGCGCCCTCAGGCTCGCCCTGACCGGCCGCGACCGGGGGCCGGAGCTAGCGGCGATACTGGCGGCGTTGCCGAAAGAGGAAGCGCTGCGCCGTGTCGATCAGGCTCTACAACACACTCACACGTAGGCCAGAGGAGCTCCCGGAGCCTCCGGGCCCCGTGCGGATGTACTTCTGCGGCCCGACGGTCTACGCGCGGGCGCACATCGGCAACGCCCGGCCGTTCGTCGTCGGGATGTGGCTGAGGTCGTGGCTTCGCGAACGCGGCTACGACGCGACGCTCGTCCACAACATCACCGACATCAACGACAAGATCTACGAGGCGGCGCCCGGGAGGAGCGCCGAGCGCGCGAAGGAGGCGACGGCCTGGTATCTCGAGGACACCGGCGACTTCGGGCTCGGCATGCCCGATCACCTGCCGAAGGCGACCGAGATGGTGCCCGAGATCGTCCACTTCATCGAGCAGCTCGTTGAGCGCGGCTACGCGTACCCGGTCGACGGCGACGTCTACTTCCGCGTCGCGCGGGATCCCGAGTACGGCCGGCTGTCGGGCCAGCGGCCCGACCAGGTCGAGGAGCAGGAGCCCAACCCGCTCAAGGAAGATCCTCGCGACTTCGCGCTCTGGAAGGCCAACAAGCCGGGCGAGGACACCTGGTGGGACTCCCCGTGGGGACGCGGGCGGCCGGGCTGGCACATCGAGTGCTCCGTGATGGCGGAGGAGCTGCTGGGCACGACGTTCGAGGTCCACGGCGGCGGACTCGACCTCGTCTTTCCGCACCACGAGAACGAGCTCGCGCAGTCCACTGCCCTCGGGCACGAGTTCGCAAGGATCTGGACGCACAACGGGATGCTCCGCTTCATCGGCGAGAAGATGGCGAAGTCGGTCGGGAACGTCGTCACGATTCGAGATTCGCTCGACGAATGGGGCCGAGAGACGGTTCTCGTCTACTTCCTCACCGGCCACTGGCGCAAGCCGATCGACTACTCCGACGAGACACTCGCCGCGGCGGCAGCGAGGGCCGATCGGCTCCGCGAGGTCTTCCGCAATCCGTCCGAGCCGGCGCCGGCGGATGCCTGGGAAACCTTCGCGGCCGCGCTCGACGACGACTTCAACACGCCCGAGGCGCTTGCGCTCATGCACGAGTGGCGGGACCACGATCTCCTGCGGCGAGCGCTGGGCATCTTCGGGCTTGCCTCGCTCGCTGAGTCTGAGGCTGCGCCTGCCGCGGTGGTCGCGCTGGCCGAGCGCCGACGAGATGCGAGGTCTGGAGGCGACTTCGCCGAGGCCGACCGGCTCCGTGGCGAGATCGCGGAGTCGGGCTGGGAGGTACGCGACGTAGACGACGGCTTCCAGCTCGTCCCCAGATGAGCGACTACGTGTACGGCCGCAATGCGGTTCGAGAGGCCGTCCGCGGGCCGCGCGAGGTTCGCGAGGTGTGGGCGACCGAGCGAGCGCTCGCCGCGGAGGAATGGCTTCGCGAGGAGCCGGGACTGCGGGTCCAGGTGAAGCCTGAACGTGCACTGAACGACGAGGCGGGATCGCGCGACCACCAGGGCGTCGTCGCCCGCGTCGGCCCCTATCGCTACGCCGACGCTTACGAGCTCGCCGCCGTCGACCGCCCGCTGCTGGTCTGCCTCGACCAGGTCACCGACCCCCACAACCTCGGCGCAGTCATCCGGAGCGCCGAGGGCGCGGGAGCGACCGGCGTCGTCGTCCCCTCGCATGGAGCGGCGCGCGTGACCCCGGCCGTGTCGCGTTCCTCTGCGGGCGCGGTGGAGCATCTCCCTGTCGCCGTCGTCCAGAACCTCGCTCGATACCTCAACGAGGTGAAGGGGCCGGACCTCTGGGTCTGGGGCGCAGCGTCGGAGGACGGAACGCCGCTCTGGGATGCCGATCTGAACGGCGGCGTGGCGTTTGTGCTCGGCGCCGAGGGTCGGGGGCTCCGACCGCTCGTGCGGCGGGCGTGCGACGGCCTCGTCTCGATCCCGCTCGCCGGAAACGTCGAGTCCCTGAACGTCAGCGTCGCGGCGGCGGTGTTGCTCTACGAGGCGCGGAGACGTCGCCGTGGCTGATCCCACCTTGTACCTGTTCGACGGCTACAACGTCCTGCACGCCTCAGGGCTCGACGATCGCAGCGAGTTGATCGATGACCTGGCGAGCTTCGTCGCGCTGCGCGGAGCGCGTGGCGTCGTCGTCTTCGACGGCGCGGGCAAGGACGCGACCTTCGGGACGCTGGAGGTTCGGTACGCCGCCAACGCCGATGCCGTGCTCGAGCGCCTGGCCGCCGAGAACCGGAAGAACGAGCGCGTCTGCCTCGTTTCGTCGGATGCAGCGGTGCGGGGGACCTCCGGTCAAGAGGTGGCCAAGATCAGCTCGCGTGAGTTCGCTTCGACCCTCGCGGCGGTCGAGCACAGCGAGGAGAAACCGAGCAGGGTTCGCGACCGGATCGACGAAGAGACGAGGGCTCGACTGGAGCGAATGAGGCGCGGTCCGATCGAATAGGGACCGTCGCAAATCCCGCTCGATTTGTGTCGGGTCCAGTGCAAGACGCTTGTAATACGCGGTCCTCGCTGCTACTTTCCAGATCAGGTTGAAGATGAGACCGGCTCGATGGAGCATCGGGTCGCACTGCCAACGACGAGATGGCCGCCAGACCAGCCACGCGACTCACCCCGGCCCAGCGGGCGGAGCGGGAGCTCGAAGACCTCCAGCTCGTGCTCCGGGCGCGGAACGGCGACGCGCGCTCGATGGACGTGCTGATCCGGCGGTACACGAGCTTCGTTCGGCTCAAGGCGAGCTCGTACTTCCTCGTCGGCGGCGACTCGGAGGATCTGATCCAGGAGGGTTTGATCGGGCTCTACAAGGCCGTTCGCGATTTCCGCTCGGACAAAGAGACGTCGTTCCGGAGCTTCGCCGAGCTCTGCATCACGCGGCAGATCATCACGGCCATCAAGACCGCAACCCGCTTCAAGCACGCCCCGCTGAACACGTATGTCTCGTTCAGCCAGACCCCGGCAGGCCAGGACGAGGGGGAATGCACGCTCGGCGACGCGCTCCCCGGCTCGCACGTTCACGACCCGGCCGTCCACGTCGTCTCCTCACAGGAGCTGCAGAGCCTGGTGTTCTGCCTGGGGACGGGCCTGTCGGCGCTCGAGAGCGACGCCCTGCGCCTGTACCTCGAGGGCCTCTCCTACGAGGAGATGGCCGAAGAGCTCGGCTGCGACACGAAGACGATTGACAACGCTCTTCAGCGCGTGAAGCGCAAGGTGCTCCAGCACCAGGAGTCTCGCCAGATCCCCGATTAGGCGGCGCCCGACCGCCGGTTAACAAGTCGGATCCAAGCGGTAACGATCCGGTGTCCGTTGCCGGGGAGGCCTGCAACGAGCGTATTTTCTGGGCCGTGATCGATCCTCGCAGGCTCGCCCCGCTTCAGTGTTTCGCAGAGCTCACGGACGAGGAACGTGCCAGAGTTGCAGAGCTGCTCAAGGAGCTGAGTGTTCCTGCGGGCGAAGAAGTCGCAGTCCAGGGCGAGTTCGCCTACGAGTTCTTCGTGATCGACGAGGGCACGGCGGAAGTGCGCGAAAACGGGGCCCGGATCGCCGAGATCGGCCGCGGCGACTTCTTCGGCGAGCTCGGGCTGCTGGTCACGGGCCGGCGAACCGCGACAGTCGTCTCGACGTCGCCCATGACGCTCCTAACCCTGTTCGATCAGGACTTCCGCCGCCTCGAGCGGGAGATACCCCACTTCGCACAGAGCCTGCGCGACGCGCTTGCCGCTCGGTTCCAACGCCTCTGAGCGCGGCCCCGCTCAGCAGGCTGGGTCGATGAGCCTCCATGCGCGGACGTAGTCGACGACGAATTCCTTCGGATAGGTACCCGTCACGTTGTCGTCATCCGCCTGCGGGAACTCGTAGAGGCTCAGCATGAGCTGCATCGGATAGGCCGGCGACTGGTCGACCGTCTTCATGACTTCGCCGTCGACGAAGAACGTGATCCGATCGGGCGTCCAGTCGGCGGCGTAGACGTGAAACTCGCAAGCATCGATCGGAACCGTCACGCGCGAGAAGTCGTCGCTGATGCGCGGATCGCCGAACGGATGAACGCCCATTCCCACGCCGGCCTCGTCCGGCGCGACGTCGCGGCCGAAGATTTCACAGATGCAAATCTCCGCTGATCGGTCGGGCTCGTCCTCGTAGCCGATCATCCAAAGCGCCACCATCGCGCGCGGATCGGCACTGGCTCTTGCCCGTAGCTCGATCCAGCCGTACTGCGGCGTGTACAAGCGGGCGTTCGGCTGCGCCTCCCTCACGACGGCCTCGGGAGTGAACCGGTGCTGGCCGACCGGACTGCCGACGGGGCCCGCGAATTCGCCCGTCTGCAACGACGAGACGCGCACCTGGCCGTCGAACTCGGGACACCAGGGCTCTTGGTCAGCCTCTATCAGCAGCCGCAACGTCCCGCCGCCGACCGCGTAGCGTGCCGCGGAGCGGCGGCGGCTGCTCCAGTGCGGAAGGTAGTAGGGCAGCCAGCGATCGAGGTAGAGGGTGTCGCTCTCGAAGGTCTCCTCGAACTCGAGCTCGTATCCCACGCGCGCAAGTCACTGTGACACCTCGGAGGCGAGCGCGTCCGGGCGTTGAAGCCCGATCAGTCAGGAAGAAGTCGCGTGTGCCGTGCGAGAGCGCTCTGCGAGACGAGCGTGCACGAACTGCACCGCCATCGCCCCTTCGCCGACGGCGGTCGCGCACCGCTTCGTCGAGCCGGAACGGACATCACCGGCCGCGAAGATGCCCTCGACGCTCGTCTCGAGCAGATGATCCGCGTCCGCCGCCGTCCCGGTGAGGACAAAGCCGTTCTCGTCCCGGAGGACTACGTCGCCGAGCCAGTCCGTGCAAGGGAGCGCGCCCAGGAAGAGGAAGAGGAAGGAAAAGGACAGCCGTTCGCCGCTCGTCAACGAAACCGCCTCGAGCTGCCCTTCCTCACCGTGA
>Ga0081455_10009461_pt1 | contig 10024 bp, 8 predicted proteins | sample TabmetS3T2R1_FD_70207 | JGI IMG/M metagenome (GOLD analysis project Ga0081455, IMG submission 70207) | Tabebuia heterophylla rhizosphere microbial communities from the University of Puerto Rico - S3T2R1 | ecosystem: Host-associated > Plants > Roots > Rhizosphere ... | reverse complement strand
CTCCCCGGTCGCGGCGCAGACCCGCACCACCGACAGCGTCGAGGACAAGGCCAACACGATCGGCCTGCCGCTGCCCAACATGGAAACCAAGATCATCGATCCCAACACCGGCGAGACGGTTCCGATCGGAACGATCGGCGAGTTCTGCACCCGCGGCTATCACGTGATGATCGGCTATTTCGAAATGCCCGACGCGACTGCCGCCGCGATCGACGCCGACGGCTGGCTGCATACCGGCGATCTCTGCGCCATGGACGCGCGCGGCTATTGCACGGTGGAAGGCCGCCTCAAGGACATGATCATCCGCGGCGGCGAGAACATCTATCCGCGCGAGCTGGAAGAGCTGCTATTCAAGCACCCCAAGGTCGGCGAAGTCGCCGTGATCGGCCTGCCGCACGAAAAATGGGGCGAAGAGGTCGCAGCCTTCATCCGCCCGGCACCGGGGGCCGTGATCGACAAGGACGAGATGATCGACTACATGCGCGCCGCGCTCGCCCCGCACAAGACGCCGAAACACTGGTACGTCGTCGACGCCTTCCCGCTGACCGGATCAGGCAAGATCCAGAAATTCAAGCTGCGGGAAGCCTGCACCAAGGGCGAGATGATGGCGATCTGAAGATCCAGGTTCCATTCCAATACAACCGCAACGATGATAGTTTGGTCTGGCACTGGGAAAAATCAATGTCGTGTCTGAACGCGATCTTGATGCTTGAGGCACCCCGCCCAAGCATCACCTGCCGCCTGCCCCGCCCTTACGTCGTCGCACGACGTAGCCGATAGGTCATTATGATGTTTGACCGAGCCTATCGGCAGCGCCTGGAAGCGGACCTTGCGCGATGGGAAGCCGATGGCGTGATTACGCCTGCTTCTCTGACAGCCATCCGCGCCGCCCTTCCCCCGCTCGCTCCCGGCATCAACATCGCGGTGGTCGTTGCCATCGTCGGCGGCCTGCTGATCGCGGCTGCATTCCTGGCTTTCGTCGCGGCGCATTGGATTGAACTGGCGCGGCTGTTGCGTTTGGCCATGCTGTTTGCCGGCGTTCTCATCGCCCATGGCCTCGGCGCCTGGTTCGCCCGCGCCGGCCAGCCGGTGCTCGCTGATCTCTGCGCCGCCGTCGGCGCGCTCATCTTCGGCGCCGCGATCGCGCTGGTTGGCCAGATGTATCATTTGGGCGGCGACTTTGCCGGTGGCATGCTGCTGTGGGCGATGGGTGCGCTCGCGGCGGCGGCGTTGACCGGCTCGCGCGGCGCGCTTGCGGTTGCGCTCGCCGCCGCAATCATCTGGAGCTGGATGCGCAACTTCGAAATCGACGTTCCGCATTTTGCATTTGCGGCGTTCTGGCTTGTGGCTGCTAGCCTCGCCCTGGCCTGGAACTCGCGCGTGGCGGCGCATCTCGTCGCGGTCGCGGCAATTCCGTGGTGGGTCGCTTCTTCGCTTCAGCCTCAGCTTCATTTCCGGCCGTCGTTCATGCTCGCCAATGGTGCGGCACTGCTTTTCGGCGGCGGGTTGGCGCTCGCCGCTTTGGCCTGGGAGCGCGCGGCCCGCGCAGGATCCGTCCTGTCGACCTACGGTGCTCTTGCGCTGGCCGGCGTCGCGATCATGGAAGCGGTCATGGCCAACGAAGTCTTCCGCGGTCACACCGGGTTGGCAAACCAGCCGCTTTGGATCATCTCATGCGGCGTCACCGGCGTGATCTTCGCCGTTGCCGCCGCCGTAACGGCGGGCCGGATCAGCACGGCATTCGACGCAGGCGCGATCGGGCTCGTCCTCGCTGCCGCGGCCGCGTGGACGCCGCAGCAAACGGGTGATCCGTGGCTTGCCTATGCCGCCCTGCTCTGCGCCATGCTCTGCCTTGTCGTCTCCGGCATGCTGGACGCCACCCGCCCGCGGATCGTCGCCGGCTGGCTCGGCATCGCAGGAGTCATTGCAGCCATCACGTGGGCGGTGAAGGGCTCGCTGTTGAATCGCTCGATATTCCTCGCCGCGGCCGGCGCTGTCGCTGTTGCCCTTGCCTTGGTCCTCAATCGCTTCGTGCCGAGGGCTCGCGAATGATTACAGGCTCCGCTGCATCCCTCGCTGCACGCTGGTCGCGCATTCCCAAATTCGTGTTGTTCGGCGTCGCCGCGCTGGTTCAGATCGCGCTGCTCGCCGTGATGATCATCGATCGGGCGCAGGTTCTGCGTGAGGGCGCGGAAGTGACCTTGCAGACCCGTCCCGTCGATCCCAGGGATTTTCTGCGCGGCGACTACGTCGTCCTGGGCTACGACATTACGCAACTGCCGGCGGGGCCGCTTCAGAACCAGCCCTCCGGCGAACGCCATCCGCTGGTGTACGTCAAGCTCACGCCCAATCGCGATGGCGTCCATGAGCCCGTCTCGGTCCATGCCGCCCCTGTACCGGTTGCGAGCCCCGAAGTGTTGATCCGCGGCCGCGTCACCTATGGCGCCAGCTGCGGCTCGAAGTCAGACGTCTTCTGCGAAAAACTCACGATTCGCTATAACCTCGAAAGCTATTTCGTTCCCGAGGGTGAAGGCCGGAAGCTCGAAGATCTCCGCAACCAACGCAAGCTGCTGATCGTCGCGGCAGTCCTGCCGTCAGGACGCGCTGCTATCAAGCGCCTCTTGATCGACGGCAAGCCGGTCTATGAGGAGCCGTGGTTCTAGCTCCGCTTCCGCGACCTCACGATTTCACGCGCAGTCGCCGCTAGCCCTTGAATGTCGGCTGCCGCGGATGGATGCAGTCCTTGAAATCCGCAAAACCTTTCCAGGCCGGCTCCGGCGCTTCCTGTCCGGCCTGCGGCACATAGATCGATGGCTCGATCGCGCCCATCGTCGGAATATAGCGCGGACAATTCGGAAAGATCGCCCGCGCGGTCACGCGCACGATGAGCTGCGCGCCGACGGTCTCCGCCAGCAGCGGATCGTTATCGCTCACGCTGGCGCTGCCGTTGACCCGCAAACGCTTCGGCTTGTCGTGCATTGCAATGAACAGCAGGCCGACATCGGCATTGACGACGATGTTGCCGAGGCTCTTGAACATGCCGTTGCCGTCATAGTCGGGGAATGCGAGTTCGGAAGGCCCGGTGATGCGCACAAAGCCCGGCGCCCCGCCCTTGAACGAGCAATCGGGCCGGCCGTCGGCGTCGGCGGTCGCCAGAAAGAAATACGGCAGGCTTTCGATGTACTGCTTGTCGTCAGCGGTGAATTCCTTGCGCGTCAGTTTCTCTTCCAGCCGGTCCGAAATCCGGCGGCTGTCGAACTGATCCTGCAATTGCCGGTTACCTTCGTGATACATGACGCTCTCGGCCATGGCGTTGCGTCCTTCCGATTCATCCGGGCGCGTGTACCCGGTGGTCACATCCCAACGGTGAGCATAGCATTTTATCGTGAGACCGCATGCGACAAGCTGACCCCGCGTGACAGATGCGATACGGATCGTTTGGCGAGCTATCGCAGCCAGTTGAAAACCAGTAGATTTATCACCCGCACCACGGCCATTGTCCCGGGAGTTCCACCGATGCTGCAGCTTTACGGAAACTCGAAATCGCGCGCGATGCGGTGCCTGTGGATGCTTGAGGAAGTCGGCAGGCCGTATCAGCTGGTGGAAAAAACGACGCGTGCGGACGATCTGCAAACCGCAGAATATCTACGATTGAACCCAAATGCCCGGATTCCGACGCTGGTCGACGGCGATCTGGTGCTTTGGGAATCGATGGCGATCAATCTCTACCTCGCGCAAAAATATGACGGGCCGGTGCACTGCACCAGCCCGGAAGTGCTCGGTCTCGCCGCGCAGTGGAGCTTCTGGGCGATGCTGGAGGTCGAACACCTGTTGCTCAATCTTCTGGAGCACCGCGCGCTGCTGGCGGAGTTTGCGCGCGATGCATCCGCGGCGGAGCGGAACGAATTGCTGCTGAAGAAGCCTCTGGGCGTGCTGAACGACGCCTTGGCCGGATGCGATTATTTGGCGGGGAACAGCTTTACGGTCGCCGACCTCAACGTCGCGAGCATCCTCGTATGGGGCAAGATGGCGCGACTGGATTTTTCTGCCTACCCGAACCTGACACGATGGCTGAACGCTTGCCTGGCGAGACCTGCCTTTGTGCGCGTGCGCGAGCAGGCTCGTCGCAAATAGCCACCACGATCTGATCAATCCAACGCGCGCAACCGGCGGCTGATGACGGCTTCGGCGAAAGTGATGTCGACGGTGGAGTATGGTTCCGGCCACGGGGCGGCCGCCTCTCACTCCTTCACTTCGCCATACAGTGTTGCCTTGGTGCCATCGGTATTTTCAAAGGCGATTTCAACCTTGTTGCCATCGAAAGCGAGAATCCAAAGCTGCGTTTCGCTGCGTCCGAGTATCCGGCGCTCCAATGCAAATGTACGCTCGTCGAGCCAGCGGCCCTTGGATGCATTGATCCCGTAGTTGGCTGGAGGGCTCTTTCGAAAAATCCCCTCAAGGCCCAGAAGTCCTGAAAAGTGTCCCGCAGGCTGGTCTACCCCTCCAGCATAGGTGGTGATTTCCCAGAACGGATCCGGATCGACGAGGTTCAGCGCGAATGTCTTTATTCTCAGCGTATTGCTGCTTACCTCATAGGTCTTGCCCGATACCTGTTTCGCCAGCTCGGGGGTCTTGCCGAGCGGTGACGGGCGCTCCGTGGCAGCTTCGCGAACCGATGCTGCGAGCAGGGATTGCGCGACGGCGTCGGGTGGCAGCGACTGGTCCGACTTGACCGCGCTGGCGATATCATCGATCAGCCTGATCGTTGGATAAAACTGATCATCGCGCAGAATGCCGGTCATGACGGCAACGATATCCAGCTTCGGCAGGACGAGGATCAGTTGGGAATGACGACCACGCGCCATGTAGGCGCCCTTTTCAGGCAGCGACCACCACAGATTTGCGTAGTGAAATCCGAAAGTCGCCTTAACCTTTCCTTCCCTGGCCTGATCGACCCACGATGACGGAATGATCTGCTTGCCCTCCCACATTCCATTACGGAGGTAGAGATAGCCAAACCGGGCCATGTCGTGCGGCGCAAGCGACAGTCCGGCTTCGCCGTCGATGACTCCCTGGGCATCGGGCCGGCCCCAGCGAGCGCTGGTGATGCCAAGCGGCCCGAACAGCTCCTTCTTCGCAAAATCCAGTGCGTTCTGTCCGGTCTTCCGGTTGATCAGCGCGGACAGCACGTATGGATTGCCGCTGTTGTAATAGAATTTGGCGCCCGGACTATCCGACATCGGCTGGCTTAGCACGAATGCAGTTCGATCCGGCGCCTGATACATCCGCATGAGGGTCTCATCGGGCGTATAGGCCTTCTCCTGCCACTCGATGCCCGAGGTCATGTCCAGCAAATGCTGAACGGTCATCGCCTTCTTGGCTTCGTCGACGTTGGGAATTTGCTTGTCGGCGAACAAGTCCATGACCGGATGGTCAACGCTGTCGAGCAGGCCCTGCTTGATTTCAATGGCCGTCAATGTGCTGACAACGCTCTTCGTTACCGATCGCAGGTCGTGGGTAATGTTGGGCTGATACGGCGCATAGTAGGCATCAAGCACCACCTTCCCGTGCCGGACGATCAGCAGGCTGTCCTGCTTGTAGCCCCCGACAGTCTCCACGAGCCGGGCCAGCGTACCGGATTGCATCCCCTGCTCTTCGGGGGTTGAGACCGGCCAGGCCCTGGTGGGCCATGCCGCTTCCTGAACCTGATTATCCGCCGTGCCCGCAATCGAACCGGAGGTGATGAAACATTGAAGCCCGGCGAAAAGCACTACGGCTGTCGCGTGACGCAGACGCATCATCGTGGTTCTCCCCCTATGATCGCACTATCGTCTTGGCCTGAAAACTTTCCTCAGTAGAGCGTTTCCTTTGACGCTACGCAAGATTGTTTTCATGCGCCCGCTCAATCCGGCGCTCTTAATCGATACCCGATCCCCGTCTCCGTCAGCACGAACTGCGGACGCTCGGGGTCGGCCTCGATCTTCTGCCGGAGCTGGCGGACATAAACGCGCAGATATTGCGCGTCCGTCAGTTCGTCCCACAGCTCTTTCAGCAGGAAGCGATGGGTCAGCACCTTGCCGGCATGCTGCACCAGGACGCGCAGCAATTCATATTCCTTCGGCGACAGCTTCACCTCGCGCTCGCCGACCTTGACGATGCGGCGGACCAGATCGACCGAGAGATCGCCCGCGCGAAATACCGGCCGCTCACCCTGCACCTGCAATTGATGCCGCAGCGCCGCGCGCATCCGCGCCAGCAGCTCATCCATCCCGAACGGTTTTGTCAGGTAATCGTCGGCGCCGAGGTCGAGCGCCTGCACCTTGCCGGCCTCATCGCCCCGGCTCGACAGCACCACGATCGGCACGCTTTCGTTGCGGCCGCGGATCATGCGCAGCAATTCGTGGCCCTGGATGTCGGGCAGGCCCAGATCGAGGATGATCAGCGCCGGGTTCTCGGCGAGCTTCTCCAGCGCCAGCTTGCCGTTCGAGGCTTCCAGGATGTCATAGCCTTGCGTGCTCAGCCCCATCCGCAGCAGCTTGCGGATCGGCGGCTCGTCATCGATGACCAGGACCTTGATCGCGGGCGCATTCATGCGGCGGTATCCAATGCGCTGTCAGTGGCCGGGACCGGCAGCCGAATTGATATCACCGCCCCGCTGCGGTCGCTGCGGTTGGCAGCCGAGATCGTGCCGTGCATCGCCTCGACGAAGCCGCGGGAGATCGCAAGCCCAAGGCCGGTGCCGGGACGGACGTGATCGCCCTTCTCGGCGCGGTAGAATTTGTCGAACACGCTATCGAGTTCCGCTGGCGGAATGCCGCTGCCCTCGTCGAGGATCTGCAGCGAGACGACGCCCTGATCGCGCATCCCCCTGACCGAGATCGTGGTGCCGGACGGCGCATATTTGGCGGCGTTGTCGAGCAGGTTGAACAGCACCTGTTCGAACAGCACGGCGTCGAGCTCCAGCATTGGCAGATTGGGGCTAAGCTCCAGCGACACCTTGTGATGCACGAGAATCTTCCCGGCCCGCCGCAGCGCGCTGCCGACGATCTCGCCGACGTCGTGCCGGGCGGTGTTCGGCACGACGGCGCCGGATTCGAGCTTGGTCATGTCAAGCAGGTTGGCGATGAAGCGGTTGAGCCGCTCGGATTCGTCGATCATGGTCGCAAGCAGTTCGTTCTTCTGCGCATCGTCGAGGCCGGAGCCGAGATCGCGCAGGGTTGAGGCGGCGCCGAGCACGGAGGCCAGCGGCGTTTTCAGATCATGCGAGATCGAGGTCAACAGCGCGCCGCGCAGCCGGTCGGATTCCACCGTGCGCTTGACGCGATCCATGTCCTCGACCAGCAGCACACGCTCGATCGCGAGCGCTCCCTGATCGACCAGCGCATCCAGCAGGCGGCGTTGATCCGGCGTCAGCAATGGTCCGGTGCGGTCGTCGTCGATGCCGATGACGCCGATCGCGCCGCGTCCGGTGCGCATCGGCTGGAACAATCGCTTCGCACCCGGCAGCGTGTCCGAACCGCGCCCGGCCGGACGATCATTGTTCCAGGCCCAGTTGGCGGCAGCGAGGTCGGCCTGATCGAGCTGGTCCTCCGGCGGATAGCCGGACTTCACGGTCAACACGCCGTCCTCCGGCAGCAGCAAGACCACACGAACCTTCAGCATCAATGCGGTCTGATAGGCGGTCGCCCACAGCACATCGTCGAGCGTGGCGGTGCCCGCAAGCTTGCGGCTGAACGCGTAGAGCGATTCGGTGGTGCGCACCCGACCGATCGCCGTATCGGCCTGCGAACGGACCCGCGCCGCGACGTTGGAGACCAGAAGCGCGATCAGCATGAAGAAGAAGAACGCTGTAACGTTGACCGGGTCGGTGATGGTGAAAGCATAGACCGGCGGCAGGAAGAAGAAGTTGTAGCACAGCGATGCCGCGACGCTCGCCAGCAGGGACGGCCATAGGCCGAACCGGGCGGCAACGGCGACCACCGCGGTGAGGAACACCAGATCGACGTTCTCGATACCACCGAACAGGGGCTTGATCAGTGTGGCGGCGGAAAGACCGATCGCAACGAACAGCAGCGCCATCAGATAGGGCCGCGCCTCGAACGGCTCCTGCCGCGCCGCAGTCTGCACGGCCGCTTTCGCGACGCCCTCCTCGTCCCCGGCAATGACGTGGACGCTGATATTGCCGGAGCGGCGCACCAGATCGTGCACGACGGAACCGCGCGTCAGTTCGAACCACCATGACCGGGTCGACTTGCCGATGATGATCTGCGTGACGTTGTTGGCATGTGCAAAATGGATGACGTCGTCGGCGATGCGGCGGCCGACGCCGGGAATGGTCAACGCTTCGCCGCCGAGCGCTTCGGCCAGCCGCATGGTGTCGGCCAGCCGGTCGCGCTGCTCGTCGGTCAGCTGCAGGCTGCGCCGGGTCTCGATGCTGATCGCGGTCCACGGCGCATGCAGCCGGTCTGCCAGCCGCCTGGTGTAGCGCACGAGGCCGGCCGCGCGCGGATCCTCGCTGACGCAAACCAGTATCCGCTCGCCGGCCGCCCAGGGACCGGCGATGGCGTTGGCCTGCATATGGGTGAGCAACTGCTCGTCGACGCGCTCGGCGGTGCGGCGCAGCGCCAATTCACGCAGCGCGGTCAGGTTGCCCGGCGAGAAATAATGCTCCAGCGCGCGCTCGGCCTGCTTGGGGACATAAACCTTGCCCTCCTTCAGACGCTGGATCAGGTCGTCAGGCGTAAGGTCGATCAGCTCGATGGCGTCGGCGCGGTCGAACACCTTGTCCGGTACCGTCTCACGCACCCGCACATGCGTGATCTGCGCGACCACGTCGTTGAGGCTTTCGATGTGCTGGATATTGACGGCGGTATAGACGTCGATACCGTGCGACAGCAGTTCCTCGACATCGAGATAACGCTTGGGATGGCGGCTGCCCGGCGCGTTGGTGTGGGCGAGCTCATCAACGAGAGCGATCTGCGGCCGACGCGCGATCAACGCATCGAGGTCCATCTCCTCGAGCGTCTGCTCCTTGTAAGCAAGCCGCCGGCGCGGCAGCACTTCGAGGCCTTTCAGCAGCGCTTCGGTTTCCGCCCGGCCGTGGGTTTCGACGATCCCGACCACGACATCGGCGCCCGCCTTCTTTTTGGCATGGGCGCTTTGCAGCATCTCGTAGGTCTTGCCGACGCCCGGCGCCGCGCCGACGAAAATCTTCAGCCGGCCCGCGCGGCTGTCCTCGCGCCGGGCTGCCTCCAGCAAAGCCTCCGGCGAAGGACGTTGTTCGGGGTCGCGGCGGGTTTGGACCATGCGGCAATATAGTCCTCACCCGCCGGTGAGCCTAGCTGGTCTCATTTGGAAGCCTCGTCCAATGCCAGATTCAACGCCAATACGTTAACGCGCGGTTCGCCGAGCAATCCTGCCATGCGGCTCTGGGTGTGCTCCGCGACCAGTTCACGGACACGTGCTTCCGGCAGGTTACGGGCCTTGGCGACCCGCGGCACCTGGAATAGTGCGCCCTCCGGCGAGATATCGGGATCGAGCCCGCTGCCGGACGTCGTGACGAGATCGACCGGCACTGGCACGGACGGGTTTTCGGCTTTCAGCTTCTCGACGTCCTCCTTGATCCGGTCAGCCAGCGCCTTGCTGGTCGGGCCCAGGTTGGAGCCGCCGGAATTGGCCGCGTTATAGGGCGCGGAGACCGTCTTGGTCGCATCGGCCGGGTCCGGCGCCGAGGTGGCGGAGGGGCGGCCATGGAAATATTTGTCGTCCTTGAATTCCTGACCGATCAGGGCCGAGCCGATCACCTTGCCGTCCTTCTCGATCAGGCTGCCTTGCGCCTGCTTCGGGAAGATCACGCCGGCGATCGCGGTCATGGCGAGCGGATAGGCAAGGCCTGTGATCGCGGTGAGCAGCAGCAGGATCAGGATGGCGGGGCGGATTTCTCTGAGCATTGGTGGTCTCCATTAGTTCGTCATTGCGAGCAGCGAAGCGACGAAGCAATCCATTCTGTGCTTGCGGCGATATG
>Ga0081455_10009460_pt1 | contig 10025 bp, 7 predicted proteins | sample TabmetS3T2R1_FD_70207 | JGI IMG/M metagenome (GOLD analysis project Ga0081455, IMG submission 70207) | Tabebuia heterophylla rhizosphere microbial communities from the University of Puerto Rico - S3T2R1 | ecosystem: Host-associated > Plants > Roots > Rhizosphere ... | reverse complement strand
GGGTCGCCGGTAACAAGGCGAGGCTCGCAGCCGCCCCTCGCACCAGCTCCACGTCCATCTTCCAATTTCGCTGGGTCGTGGGTGCGCCGGACAATGAGACCGCGCTCGAATGGGCGAAGAAGTTCACGCTCGAGGGCATCGCCCAGCGCATCGAATGCGCGTTTCTCGTGTTGCACGGCGAAAACGATCGGATCGTCCCGCTCGCGGAGGCCAAGAAGCTCTACGAGCGGGTTGGCTCGAAGCGCAAGCACATCAAGATTTTCACCGCCGAGGAAGGCGGCGCCGAGCACTGCCAGGTTGATCACCGTCAGCTCGGCATCGATTACATCGGCGACTGGCTCCTCGCCAACATGTAAGGCCGGGCGACGACTATGTAGGGCCGGGCGACGACGATATCCTTGTGACATCTGGCGCCGTCGACGCAGCGATCGGCACGTGATCCAATGGCACTCGGCGGGCACTGAGCTGGATGCAGTCAGGGAGCGGAGCATGCGCAATCTCCTTCGCTGGTGGTTCGTTGTCGGCGGCGTACTGGGCGCCGCGGTATCGGCACAGGCACAGAGCCCGTCGTCCTATCCCGATCGGCCGATCCGGCTGGTCGTGGCATTTCCACCTGGCGGGGCAACGGACACCCTTACGCGCCAAATCACGCAAGAACTGGGAGAGGCGCTGGGCCAATCCGTTGTCATCGAGAACAAGCCGGGGGGCGGCGGTTACATTGCCTGGAACTACGTCGCCGGTTCAGACCCGGACGGCTACACGCTGCTGATGGCCGAAAACGCGCTCGGCATCAGCCAAGCTCTCTACAAGAAGACCGCGTCGTCGTTCGATCCGGTCAAGCAGTACGATGCAATCGCGTCTGTCGCCACTTCGCCTTTGGTTCTGGCGGTCGCCAACAACGTGAAAGCCAACTCGGTGGCGGAACTCATCACCTATTCGCGCACATTGCCGCAGAAAATGAATTACGCCTCCGCCGGTATCGGCAGCGTCTCGCATCTGACCTTTGAAGTGATAAAGGCAGCGACCGGAATGGAGGCGGTGCACGTTCCCTACAAGGGCGGCGGCCCGGCGATGAACGATGTGATTGCGGGCCACGTGGCCATCAACATGGCGGCCATCCAGGTCGCCAAAGGCCTGGTCGAAACGGGCAAGATCAAGGGACTCGCGGTCACGAGCGCGGAGCGTTCACCGGTGCTGCCAAACGTTCCGACTCTCAAAGAAGCCGGCGTCAAGACCGCGGACGTGGATTTGCGCTTCTGGTTCGGCATCTTCGCTCCCATCGGCCTTCCGGATGTGGTCAAGGCCAAGTTGGACAAGGCGGTGTCGGCGACGCTCTCGCATCGGCATGTGCGCGAACGGCTGGCCAATCTCGATATCGAACCGGCCTATGCGCCCGGCACTGTCCTAAAGGCGAAGCTCGAAAACGAGATCGCAAACTGGAGCAAATTCATCGACGCTCACGGAATCAAGCCGGAATGACGCCCGTTGCATCTCGCCTCATGGCGACGCCGCGGCAACGAGCAGTCGAAGGTTGGGCTCCCGCAGGTCGGCGCTGAGGGCTGCCCACGATTAACGTCCTGTTTACGGCCTTGGGCAAAACGACTCGCGCGTTGGCTTCGAAAGGGGGAGAATTCGCACGGCTCGGCGTCGGTGATTGATTAGGGCGCAATAGCCCTAGTCTCAGCCCAAGCACCGAGTCGAGCCGCCAATTCCCAGGGCAAATCGCCGTGCAGCCCGGCCAACTCCGGTTCGCCACCGAGACAGCAAAAAGCCCCGCCGAAGCGGGGCTAGATTGGACCCTCGGCGTATTCGGATCACCCTGGGGGACGGGGGAGTCGTTGGGGGCATCCGGCTCGCCTTGATCAGGACGATTTCATCCCACGCCGGCAGGATGTGACGGCCATCACATTTTGGCGCAATTCGGCACCCAATCGGCGGCTAGCCGCAGGCCAGGTATGCGGGAGCTTCCGCCTCTTCTCGTTCGTAAAACCCAGTTCCTCATCTTGCCCTAGATCAGCAACTATTTCCGACATATTGTCGTGAAAGGATCGCTTCAAACACTGCTTCCATGTGCCCCTGGTTGGAGATGCTGACCTCGCGACTGCTCCGCCTCTTTGTCGTAGCGGCCTTGATGTCCGCCGGCGGCGAGATCGCGGTCGCGCGAGATGGACCTGTGTCCGATTTTTCTGCCCTCCAGGAGTGGAAGAACCAGATCACCGCTGAGCTTGAGCACAATAAACGCTACCTTCCCGCGACCAGGACCCGCGGCAAGATTGGCGTCGTGAAATTCGAGTTGAATATAAACCGCTCTGGATGGGTCCTTCCGGGAACTCGTATCGTAACCGCCGACCCCGATCTCGGCAGAATCGCGCTGTTATTGCTTCAGCAATCACAGCCGTTTCCGGCGCCGGATAATTTCAAAGTTCCCGACTCGTCGTTCCGTATTGTGTCCTCGATTCGGTTCATCGACATTCCTGCTCCCGAACCGGCGGCCCTTCAAGGACTGGATTACCGCAAGCTGTCGGAATGTTACGAGGCAGATCGGCAGGAGCTGGAGTACCAGCGTCGAAAGGCAGCATCTCGGAACGCGCCGCTGCCGACCGCAGTGTCTCGTACGCCAGAGGGGTGTTCCGAGGCAAAGCGTCAAGAGACGGAGCGCCAGCGTAGCACCGTCGAAGTAATCAAATAAATTACCGCTGTTGCCGGGCCTGCCACCGCGCCCGAGGAATGGGCCGCCTATCTGAAGGCTGAGCTTGCGCGCTACACTCAGATCATCAGAGGCGCGAATATCACGCCGGAATAACAGCGAAGAACAACCCGATGTCCAGGAACATGCTCGACGGCGGTCAGGTGATCGTCGATTATCTCGTGCGCGAAAAGGTGCCTTACGTCTTCGGCCTGTGCGGCCACGGAAATATCGGCTTTATCGACGCGCTCTACGAGCGCGCCGACGACATCAAGACGATATCGGTCCACCACGAGAGCGTCGCCGGGTTCATGGCCGACGTCTACTACCGCGTGTGCGGCAGACCGACCGCGACTTTCACGTCCTGCGGTCCGGGCTCCGCCAATCTGCCAATCGCGCTCGCCAACTCCTATCTCGATTCCGTCCCCTTTCTGGCGGTGACCGGCAATGTGCCGACCGGCCAATTCAACCGCGGCGCGTTTCAGGAGCTCTATCGCCATTACCAGGCGGACTTCCCATCCACGGTGCGCGCCTATTGCAAGCGCGTGTTTCAGCCCACGCGCGGCGACATGGTGCCGCTTGCGATCCGGCAAGCTTGGAAGACGATGGTGACGGGGCGGCCGGGACCGGTCGTGCTCGACGTTCCCTTCGACATCTTTAAAGAAGCGGCTGCCGAGGAAACGCCGAAACCGGAAGAGTGGAACGCCAATATCTCGTGCCGCTGCGGCGCTGATCCCGAGGGCGTGACCCAGACGCTCGACATGCTGCTTGCGGCCAAGCGGCCGGTCATACTGGTCGGCCAGGGGGTCAAATATGGCGGTGCGGCGACCGATTTGTTGCTTGTCGCGGAGCGCCTGCGCATTCCGGTTGCCTGGTCGGCAAGCGGCACCGGCGCCATCGATTCCCGCCACCCGCTGGCGCTCGGTCTTGTTGCCCGCAACGGGCCGTATCAGGCCAACCATGCCGCACGCACTGCCGATGTGCTGCTGGCGCTCGGCGTACGTTTCGACGATCGCACGTCGAGTTCTTGGCTGCCGGGTTACTCCTTCACCATCCCGCCGACGAAGCTCATCCACGTCGACATCGACCCCGACGAGATCGCCCGCAATTATCCGGTCGCACTCGGGCTGATGGCGGACGTACGCACGTTTCTCCGCCAACTGCTGGCGGAGTTCGAATGCCGCGATGGCATTGAGGATGTCGCTGACGCGCGCGCAAAATGGCTCGACACCATCGACGGCTATCGCCGCGAATGGAACGCGTTTATCGCCCCCGGCTTTGTCGATGATGCTTCGCCCATCAATCCGCAACGCGCCGCGCACGAGATCGACAAGGTGTTGCCGGAGGATGCCATTCTGGTGAGCGACATCGGCGTCCATCACAACTGGCTGATCCAGTTTTGCCGGCCGCGGCGACCGGATTCGCTGATCGGCTCGATGGGCTTCGGCCCGATGGGATTCGGTGTCGCTGGCGTGTTGGGCGCGCAGTTCGCCGCGCCGGAGCGGCCCTGCGTTTCCGTCTGCGGCGATGGCGCCTTCTTCATGCACGCGAGCGTATTGGGGACCGCCGTCGAATACGACCTGCCGGTGATCTGGGTCGTGTGGAATAATTTCGCCTATGCCTCGATCCGCGGATTACAGCGCGGCTATCTCAATGGTCGCGAGCTCGTGACCGACTTCCGCCATCCGCAGACCGGCGCGCCGTACAATCCAGACTTTGCCGCAATGGCGCGTTCGGCCGGCATCGAAGGCGTGAATGTCGATCGCCCGGCCGACCTTTCCGACGCGCTGCGAAGCGCGCTCGCCTCGCGCCGGCCCTACCTCATCAACGCCCATATCGGCGCCGACAAAAACCCCGGCGGCGCGGGCGTGTGGGAGCTGCCTGGACTCGGTCAGAGCCAACCGGCCTTCGGGGGACGCTATCAGCCTTGAGCCCCGGCAAAATCATCCGCCCACGACCAAGTCAGGATCATTGGGACGCGCAGCGCTGGGGCGACGTCATCAAAAAGAACAACATCGTCGTCGACTGAGACAGGCAGCGCGGAGCCGCGCGGGGACTACTGCTTCTTCAACCCGGCAGCCTCGGCGGCGGCAGCCCATTTCACGGTCTCGCGCGCAACGAATCGGGCAAAGTCGTCGGGCGGCCCGCCCAGCGGCTCGAACCCTTGCGCTCTGAGTTTGCCGATGACCTCCTCGGAAGCGAGCGCCGCGTTGGCGGCAGCGCTGAGCTTGTCGATCACCGCGCGAGGCGTGCCGGCGGGCGCCACGAGACCGAACCACACGCCCGCGTCGAAATCGGGCAGCCCGGCCTCGGCCATGGTCGGCACGTTCGGCGCGAAGTGCGCCCGCTTGGCCGAACTCGAGGCAAGGGCCTTGAGCTTTCCCGCTTCCACGTGCGGGATAATCGTCGAAGCGACGCCAAGCATCATCGAAACGCGGCCGGCCAGGAGATCGGTGACTGCAGGCGGGCTGCCCTGGTACGGCACGTGAACGAGTTTGATCTTCGCGCGGACGCTGAAGAGTTCAGTGGAAAGATGCGGCACGGTACCAGGCCCGACCGACGCGTATGTGAGTTCGCCGGGCTTGGACCTCGCCAATTCGATGAGCTCCTTGACACTCGATACGCCCAGCGAGGGATGAACCGCGAGGATGAGCGGCAGGACGGTGAGCGGCGTCACGGGCGCGAAATCCTTGGCAAAGTCGAACCGGGAATTGGGATTGATGGCGGCGCTCGTGAGATTCGACGCAGTGCCTATGAACATCGTATAGCCGTCCGCCGGGGCACGAGCGACGAACTCCGCCGCTAGGCTGCTGCCGGCGCCCGGCCGGCTTTCCACCACCACCTGCTGGCCGAGCGTCTCGCTCATGGCAGCGCCGACGACGCGGGCGGTGATATCGGCCGCCGAACCCGGCGGGAACCCGATGATCAGGCGCATGGGCTGCGAGGGAAAATCACCCGCACGCCCGTGCGGCACGCCGACGACCGCGGTCAGCGCCAGGATCAGGCCCGATACGCCAGTCCATCGCATGGCAGTCCTCCCCTTGCTGCGGCTTGTTATGCGCGATGAGCCGGTTATGCGCGATGAGCCGGTTGCCGCCACACCAGCCGGTTGTTGGCTCAATCAGATCAGTGAAGCGATCTTATTCGGCTGCGGGCCAGGAGGCGATGTCGCTCATTGGCACACCGGAGCTGGGTCGCTGGGTGCATCAAACACGACCCGACATCAGCGTTTGGAAAGCAATCCGAAAATCGACGTCGCGAAGTCCACGCGAGGAGGAAGCCCGCTACCGTGAAAGCCAATATTCGAGTTCAATCTGCGTCTCGTTCAGCCCTACCGTGGGATCGGCCGTTAGCGACATTCGCACAAACCCCTGGAGTGCGGCGAGCTTGCCTGTGCCGCCGCTGATGGGTCCGGCCGTGGTCGCGGTGAACGCCGTCGAGCCCGGGTTTTGTACCGCCAGGGTCGAACTCTGGACGAAGAACTTGTCGCCGTTTTCAGCGATATACACGTGATAGACGACGGCCGGTCCATTGTTGTTGGTGTAATCGGAGACGCCGCGCGTCCACGATTCCACGATCTTAAGTCCGTTGATCACGAGCGGGTTGTTGGGATAGGTGCGGCGAACCTCAAACAGCCGCAGCTGATGGCCGGGCACGTCGCCCACATCGATCACATGCTGTTGGGTGTAACTCGCGTTCGCCGGCTCGACGTGGAAGGCGAGCTGGATTCTGCGCTCCGCCCGCGCATCGCCTCTGGGCGCCGCTGCCAAGCCCAGCAGCGCCGCGGTCGTCAGCGCAACCATCGCTATGCGTTTCATGGCACCCTCTCCGGGCACGCCTCCGCGCTGGATTGCTTTGTCCCACGCCAGACGCGGTTTTTTTCTCTCGGCGACAAACGCCGCATGCCCTCGACCCGAGCCTGCACCCAAAAGAGTCCGCCATGTGTGAAGTAGTTCACAAACCAAGGCCTTTCGAAACAATTCCTTGTGGCTTGTGCACGGGAGCCGTCGCGGAACGGACCGGTTGTCGTGGGGTTAAGCGCGGCCTGCGTTTACCCGCAGGCAAGAGATCGGATCACGTCCGAAAGTGCTTCGACAGCTTGAGTCCTTGCGCCTGGTAGTTGGAGCCGATGCGCTCCCCGTAAAGCGAATGCGGTCGCGCCAGCATCTTCTCGTAAACGAGCCGCCCCACGATCTGGCCGTCTTCGAGGATGAATGGCACTTCGCGCGAGCGCACCTCCAGCACCGCGCGCGCCCCGCGCCCGCCGGCGCCGGCGTAGCCGAAGCCGGGATCGAAGAAGCCGGCATAGTGCACGCGAAACTCGCCCACTAACGGGTCGAACGGCACCATCTCGGCGGCGTAGTCGGGCGGCACTTGAACGGCCTCTTTCGAGGCGAGGATGTAGAACTCGCCGGGGTCGAGAATGAGATTGCGCTCCTTGCGGGAGCGCATCGGTTCCCAGAAATCGGCGACGTCGTAGTCCGCTCGGCGCTCGACGTCGATAACGCCGGTGTGGCGTTTGGCGCGGTAGCCGACGAGGCCGTCCGGACCAAGCCCGGAGAGATCGACGCCCACTGCGATTCCTTCGCTGACGTCAGCGTCGTCGTCATCGACCAAGCGCTCGCGTCCGTGGAGCGCACGCAGGGTTTCGGCGTCGAGCAGCGCGTTGCCGCGACGGAAGCGGATTTGCGACAGGCGGGAGCCTTCGCGCACCAGCACCGGAAATGTGCGCGGGCTGATCTCGGCGTAAAGCGGGCCGTGATAGCCCGCCGAGATGTGGTCGAAGCCGCGGGTCTCGTCGGCGATCACGCGGGTGAAGACGTCGAGCCGCCCGGTCGAGCTTTTGGGATTGGCGGCGGCGGCGATGTCATCGGGCAAGGCCAGGCTTTCGATCAGCGGCACGATGTAGACGCAACCGGTTTCGAGCACGGCGCCATCACCCAGCGCGATTTCGTGCAGCTTGAGTTCATCGATGCGCTCGGCAACCGTCGTGTCCGGACCCGGCAAAAAACTGGCGCGTACGCGGTAAGCCACTTCGCCGAGGCGCAGATCGAGACTTGCAGGCTGGATCTGATCGGAGACGAGCTCGTAGGAGCATCGAATAGCGCCGTCGCGCACGAGCACCGCGATCATATGGTCGGGCAGGATGCCTTTTTGGTCGACTGCCAAGGCGAGCGACAAGACGCAAAGCCCCCCCAATGACGTCACAGTTGCTTCGTCATTGCCGGGCTTGACCCGGCAATCCATCTTTCTTCGCAACACTTCTTGCGAAGGGTGATGGACCCGCGGGTCAAGCCCGCGGGTGACCCATCTCATGCTGGATTTGAGGTTACTAGCCGATGGCTGGCTTGACGGAAAGACACCGACCGCGCTAGAGGACATTTATCCCGTGGTCATTTGAGCCGGCCGGCTTGCAGCCACGTAAAACAAGTCGCTAAAAGGCCGGGGACGCGTAGGACCCGGCGGAGCTTTTCCGGCCGGGATTTTTGTTGGGCAAAGGAGACCCACATGTCCGCGTCCGCGAAGCGAAACTACCGCCCCGAGACCGAACTCGTGCATGCCGGAATCCTGCGCTCGCAATTCGGCGAAACGTCGGAGGCGCTTTTCCTCACCCAAGGCTATGTCTACGAGAGCTCGTTGAGCGCGGAAAAGCGCTTTAAGAACGAAGAACCGGGCTATCAGTATTCCCGCTTCGCCAATCCCACCGTCACCATGTTCGAGCAGCGCATGGCCGCGCTCGAAGGGGCGCAGGCGGCGCGCGCGACCGCGACCGGGATGGCGGCGGTCACCACCGCGCTGATGGGACAGGTCAAAGCCGGCGATCACATCGTGTCGTCGAAGGCGGTGTTCGGCTCCTGCCTCTACGTCGTGGAGGAGTACCTGCCTCGCTACGGCGTCGCCTCGACGCTGGTCGACGGGAGAGACCTCGAGCAGTGGCGCAAGGCGGTGCGGCCGAACACCAAGACCTTCTTTCTCGAAACGCCGACCAATCCGGCGCTCGAGGTGCTCGATATCAAGGCGATCGCCGAGATCGCGCACGCGGCGGGCGCGACGCTGGTCGTCGACAACGTGTTCTCGACGCCGCTGTTCCAGCGGCCGCTCGAGTTGGGAGCCGACTGCGTGGTCTATTCCGCCACCAAGCACATCGACGGCCAGGGGCGTTGCCTCGGCGGCGTCATCCTCGGCTCCGAAAAATTCATTCAAGATCACTTCGCCGTGCCGATCCGCCAGACCGGCCCGTCGATCTCCCCGTTCAACGCCTGGGTCCTGCTCAAAGGCCTGGAGACGCTGTGCGTGCGCGTGCGCCGGCAGACCGACACGGCGGCCACCGTGGCGGTCGCGCTTGCCGAGCATCCCAAGATTTCGCGCCTGATCTATCCGGGCCGGCCCGATCATCCGCAGGCCGAGATCGTGCGTCGGCAGATGCAGGGCGGCTCGACGCTGGTCGCGTTCGAGATCAAGGGCGGAAAGGCGGCCGCGTTTCGCTTTCAGGACGCGCTCAAGCTCATCCGCATCAGCAACAATCTCGGCGACGCCAAGAGCTTGATCACCCACCCGGCGACGACGACCCATCAGCGCTTGACGCCGGCGGCGCGCGCCGAGCTCGCCATCAGCGACGGGCTGGTGCGGCTCTCATGCGGCCTCGAGCATCCGGACGACCTGGTCGAGGACGTGCTGACCGCGCTCAAGGCAGCGTGATTGCATCCGTCATGCCGCGCTTGGCGCGGGCATCCGCGTCTTGCTTCTCTTACCGGCGCGAAAGACGTGGATGGCCGGGTCCAGCCCGGCGATGACGAATGCCGCGTTCATGGCTCACACGCTGCAGTTGCTTTTTCCATTGTTAATAACAATCGGAAAACAATGGATCGGAGGCGGCGATCATTTCCTACACCTTCGCATCAAGCGCGCACCCTCGTGTTGGGTTCGTTTCGCCAAAATGCGCGCGCGCCGCCGCCCTCATGCTGAGGGCCATCGCAGCGCGACGCGAGTGCATATCCTGCCGAACCGCGCTGCGATGCGTCTCGAAGCATGAGGGCGAACTTGATTGCTCGTCCTCATCCTTCGAGACGCGCGCACGCACGTTCGAGTTCGCAGAAAGGTTCTCGCGTGCGCGCTCCTCAGGATGAGGACGGACATCGCCTGCGGCATTCTTCACGATGTCAAACAGCCCATCTCGTTCCCGCGCCCGCATTGCTGCGTCCGGGCTTTGCCTCTTTGCTTCACTCACCCCCGTTGAGGGGTGGGCGGAGCGCCGAGAGACGTTGGGGTGCTCAGCGGAGCACCCGTTGTGCGTGCCTACGCGGCACGCCAGGCGCCTTGCGTCCCATACGCGGGACGC
>Ga0081455_10009459_pt1 | contig 10026 bp, 16 predicted proteins | sample TabmetS3T2R1_FD_70207 | JGI IMG/M metagenome (GOLD analysis project Ga0081455, IMG submission 70207) | Tabebuia heterophylla rhizosphere microbial communities from the University of Puerto Rico - S3T2R1 | ecosystem: Host-associated > Plants > Roots > Rhizosphere ... | reverse complement strand
GAGCGCGTAGGATGACGATCCCCGTCGGGCTGTGGCGCAGTTTGGTAGCGCACTTGACTGGGGGTCAAGGGGTCGCGGGTTCAAGTCCCGCCAGCCCGACCAGGTCAGAGCCGGTCCTGCGGGGCCGGCTCTCCCGCGCTGGTCACAGATTGGTCACATCCCGGCGGTAAAGGTCCCCGACGAGTTGCGCCGCGGCCTGGTCGTCGGCCGGGATGACGTGGCTGTAGATCTCCTGCACGACCCGCGGCGTGTTCCCGAGACGGGCGGCGACGATTTCGACCGGCACCCGTGCCCGCAGGGCTCATTGACGTCGAGGACCCGTTCTGACAGTCCTTGTCATCGCAACTGTTGCGTACACAAGTGCTACGCTCCGATCGTGGCCGACGACATCGCCGTGAGCACCAGAGAATTCCGGGCACGTCTCAGCGAGTACCTCCGTCGCGCTCACGAAGGCAAAGTCATCACGATCAGCAGGCACGGCCGCATCGACGCCGTGGTCGGCCCACCCCCCGAGGAGACCCATGACGACGACCGTTGAACCATGGCTGGCCGCGGGCGAACCCCAACCGCCCAGCGGTTTCTACGCCGACCTGCCGTTCGGGCTACGACCCGCCCAGCTCGCCCAGTTGCGCCGGGCGGAAGCCGTGGAACCGCACCGAGGAGGAGCGGCGCCGCGACGAGCTCGAGCAGCGCCGCGAGCGGGCCGAGAACATGGCGGTCGCCGAAGCCATCTCCCGGGCCCACGCCCACGGTGAACCGTGGCGGCCCGATGATCCGTGGCGCTTCTACCCAACCCGCGACGAGCGGATCGCCGAAGCGTTCGCAGCGATGGACGCCAACGTCAATGCCCAGCTTCGCCAAGCCAAGGCCGAGGCCGCCCGAGTGTTGCGTGACGCCGGTGTCCACGCCCAGGTCGTCATCGATTCACAGCAAGACGTGAAGTCGCCCCCGGTTGCGGCAATGCCGCCCGGGCTTGGAGGTTCACCCGGTCCTCCGCCGGGGGCGGCGTCACGATCCGGGGTGGCCGCACGCGCCCAGGCCGCCCTCGCCCGGTGGGCGTCCAACACGGAGGTGCAACGCTCCCGGACACCCACAACCGGTGCGTGCCCATGCGTCGCGTGCACTCGCGAAGACATCCACCGTGGCGACGCCGCCGCTGGACTCCCCGAGATCGTCCGATACGCCAACGACCCAGGACGAGTGCGATGACCGCATCCGACGCCGAGACCCAGGCCGCAACGCAAGCCATGGCCGCAGGCCGAGCAGCAGCCGCCAAGCATGAGAGCGACGCCCTCGTCCTCCACGAGGCCTTCGGCTCGGCTGTGACGGTGGAGCCCGCATCCTCCAGCGACGATCACGCCGTCGATTGGCTAGGTTCAGGCGCACCCGGCGCGTAGCGACGACAGCGGCACGACTGATGCCACGCAAACCCTGTCTCGAGGCAGGCTGCCCGGACGATGCTCTGCCCGGCAAAGCCCGCTGCGCCCAACATCACCGACAACGCGACAGGGCTCGAGGCACAGCAGCCCAACGGGGCTACGGCTACCGGTGGCAGCAACGGTCACGGCAAGCCATCGCCACCCACCGAGCACAACACGGCGACGTATGCCCAGGCTTCGACCGTGAACCTCATCGCATCGACCCGTTCGATTGGGTTTGCGATCACGACCTCGGACCGATGTGCCGCGCATGCAACTCGAGGAACGGAGCCACCAGCGACAAGCAACGCGCCGCGGTCGACCGACGGGGAGGGGGAGGGGGCCGCGACGCATGACGAACACCCCCGCAAGACCCCAGCCCCCGCAAAATACGCATTCAAAGGCCGAAGCGGGTGGGTGAGTCACGAGGCGTACCGAAACCCCCGAGGGGTCTGAATCCGGCCGGTCGGGATATCTGGCGGGCTGTCGTCGAGGGCTACGACCTGGAGGCCCACGAGCTGGCTCTGCTCACGGAGCTGTGCCGGGCGAAGGACCGGCTGGATGCCCTTCATCGGATTGTGGAGGCGGAGGGGGAGTTGCCGGACGGCAGGGTGCATCCGGCGTTGGTGGAGGCCCGCCAGTTGGGGATCGCGTTCGCTCGTCTGGCCACGGCGTTGCGGTTGCCGGCTGGGGAGGAGGGTGACCACCAGGAGGGTGCCAGGCGGCCGCAGCGGCGGGTGGGTGCCCGCGGCGTCTACGGGTGGTGTCGTGAGGGTTCGCCCGGTCCCGTCGCTGGGGGTGTTGGGGGCGGGGGCGCGGGCGTTCGTGTTCGACGTGTGGGTAACGGGGCCCGCGGCTGATGGAGGTGGCCGAGGCGACCGACGAACGTCCTCCGTCCCATTTATGGTTCTGCGGCGGGTGCGGGTCGGCCGAGTGTGACGCCCCCCGGTTTTCTGTGCCGGGATCTCGACGGCGGCGAGACGGAGCCGGGGTACGTGTTTACGGCTCACGAGCTGGTTGTGGCTTCGTGAGACGCCGCCCTCTCGTGTTGCGCACGCCCGTCATTCGGCGATTCGTTTCTGCGCCTCCGCCTTCGGGTAGGGCTCCTTGTGGCCTGCGGCCGGAGATCGGTCGCGGCGCGAATCCATTCCCGGGTGGTGGCTGGGTCCCGGCCGGATCCGACCGCAGGGGTGGGCCGAGCGGCTCCAGGGCGGGCGATCTGTGCTCGACGGCGGCGTTTACCCCTCGGGGCAAGGTCGGGCGGCTGGAGGGATCGGAGGGAGTGGCGTGAGGCTCAAGGGCCGTTCTCCGGATCGAAGCCTGGCGGCGTTGTACCGCTCGATCTGGGCCACTTCGCGTTGCCATGCGGCCACCGCCATGCGCCGCACGGAGTCACCTCGTGTCGCTGCGGCCTCTAGTCGTTCAGCCGACCGGTCCGACACCTGCGCTATGGCGTCCGCCTGAGCGGCCAGTTCCTCGCCACGCTGATTGAGCCGACTCCGGATGGTTCCTAACCGTGCGTCAGTTCGGGCCCGGCGTAGCTCGCCCCGGTGACTCAGGTCAGCTGATGCGTCGAGCGCCGTGCGAAGGTGAGCGGATAACGCGTCGTCACTCACAGATTGCGAATACCCGGGAGGCCCTGGCCTTATGCGCGTCGGCAAGCAAGGGCCGGCGTGGGTCACCGCGCCGTCCATACCTCGTCGGTGGGCGGCCTGACCAGTGGTACGAGGGCGATTGACCGGCTAGGGCCGGTGTGCGACGGTTGGGCGTGCGCCGGGGGCGTGCAATGGCAGGAGGATCGCGTGTCGGGTGACGTGGAACCCTCCGTAGGCGACGTCTTGTACGCGTACGACGGCGCCGCAATCGCGCTTCAAGGCGCGTTCGACATGATCGATGCCCAACGGTTCCGGGCATGCGTCAACGAGGCGCTTGAGACGCACCCGAGATCGCTCATCGTTGACGCCTACGGCCTGACGTTCATCGATTCATCTGGCCTTAAGGCCCTACTGCACGCCCGTGCCGCTGCCACTGATGCAGGTGTGGCGTTCCATGTAATTGAGCCGTCGCCCTGGCTTCGGCGGTTGGCTGAGATCAAGGGACTCGACGATCTGCTGGCCGACGAATAACGAACCCAGTTGCCGACTCCCGACGGGTCACCTCGCGGCCCACACCTTGTCGGTAGCGACCTGTGCCGCCTCGACGGTGGTGTAGCGGCCGACGGTGGTGATGGGCGAGAGGCCGGGCGGGTCCTCGAGCCGCACGTAGGCGACCCAGCGGCCCGATCTCTCGAGCATGACAATGCCGCGGGGGTGGCTGCCCGACGTGCCGGACCAGTAGCCCGCGCTGATCTCTCGCCAGACGAGCCCGGACCCCTCCGGGGCGGGGCCGGGTTGCGTGTATGCATATTCGAATCCGTCTCGCCAGTTACCAGGCATGCCACGAACGTACGTTCGAGGTTGGCGGTGTCGCAAGAGGCCGTGCCTCGGCTCCGGCCCGCAGACGCGAAGCGGCCCCCCGGGCCGCACTGGGAACCCGGGGGACCACTCGCGCAATGTCGGTATCCCGATAACCGCCCTGCGCAGACAGGCGCGTTCCGGCCCCCAGACCCGGGGGAATCCGCCCGGGGGCCGGATCAGTCGGACCTTGCGGACGAATGCCCGACCGGCTGACCCGCATGGTCGCGCCCGCGCATTTCGATTTCGGAACGTCCGAACGATTTCACCTGGGTGAACCGCTCCCCGCTGGTCCCGAGGGGAGCCGAAATGCCCGCCACCCCCCGGCACGTCCCGTACCCCGGCTCCTCTGGACGGCTCAGCACCGGTCAGAGCCGTACCCATAGAGATCGCGTCTGCCTCGGCCGGCGCTACAAAGTTCACGCGGGAGCGAAGCGGTCCCCCGGGCGCACTGGGTACCCGGGGGACCGCCCGCGCAAGGTCGCTACCCCGATAGCAGGGGGTGAATACGCCTCACGGCGTCTCCTCAGTCGAGCCCGTTGAGGATGATGCCGGCCTGCACAACCGCCGGCGCCCCGACGAGGACGGCGGTGAGGGCGGCGGCCAGCAACCCGGCGCCAATCAGACGTGCCCGTGTGAACATGTCGGCTCCTCCTCAGTCGATCCCGTTGAAGCTGATGCCGGCCTGGACCATGGCGGGGGCCCCGACCAGCGTCGCGGTGACGGCGGCCGCCAGCAACCCGGCCCAGATCAGTCGTGCTCGCGTCAACATGTCGGCTCCTTTCGCGGCGGCGATCTGCCACCGCTGCTACTTCGGCGCGACGACCAACCGCGGATCGACCACGGGGCACACCCACGCGTAACCGCCCCCCGATCCGTAGGCTGGTCGACGGTGGCGGAACCCGGCGGTGAATTGGAGCGTGCGCAGGAGCTACACCGGCGCGTGTCGGCCAGCTGTGCAGAACTGCAGCGCGAGTTGCTTGCGGGTCCAGAAGGTCTGCCTCGAGCACCTTTTGGCGAACGCCGAGATCCGTGAACGGAATCGGGCAACCCGTGGTGGCCCTGTCGGCAACGCGCAACCGCCCCCGACCCGTATGCCGAAAGGTGGACACTGGCGTTATGAGGATCATCCGCACTCAGCATCGGGTCATCAAGGACCCTGACAGCTGGTGGTTCGACGCCCAACCACCCCGCGAGGGACGATCCCAGGTCCGTTACGTCGACTGGCCCAACCCCGCCATGCCGATGGCCTACGTGACCTGGATCATCGAGGACCGCTGACCGTCGAGGACCGCTGACTGGCGCGCAGCGGCATAACGCGAAACGGTCCCCTGGCAGCAGCGGAGCAGACCAGGGGACCGTCCCCCCTCACGGGTCGTTACCCGAACAGCCGCAGATACATACGCCTCACTGTCCGGGATCGTCGAGCGGCCGGGCGTGGGCCCGCAACCGGATCTCGTCGACCATCACAGCCGACCCCGTGCGATCTCGGCTTGGTTCCAGGGCGCTGCACTCGGGCTGATAGGCGCCGTGAAGCCGCCTCAGCACGTGCCGGCCGTACTTGCCGCGCTTGCCGCTGAGGCCGTCGTACTTGCCGGATTTGACCCCAGAGCCATCGCGGAGTGTGCGGCCCGCATCCGCGAAGCGGCCCGCGACGCTGAGTTGCCAAACCCAGTACCGGCGCTAATGGCACTCCTGTTAGATCACCTGGCGATGACCATCGGCCCTGACAAGGCTGCCCAGATCATTGATCGCCCGGAACTCGACGAAGTGGACCGCGAGGTGGTCCGCGAGCTCTTGTTTGACGTCACCCGACGCGACGGGCCGCTCGATTCCTAGGGGTCGGCGTTCGGCGGCGCCCACACGCTTCCGCAGACGCCGGACCCGGTTAGATCACAGCGCTCCCAGGGCTCGACGATCGCTCCTGACGGCCACCAGTATCGGAACCCGACTTCCTCGGCGCTCCAACGAAAGGATCGGCACCCAACGGCACCAGCGATGGACCTAGCGGGCGACGATCCTGGCCACCGCTGAACGTGGAGAGTCGGCTGCGAGCCTCATATCTCGCTCTCGGCGGCGTACGAGGGTCTCGGGGTTGCCGGGGCCGTTGACCCTGACCCTTTCAGCGAGCAGCTCGGCGAAGAGGCGGCGAGCCTGGTTCGGGTCCCTGCTGCTACGCCTATGGCTCGCTCTCGGTCACCGGCGCCGTTACGTAGGCTGAGGGTTCGCCATGGGCAGGCCTCAGATCGTTATCGAGAATCCGATCCTGAACACGCCGTTCGCGGCACCGGCGCGGCACTTCCGCTTCGATGATGACGGGATCACTGACGAGATCGTGGAGGGCCGGCGACCGTCGTCGTACTTCATGCCGATCCCGAAGGCGAAGAAGAAGAGCGGCCAATTGGTCTTCGATGAGTGGACGGGCGATCGGGCCAACCCCCCGGGGAGCCTCCTCCGAACCTCCGAGGGGCCGGCACGGTCGAGACATCTCGGGCTCCCTTCACAACGGCGATCTGCCGCTGCCGCTACTTTGGAGCACCCACCCCGCCGCAGTTCATCCAGCCGCCATGGCGGTCCCGAACACCAGCCATGATCAAGCGACGACTGATCCCAGCTCTGCTGTCCATCGGATTGGCCGGCGGGCTGATCTTCAGCCTTGTCGGCCTAAACGTGCACTCGTCCAACCGGACCGACATCGTCTCGGCCGCCGGGCTGCCCGGAGGCGGAAGGTCTTTCGTCGGCCCGGCTGACGATGCCTTCTTCGTCGACCTGTAGCTAGGGCCGGAAGCCGATACGCGCCACCGCCCCCCGACCCGTAGGCCGAGGGGGCGGCGTCGAGCGCGGGGACGGTTAGTCGACCGAGCGGGCATGTGCCCGCAGCTGGACCTCGTCGACCCCCACGCGGGTCATGCCGACCGCGACCCGACAGGACTGGGCCCGGTCGGGCTCGAGCTGGTCAGTGATCGCGATCGTGCCCTGGTGCTAGGTGCTAGGCCGCGACGCGACTGATGCGGTGAGACGTTGCAGGGAGGCGAGCGCTGGCGGACCCCAGCTTGGCTTGCCGCCGGGGTGACCGGCCGCTGCGATGAGGAGGCTGCCGAGGGCCCGCCACACGGCCCAGCCACGGGCACGGCGCCAGGTCGCGTCGTCCATAGCCGGCGGGTAGGCCGCCTGGACGCGTTCGATCGCCTCGAGATCCGGGAGGAGTATCCAACATGCGGCCAGGTCGAGGGCTGGATCGCCAGCGCACAGGTCGCCGAAGTCGACCACGCCGCAGAAGTTGCCGTCCGCGGTGAGGACGTTGGCTGGGTGCAGGTCCCCGTGCAGCCACAGCGGGGGCCCTTCCCATCCGGGCGCGGCTACCGCGTCGTCCCAGATCGCTCGGACTGTGTCCGGATCGGGAGTCGGCACCTGCTCGGTCTGGGCCACTGCGGTGTAGAGGTCCGTCAGTGTGTCGAACTGCCGGGCGACGCCTTTCGCAACCTGCGTCAGTGCTCCACCTCTGCCGCGTCCTTCTGGCGCCCCGAGGGGGGCGGGCCGGTGTAGGGCGGTCAGGAAGGCTGCCAGCGCATCGGCCGCGGGGCCGCTGCACGTGGCGGGAGCACGGTCGGCGGGCGTGCCTGGGACCCAAGTCGTGACGATCCAGGGATGGGGGTAGCGCGCAGAGGGTTGACCGAGGCGTTGGGGAACGGGGACTGGCAGGGGCAAGAGCGGGGCCAGGACGGGAAGCCAGGTGTTCTCCTTGAGCAGCAGCGCATCTGCTGTCTCGGTCTGCCAGGGGAGCCGGACGGCGAGGTCGTCGCCGAGCCGCCACAACTGGTTGTCCCAACCGCATGCGCCGAGCGTGAGAGGACGGTCAGCCAGGTCGGGCTGCTGGTCCCGCAGCAGCTCTCGCACGAGCTCGGCAGTCAGCTCGATCTCGGGCTTCTTGCGGAACCGATCGAAGAGGGCCACGACCGAGGAGAATACGGAGCGACGGCGGCTGGCATGTTCGTCCGCCCTGCGAGAATTGTGGAGCCGGTACCCGGCCCGTCAGCTGGAATGTGGCGGTGGCGCGTCGCATGCATGACGACCAGCTCGCGTCGGACGCGGAGCTAATCGGCGAGATCCTCCGGGACCAACAGCCGCAGTGGGCGGACTGTCCGATCAGGGAGCTCTCATCGACCGGAACCGACCACGCCCTCTATCGACTTGACGATGCTGTGGCTCGTGTGCCGCTGCGCGAGACGGCCACGCGACCGATCGACACCGAGTTCCGTTGGTTGCCATGGCTGGCCGAGCGCGTGTTGGTTGAGATCCCGCGCCCACTGGCAAGAATCGAGCCGAGCCCCAGGTTTCCGTACCCTTGGTCGATCCACTCATGGGTCGATGGCGAGTGCGGGACGACTGCGCTGATCGACCGGGCTCTCCTCGCCGTTGATCTCGCCCGGCTCCTTCGCACGCTGCATGCCCTGGACACCGATGGTGGCCCCCCTTCCGTCGATGCTTACTGCTGGAGAGGGATCCCGCTGCGGATGCGAGACGCATCGACACGCGAGGCGATCGCATCCAGCCGCGAGTTGATCGATGTGGCGGCGGTGACGTCGGCGTGGGAGGCAGCCCTGGACACCCCGGAGTGGACCGGCCCGGCCGTGTGGGTCCACGGGGACCTCGCTGCAGGCAACCTCATCTTCCGGGATCGGCGCCTCGCCGGCGTCATCGACTGGGCCTGCATGGCCGTCGGCGACCCAGCATGCGACCTCGTCGTGGCCTGGGAACTCCTCGATGAGTCCTCGCGGGACACCTTCCGCGCGGACGTCGCTGTCGACGATGCCACCTGGGAGCGAGGAAGAGGATGGGCGCTGTCGACCGCAGTCGGCGCTCTCGCCTACTACGAGGACACCAACCCCTTCATGGCCGACCAGGCACGCCACAAACTGCGCTCGTTACTCGGTGATGACGCCGTGCCGCCAAGACACCGCTAAGCGTCGGCGGTTGGGCGCCTGAGCCGTCCGGTTTCCGGCTGGCTAATGAGCGTCCGGTTTCCTGCCGACGGCGACGATGGCGGCGGGTCATCTCGCGGGCGGACACGAGAGGGCGGACATGACACAGGAACTCGTGCGATACGTGCTGATGGCCTCTGCCTCAGCGACGGTGGTCGGCGTGATGTTCGAGGGGGTGCGGCGGCGGGTGGCTGGCACCCGGCTCGACCGGCAGCTCCGCGAGCAGCACCTTCGCCCAGCTCACCTTGAGCGAATTCGGCGCGTCGCAGGTAACGCAGGCCTGCCGATCGGCACCGTCATGGTTCACCGGGACGCCCCCCACCTCGTGGGCGTCGTGCGGCGGCAGGCCTCGTGAATAGGGGGATGAGCGGGGTCACCGAGCTGCTCCTGATCGGGATCGTTCTCGGCGCCCTGCTGGTCCTGTGGCCGATTTCTTCGTGCTCGAACGACGAAAGTCCGAGAGATGGCGCCAACCATGACTGCGAGGAGGCGTGGGTGGTCGAGTACGACGGCAACGACGACACGGAGAACGAGACCGCCATCTTGGAGCAGTCGTGGTGCCAGCAGCATCTGCAGACGATGGAGCAGGAGGCGGCACCGTGAGCCGGTTGGATGGACCGACGGCCTCGCCGCTGTCAGGTGGGTTCGGTGTGCGTACCGATGGTGAGCATCATCGGGGGGTCGAGGTCTAGTCGCCGGGACTCGATGCCGTCGAAGCCAGCGCCGGCGAGCAGCGCGGCGACCTCGTCGGCGCCGCGGCGAGCGGTCTCGGCATCGGCGCCGGGGCATCGGGGTTGGGCGCCGATGGCGATCCTCCCGCCCGGCCCCAGCAGGCGCTGTAGACGCTTGAGCTGGGTGGGAGGGTCCGGCCACATGCCCAGGTTGTTCACGGCCAGGATCAGGTCGAGCGGGGCGAGGGTCTCGTCGACGTCTGCGACGCTGGCCTGGATCAAGCGCAGTCGGCCCTCGGAGATGGCCTGCGCGTTGCGTCTGGCCGCCTTGCGCACCATCACGTCGGAGTGGTCGACGCCCCACACACGGCCCTCGGTCACACGGGCGACCAGCGCCTCGATGGCGACGCCGGGGCCGAAGCCGATCTCCAGGACCCGGTCGGTGGGACCCACCGCCAGCTGGTCCACCGCCCAGCGGTTGCGCTGGACGTTGGAGGGCCTC
>Ga0081455_10009458_pt1 | contig 10026 bp, 10 predicted proteins | sample TabmetS3T2R1_FD_70207 | JGI IMG/M metagenome (GOLD analysis project Ga0081455, IMG submission 70207) | Tabebuia heterophylla rhizosphere microbial communities from the University of Puerto Rico - S3T2R1 | ecosystem: Host-associated > Plants > Roots > Rhizosphere ... | reverse complement strand
GAGGCGGGCGATACCCGTGGCGGGCGAGACCGTCGATCCCGCCGGCGCCTCCCCGAACCACTCCAGCTTTCCGTCGAGCAGATCGAAGACGCGCCGGGCGACCGGAAGCCCCGACACGACGCAGGCCGACTTGGCGACGAGCTCGCCGTCGGCCCGGGTGCCGGAGGGCACGGTCGCCTCGGTCGTGACGTCCAAACGGCCGATGTCCTCGGCGAGGAAAGCGCGCAGGAGCGCGTCGAGAGCCTCGCCCGAGAGCCGCTCCATGGCGGCGGAGGATATCGCGTCAGGAAAGCTCGAGCATCCGCAGGAGGGGCTTCTCGGCCGCCTTCCGGAGCTCTTCGGGCAGGACGATCTCGGGCCGCTCGTCGCGGAGGCAGAGGTAGAGCTTCTCGAGCGTGTTGAGCTTCATGAAGGGGCACTCGTTGCAGCGGCAGCCGTTGTCGGGCGGGACGGGGATGTACTCGCGGTCGGGCGCGAGCTTCTTCATCTGGTGGATGATCCCTTCCTCGGTCGCGATCAGGAACGTCCGGAACGGCGCCGTCGTCGCGTAGTTGAGGATCGAGCGCGTCGATCCGACGTGGTCGGCGTACCGGAGGATCGCTTCGGGGCACTCCGGGTGCGCCGCGATCTTCGCGTCGGGATGCTTCGCCTTCAGCTTCAGGATCTCCCGCTCCGAGAACTGCTCGTGGACGATGCAGGTGCCCGGCCAGAGCGTCATCGGCCGGTTCAGCGTCTTCGAGAGAAACGCGCCGAGGTGCCGGTCCGGCGCGAAGAGGATCTCCTTGTCCTCGGGGATCGAGCGCACGATCTTCTCGGCGTTCGAAGAAGTGACGATGATGTCGGAGAGGGCCTTCACCGCGGCCGAGCAGTTGATGTAGGTCAGCGATACCGCGCCCGGATGCTCGTCCCGCCAGCGCTGGAACGCCTCGGGCGGGCAGGAGTCCTCGAGCGAGCAGCCGGCCTCGTAGTCGGGGAGGACCACCTTGCGCGTGGGATTGAGGATCTTGGCCGTCTCGGCCATGAACCGAACGCCGGCGAACGCGATGATCTTTGCCTCGCTCTGCTGCGCCTTTCGGGACAGGTCCAGCGAGTCGCCGACGAAATCGGCCAGGTCCTGGATGGCCTCTTCTTGGTAGTAGTGAGCCAGGAGGACTGCGCTTTTTTGTCGCTTCAACGCCTTGATCTCGGCTTCCAGATCCAGGCGCGGGTCGATCGTCGAGATGTCCGGCGGCAGCGGCCGGTGCGGAAACGACGGGTACGACGGCACTCCCGAGGCCGAGCTCATGGGACCGACGAGCATAGCAGGACGAAACGTAAACGTTTTGCCCCTCGCGCTCGTAACTTCTCTCGGTGGCATGGGTTTCGCTATCTATAAAGACGTGAGCATGGAAGAGCTTCACCCGCAGCCGAGACTGGACGTCAAGGCCGTCCTGTTCCTGGTCGTCACGCTCGGGCTCGCCGCCCTCGAGCTCTGGGGATTCGTCCGCCTCTTCTAGCCCGTTCGCGCGCTTCCACCCGTGGCGTCCGCCACGGAGCTCCCCGAAATCCCTTTGGTATATTCGCCGCTCGGAGGCTCCATGGCGACCGAGGTGCGAACAGAGAAATACCGTGGCCTCGACCCCCAGTCGCTGGTCGCCGCGTACCGCAACATCTATCTTTCCCGTAAGTTCGACGACAAAGAGATCCAGCTCAAGCGCCAGAACAAGATCTACTTCCAGATCAACTCGGTCGGCCACGAGGCGGTCGGAACCGCGGCCGGGATGGTGCTGAAGCCGGGGTACGACTGGTTCGACTGCTACTACCGCGACCGGTCGCTCATCCTCCAGCTCGGGCTCACGCCCTACGAAATGTTCCTCCAGTCGGTCGGCGCGAAGGACGATCCGGCCTCGGCCGGAAGGCAGATGCCGGCGCACTGGGGATCCAAGCGGCTGAACATCATCTCCAAATCGTCGTGCACGGGGACGCAGTTCCTGCACGCGGTCGGCGCCGCCGAGGCCGGCTGGAGGATGAGCCGCATCACCGAGCTCGCCGGGGAGGGGGCCTCCTTTCAGAGAGATGAGGTCGTTTACGTCTCGGGGGGTGAAGGGCAGACTTCCGAGGGGGAGTTCTGGGAGGCCCTCTCCTCGGCGAGTAACCTCAAGGTCCCGGTTCTCTTCGTGATCCAGGACAACGGCTACGCGATCTCGGTCCCGGTCGAGGTCAACACGCCGGGCGGATCGATCTCGAAGCTCGTCCGCTCATTCCCCAACCTGTTCGTCGCGGAGGTCGACGGCACCGACTTCCTCGAGACCTACGACGCGATGCGCTACGCGGCCGAGTACTGCCGCAAGCGCCTCGGCCCGGCGTTCGTCCACGCGAAGGTCATCCGGCCCTACAGCCACTCGCTCTCGGACGACGAGGCGTCCTACCGGCCGAAGGCCGAGCGCGACTCGGAGATCGAGCGGGATCCCATGACGCGGCTTTCCCGCTTCCTGCTCTCCGAGGGCATCCTCGGCGAGAAGGACCTCGAGCGGCTCCACGCCGAGGTCGACGCCGAGATCACCGACGCGGCGGACCGCGCGCTCGCGGCCGAGATCCCGGAGCCCGACAGCGCCTACGATTTCGTCTACTCGCCCGACGTCGACCCCACCAGCTCCGGGTTTTCGACGGCGCCGGTGTACGCGGAAGGCGCGCAGCCGACGACGATGGTCGACCTCATCAACGCCTGTCTCAAGGACGAGATGGCGGCAAATCCGAAGATCGTCATGTTCGGCGAGGACGTCGCTGACGCGTCGCGCGACGCGGTGCTCGACGAGTGCAAGGGCAAGGGCGGCGTCTTCAAGGTGACTGCGGGACTCCAGAAGCTCTACGGTTCGACGCGCGTCTACAACTCGCCCCTCGCCGAGGCCAACATCATCGGAAGGGCGATCGGGCTGGCGGTGCGCGGGCTGAAGCCGGTCGTCGAGATCCAGTTCTACGACTACATCTGGCCGGCCTACATGCAGATCCGCAACGAGCTGTCGAACCTGCGGTGGCGCTCGGGCAACGCGTTCTCGTGTCCGCTGGTCGTGCGCGTGGCGGCGGGCGGCTATATCGGCGGCGGCGCGGTCTATCACTCGCAGTCCGGCGCCGTCCTGATGACGCACAATCCCGGGCTGCGCGTCGTCATGCCGTCGAACGCGTTGGACGCGAACGGCCTGCTGCGGACGGCGATCCGCTGCGACGACCCGGTCATCTTCATGGAGCACAAGCACCTCTACCGGCAGACGCACAACAAGGGCATTTACCCGGGACCGGACTACATGATCCCGTTCGGCAAGGCGGCCGTGGTCCAGGAGGGCGCGGACGTCACGATCGTCACCTACGGGGCGACGGTCTACCGCTCCTGGCAGGCCGCGAAGGCCTTCACCGAGGAGACGGGCAAGACGGTCGAGATCCTGGACCTGCGCACGCTTTCCCCGTACGACTGGGAGGCCATCACGAAGTCCGTCCGGAAGACGTCGCGGGCGATCGTCGTCTACGAGGACCCGATGTCCTGGGGCTACGGCGCCGAGATCGCCGCCCGGATCTCGTCGGAGCTCTTCGATTACCTCGACGCTCCGGTCGAGCGGGTCGCGGCGACCGATACGTTCGTCGCCTACCAGCCCCGCGTCGAGGACTACATCCTTCCGCAGGCGTCCCACGTGCGGAAGGCACTGGACAAGGTCGGTTCTTACTAGACGGCAGACGGCAGACGGCGGACGGCAGACGGCAGTAGTCAGACGGCAGACGTCTGCGGTCTGCCATCTGCGGTCTGCTTTCTGGCCTCTTCCGAGGACTGCTTTGATTGAAAGGCGACACTTCCGAATCGCCACTGCGGAGCTAAGTCGCGTCTTCTGAGCACTTAAACATTGGGTATGAGACGTGCTCTATCGACGGGCGTGCCGAAAGGAGCAACAACCATGATGCGGCGAGAAGAAGCGGTGCTGGATCTGAACCCCAACCATCGGGCTCTCCGGCGCTGCCACGGCTGCGGCAACTATGCGCGGCCGTACGGCGAGGTGCAGGGACGGCTCCTTTGCGAGAAGTGCATCGAGAAGGCGCGGCGCGACAATCCCGAGGAACTGGAGCTGCGCGGCGAGATCGAGGTTTGAGCCGCCGGATCGTCCGATAGAATCACCGCTCGGTGAAGGCCGACCACCGAGCGACACTGCTGCGGCGCCACTTCTTCTCGCACGGCCTATTCTCCGTGACCTTCCGCTGCCCCGATCTCGCAGCGGCCGTCCTCCCCGGACAATTCGCCATGGTCGAGGTTCCAGACCGGGTGCGGCCATATCTTCGGCGGGCGTACTCGGTCGCCGACTCGAACCCGCGCGGGGGAGAGATCGAGCTCCTCATCAAGACGATTGGTCCCGGCACGGCCACGCTCGAAGTCCTTCCCGAGGGATCGACCGTCCGCCTTCTCGGGCCCATGGGCAACTCCTTCACGCTCGGCGATCTCCAGAGCGGATCGAAGGTTGCGATCGTCGCCGGAGGGATCGGCGCGGCGCCCTTCCCGCTTCTCCTGGCCGCGCTGCGAGCGGCCTCGGTCGGCTGCGACCTCTACCTCGGCGGGCGGAATGCCCGAGAGCTTTCGATCCGCACGCGATTCGAAAACTGCGTTCCGGGCGAAACCATCCTGACCAGCGACGACGGTTCGCTCGGAGAGAAGGGCTTCGTGACCGAGGCGCTGCGGCGCCGCCTCGAGGCCGGGACGCGCTACGCGCGCGTCTTCGCCTGCGGCCCGATGCCGATGTTCGCGACCCTCGCCCGGGTGACGACGGGCGCGGGCGTGGCGGCGGAGTTCTCGACTGAGGCGGACATGGGCTGCGGGTTCGGCGCGTGCCTCGGCTGCGTGATTCCCGGGACCGAGAAGCCGTTCATCACCTCCTGCATCGAAGGCCCGATCCTCGCGCCGGAAAAGATCGCGTGGGAGAAACGGTGACGGGCGAAGCGCAGCGCGTCATCGCCCGTCATCCCGAGGGCCGCAGGCCCGAGGGATCCCGGGCTTCTCAGGAGCGCGGCTGGTCGAGTTCGGGATCCCTCGCTGCGCTCGGGATGACACTGAGATGAATCCCATGGAAGTGCGGCTCGGGCCGCTGACGCTGAAGAACCCGATCACGACCGCGTCGGGCACCTTCGGCTACGGCCTGGAGTTCACCGACTTCGTGGATCTCGCGAAGATCGGAGGGCTCTGCACGAAGGGCCTCTCGCTCAAGCCCCACGCCGGCAACATGCCGCCGCGGATCTGCGAGACGCCCGCGGGCATGCTGAACGCGATCGGCCTGCAGAACGTGGGTGTCGAGGAGTTCGTCGAGCACAAGCTCCCGAAGCTGCGCGAGCTCCGCGCCACGGTGATCGCCAACGTCTGGGGCGACCTCGAAGAGGACTACGTGACGGTCGTCCGCGCTTTGGAGAGCGTCGAAGGCATCGCGGCCGTCGAGCTCAACATCTCCTGCCCCAACGTGCAGCGGGGCGGGATGCTCTTCGGCAACTCGCCGGATCTGACCCGCGCGCTCGTGGCGCGCGTCCGCGCCGCGACGCAAAGGCCCCTCATCGTCAAGCTCTCGCCGAACGCTCCCGACCTCGTCGAGTCGGCCCGCGCGGCCCGCGACGCCGGCGCCGACATCCTCTCGCTCGTGAACACCTTCGTCGGCATGGTCATCGATCCCGAGACCGCGAAGCCGCGAACGTCGTTCGGAACCGGCGGGCTCTCGGGCCCGGCGATCCGTCCGCTCGCGGTGCGCATGGTCTACCAGGTTCACAAGGCGCTGCCCGACGTGCCCCTCATGGGCATCGGCGGCATCTCGGATCTCTCGGACGTGCTCGAGTTCCTCGCGGCCGGCGCGACGGCGATCCAGGTCGGCACGGCCAACTTCAAGGATCCGGGCGTCTCGGGCCGGCTCGTGAACGAGCTCGCCGGCTACTGCGAATGGAGGAAGACGAGCGTCGCCGATCTGGTCGGCCGCGCCCACCGCGCCGCGTCGAAGGTCGGCGGGGAAGCGGGCGCGGAAGGGTGAACGCCGCCGACCGAGTCTGCATCGCGCTGGACTTCCCGACCCGGCGCGCCGTCCTCGCGATGGCGGAACGCCTGTCGGGCCGGGTCGGCTGGGTGAAAGTCGGCCTCGAGGCGTTCGTCGCCGAAGGGCCGTCGCTCGTCGCCGAAGTGACGAAGGCTTCGGGAGCGCGCGTGTTCCTGGATCTCAAGTTTCACGACATCCCGGCGACGGTCGCGGGCGCCGTGGCCTCCGCCGGGCGCTCCGGCGCCGCGATGATCAACGTCCACGCGTCCGGAGGACGCGCGATGCTCGAGGCCGCCCGCGAAGCCGCCCGGCGCGCCGGCGTCGCGAAGCTCATCGCCGTCACCGTCCTGACGTCGATCGATGCGAAGACGCTGGCGGATCTCCCGATGGCCGGCACGCCGGAAGCCATGGCGCGGCGCCTTTCTATCCTGGCGAAACAGTGCGGTCTCGACGGCGTCGTCTGCTCGGCGACCGACGTCGCCGGGATCCGGGCCGCGTGCGGGCCCGAGTTCTTCACCGTCGTGCCGGGCATCCGGCCCGCGGGCGCCGAGGCCGGCGACCAGAAACGCATCGCCACTCCCGGCCGGGCGGTCGCGGCCGGGGCGGATCTCCTCGTCATCGGACGGCCGGTCACCGCCGCTCCCGATCCCGACGCCGCGCTCGCGGCGATCCTGGCCGAAATCCAGACGGCGCCCGTGGCTTAGCCGTCGGGGCATAATGCCGCCCCGATGAGCGACTGGAAGCAGCCGCATCCGACCTGGATCGTGGGCCATCGCGGCGCGCCCCGGAGGGCCCGCGAGAACACGATCGCGAGCTTCGACTTCGCCGAGAGCTTCGGCGCGGACGCGATCGAGCTCGACGTTCGGCAGACCCGCGACGGCGAGGCCGTCGTGTTCCACGACGACGACATCGTCCTCGGAACGCAGCGGCTTCCCATCCGGACGTTCACCTGGCGGGAGGTCGAGAAGCTCGTGATCCCGTCGGAGCTCGGCGAGTACCGGATCCCGCGGCTCGAGCAGGTCTTCCATCGGTACGGGACCGCGCTGCGGTACATCGTGGAGGTCAAGACCTCGCACGGGATGCAGATGGGAACCATGGCCCGCCGCATCGCGAAGCTCGTCTCGGCCTTCGGCGTGGAACGCCGCGTCGTCGTCGGCTCCTTCGACGCCGAGTTCCTCAAGCGGATGCGGGAAGCCGCGCCCGCCCTTCCGACCAGCTACATCTTCGACCATCCCGTGGCGCTGCCGTCGCCCGGCCAGCCGGCGCCGCTCTTTCCTCCGGTCGACGCTATCGCTCCCCGCAAGGACCTCATCAGCCCGACGCTCCTCTCCCAGGCCGCGATGGTCAATCTCTCCGTCCATCCCTGGACGGTCGACGACGCCGAGGAGATCCGCAAGCTGCTGCGGGCGGGCGTCGCATCCATCACCACCAATGCTCCCGACGTGGCGCTCGAGATCCGCCAGGGCACCGAGGTGCACGAAACGGGTCTCGCGTATCCGAAGCCGTAGGCAGTAGCCAGGAGGCAGGGATGCAGGTCGTGGGATTGCTGATGATCGGGGTCCTCGCGGGCGTGTTCGCAGGAATGTTCGGCATCGGCGGCGGGCTCATCATCGTCCCGGCGCTCGTCCTCCTCTACGGGATGAAGCAGCACGCCGCCGTCGGCACGTCGCTCGGCGCGCTCCTCCTGCCCGTGGGCGCCCTCTCGGCGTGGGTCTACTGGAAGAACGGCCAGCTCAACGCGAACTACTCGCTCCTTCTGGCCGGCGGTCTTCTCATCGGAGCGTTCCTCGGAGCCAAGCTCGTCGAGCCGGTTTCGGATCTGACGCTGCGACGCATGTTCGGAGCGTTCCTGCTGCTCGTGTCGGTGAGGATGCTGTGGGGCAAGTGATCGCGTTGCTGCTGGCGGCCGCCGCGGCCGCGGCCTCCGCGCCGGCTTCCGTCTGGACGCCGCAGACGAGCGGATCCACCGCGGAGCTCCGGGGCGTGGCCGTCTACGACTCCGGACGCGCCTGGGCCACCGGAGCCGACGGAACGGTTCTGCGCACGCGCGACGCCGGAAAGAGCTGGAAGAAGATCGCCATCCCCGGCGGCGAGAAACTCGACTTCCGGGACGTCGAGGTCCTGCCGCACGGTCCGGTTCTCGTCCTCTCCGCGGGACCCGGCGACCTGTCCCGCATCTACCGGAGCACCGACGACGGCAAGACCTGGACGCTCGTCTACACGAACCCCGACAAGGACGGCTTCTACGATGCGATGGCGTTCTGGGATGACAAGAACGGCGTCGTCGTCGGCGATCCCGTGACCGGGCGTTTCGTCACCCCCCTGACCTCCGATGGCGGTCTCACCTGGGCGCCGCCGCCCCCCGGGGCGATGTCCCAGGCCTTCGAAGGCGAAGGCGCGTTCGCCGCGAGCGGAACCTGCCTCACCGTTCTCAAAGGAACCCGCCAGGGCTGGTTCGTCACCGGCGGCGCCCGCATGTCACGCGTGTTCCGCACGGTCGACCAGGGACGCTCGTGGAGCTCGGGACCCAATCCTCAGCCCGCCGGCAATCCCTCCTCGGGGCTGTTTTCCGTCGCCTTCCTCGACGCCAAGACCGGCTTCGCCGTCGGCGGCAACTACAAGGAGCCCGCCCTCGCCGCGCTCAACGGCACCCGCAGCGAAGACGGCGGCCGAACGTGGAAGCCCGCGCCTGTCTCCGAGTCGGGATTCTTCTCCGCCGTGGTCACCGTCAAAGGACTGCCCGCCCGCCTCGTCGCCGTCGGCCCCACGGGGACCGCCGTCAGCGACGACCGCGGACTCACCTGGAAAAAGATCGACGACACGCCCCTCAACGCCGTCTCGTTCTCCGGACCGGACGTCGGCTGGGCGGTCGGGCCGAAGGGAACGATCGTGAGGTTTACTTCCAGTCCCCGTTGAGCTGGAACGCGGCCCAGTCGCTGGGGGCGGCGAAGTCGGGGGAGTGGATCAAATCGACCTGGGCGAGGCGGAGCGCCTCGTCTTTGGTCTTCCCGGCTTTCAAATACGCGTAGAAGCGCTTCATCAGGGCGGCGGTCGATTTGTCTTCGACCTTCCAGAGCGAGGCGAGGACGGACCGTGCGCCGGCGTACTGGAAGGCGCGGGTGAGACCGATGAGGCCTTCGCCGCCCATCTCCTTGCCGAGGCCGGACTCGCACGCAGAGAGAGTGACGAGGTCGGCGTCGATGCGCATCTGTTCGAAGATTTCCCAGGCCTGGAGAAGCCCGTTGTCCTGGCCATCCCGGGGGTTCTCGGGAATGGAGAAGACGAGCGCGGAGTCGAGCGGGAACTGTTCGTTGACCACGGCGTGGCAGGCGTAGTGGATAAGGGGCACGTCCCGGCCGATCGCCTTGGCCCTCTCCTCGGTGGCGTCAGCGCCGAGGTAGGTGGCGCTCTGGCCCGCGTACAGGGAGGCGATCTCCTCGACCTCGCGGCGCGACTCGGGCAGCGGCTGGAAGCGGAACCCGCCGCGCTCGACGGAGCGGAGCTGCGGATCGGCGACCATGTCGGAGCCCTTCACCGGCGCGAACGAGTCGTCTTCTTCGCCCCCGCCGCCGGCCCCGCGGACCGCGGTTTTCGTCTCCGGCCCTTTGGGATATCGCGGATCCCCGAAGGCCGTGACGACCACGGACGGATTCCGAGGCCTCGAAGAGCGCGCCTTCTTCAGCTCCACGTAGACCGTGGCGGAGACCGCGGTGTGGAGAGGCCTCCACTCGACGAGGTACTGCGGCTTGCCACCCGTTCCCGTTCGCACGAGGGCCGCGAAGGGAAGAGTGTGAAGCGGGCCGTCGGGAACGATCAGGAGGCGCTCGTAGCGCGCGATGAGCGGCTCGGCCGGCGCGATCAGGGTGTCGTAGAGAGAGCGCGAACGCGCGAGGAGGTTGCGGGCGACGTCCGCGTCGGGCGGGCCCTGGACGTTGAGGAGATTGCGATGCGCCCGCACGGCCTCCCGGATGGCCTTGTCGCCGCCTTCGAGCTCGACGTTGTCGCG
>Ga0081455_10009457_pt1 | contig 10026 bp, 12 predicted proteins | sample TabmetS3T2R1_FD_70207 | JGI IMG/M metagenome (GOLD analysis project Ga0081455, IMG submission 70207) | Tabebuia heterophylla rhizosphere microbial communities from the University of Puerto Rico - S3T2R1 | ecosystem: Host-associated > Plants > Roots > Rhizosphere ... | reverse complement strand
CATCGGCAGCGTTACCACCTTCAGTTTGGTGCCGTCCGCGTCGGTCGCGGAGCGCAGGTATTCGAGGTTCTCCTGCAAGGGCGCGTAGTTCTCGTCGGCGAAGTTCTCTTCCACGACCGTGACGACCGTGTTCGCGTCCACGAAGCGCGCGAGGTCGTCGATGTGCCCGTGCGTGTCGTCGCCGCTGATGCCGCGTTCGAGCCACAGCACCTTGCGCACGCCCAGGTGCGCCGCGAGCACGCCCTCCAGCGCCTCGCGGCCGAGGCCCCGGTTGCGGACCTGCACCTTCTCGTCGAGCAGGCACTCCTCCGTCGCCAGCAGCGTCCCCGCGCCGTTGACGTCGATGGCGCCCCCTTCCAGCACGACGCGCGCGACGCGCTTGCCGATGCGCGCGGTCGGCTGCCACTGCCGGACGCGATCGGCGCGCACGATCCGATCGTTCACGGCGTCGTCGCGCTTGTGGTTCGCGTATTTCGCCCAGCCGTTGAAGCGCCAGTTGGTCGCCGCCACCTCGCCGTCGCGGTTGCTGACGTAGATCGGGCAGTAATCGCGCGTCCAGCTGCGGTCGGTCCGGGCGGGGAACAGCTGCACGCGCTTCGGATCGACGCCGACCCGGCGCAGCACCTCGCGGGCCCGCCGGGCGACCGCGGCGCTCGCCACCAGGATGCGCACGCGCTCGCCGACGGCGAGATGGCGCACCACCTCGCCGTAGACCCAGTCGATCGCCGCCAGCTTGCCCGGCCAGTCGCGCGCCTCGTGCGGCCACGCGATCCAGGTCGCGTCGTGCGGCTCCCACTCGGCGGGCATGCGGAAGCCGAGCGCGGCGGGCGGCGGCGCCGGCGCTTTCTGCGCCGCCGCAGATCGCGATCGCCGCGCCCGCTTCATTCGTCCAGGAAACGGCGCGTGATGGCGCCGTACGCGTCGATGCGGCGATCGCGCAGGAACGGCCAGTTGCGGCGGACCGTCTCCTGGTGCTTGCGATCGCAGGTGACGATCAGCGTCTCTTCCTTGTCGCGCGACGCCTCGGCGATCACCTGGCCGAATGGATCGGCGACGAAGCTGCCGCCCCAGAACTCGAGCCCGCCCTTCGGGTCGCCCTCGTGGCCCACCCGGTTCACGGCGCAGACATAGAGGCCGTTGGCGATGGAGTGACTCCGCTGGATGGTCTCCCAGGCCGCCTGCTGCTGCGCGCCATGCTCTTGTTTCTCGCCGGGCAGCCAGCCGATGGCGGTGGGGTAGAAAAGGATTTGGGCTCCCGTCATCGCGGTGAGCCGGGCCGCCTCGGGGTACCACTGATCCCAACACACCAGCACGCCGATCCGGCCGAAGCGGGTGTCCCAGGCGCGGAATCCGAGATCTCCTGGCGTAAAGTAGAATTTCTCGTAGTACTGGGGGTCATCGGGGATGTGCATCTTCCGGTATTTGCCGAGATAGCGGCCGTCGGCGTCGAGCACCACCGCGGTGTTGTGATAGAGGCCTTCGGCCCTTTTTTCAAACAGCGATGCCACGATCACAACCCCGAGCTCCTGAGCGAGCTTGCCGAGCTCCTCAGTGGAAGGCCCCGGCACCGGCTCGGCCAACTCGAAACAGCGATGATCCTCGGTTTGGCAGAAGTACTGGCTGCGGAAGAGTTCCTGCAGGCAGACGATCTGAGCGCCACGCTCGGCAGCTTCGCGAATCCCCTTTACCGCCGTGCGCATGTTCTGCGCGGGATCCGGGGTGCACCGCATCTGGACCAAACCCAGGGTGACGACTCTCGTGTCGCTCTGTTGCATGCCGGAAAGTAATTCGGTGACATGGGTGAGTCATCAGTGCCGTGTAGGGTGGTGACCTGCGTCACCTAGGATTTCGCAAGTAGCAACGATCTTTGAGACAGCGCCGTGCGGTCGCGACCTCTTCACGAAAGGGATGTTCTATGGTTCGGCGGGGACTTCTTGCTATCTCGCTCGGCGTGTTGTTGGGACTGGGGTGCAATCGAGATCGGACCTCGGGAGCCGCGACCCCGGACACGACTCAGGTAAGCCCGGACACAACCGCGAGCGCACGCGATACTGGCGTGACCTCTGCTCGTGCCGACTCTCTGGCTCCCCGCACCGACACGACCGCGGCGCGACCGGATACGACCGCCAAGAAACCAAGCCCGGCCGCGACCAAGAAGCCCAAGCCAAAGCCCGCGGCCGCAAAGCCGGCGCCGGTCCAGCCGAAGAGCTCCGACACCACTGCCGCTCCGCCCGCTGAGACATCAACCGCAGCACCGGCTGAGTCGAGCCAGGCCAGCGCGCCGCTGCGGGACCCCTACCATCCGGCTCCGTTGGACACCGTCTCTCAGGAGGTGTACAACGGATGGAAGCAGTTCAATCTGAATTGCGCCCGTTGTCATGGAGAAGACGTCCAGGGGACCACGATCGCTCCCCATCTCATCGTGTCGCTCAGACCCGATGGGCCGATCAATACGAAGGAACTTTTCGTTCAGACCGTGTGTGCCGGCCGTCCGCAGAAGGGCATGCCTTCCTGGTGTGCGCTCGGCATGGACATGGCCACCATCAATCAGATCTATTCGTACGTGAAGGGCCGCAGCGAGTCGAAGCTTCATCCGGGCCGCCCCGCTTTGAGGCCCGGAGGCTGACGCGGCAAGAGGAAGCTGATATGAGTGGGACAAGAATATTTGTGGGATACCTCCTTACAGTCACCCTCGCTGGGCTGGGCCCAGCTTGCAGTCCCAGAGAATCCGGCAACGAGGAGGCGGCGCCTGCGCCCATCGATTCGACCGAAAGCGCGGTCCTCGACACCGCGGCTCAGACGTCGCCGGATACCTCGCTGGCTACGCTACCCATCAACCCGTCGCCCGCCGAAACTCCGCGGGACACCCCGCCGAGCAGGGAAGGCGCGGCTGGGGGCGCGGCCAAGGTGAGCAAGCTGGAGTATGAGGGTTGGCGACAATACAGCGTGCATTGCGCCCGCTGTCACGGTCAGGACGCGCTCCCCAATCCCGTCGCGGCGAACCTCCTCGTTTCCCTGGGCCCAGGCGGTCCAATCGACTCTCCGGAGAAGTTCGCGGCAGTGGTCACAGCCGGCAGGCCGGAGAGGGGCATGCCTGCGTTCAAGGGAGTCCTGACGCCGGACCAGATCAACGCGATCTACGCCTACTTGAAGGGAAGAGCAGAGAAGCGCATCCCGCCGGGACGACCTCAGAGTTCGTGATCTCGTTCAGCGAGTCCTTCCGAAACTCCTGAACCGACCTGCCCGTCAGCCTATCTGAGTGGTGGTGGTCCAGGGTCTCAATCCCTATCTTCAAGCCAATTCAGCTCGCTTAATCCCGTCGGAGGAACCGTATGTATCTCGGTGTCGTCCTTCTGCTCGCGCAGCAGACGGCCACTCAGACGCCCGTTCCGGTGGCCAAAGTCGATGTCGTTCCCGCGCAGGCGGAGATCCAGATTGGCCAAACACTGCGCCTCTCTGCCGTCGCCCGGGACTCTGCCGGGCGGCCTCTGCCGAACGTCGCCATAAAGTGGATGGGGCATGGCGAAGGGAGCGTGGATTCGACCGGGCTGCTCACCGGAGGCTACGCTGGGTATGTCCACGTGTATGCGGTCGCCGCGGCAGACAGCACCAAGCCGATTCTGGGGCAGGCAACTGTCCGGGTTCTGCCTCTCCCGACCAGCCGCATCGAGGTTCAGCCGGCGCCGTCGAAGTTAGTGGTAGGCACACGCCTGGCACTCACCGGCATTCCCTACAGCGCGCAGGGTGACAAACGTAGCGACCCGGTCGCGTTCAGCTCGAGTGCACCACGCGTGGCTGCGGTCACGTCGGACGGCAGGCTCGTCGCAGTAGCGCCGGGCGAGGCCGCGATCACGGCTCGGAGTGGCGCAGCCAGGTCAACGCTCACTCTGCGGGTGATTCCAAATACAGTCGCCCGTCTCATGCTCGACCCCTCGATTCGGAAAGTCCGCACCGGCGACGTCGTGCGCTTCAGACCCCAGGCTCAAGACGCCAAGGGCAGGGCGATTACGGATGTACCGGTGCGTTGGGCCGTGGAGGCGGTGGCCTCCTCCGGCGTCGCGCAAATTGACGAGAGTGGCGCCTTCGTCGCGGAGACGCCTGGCAAATACATGGTGACAGCTTGGCTGGGCGAACGATCCGCTGACGCCGTAGTTCAGGTCGAGCCCCGTAGAGTTGGACGGGGCATGGAAGTGGTGAGCCGGCTCCCGATTCAATTCCGCACCGCTGAGGTCTGGGTCCATCCGTCCGGGCGATGCGCCTACCTGAGCACCATTGCCGACCGGGTCTACACGATCGACGTGGCCGATGCAACCGCGCCCAAGATCGTCGACTCCATGATGACGAACTCCCGGATCGTCAACGACGTGATGACCACGGAAGACGGACGGTACGGAGTGTTTTCTCGCGAAGGCGCTTCGGACCGGAAGAACGGCATCGTGGTCTTCGACGCCAGCGATCCCTGTCATCCCAAGCCCATCGCCGAGTATACCGAGACGGTGACCGGCGGAGTCCATTCGAGCTATGTGTCGAACGGCCGGGTCTATCTCACCGATGACGCCACTGGCTCAATGCGGGTGATCGACATCCGCGACCCCATGAAGCCAAAGGAAGTCGCCCGCTGGCAAACCGAGCAAACCGAAGCGGGTCGCTACCTGCACGACGTCATGGTCAAGGATGGGTTGGCTTATTTGAGCTATTGGAACGACGGGCTGATCATTCTGGATGTTGGGAACGGCATGAAGGGCGGGAGTCCGGAGAACCCAAAGCTGGTTTCCCAGTACAAGTACGACCTCAACGCCACGTACGCGCGGGTAGATCAATTATATGGATTGGGAGCTCGAGGCACCCACACTGCCTGGCGTCACGGGAAATATGTCTTCGTCGGCGACGAGGTGTACGCTTCGAAGCCCGCTGACGGCCTGGCTGACGGCAACGATCTGACCTTCGGGCGTCTGCATGTTATTGACGTCTCCAGTATCGAAAAGCCCAAAGAGGTCGCCTGGTACGAGCCCACTGACGGCGGAGTGCACAATGTCTGGGTCGAGGGCGACACGCTCTACCTGGGGAACTACCAGGGCGGTGCCCGGGCGCTCGACATCTCGGGGGAGCTCAAGGGCGATCTCCTGCGGCAGGGAAGGGAGATCAGTTGGATCCTCACGGCCGATTCACTCGGCGTGCGGCCGAGGGCGACGTTTGCCTGGGGTGCGGTGGTCAAGGATGGCAACATTTATGTGCCGGACATCAACAGCGGCCTTTGGGTCTTGAAGCTCGAATCAAAGAAGGAGCCGGCAACTCCCTGATGTCATGGTCTACCAAGGCACGGGTATTCTGGCCGCTGGCGGCGACCGTTCTTCTCACCGATTGCGCCACGAAGCGCATTGCCGAGACCGTATTGGCTCCGGCCTACGTGCCGCACATTGTGCTGGGTGACTTCGTGCGGCTGACGCTGGCATACAACCCCGGCGCGGCCATGAGCTTGTCACTGGGGCCTTATTCCCGACTCGGGTTTTCCTTGCTCGCAGCCGCTGCCATTATCGTGCTTGGTGTGTTGTACCGGCGCCTTCCCAAAGCGGCGATGCTCGCGGCAGTGGGATTGGCGCTGGTCACCGGAGGCGCCCTCGGCAATGCCCTCGATCGGCTGCGTTCTCCTCGGGGCGTGGTAGACTTTATTGATGTTGGGATCGGCGGAATCAGATTCTGGACCTTCAACGTGGCAGACATCGCCATCACAGTGGGAGCGGCGGCCCTCGCCTTCAGCATGGCTCGCCCTAGGGCCGGTGCCAGAGAAGGGAGGAGCCTGTAGTTCCCTGAGCGAGCAGACCTTCACAGGCATTTTTAGGCATGGAACGGGTCGAAGCTGGGCGAGCTTATTGTATCCTCTGCGGCGACGCGATACGACCGGCTGAGGATGCGATCGTTACGCCAGATTTCTTGGGCGACGACAGTGACCCATTCTGGCGGTTCTCCGACGCGGCAATGCACCGGGCCTGTTTTCTCGTATGGGACCGGCGGAAAACGTTTATAGCGCACTACAACCAGCTGGCTCGTCGCTGGCTCCGGATCGACGGCACACATCCCCATATGACCAGTGAAGGAGAGATCGTCAGCGCTTAAGGGGGCGACCGGTATGCGGCTCAGCGCTCGCATAGCCGACATTACGGCCTTGGAAGTAGATGCCATTGTCAACGCCGCGAATGAGCAGCTCGCGCCAGGAGGCGGCGTGTGTGGGGCGATTCATCGGGCGGCCGGCCCTGAGCTCGCTCGAGCGTGTGCTCTTCTGGGGGGCTGTCCTACAGGTGATGCCCGGGTTACGCCCGGTTTCCGGCTTCCCGCGAAGCTCGTAATTCACGCCGTAGGCCCGGTTTGGCGCGGCGGCCGGGCGGGCGAGGGAGATCTCCTCGCTTCTGCCTACCGCTCTGCTCTGCGGCTTGCGGCCGAGCAGGGGGTGAGGACTATCGCGTTCCCAGCCATCAGCACCGGCATCTACGGGTATCCGTTGCAAGCAGCAACCGACACAGCAGTCCAGACAGTTCGCCGGGCTTTAGACGAGGATTCCAGTATCGAGCATGTGACGTTCGCCTGCTTCTCCCCCGAAGTGTTGCAAGCCTATCGCGAGGCCGGCGTTACCGCCTAAAACCACATTCCTGCGAGGTCTCCTTGGCAACGAACGTCCTTGGGCTCGTTGTTGGAGTCGCGGCTGGCCTGCTCATAGCCTGGCTCTATTTCACGATCTGGAGATTGAAGCACACCAGAATGATTCGGGAGGACGCAGTCCAGCGGAGTCGGGCCATTACCGCCGGGAAGGTTCATGAACAGCTGGTTCCATATCTCCCTGGCTTCCCCTACAACCCCAGGGATGTGCGCTTTCTTGGCAGCCCAATCGACCTGGTTGTCTTCGACGGTCTTGCCGATGGTCAATTACGGCGCATCATATTCGTAGAGGTCAAGACCGGCAGCTCGGCTCTGACCTGCCGCGAGCGTAGCGTTCGCGACGTCATCGAATGCGGTGACCTGGAATGGGCGGAGATTCGTCTAGGCCGGCAGCTGAGGAGAGACCACGAGGCATCGCATACCTAGTGTCTCCCGACCCAAGTACATTCAGGAGTTGGGCTGCACTACCAAGTATCCCCGGAATCGGAGCAATCACATGACACCCCCTACCCTCCGCCGGTTGGTCCCTTTCGTGCCACTTATCGTCCTTCTGGCCGGCTGTGCTTCGGTAACCCCCATCGGAGACTTGTTGAGCAACTCTTCCAAATACGACGGAAAGACTGTCCAGGTCGAAGGCAACGTCAAAGGGGCGGCGGGAGGCCTGGGATTGGGTGCCTACGAGGTTCAGGACAAGACCGGGTCACTTCCAGTGCTGAGCGACAAAGCGAGCCCACCTCCGAGTGGTTCCAAGATCAAGGTGAAAGGAAAGTTCGACGCGCTCATCACCCTCGGCTCCAAGGCGTTGGCGGTCTTGCGAGAGGAAAGCCGTTCAATCCCATAATGGGAGCTCGCGTCATGGCCTCGCATATTGAGATTCCGTTCCCGCCGAAACCCTCCGAACCCCGCGGTGCTCGGATCGAGCCTCCTTGGGTGCCCATCGAGCCACGATGGGAATACAAGGAACTGGTTCGGCAGGCGAGTACCGAGGGACTTCCGGGTGAAGCCGAGCTCAACCGCTTGGGCGCGGACCACTGGGAGCTCGCTGGCGTCGTGAGGGAAGGAGAACAGGTCCACTTTTATTTCAAGCGCGAGCGGGCTGGCTGAGTGGCGAGCCCGCCAGCACCCTAATAGGCTGAGCCTACCAGATGCGTTACGGCTACTATATCTGCGACGTCTTCACCGGTACGCGCTTCGGCGGAAATCAGCTGGCGGTGTTGCCGGATGCTGGAGGGCTCTCCGACCGCCAGATGCAGCAGATTGCCCGAGAGTTCAACTTTTCCGAGACCACCTTCGTGTTGCCGGCCGAGGCGGGCCACACTCGAAAGGTCCGGATCTTCACACCAACCGCGGAACTCCCCTTCGCAGGACATCCTAACGTGGGAACCGCATTCGTTTTGGCCACAACAGGCGCCTTCGGCCGGTTAGACTCAACCCTGAAAGTGACGTTCGAGGAAAAGGCCGGACCGGTCCCCCTTTCGGTTCACCGGCGTCCCGGAGGTTCAATCTGGTGCGAGCTGACCGCACCCAACCGTCTTTCGCTTGGCAAAACAATCCCGCCCGGAACCCTGGCAGCAGCCGTTTCGCTCAGCCCTGACGCCATTGTCACCCGCAATCATCTCCCCCAAGTGGCTTCGGTTGGCTTGCCCTTCATCCTCGCCGAGCTGAGGGATCGAGCCGCCCTGACCCAAGCGAGATCAAACCCCGCCGGCATCGAGGCCGTCGCCAGGGAAGGGGTCATACCGGATGTCCATCTCTACATCCAGAGTGCAGATGAATTCGATATCCGGGCTCGCATGTTCGCCCCAGTAGATGGAGTACCTGAGGACCCGGCGACTGGCAGCGCCAATTGTGCTCTGGCAGGTCTACTGACCCACCTCAAGCAGGAGCGGAGCGGCAGCTTCCGTTGGCGGATCGCGCAGGGCGTGGAGATGGGACGTCCCAGCGTGCTCGAGGCCCGCACCGAAAAGCGGGACGGAGCGGTTGCAGACGTGTGGATCGGCGGTGAGAGCGTGTTGGTGAGCGAAGGCACCATTGAGGTTGAGTAATCCCACCCGCTGGCTAAGCTGATCGAAAATGAGGTCCCTCTTGACGGGCCAGGAATCGCGGCCCATATTAACCATATGGTTAAACCAAACAGTTCAACCGTCCAGTTAAAAGACCAGGAAACCCGGGAGCGAATCCTCGACGCCGCCCATGCCGTGTTCCTGCGCAAGGGAACCGCCGGCAGCCGGACCCAGGAGATCGCCGACGAGGCGGGAGTGAACAAAGCCCTGGTTCACTACTACTTCGGTACCAAGGCCACGCTGGCCGACGCGATTTTCGAGCGGGCCCTGGGCACCCTGGTCCCCCTGATGTTCGGAATCCTGGCGGACGAGAGCCGCACCATCGAGCAGAAGGTGCGCGACATCGTTCGGGAGCAGATCGATTTCCACTCCGCCCGCCCATACCTGGCCGGCTACATGGTCTCCGAGATGCACGCCGAACCGGCCCGGGTGACAGCCCTGATGGCAAAACGGGGCAGTCCCCCGCGGGACGTGCTCAGGCGCCAGATCCGGGAGGCAATAAAGGCCGGGAAGATGCGCCCCATCAGCGCCGAGCAGTTCATCGTGAACCTGATGGGTCTCTTGGTCTTTCCCTTTGCGTTGCGACCCGGTCTCAGCGCGCTGCTCGGCATCGAGCCATCCGCCTGGGCCGCCTTCATGGAGGAGCGAAAGCGGCTTCTCCCCGACCTCATCCTGGCAGGGCTCCGTCCGTGACACGCACATTCCGCTTCCTGATCTCGGGCTTCATAGCGCTGGCGCTCAGCGGGCGTTCCACCGTTGCTCGGGCCCAGGACACGCTGCATGTGGCTCAGCTTCAAGAGTCGGCACTGCGGAACGATCCCAGGACCGCGCAGCCGGAGCTGCTCCGCTCCGCCGCCAATCTGCGGCTGGCTGCGATCGGCTCCGAACGACTCCCCCAGCTCGCACTGAATGGACAGGGGTCGCACCAGAGTGACGTCACCCATCCCACGCTCAACATTCCTGGCGCCGTCTTTCCCAATCTGCCGCGAGATCACTGGCAGAGCACGCTGGACGTCGAGCAGCTTCTTTATGATGGGGGGAACATTTCCCGGCGGCGGGAGTTGGAGCGCGCTCGCGAGGCGGAAGCGATAGCCGGGGTCGGGGTGTCGCTGTACGGTCTCCGGTCTGAAGTGAACAACGCGTTCTTTTCGGCCTTTCTGCACCAGCAGCGGTCGGCGGAATACCTGGCGCTCATAACGGATCTTGACGCACGTCTCGCCGCCGTCCGTGCCCGAGTCGAAGCCGGAACGGCGCTGGGCCGGGAGGCTGCAGAGGTTGAAGCCGAGCGGGTCGGGGCCATGTTGCAGCGGGA
>Ga0081455_10009456_pt1 | contig 10027 bp, 10 predicted proteins | sample TabmetS3T2R1_FD_70207 | JGI IMG/M metagenome (GOLD analysis project Ga0081455, IMG submission 70207) | Tabebuia heterophylla rhizosphere microbial communities from the University of Puerto Rico - S3T2R1 | ecosystem: Host-associated > Plants > Roots > Rhizosphere ... | reverse complement strand
GGTGACTTGGCTGCCGCTGTATCACGACATGGGGCTCATTGGAAACGTGTTGTCGCCGCTGTTTTGGAACCTGCCCGTAGCACACATCGGAACCGCGTCGTTCGTTCGACGTCCGGCCATCTGGCTGACAACGATCGACCGCTTGCGCGCAACGATCACGTTCGCACCGAACTTTGCTCTTTCGCTGGTGACAAAGCGCTGTGGTCAAATGCCGCAGCGGCTTGATTTGTCGTGTTTACGTGTGGTCGGTTGTGGCGCCGAACCCATCGACCCCGATGTCCTGCAGTCGTTCGCGACCACGTTTGAAGTGCATGGGCTCAACGTGAATGCCATTATGCCGTGCTACGGCATGGCCGAGTGTACGCTGGCGGTCAGCTTTGCCGATCTTGAACTGCGGTGGCGCAGCGTTCGCAAGCACGCCTCAGCGGTCGGCGGCTGGAACGAATTCGTGTCCTGCGGAGAGCCCTTTCCTGACCATGAAGCAGTCGTACTCTCTACGAAGGGGGACAGCTTGCCGCCCGGCCAATGCGGGATGATCGCGGTGCGCGGGCCAAGCGTCAGTCCGGGCTACTATCGCAACCCCGCGGCGACTGCAGCGTCGTTTCGCGATGGCTGGCTACTGACAGGCGACTATGGGTTCCTCGACGGCGGGCAGCTGTTCGTCGTGGGACGCATCAGGGACTTGATCACCATCCAAGATTCGATCTTCTATCCACATTTCATCGAGCGGGCAGTGCAAGGTGTCGCGGGCGTGCGCGAGAATTGTGTAGTCGCGTTTGCATCCCAAGTGAACAACGCTGAATGCGTGGTGATCGTGGCCGAAGTCCAGACCGCCTTGCCACTGGACGTATTGTCTTCGCAAGTGCAGGCATGCGTCGCAGCCCTGACAGGCAGCGCTCAGCTCGTGTTCGTTGCAATCCGGCCCGGAACACTGCCCAAGACGTCTAGCGGCAAGGTGCGGCGCGCGATAACTCGAACGCGTTGGCAGAACAACGAGCTCTCATCGCTAGTGCCCGCATCATCGCGAGGTACTGGCGCCGAGGCAGCGACGGCGTCGCTATGAGTGAAGGCGGCGCCTTTGAACCAGCGCTCGACCCGAACGGCTCGACGTCACGAGCTGCGCGGAGAACTATTTGAGACCCATCCTGAGTTCTTTGTCGCGATCTTGTCCGACATGCTCGTTGTAGGCGTGCAAGCGTCGTTGGGTCTCCGATGTCACGATGATCTTGTCGAATAGTGTCTTCTCCACCGTGAAGCCCGCCAGTCCCTCTTCGACTCCCGCGTTGACGCATTGCTTCGCGTAGCGAACCGTTTCTTCTGGACAGGCTGCGATCCGCAACGCCAGTTTCTCCACGAACGAACCCAAAGCTACCGGCATGAGCGCCCGGTTGACCAGGCCGTACACTTCGGCCGCTTCCGCGCCGATGAACGCACCTCCCAGGATCATCTCCAGCGCTCGCGCACGGCCGACCAGAGCAGGCAAACGCTGGCTGCCACCCTTGCATGGAATGAACCCGAGAGAGACCTCCGGATGACTGATGAAGGTCTTCCCAATCGCGGCGAAGCGCATGTCCGCGGCCTCCAAAAACTCACTGCCACCTCCGCTGGCTCGACCCTCGATCTGCGCGATCGTCACCTTGTCCCAAGTCCGAAAGCGGCGCGTCATTTTCCTAAAGGCTTCGAGCGCGAACTTGGAGTCGGAGGATTCGTGCTGAAGAAACAGATGCACGTCGCTATGAGAGAGGAAGAAAGCAGGGTCGCCGCTCCTGAACACGATGACTCGAATATCCGGATCGGACTCTGCTTGATCGGTGAACTCGACGAGTTCTCGTGTCAGCGCTGCGCTGAGCACATTGATCGGTGGATTGCTGATGGTAACGATCGCAACCCCGCTCTGCGTCTCGATGGTCAGCATGCGATACTGCTTGGTCTCCATCGTGTATCTCCTCCGATGCCGTGTTCAAGACTGGCACCGCAACGCAACATCGTTCTACGAGAAACGTTCTGAACCCAGAGCGAGGCTGCACGCGTCGCGTTGGAACGCGACGCGCGATCAAAGTCACTCGCTCTCTACATCATGTCTCGGATTGCCGCCAGCAGACCCGCCGGATTGGAGATGTTCATACTGTGCACTGCGTCCGCGGTCACGACCGGGCGATATAAGAAGTCGTTGCGTCCGACCAGGTATAGGTACAGATCGTCCAAGTCGTCCGCCGGTACCAACACGTCCTGACTGTAGGAGATGATCGCGAGTAGCGTGCCATTTTGCAGCGCGAATGCGCCGCGCCGCACACTCGGGCGCGGCACTGGAATCAGGCCTACCACTTGCAAGAGTGTAGTGATCGGTTCGATCGCAGGGTATTCCTCGGCCGTAATGGTCGCCAGCGTTGGCGCGTTCGGAACGAGCGTTCCGGCTTTCGTGGTGAAGCCGCCCACTGCTTGCCACGCGGCCGGTGGCAAGCTTAGATAGCTACCAAGTACTGTGTCATTCACGATGAATGGAGACAGATCGGCGTTCAGTGACAAGTTAAAAGGTGATTCGGCACACGGAACGGGAGCGAGCAGAATCGCGCTGCGAATACCGAGTGCGCTGAGACTCGAACGTTGGGCCAACAGGCTCTCTTGCGCTCCTTGGACGACCAGGCCACCCATGCTATGCGCGATGATCAGGCTCGCTCCCAGGCCGCGCGAGCGCAACGCTTTGATCGCTTGGATCAGTGTGCTCACGTCATCCTCGACCGTCAGATCGCCGAACTTCGTTCCAGACGGCAAACCCGTGGGGTTGCTGCTGTCTCCGTGCGCGATGAAATCGAGCGCAATCACGCGCCGCACGAGGCGTTTGAGACGCGAGTCGGCGAAGATGGTTTGCGCGAGCGGTTTGTAGGTCGACGCGCTCTCGGTCATGCCCGGCACTGCCAGCAGCGTTCCGCCATTGCTGGCGGCTGAGTTGTTGTAGATGTGTGCGTGTATCGTAGCGACGCCGCTGCCCCGAACGCTCACGTCGAAAAAGACGTCAGTCTGCGCATGCGCGTGCGCCGTCGCGAGCAGTACGATCAAGCCCGAGATTGCTATAGCAACTGTTCGACCAACCCATACGCGAACTTGCATAGATGTTTATCCTGGTTCCAGGCAGAACGATTTCTGCTGCCCCAAGCGGCTAACACACGCGCTCATGAGGTTACAAGCTCCGTCTATAGATTATTGTTCTACTAGCTCTTTGGTCCGACAATGTTGAAAGTCGACACATGTAGACGACAATCATGTACGGCTGAGCACAGCTCGAGATCGTGAGCTGGTCTACTGGAGTGCGACATCACATGGACAGTATCGAACTACTCACCACCCGCGCGTCGAACGCAAGACTGAGTGAGCCCGCGCCCGATGCGACCACCCTCGAGCTTGCGTTCGAAGCGGCCGCGCGCGCGCCTGATCACGCAGGCCTACGTCCATGGCGCATTCGACTCGTACGCGGCGCTGCCCGTGAGCGACTGGGGCAGCTCATGACCGACGCCGTGCTCAAAGCCAACCCTCGAGCCACGTCGGCGCAACTCGAAAAGACCGCCGCCAAAGTGTTGCGCGCACCACTGATTATCGTCGTAGGCGCAGCTGTGACGCCCCATCCGAAGGTTCCGGAACTCGAGCAGCTCTTGTCGGCGGGCGCTGCAGCCCACGCCATCTTGCTCATGCTTCATGCGCGCGGCTATGCCGGCATCTGGCGCACCGGCGGAGCAGCCTACGATCCGGCGCTCAAGACTGCGCTCGGCTTTGCGACATCCGATGCCATCGTCGGCTTCATCTACTGCGGCACGGCCACGCAAGCCACGCCTGACGTTCCACGCGTAAAGCCCGAGTTGTTCGTCAGCGACTGGACGGGAGATCGTTAAAACTGTCCGATGGCAAGCGAAACGTGACGCTGCTCACGGCGGGTCTTGGAAGGGATTCATGAGCGCGTCGCCGCTGGGTACGGACGCGACGGCGCGAGGCTGCGGGGACGGGACGGTCGCGGAAGGCGCAGCCTGGGCCCTGAGCCTCGACAGCCGTTGCGCCATGACGGCCGCATGCGATCGCTTGGTCGCGCCAAACTGAGCAGCTGGCGGCGGCATAGCTGCGTCGGAAGTTCCTGGCAGCGCTTCGGCCGCTCCGCCACGAAAATCATTGTCATCCACACTTGCCGGCTCTATATTCCTCGCGTCACAATTTTCGCATCAACAAACGGGGTATGTATATGTCGGAACCGCTAGACCAACGCCTACTTGAGGCTCTGCTGGACTCCTGGGACCGGAACAACACCATCCTGCTCAATCTACTCCGCGCCCTCCCGGAGGGCGGACTGGAGGCCAGGGCGATGGAGGGCAGCCCGTCCGTCGCGGAGCTGTTCACACACGTCCACTTTGTACGACTTGTGTTCGTCTTCGAGGACGCCCCAGAGTTCGCCAGAAACCTGCCCGAGGAAGAGTGGGTGGCCGAGCATGACCCTGGACGCATCGCGCAGATGCTGAACGACAGCGCCAAGGCGGTGCGTGACGCGGTAAAGGGCAGGGTGGAGGCAGGTCGGGAGATGAACCTTCACTACGACCACCCGATCCTCCTGCTCCAGCACATGCTCTGGCACGAGGGATACCATCACGGTCAGATTAAGCTTGCCCTCAAGGTGGCGGGCCGCCCAATGACCGATGAGGAAGCCGGGCCGGTCACTTGGGGCGTCTGGATGCGCAAGACGTGAGCGGTCTTATTACTTCATTCACTTTTTATAGTTAGAATTATTGTAGCGCTTAGGTATTCTTTGAACTGAGAGGCGCAGCAAAACTGAAAGATGAGGCTCAATATCTTATTCCGGGGCAGTTACTTGCGCGGATGTGCGAGATCTGTCACTTGCCGGACGGCATGCCTAAAGCTATAATTCGCACGGTCATTCACCTTCAAACCCATATCTAATCCCCCCATGAAAGGATTCACCATGAGACACTGTATGCTTGCTGTCTTGGCGCTTCTCACCCTAGCATTCACACAAGCCGTCGCCCAAAACAAATCTGTAAAACATTCTCTCGCCGGCGCGAAGATTTACATCGCGCCGATGAAGGGTAATCTTCATCCGTTTATTGCGACGGAGATCGTGAAAAAGAAACTGCCTGTCGTCGTCGTAACGGATAAGAAACAGGCGCAATACATTCTTGCCGGGTCCTATATAAAAGGCGACGGCAAGTGGTATCACACAGCCTTAGGCGTCACGGATAAGAACGAAGGGAGCATCCAACTGATTAACGTGAAGGATAAGACGCTGGTCTGGGCAGGCGGGGCAGGGGACCGATCGATGATCTTAGGCGGTTGGAGTCGGGGAGGTCAGAGCAAGGTCGCGGGTCGCATCGTCAACAAGATGAAGAAAGACCTCTTCTCGTATCATCGGACCAACGCCGACCGTACCCGGCGCAACAAAGCGGGCTCGAAGGGGAATACCAATCCCAACAATGGCAAGAGCGCCGCGAAACCGTCGCGCAGTTAGCCGCAACCATATCGAAGCAACAAAGCCGCGCCGGAGCAAGTCACCCGGCGCGGCTTTTGCATTTGCGGACTGAAACGCAATTTATGGTCTTTCGTGCCCCTTCTGGAGCCAGGATTGACCTGACGAAAAATTAGTCTATTCCGTCTCCCGAAAGAGTACAGACAATACTCACTTATCTTTCAATGTCCAATTTCCCATGATCAAACACGACAGTGACTCAGGTTTTGGAATAATCTCGCTCTCATGGCCTGGAACTGGCGCGAAGCGTTCCACCTCCACAAGCTGACCATCTTTTCCAGGCGCGTATCGTTTTACATAACTAGTACACGCACTCTGCTCTTCAGGATTGCGTGGAGTATGAGCCTGGAAAATCCAAACAACACTGCCATCGGGGAACATCGCTCTTGGCGCTAATTGTTCGGGTTTCGCTGGTGGAGCATCGAACCCGAACCCATTCGGAGAGTAACGAAGACGGATGTATTTCTTCCCACCATTAGCCTTCAGTTTTACAACGAAATCTGCTTGAGATGCGCTCCCAACATCATACCTTACAACAGATCCCTCTAGCCTTTCACTCCGGACTGCAGGCAAGGTTTGGAAAGATCCATCAAACAATAGCGTGTGCGTTCGGTAGGCTGGCTTGATTTCACGGAAGAATTTGTTCTGGCGCCAGGCTGCGTTGCCGAAAGCTCACGAGCTAGCGACATCGTCTATTGCGTCGTCCGCTGAAACCAAGCCGGTGGATCATCATCAAGAACCGCGAACATATCGCGAGTTATAGGCTGGGCGCCCCAAGATTCTACCAGCTTCAGCGCCCGTTCTTGCCATTGCTCCTCCTCGGCTTCGCCTTCGCCTGTATGACCTTCAAAGCTCCCAACGGCTTCTAAAGCAATCGTCGCCGCGCCTACAGCCGATCTGGCGGTAGGATCTTTGACGGCTTCAAGAGCGCAAATCGCAGATACGCTTGCTCTCATCGGACCGCTATATTCATCCCCCTCTTCCTCAATGTTGGGAGTTGCATCTCTAGCAGCCTTCAAAGTATCTGAAAATGTCTGCTCTGGTATCTGCTCGCCGCAGGCGAATTTCCAAGCGACGTCCACCGCGGCATGAGGACTGCGGTTCTCCTCGCTGTAGTCGTATTCATAAATACGCAAAACCCGACTCGCGCACCCAGCCGCAAAGGCTACTCTTAAACGATGTGAAATGCGTCCGAGACGCTGCTGTGTATAATCACTCATTTGTAAGGCAAAGTCTTCACGTCGCACCAAGCCCGGCTGCCGCAAGCACACACAATAGCAGTGATGCAATAGTGATGATGTAATTCATTGCTCGCTACCCTTCTTGACTTCAACTGTCTTCCCTGGCTCATACGCGCATTTATCTGCGTGAATCATTACCATGACCTATTTCTTTCGGTGGGCCGGTGTGACAGCTCACTTCTTAAACTTCTATCCTTTCCTCCGAGATTGATCTTTTATTTTTTGGAGGTTCCATCATGGACTCAACTATTCCTGTAGACCTGCTCAAGCTTAAAGACCGTCTGGAGGCTTGGCTCGCAACCCGCAAATATATGCGCCAGCCAATACCAGATGAGTTCCGCCAGGCCGCTGCGGAAATGGCCAAGCGCTATTCGCCTTCGCTTGTCCGCCGCACCAGGTTTGCAGCCGAGTCGCGCAACAATCGCGCCGGCGTGATTATAGGGGTTACTGCTGTGGCGTCGGCTTCGGCGTTTGCTTCGGCGATGGCTTCGGCGACGGCTTCGGCGTTGGCTGCACAAGTGTTTTGCCGGAAAGGTCGCCTTGACTAGGCGCAGGCGTCTGAGCCGGACGGGCAAGGTTATCGGGCCCGGGCTTGGCGGTAGTCCAGCCGGCGTTCGTGGTGTAATACTCGGTCTGGTCGGTGAACCGGTTGACGCGGACGAGAAAGCCTTCGGGGGTGTAGTAATGGTACCTGCCCGGCCAAAAGGTGAAAAGGACGGCGATCACAGCGAAGAAGAGAAGGAGCTTGGTGGATTTGTCCATAGATGATCTCCTTGTTGACGGCGGGAAAATAACAGATACGACAGAGATGTCAAGCGGAGCCGATCAGCGTCTAACGACTATTGGGCTTTTGCCAGATTGACCACGATGTCCCAGTGGAAGCGAACGAATTTGTGGAGCGATTCTTCCAGAATTCGCTCCTGATCGCTGTGCGCGCCGAAACCTTTCGGCCCGTCTTCGCTGTCGGTCATCGGGCCTACTCCGTAACATTCAACGCCTTTGGCTCGCAGATAAGCCATGTCGGTCGCGCCGGTGCTCATCGTGGGCAGAGTAACGGCGTCGTAATGGTGTTTGACGGCGGCTTCCAAAACGCGGAACGCTTCGGAGTCAATCCGCGAAGGTCGCGCGACCGGCCGTGTATTGCGTTCGTTTTTGGCGACCGTGACCGCCGGGTCGTTGATAACCTTACGAATTTCAGCCAGCAGGTTTTCCAGGGTTTCATCCGGCAACGCGCGCACGTCCAGCGCGGCTTCGGCTTCCGAAGGAATCACGTTCACCTGATAACCGCCTTTGATGATGTTCGGCGAAATCGAAGTCCGCAGCATCGAATGATGGCGCGGTTCGTTGACGGCAAAGTATTCCTGAATCGCGGAGGTCATTTCAGGATTGGCCACGTTGCGGTAACGATCGGCTTCTTCCGGCGAACTGATTCCGGCCAGCCGCTCGAAATATGCTCTGGTCGTGTCGTTCAACCGCATTGGCGTTGACCACGCGGAGAGTTTGGCGATGGCCTGCGACAGGTGGACGATGGCGTTGCTTCTCAACGGAACCGATCCGTGGCCGGCCGGGCCGCGCGCCGACAGCGTCACTCCGTATGGAATCTTTTCGGAAGTCTGCGCCGTGGCGAATCGAATCTTGCCGCTCGTTCGAGTCACGCTGCCGCCTTCGGCGAAACAAAACTCGGCCTCAATTTCCGGCCAGTGTTCGTTGACCATGAACTGAATGCCGAATTTCGTGCTGGCTTCTTCGCCCGCTTCGGCCAGAAAGATCACGTCGCGATCCAGCTGCGCGTTCATTCGTTTCAGCAACAGCATCACCATCAGCCCGGCTGTAGCGTTATCTTTGTCGTCAACCGCGCCTCGACCGTAAACGTACCCGCCTTCACGCGTAGCCGCGAACGGCGGATGCGTCCATTTCGCCGGATCAACTTTGACGACATCCGTGTGCCCCATAATCAGCACCGGGCGTTTTTTGCCATTCCCACGTATCCGAGCCACGAGATTTGGCCGCTTCGTATCGAGCGCGAAGGTTTTGGTTTCGATGCCTTCGCGGTCCAGAATCGATTTCAGGTATTCAACCACGATGCCTTCATTGCCGGGTGGATTGCTGGTGTCCAGGCGCAGAATCGCCTGGAAGTGGGACATGGTTTCTTCTTCGATCTTCGGCCAATCCGGCTGCGGAGATTGCTTCGGCGCGGCCGGATTGAGCAGAACAAGCAGAGAGAACAGAGTCAAACGAGCGAACGTCATGAGATGCCCTCCGAGTTAATTTCGTTTTTTTTGCCTGAAAAGAGTTATGACGGGCGGAATAGTAACTTGCCGGCGGCGCTTCAGGCCAGAGTGGTTTGCTCTGGGTTTCGAGCCCGGATGTGGAGGAAATATGCCACGACCTGGGCGTCTTGCATGTCGGGGCAGTCGCGGAGGGTTTCGTCACTCGGTCGTGGCTCTTCAACGCGCTCCAACCGAAAGCCGGTTTCTATCAGCAGATTCAGCCACTGGCTCACTGTCCGCGTAAATCTCGGGGTCGTGAACTTCGGTAACCCTTGTTTCGCCTCCGGCGGAGCGGCGCCGAAGAGCCATTCGGTAATCTCTCCTTCGAGATTTCGGAAGTAGTCTCCGACCTCAATCGCGTAGGTCAATCTGTTCTCGTCGCGCAGATTCCGCCGGTGCGGCGTGTCGAAGCAGGGATGGGTGATAGAGAACTGCAGGAAGCCCCCAGGCTTTAGGATGCGATGGGCTTCGGCTAGCGCTTTGCCTGTTTCCGGAATGTCCATCAAGCTCATGAATGCGGTGGCGAAGTCGAAAGTGGCGTCGGCGAACGGCAGCTCCACGGCGCTCGCGACTCGATAATCGATTCCCAGCGGCTCTTGTTCCTCTAGTTGTTTGGCGTGCGCGATGAAGACCTCCGAAATGTCGATGGCCGTCACCAGGGCTCGGCGTTGAGCCAGCAGTCTTGTGTTATGGCCTTCTCCGCAACCGATATCCAATCCCGACAGTCCTTCAACCTCAGGCAACATTGCGAGGAAGGCGGGTGTGTTGAGGTAGTCTCGGTAGACGTCGTATCCGGCTCGCGACAGTTTCGTCCAGGCGTCAGCGTTGGCGTTCCAAAACCTACCTACTTCTTCGTGATCCATCTCATTTCACCGCCTTCCTTCACGATAATGCCGTCAACAAAATTTTTGAGCGTTTGCGGCGGTTTGCATCTCGGTGTTCGGAGAAAAATCTTTGCGAACTTTGCGCCTTTGCGCCTTTGCGAGAACCGCTACACG
>Ga0081455_10009455_pt1 | contig 10028 bp, 12 predicted proteins | sample TabmetS3T2R1_FD_70207 | JGI IMG/M metagenome (GOLD analysis project Ga0081455, IMG submission 70207) | Tabebuia heterophylla rhizosphere microbial communities from the University of Puerto Rico - S3T2R1 | ecosystem: Host-associated > Plants > Roots > Rhizosphere ... | reverse complement strand
GCGGAGCCTTTGACGAGCAGAGCGGCGACGCCCGATATTACGAGGATGCCTCCGACTAAATAGGCAGCCATGCCGCCGAAATTGTCAACCCATTTCGCGACATTCATTCCGACGTAATTTGCCACGATGATTCCCACTAAAAGCACGAGCGCGCAAGGGAGCATATAGCTGGAACTTTCGGCGAGCTTGCCCCAACGAGGATTGAATGCATAGGTGATCATTCCCACCATTGAAATAAGGACGCCGGGAATCCAGAAGACATTGTTCAAGTAGTAAAACCAACCGCAGGCGAAGGCTTGCCATTCGCCAAAGGCTTCGCGAGTCCAAATGTAGAGTCCGCCTTGCTGCGGGAAGCGGCGCGAGAGTTCAGCCACTACAAAAGCGCAGGGCACTAGGAAGAGAGCCGCCGCGAGTAGCCAAAGCACGATCGTGCCCGGCCCGACGTGTGCCGCGACGCCGATCCAACGCGTGCTGACAATCGCCGCGACGTTGAACAGTACCAGGTCGCGCAAGCCAAGCTCTTTCTTCAGCGCGGGCTCGGCGTTGGTCATGAAGCGCTGGTTCGGAGCATCGGGCGGATCAGATCGAATACATCTTTCGCGACGATTTTGTTTCCTTTGCCATTGGGGTGAATGCCGTCCGGCTGCATCAAGTCGCCGTCGCGGTAGACGTGAATCAGGAGAAAGGGCATCAGGCTCAGCCGATACTTTTTGGCGAGCGTAGGAAACATGGCGGTGAACGGTTTCACGTACTCGGGTCCATAATTCGGCGGCAAGGTAATACCGAGGAGGACCACGGGGAGTTTCGCCGCTTGTAGCTTTTCGATCATCTCTTCCAAGTTTTGGACCGTTGCTTCTACGGGGATTCCGCGCAGCCCGTCGTTGCCGCCAAATTCGAGCAACACGAGCGCGGGATGTGCGGCGATCACATTGTCGATGCGCGCCAGGCCATCGGTCGTGGTATCGCCGCTGACGCCTTGGTTATCGACCCGATAGTGATAGCCGTTCTGGTCCAACAAGGTCTGCAAGATGTCCGGATAGTTGATGGGTACTACGCCTGCCGTGAGACTATCACCGAAGGTGACAATGACCGGGCGGCGGTCTTCCGGAGCCGGCTTACTGGAACTTTGTTCAGACGGGCTGCGTTCTTCCTGATTAGGGGCCTTAGACTTGGAGCCGCAGGCGGCAATCCAGAGGCAGACTGCCAGAATGAGAGTAGATCGCCGCGTTTCCACATAACTAAATTGACATGCCTGCCATTGAGGTGCGCCATCTCTCGAAGACAATTGAAAACTCGGCAAGCCGTGTCGAGATTCTGCGTGATGTAAGCTTTACTGTTCCACGCGGACAGTTCCTCGCGATCATGGGCGCGTCGGGAAGCGGTAAGAGCACGCTGCTCGGCTTGCTTGCAGGCTTGGACACTGCGACGGCCGGGAGCGTTGTGCTTGACGGCACGGATATCACGAATTTGAAGGAAGATGAGCTGGCGCGTCTGCGCGGCCGCAAGATTGGGTTCGTGTTTCAGTCGTATCAACTAGTGGCCACGTTGACCGCGGAGGAGAATGTGCTCCTTCCGGCAGAGCTGAGCGGATTCAACGGGCAATCTCGCGATCGTGCGCGGGATCTGTTGGAGCGCGTGGGCCTGATGGAGCGGCGGCATCATTATCCGGTGCAGCTTTCGGGAGGCGAGCAGCAGCGTGTGGCCTTGGCGCGGGCGTTCATGACGCGGCCTCCGATACTGATGGCCGACGAGCCTACAGGGAATCTCGACAGCGCGAATGGGCAGCATGTTCTCGATCTGCTCTTAGAGCTCAACCGCGAGGAAAAAACTACGCTAGTGCTCGTGACGCACGATCGCAAGCTCGCCGAGTATGCGGATCGGATTCTTACGTTGAGCGACGGGCGGGTGTTGAAAGACGAATTGGCTGAGAAGGTAGTGGAAGCCTAGATGTTTTCGCGGACGGCGGCGAAAATTGCCTGGCGGGAACTGCGCGCGTCACCGCAAAAATTTGTGTTTGTGATTCTTGCGGTGGCCGTGGGCGTAGCGGCATTGAGCGGCGTCAAAGGTTTTGGTTACGCGTTCAAAGGAATGCTGCTGCGCAATGCGAGGCAGCTCATTGCGGCCGATTTACAAGCGCAGACCTGGGCGGATCCTTCGACCGAGCAGCTCCAGAAGATGGCGGCCATCGGGAAGCGCTACGGCGAGGTGACGCGCGTCACGGAAACCGTTTCCATGGCGGCTTCGAGCCGTGTGCGGGCGCCACAGATGGTCGCTGTGAAAGGCGTGGATCCTGCGGCGTATCCTTACTTCGGCAAGCTTAAAGTCGAGCCGGCGCAGCCGCTCAGCGACCACAATGGCGTACTTGCCGTCGGGGGTATAGTACATATTGTAAGGATCTTCGACATGCACGGTCTCGCCTTTGCGCCCTGTGGAAGGATCGATCCGGGTCAGAGTGTTGCCCAGATCGTTGAGCACCCAGAGTGTCTTGAGATCGTACGAGGGGGTGACGTGCTGCGGCAGCCGGCCAACGGGGAAATGGTCAATGATCTTATAGGTCTGGGGATCGATGACATGGACCGTGTTGCTGCGGCTATTTGGTACGTAGATACGCGGCGGGAAGCCCTGAACGACCGGGCTGAGCTTCCCGGCACGGGTCTCAGAGTATACATCGTGTGGGTCGAGGACTGGGGGCATACCGGCAAGCGCATCGCTTCGGGAGGACACTAGCACGGTTGCCCCCGGTAAGCCCTCGGCCGTCTCCGCTCCTGCCAGAGCCGTAGACGAGGCAGGTGCTAACATCTTGCCGGCGAAGAACTCGCCGCTCTGCACGGAGAAGTCCATAGCGCAGAGGAGCAAGAATACTGTCAGCGAACACACGTGTAGAGAGCGCATAGAGGTTCCGTTTGTAAGAGTTCCTAGTAATCTGCGGCAAGGAGCGCGATGACCTTGATCTCAGACCGTGGGAGACCTTTCAGGCATCAAGCGCCATTATTCAAATGCTGTGATTTCACGACTGAGGTCGTCAGAAGATGTGTGTCACCAATCACCCCGCCGCGCCAGCGCGGTCATACTGAGAGCAGCAAAGCATCTGCGCATGCGACTCTTCGCTGCTCTCATGGCGACAAGTAGCCGTGCCTATCGCTTGCGAACTGATTTAGACCGGCAGGAGTGGTTCGGTCCTGTCCGGGGGCAAGTCGGTATCGAACGCGTTGATGAGCAACGCCAGCAGACTGTAGTTCCCCATGATCAGGCTCAGTTCCACGACCCCCTGGCGGCCAAACTGCTCAAGCGCCGCCTGGAAGGCCCCAGAACTGACACGATGGGTGCGGAAAAATTCCCGACCATAGTGTACGACCGCTGCCTCGTCAGGTGCCAGTTCGGGGAGCGCTTGACGGTCACGTAAGGCATCCACAAGTGCATCGCGTACGCCTGCCTGGCGCGCTGACGCCGCATGTGCGTTCCAGATATGCTGGCAGTCCAGCGCCCGAGCGGTCACCAACATTGCGAGTTCCTGAACCTTCTTGGGCAATGACGATTGGTTCCGCAAGTAATCGTTCAAGCCAGTGGCCCAGCGGTGGGCTTCTGGGATGTGGACCATTACCGAACCCGGACCATAACGGGGGACTGTCCCCATCCGTTGCACCAGGTCGTCGAAGAGCGCTCTTTGCGCCTCGGGGACGCTGTCCCGGGTCGCGATAGGCAATCTGGCCATGGATTCCTCCTGGGTTTTTGCTCTGGGGGACTAACGCGCCTGTCAGTCCCGACACAGAAGTGGACACCGCCTACAAGGCTTCATCACCGCGGGTACAACAGCCACCCACGACGGCCGGTATCCCGGACTCTGAACAGATGACCGCCTCCACTCGTGACATAGAGCGTGCCGAGATCAGCATCGCCAAAGGTGCAGTTCGTCGGCCGATCCACCGGCACTGGATGCGTCTCCAGCACGCGGCCTGAGGGCGCAAAGACATAGATCATCGGGCCCGGCCCCGCCTCTTCCCAGCCGGCGCAGGCGATGATATGCCCGTTGGTATCCAGACACATCCCATCAACACCGCGCTGGACCCCACGGGCATCCTGTCCGAACGTATGCAGCACCGCATAGGCGCCCAACGTCTCATCCGCCTGCAGGGGATAGGCCCGCAGTTCCCGCACGCCATCATAATCGCTCTGGGCCACGTACAGGGTGCGCTCATCCTGTGACAACAGGATGCCGTTCGGGGACGTCGTGTCAGAGGTCATGCGCTTGAGGTCCCAGGTCCCGTCGGGCTGGGGGTCGAGCCGGAGGACCGAGGCATGGTCCAGCTCGCGCTCCTCCCGAGGGCGACCTCGGCCAAATGGATCGGTGAACCAGATACGCCCCCTGCCGTCGATGGCCAAGTCATTGGGCCGGTTGTGACGGCGCCCCTGTAACCGGTTGGGCAACGGCGTCATCGTGCCATCAGGGTCGAAGCGGGCGATGCAATGGTTCCCGCTCTGGCAACCGTAGAGGCGGCCCTGGGCATCGAACATCAGCCCGTTGGTGCTATGTGTTCCCGTGCGGAACTCCGCGCACGTGCCGGTTTGTGGGTCATACCGCATGATGCGGTTGGCCGGAATATGGGTGAACAGGAGTGCCTGGCCGTCCCAGGCTGGCCCTTCAGTGGTGCCCCCGTAGGGGCCGGCGATAAGTTCGAATGTCCAATCGCTCATGTCTTTCCCTCCCAAGCAATGATGAACCTCTACATCAGCACATTGTAAGCGTCACGGTACACCGAGCGATGCTCGGCGTCATTTACTTTTTCTGGGTCGGCATGGGTATGCCCGGAATCTTCACATTGACGGAGCCTAAGTGGTTCCGGCTGGTAAAGTACAGGGTTTTCCAGTCGTCCCCGCCGAAGGCGAGATTGGTGGTGGCGGGAGCCCCATGGACGATGCGGCCCAGCTTTGTGCCGCGTGGATCTATGATCCAGATGCCCCCGGTGCCGCCACAATAGACGTTGCCTTCCATATCCACCTTCATGCCATCGGGAACGCCAGGCTCCTCGCCTCGCAGGTCGGCGAAGACCCGGTCGGTCTGCTTCGCCAGGGTGCCGTTGGGCAACAGGTCGAAGGCCCGAATGTGGCGGCGCCGGGAGTCGTTAATGTAGAGCACGCGTTCGTCGGGGGAGAAGGCGAGGCCGTTGGGCACGATAAAGTCATCGATGAGCAGGCTGAAGGTGCCCAGATCGGGCGTAATGCGGTACACGCCGACAAAGGTCAGGTCCCACTGCTCGGATGGCAAGGGATTGGTCCAGGGATCGGTGAAATAGATGCAGCCATCAGACTTGACCACCACATCATTGGGACGGTTGAGGCGCCGCCCCTGGAAGCTATTCGCGATCACCGTCAGGCTGCCGTCGAGCTCTTGCCGGGTGACCCGCCGGCTGTCGTGCTCGCAGGCGAGCAATCGGCCCTGGAGGTCTCTGGTCAGCCCATTGGCCCGGTTCGTCGGCTCCTGGAACACGGATACGCCTTGGCCAGGAACATACTTCATACGCCTATTGTTATGAATGTCGCTGAACAGCAGGTAGCGGCCTTCCTTCCACCAGACTGGCCCTTCTGCGGGCCCCAGGGCACCGCCGAAGCCATCGGCCAACGCCTGGATGGGCTCTGATGTAGAGATGATCTTCTCCAGTTCCGGAGCGAATTGCTCGATTCGCTTTGACGATTGGGGAAATACGTTACTGACACCACCAGCCATAGCAAGCCCTCCGATCGCAACAGCCATCCTCAATACCTGCCGACGCGAGATACTGTTCTGAGCGCTCATGGTGACCCCTCCGTGAAATGTGTTGCGTCCAACGACAAGTAGTAGAGGTCACGACCCGGGGTTCTAGGCGCGACTGGAAGAAAATTGTCGCTTAGATGCCAGCGATGGCCATCCATGTGCAGGGAGAGGTAGATAAAAGATGCATACCTCCCCCACACCACGTAAGTTTTCGGTGATTACGCCTGCCCCCCACTCGAACTACGAGACAGGCTGTAACGTCCCTGCTGACAGCACGTGTGACATACCCGGGGTAAATCTCGCGGTGAACCCCAAGCAGTACGCAACTATATCATCAACCGCGGCCTGCGGTATATCTTATGCGTGCCTAGCCCACAAACCCGACGCTGCAGCAGTCAAACGCACTCTGCTTGGATTCTAGACGGCTCGTCCAAGAATCACCGCAAGTATGGATAGATGGACTCCGAGTCATCGACGGGCCGGGCATTGTCAGCGAGGCTAATTGGTCGCCCCGCGGGCTTGTATGTCACGCTCAGTGTGTTCCTCGCCAGCCTATGATATGCTGAGCTGAACAGAACACTGACGAGGGGAGCGCCGTCGCGATCGACAGCGGAGAGGGACCGACCATGAAGGAACCACACGTGCTCAGGGGGGTCGGATACGGTCTGGCCCTTGTCGTCGCGGCTCTATGGGTCAGTGCTTGCGCCCAACCTCCGACCAAGAAACCCGATGTCGAGTATGTGCCGACGCCGCACAACGTCGTAGGGGAGATGCTGCAGCTCTTGGCGGTGAAGCCGACCGATGTCGTATACGACCTCGGCTGTGGGGATGGCCGTGTGGTCATCACCGCTGCCAAGCGCTATAACGCCCGCGGTGTGGGGATCGATATCGACCCCAAACGTATCAAGGAGAGCCGTGCCAACGCCCGTCGGGCTGGTGTGGTCAACCGCGTGCAATTTCTCCAACAAGACTTGTTCGAGACCGATATCCGCGAGGCCTCCGTCGTCGCCCTCTATCTGCTCCCCGAACTGAATCGGAAATTGCGCCCCAAGCTCCTGAGCGATCTCCGGCCCGGGACACGTGTCGCATCGCATGACTTCGACATGGGGGATTGGCACCCTGATCGGGTCATCTATGTGCGGGGGTCGGAGTATGAGCATACCGTGTACTACTGGGTCATCCCAGCCAACCTCGATGGGGCATGGCAGATGAGCATGCCCAGCCCCACGGGAGAGCGGCGCTATCTGCTGCGTATCCAGCAACAGTATCAAGAGGTACGCGGCACCGTGAGTGTGGAGGGGGAGGCCATCCTGATCAGCAACGCGACACTGACGGGTGACCACCTGCGCTTCACTGTGACCACCGGAAGCCCGGGGGAAGAGGTGAGGATGTCCTTCGATGGGCGCGTCAGTGGCAATGCCATGCGCGGCAGCATGGAGGTGCAAGGCGGCACCATGGCAGGTCAGTTTGATTGGTCAGCACAACGCGACGCTCCCAGTCCTGCCGGTACGCGACAACAGTGAGCGGTCTCAGGATCGCGGCGGAGAGAACACGATCCTCGAACGTCTGTCCGCTGATGACGGACGGGGAACCACCGACTTCCGAATTGCCGGTCGTCTACGGCCCGACGCAATTGCACCTTAGGCGTCTCAATCGAAAAGATCTCGCCGACCTCGTGAGTGGGCCGTGGCGCCTGCAGGGCGGCGTGGACCATCGCCGCGATCTCTCGGGCGCTCAGGCCAGTGTCATGACGCACCAAGAGTCGCCCGGTCAGGGGCGTGACCTGAGCCGGCAGAATCCCCGCCATTTGCTGCAGCGTTTTTTCGACTGCGGCCGCTTTCCTGGGGCGGTAGCGCAATGCCTCAGCCTCCCAGCGCATCCGGCCGGGCGCAGCCGAGCGTAATCGCAGACCATATTGGCTGTCCTGATGTCTGCCGACATGTTCATGAGGCCGTCTCATCGCCTCTCTCTTGACGCTCGAGCTCCGCCTGAAGCTCAGCCGTATGATGCTCGACATCCTGCCATGCCTCCTGCACCACGGCCTGCACTTGGCGTTGGATGAGAGCCCCTTCCTTGACTGCCGTGCGGACAATTGGGCGAAGCACCCGGCCGATGAAGGGCGCTTCTGCCTTCATCAGAGGCATCGAGCCCGCCCCCAACGCAAGTAGCACCGGCCCTGCACCGAGAACATGGAGAGCAATCGTGCCCCCTCCTCTCTACTCTCACGGCTGTATGGTCGCCTCCCGTCATGGCCGCCTAGAGCAAGGCCAGACGCTCTTACAGACCCCATCCTGGGCAAGCATACGGATGTGCTCGGCGATTGTCCATCCCATATTGTACCGCTGGATGACTGCACACAGGGCTCCCAAGAACCCTGGCAACCGCGGTCGGCATACGCTAGCTGCGCTGTACGCCTGGAGAGCAGGCGGCAGTGACCATGCTTATGGAACTGTCTGTAGATTGGACTGTGCCGAGCGCTGTCGAGCCATGGTGAAAGACGGTATGAGCAATCGTACGCCAAGGTACAAAGTAAAAGAGATTAACGTGATAAACGCACTCGGTGGCCAGGGGATTTGATATGCGAGCAATAAACCTGACCAGACACTGGCCACTGCAAATCCCACTGCATACACGATCCCGATTTCTGGTCGCGATGTCAGGAGATGCGCAGTCGCGGCAGGGGTAATGAGTAGGGAGAAAATCAGCAACACTCCAACTACCTGCACCGCTTGCGAGACCGTGAGTGCCAGCAGGACCATGAAGAGGACTCCTAGCAGGCGGACCGGCACACCACGTGTTTCCGCCATCTCCGGATCGACTGAAGCGAACAACAACGGCCGATAGATCGTAGCCATGACCAGGAGCGTTCCGATGGCAAACACCAAGGTCAGCTGCACTTGTGCCCATGAAATCGCCAGCAAGTCCCCAAACAGGATACTCGTCGCCTCACCAGCCAACTTCGTCGACAGGCTGAGGAAAAGGTTGCCAAGCCCCATGGTGAGCGCCAACACCGTGCCGATCGCTACGTCACGCCCACGGACTTTGTCACCGAGAATACCCATCGCAATGCCAGCACCCGTGGTAAAGACGGCCAATCCTACGAAGAGGTTCAGATTGAGGAATACCGCCCCGGTGGCTCCCGCGAAGCCGATATGCGCCAGCGCATGGCCGGCAAACGCGAGCCGACGCAACACGACAAAGTATCCCACGATGCCCGCTGTCACGGCGACGAGAGTCCCGGCCATAAACGCGTTGCGCATAAAAGCGTACTCGAATATCCCCAACCAGCCGGCGCTAAAAAACATCTAGGCCCCCCGAATGAACAGGTCACCATCGACGGTTCGGAGCACATGGATCGCTGTCCCGTAGAGACGTGACAGCAGGTCGGCGTTGACCACTTCGGCGATTGAGCCACAGCGGGGATGCCCGTCGAGGAAGTACAGCACACGATCGATTATGGAGATCATAGGATTCAGGTCATGGGTGACGATGAGCGTTGTTACCCCGCGACTCCGGTGAATCGCTGAGATCAGTGCCACGATTTCGTGTTGGCTCTTCAAATCGAGACTAGCTAAGGGTTCGTCGAGCAACAGTACCTGCACATCGTCGACCAGCGCCTGGGCGATGAACACCCGTTGTTGCTGGCCGCCGGAGAGGGAACCGACCGGCTCATCGGCGAAGTCGAGCGCCCCTACTGCTTGCAGGGCACGGGCCATCTGCCGCAGCTCCGCAGGTCGTGCGCGCCCGAACCCCCAGCGATAGCCGTTAATGCCGAGCAACACGAGATCGCGGCTGCGTATGGACAGCTCTGAGATCAGTTCCCGTCGCTGCGGAACAAGGCCGATGGCCCGGTTGCCCGGCTGTGGCGAAGCTCCCAGTACGGTCACCTGCCCGGCGGTTGGTGTGAGTTGACCGAGAATTACGCGGAGCATCGTGGTCTTGCCCGAACCATTAGGCCCGAGTAAGGCCACACATTCGCCCTGTTTGATGCTGAACGTGGCCATACTCCAAACCAATCGACCCCTGCGCTGCATTGCAACATTGTCAAAGGAGATGGCTGGTATCGCCGCTCGCGACTGTGGGGTCGACACCACCGAGCTGTCGTCTGACTCACCGTCGTTCGGCTGCTGCATCCGAATACTCCAGCGCGGTGAGCAAGTCACGCAACTGTCGCACCTGCCAGTTCTGGAAGGAATCATGGACGGGCACAAGCGTCTCCGTTACCCCCACCACCGGAATGCCGACATCCTGGGCTAACGTCTGCAGCTGAGACGCCAGA
>Ga0081455_10009454_pt1 | contig 10028 bp, 15 predicted proteins | sample TabmetS3T2R1_FD_70207 | JGI IMG/M metagenome (GOLD analysis project Ga0081455, IMG submission 70207) | Tabebuia heterophylla rhizosphere microbial communities from the University of Puerto Rico - S3T2R1 | ecosystem: Host-associated > Plants > Roots > Rhizosphere ... | reverse complement strand
CGAGCGCAACGCGCGCGGCGTGACGCTGACCAATGAGGGCAACCGGCTGCATCTGAGGACCACCGAGGCCTTCGCGCTGATCTCGGTGAATTCGGACCGCTGGGTCGAGCCGCGCGGCACCGCCGTGGTGCGACTGGCCTCGATCCCTTCGGTGAGCGGGCTGTGGCTGATGCCGCGCATGGCGGCGCTGGAGAACAGTCCGACGCGGCTGCGCATCGTGCTCGATGTCGACAACCGCCAGGCCGACCTTGCCGACGAGGGCATCGACCTGTCGGTGCGCTGCGGGCGCGGCCGCATTCCAGGCCGCGTCTCGGTGCAGCTTTTCGAGGAGCACATCTTCCCGATCGCCTCGCCGGAGCTGGCGAAGGAAATCGGGCATGGCGACCCGGCCCGGCTGCTCAAATTCCCGCTGATCAACGATTCCGACGCGTCCGGCTGGCGCGCCTGGTTGGCGGCGCGGCCGACGGTCCCGCGCTGCTCGGGCGGGAGCTGCGCGACCCCGCGCAGGAGGTTCGGCAGCTCGGCCTTGCGGCCGAGGTACTTGATCCGCAGGTCCTCGAGCGTCGCGGTCGAGTCGGCGGTCGCGATCGCGCCCTCCGCCTCGCTTCGGAGCTCGTCTATCCGCTCGATCATGGGTGCGCCACCCTAGTCCACTCGTAGAGCCCAACCGTCGCCGCCATGGCCGCGTTGAGCGAGTCGCCGGCGATCGCGATGCTCGCTGCTGCGTCGCACGCCTCGACCACGTCGCTTGGCAGCCCCTGCCGCTCGGCGCCGAGCACCAGCGTGCCCTCTTTCGGTCCGCGCAGCGGCTCGCCGCCGCGCGCGACGAGGGCGATCCGCGGCTGCGGCAGCTGGGCGACGCTCGCGACCCGAGCGACGGGCACCTCGAAGATCGCTCCCATCGATGCGCGCACCGCCTTGGGCCCGAAGGGGTCGGCGGTATCGGGGCCGATGGCGACACTCGCTGCGCCGAACGCGAGCGCGCTGCGGAGCACGGTGCCGACGTTCCCCGGATCGTGCACGCCCCACAGCGCGATGCACACCGGGCCGGTCGGCGCCTTCGCCCAGTGCTGCTCGTAGACGCCGAGCGCGCGGGTACCCGAGCCGAGCGCGGAGACGCCGTCGAGCAGCCCCTGCTCGACGTCGATCCCGGCCCGCAGCTCGTAGACGGCCGGCCAGCCGGCGTCGACGGCGGCCTGCAAGAGGTCCTCGCCCTCGGCCACGAACCGCCGCTCGCGGCGGCGCTGGAGCCTCCGGATTTCCTTGAGCTTGTCGTTGTGTGGGCTGGTAATCACAATCATCCGGATTCAACTGCACTGCATCCGTGCAAAAGGCAAAAAAACGGGCGCCGATCCTGTGGATCCGGCGCCCGGGAGGCTGGTTCTTGTCGGCAGGTGCTAGGCGGCAGCAGCCGACGCCTCGCGGGCGGCATCGGCAAATCGGCGGAAGGTCTCGGGATCGCGGACGGCGATGTCGGCCAGCACCTTGCGGTCCAGCTCGATGCCGGCGAGCTTGAGGCCGTGCATGAACGTGCCGTAGTTCAGGCCGTTCTGGCGCGCGGCGGCGTTGATGCGCACGATCCACAGGCGGCGGAAGTCGCGCTTGCGGTTGCGGCGGTCGCGGTACGCGTAGGAATCGGCCTTCATGACCGCTTCCTTCGCCCGCTTGTAGTTCGAGTGCGCCTCGCCGCGGAAGCCCTTGGCCCGCTCGAGGGTCGCGCGGCGCTTCTTGCGCGCGTGGACCGAACGCTTGACGCGGGTCACTTGCCCACCCCCAGGAGCTTCTTCACGCGCGGGGCGTCCGCCGGGGAGAGCTCCCGCGGCTTGGAGAAGCTGCGCTTACGCTTCGGCGACTTCTTCTCGAGGATGTGGCTCGAGTTGGCGTGACGACCGAGGACCTTGCCGCGGGCGGTCACCTTGAAGCGCTTCTTTGCGCCTGAGTGGGTCTTCATCTTGGGCATGACGGACGGACGAGGATAGCGGGCTTGTTGGGGTGGTGGTCGGGCGGGGCCGGGTAGCTTCTTCTGCTGACGCGCGACTTCGACGGCTGATTAGATGGCGCGCCGTGGCGTACTACGCGGTGGTGCGGGAGCGGGGGTCGGCCTGGGACGAGTCGCGGCCCATGCGCGAGCAGGACGGGTGGGACGGCCATGCCGTGTTCATGGACGGCCTGGTCGAGGAACGGGTCATCGTGCGGGGCGGCCCGCTCGGCGAGGGCGAGCGGCGCTTCATGCTGATCTTCGACGCGCGGTCCGAGGAGGCGATCCGCGCGCGGCTCGACGAGGACCCGTGGACCCCCGCGGCGATGTTGCAGATCGCGTCGATCGACCGCTGGGAGATCCTGCTCGGCGATGGCTGAGGTGATCCTCTTCCACCACGCGCAGGGACTCACCGACGGCGTCCGCGCGTTCGCCGATACGCTGCGCGGCGCCGGGCACGTCATGCACGTGCCCGACCTCTACGAGGGCAATACGTTCGCCGAGCTCGGCGACGGCATCGCCTACGCGCGAGAGACCGGCTTCGACACGATCATCGAGCGCGGGCGCGCGGCTGCCGACGGCCTGCCCGACGACGTCGTGTACGCCGGGATCTCGCTCGGCGTGCTCCCGGCGCAGATGCTCGCGCAGACACGCCCCGGCGCACGCGGCGCGGTCTTCCTGCACTCCTGCATCCCGCCGGCGGAGTTCGGCGGCGCCTGGCCGCCGGCCGTCCCGGTGCAGATCCACATCATGGACGCAGACGAGGAGGCGCTGCCACCGAACGAGGACCTCGCGGCCGCGCGTGAGCTCGATGCGTCCTCCGAGCACGCGACCTTGTTCCTGTACCCCGGCGATCGCCACCTCTTCACCGACAGCAGCCTCCCCAGCTACGACCCCACGGCAGCGGCGCTCGTCGAGGCGCGCGTGCTGGCGTTCCTGCAAGCGCTGTGAGATTCGCCGGCTTCGAGCTCCGCGTCCTCGACACCGCGCGCGGCTGGCTCCACGCCGTCGTCGGGGGCAGCGGGCCGCCCGTGCTCCTGATGCACGGCTACCCGCAGACCCATCTCATGTGGCACGCGGTGGCGCCGCTGCTGGCCGAGCGCCACACGGTGGTCGCCACCGACCTGACGGGGTATGGCGCGTCGTTTCGCCCCGAGCCCAGCCCGGACCACACCGCCCACAGCAAGCGAGCGATGGCGCAGGACCAGGTCGAGGCGATGGCGTCGCTCGGGTTCGGGCGCTTCGCCGTCGCCGGCCATGACCGCGGCGGCCGCGTCGCCTACCGGATGGCGCTCGACCACCCGGACCGCGTCGAGCGGGTCAGCGTGATGGACATCGTCCCCACTGGCGAGGTGTGGCGGCGCGCGGACCGCGACTTCGCCGCCGGCTACTGGCATTGGGCCTTCCTCGCCCAGCCCGCGCCGCTGCCCGAGCGCCTCATCGGCGGCGACCCGGACGACTACTTCGATCTGCACGTCCGCGGCGGCATGGGCCTTGGCGGCGAGGGCGACCGCTATCCGCGCGACGTCCTCGACGCCTACCGCCGCCTGTTCGACGACGACGCCTCCATCGAGGCGATGTGCGAGGACTACCGCGCGGGCGCGACCGTCGACGCCGCCTACGACGACGCCGACCGCGACGCCGGACGCACGATCGCCTGCCCGGTCCAAGTCCTCTGGGGGTCGCGCGGCGCGCTGCCGCGCTTCTACGACGACGTCCTCGAGGTCTGGCGGCCCTGGGCGCCGGACCTTCGCGGCGCCGCCCTCGACGCGAGCCATTTCCTGGCCGAGGACCGGCCGACGGAGACGGCGCGGGAGCTGCTCGCGTTTCTGGCCGGTTAGGTGCTCATGAGCGAACTTTCAGCTCGCCTTCAGCCAGGCTTGATGGCCGGTTGGGGCGTCCACGCGACACTCGTCCCATGGACGACCTCCTCCACATCGCCGCGGTCGCGGTGGCCCTCGGCGCGGGACTCATTTTCGCGCTCATGGCCTGGGCCGGCCACTACCAGAGCTGACGGCTAGCCTCCTGGCATGCCCTACACGTCGGCCGAGGCACGCCAGGAGCTGCTCGATGCGCTCGCTGGGGTCACCGACGACATCGGCGTGGCGCTCGGTGCCCTCGGCGACGCCTACGAACAGCTCGACGAGACGACCGCCGACCACCTCGAGGAGCTGCTCTTCGCTCCGGTGCAGGCGGCGTACGGCCGGTCAAAGCGGACCCAGGGCGAGTTCGCCGACCGGCACGGCATGGCGCGGCCGGCGTCGGCGACCGCTGCGCCCGGAGCCCCCTCGCGGGGCGTCAGGGCGTTCGTGGACGCGGCGGTCGACGCGGTACAGCGCGCCGACCTGTCGCTCGCGGCGCTTCAGGATTCGATGATGCCCGTCGAAGTGGGTGACGCGGAGCTGCGCGCCGGGATGGCCGAGGTTCGCCGGCAGCTCGCGGGCGTGCCCGCGAGCGCGCGCGAGTTCGTGCGCCGCCTCGGCCGATAGGCCGGGTCGAAACTCCCTGCAATCACGCGAGATTTGCGTCCAAACAGCCGTTGATTGCGTAAAGGGCACGACGCCCATCAGTTCACAACAGGTGGTACCGCTATGGATAGAGCGGATCTAGTGGCCCTGGCCTCACCTCCCTGCCACCGGTGCGGAGCATCGGTGCAGCGTGTTGAGACCCGGTGGCATCTCGACGAGGACGGCAATTGGCGCCCCGGTCCGGCGTTCATGGTCTGCCTCGACGGGCATCGCGTGCTTGTAGAGCTGTTTTTCTAAAGCGCGACGACGAGGTAGCGGTCGACGTCACCGGCGTACTCGCTCGCGCACGCCGAGGGCTCGCAGGCCTGCGGCGGCGAGATCGTCACGCGCCGCTGCGCACCCACACCGACCACGGCTCGACGCTGGCGATCGCGAGGATCGTGTCCGTCCACGGGTCGTCGGCAAGACGCGCGCGGATGGCCTCCTCGCTGTCCGCGTCGAACACGAGCACGACGTCCTGATCGGTGTCCTCCCCGACCGGGCCGCCGAGCACGATGAGCCCGTCCTCGCTCATCGCGTCGACGAACGCAGCGTGTTCCTCCCAGCCCTCCTGCTCGCGGCGGTGCCTGGCCGGATCCCACGCGGGGCCGTGGGTCTCGCGCACCAGGTAGTAGCCCATCGCTGGAGCGTACTCAGGCGCTTGTGCTGAGCAGCGTGAGTGCCTCGTCCGCCGTCGCGTCGTCGTGGACGAGCGCGGCGAGCGCGCGCGTCATCGCCGTCGGGTCCTCGTGCTGGATGACGTTGCGGCCGTAGACGAGCCCCAGTGCGCCGGCGGCGAGGACATCCTCGGTGACGCGCAGGATCTCCTCGTCGGAGATCCGGCCGCCGCCGCGCACGAGCACGGGCACGCGGGCGGTGCGAACGATCCGCTCGAAGTCGTTGCGGTCGGGAAGCGGATCGCACTTGATGAGATCCGCGCCGAGTTCGGTCGCCTGGCGGACCAGGCCGCGCAGCCGCTCGGCGTCGCGGTGCACGTCATAGCCGGCGGTGTTCGGCGCCATCGGCACCGGCTCGACCATGAGCGGCATCTGCGCGCGGTCGCACTCGCCGCGCAGGCGCATGACGTTGCGCACGCAGGCCTCGCGCAGCGACGGCTGGCCGGGCGCGTCCTGGAGGTTGGCGATCACGCACGCGGCGTCGAGCCGCACCGCGAGCCCGACCGGGTCGTCGTACATCCACGACGACGGCTCCGCGGGCACCTCGCGACCGAAGACGTTGCCGGTGTCGACGCGCAGGACGAGCGCGGGCTTGGCGCGGCCGATGCGGCGCTGCAGGAGCTCGGCCTGGCCCGGCGTGAGCAGGAGCGCGTCGGGATCGGCCTCGATCAGCGCGTCGATGACGCGCTCCATGTCCTCGATGCCCTCGAGCAGGTCGGGCTCGCCGGGCATCCCGTGGTCGACCGCGATCGCCAGCGACCGGCCCGAGCGCGGATGGAAGAGACGGTTCTGCCGGTACGGGCTCATGCCGCCAGCCGCCCTTCGATCGCCATGCCGTGATCGACGAGCGCGCGCGGCGCGGCGGACACCATCCGCTCGGCGGCGCCCGGCGACACCCCGTTGCGCCGCAGCACGGCGACCGCCGCGCCGAGCGCCGGGCCGCGCGTGACCGGCCGGTGGGCATCGGACGCGACGACGCTGGCGCGTCCCGACTTGGCGAGGTCGATGCCGAACGCCCTCGGCACGGCGCCGTGGTAGCCGGTGAGCGAGGAGGCGTTGAGCTGCAGGCGATCGCCGGCGCCGATGAGGCGGTCGATCGATCCCGGCGCGGTCGTCAGCGCGGGGGACCGCTCGGGATGCCCTATGAGCAACCCGTAGCCGCGGTCGCGCAGCTCGCCGGCGGCGGCCTCGTAGTCAGCCAGCTCACCGGTGCCGGGCAGCGGCGCCTCGAGCAGCACCCAGCGCCGTTCCTCCGGGCCCTGCGCGAGCTGGGCGAGCAGCGCCCCGTCCACGCGGGCGACGTCGTCCCACGCGAGCTCGACACCCGGGCGGACGTCGAGGTCGATGCTCGCCGCGGCGATCGCGGCCCGCAGCTCACGGACGCGCTCGGGGATCTCGGCGACGTTCATGTCCCGCGCGTGCGGCGTGACCGTGACGAGGCGCGTGCCATCGGCGATCGCCTCGCGGGCGAGGTCGAGCGCCGTCGGGACGTCGGGCGGACCGTCGTCCACGCCGGGCAGAAGGTGGAAGTGCAGTTCGACGCGCTCCATACCTTCACCGTAGAGCACGCCGGGCGAGCGGCCGTTTACGCCGCGTAACGCTGTGCGCTCCTGGCGCGGCGCTTAGCCGCCTCGACCTCACGGTCCTTCGGCGGCGCGTTCGTGACGAGCTCGTCGAGGAGCCGGACCGTCGCGTCCGTGATCGTGTCGACCGCGCGCTGGAACGCCTCCTCGTTGGCCTGCGACGGCTTGGTGAAGCCGCTGACCTTGCGAACGAACTGCAGAGCGGCGTCGTGGGCCTCGTGTTCGCTGGCGGGCGGCTCGAAGTTGTAGAGCGGGCGGATGTTGCGGCACATGCAACACAGCGTATGACAGGCTCGGAGGATGAGCCGCGAGATCGCGACCGCCGGGCTGATCCTCGTCGAGCACGAGTTCGAGGTGCCGCTCGACCACGACCGGCCCGACGGCGAACGCATCACGGTGTTCGCGCGGGAGGTCGCCGACCCCGAGCACCGCTCCCGGCCGTTCCTGGTCTTCCTGCAGGGCGGGCCCGGGGTCGAGGCGTCGCGGCCGACTCGGTACCCGACCTCGCCCGGCTGGCTCGATCGCGCGCTCAACGACTACCGCGTGCTCATGCTCGACCAGCGCGGCACGGGCCGCTCGAGCCCGATCGGCGCGCTGGAAGGACTCACGCCGGAGCAGCAGGCCGAGCGCCTGACGCACTTCCGCGCCGACGCGATCGTCCGCGACGCCGAGTGGATCCGCCGGGAGCTGGAGGTCGAGCGCTGGAGCGTGCTCGGCCAGAGTTTCGGCGGCCTGTGCGCGACGACCTACCTGTCGATCGCCCCCGAGGGGCTGCGCGAGGCGTTCATCGCCGGCGGCCTGCCCGCGCTGGGACCGGGGGTCGACGACGTCTACCGCGCGACCTACGCGCGGACGCTTGACCGCACGCGCCGCTACTACGAGCGCTACCCGGACGACCGCGAGCGCGTCCGCGCCCTCCACGCCGCCCTGAACGACCGCGGCGTGCGGCTCCCGTCAGGCGATCGCCTCAGCTCGCGCCGCCTGCGCCAGTTCGGCCTGGAGCTCGGCATGAGCGACGGCGCGGAGGCGCTGCACTATCTCCTCGAGCTGCCGCTCGACTCGCCCGGTTTCCTGCGCGACGCGGACGGCTTCGTCGGCTTCGCCCGCAACCCGCTCTACGCGATCCTGCACGAGGCCTGCTGGGCGGACGGCGGCCGCACGCGGTGGTCGGCCCAGCGCGTCCTGCCTACCTACTACGACGACGCGCCCGAGCTGTTCACCGGGGAGCACGTCTACCCGTGGATGTTCGAGGAGTACGGCGCGCTGGTCGGGCTGCGCGAAGCGGCGGAGCTCCTCGCCGAGCACGAATGGCCGCGGCTTTACGACCCGGGCCGCCTGCGCGACAACGAGGTGCCGGTCGCGGCGGCGATCTACGCCAACGACATGTACGTCGAGCGCGCGTTTTCGGAGGAGACGGCGGCGCACATCCGCGGGCTACGGCCGTGGATCACGAGCGAGTTCGAGCACAACGGCCTGCGCGTGAACGGCGAGCGCGTGCTCGGGCACCTCATCGACCTGGCGCGCGGGCGCGCCTAGGCGGCGGGCGACTCGGGCTCGTCGACCGCCGGCGCGGCCTCGGCCGGCGCAGACTCGGCGGCGGCCTCCTCGGCCGGCGCAGACTCGGCGGCGGCCTCCTCGGCCGGCGCGCCGTCGGCGGCGGCCTCCTCGGCCGGCGCGCCGTCGGCGGCGGCCTCCTCGTCCGGCGCACTCGCGCCGTTGGCGTCGCCGTCGCGCTCGAGCGTCCCGCTCAGCACCGCCTTCGACGGGCCGAGCAGCATCGTCATGTTGCGCCCGTCGAGATTGGGCCGCTGCTCGATCACCGCGAGATCACTGAGCTCCTCGGCCAGCCGGTCGAGGATCATCTGCCCGCGCTCGGGGTGCGTGACCTCGCGCCCGCGGAACATGATGGTGATCTTCACCTTGTCCTTGTGGCGCAGGAAGCGCTCGACGTGGCGCTTCTTGGTCGCGTAGTCCTGCTCGGCGATCTTCGGGCGGAACTTGATCTCGCGGACCGTGATCTGCGTCTGGTGCTTGCGCGCCGCCTTCTGCTTCTGGGCCTGCTCGTACTTGTACTTCGAGTAGTCCAGGACGCGGGTGACGGGCGGGCGCGCGTCAGGGGCAACCTCGACAAGGTCGAGATCGCGTTCCTGCGCGTACCGCAGAGCAGCGTCGGTGCGCATGACCCCGATCTGCTTGCCGTCTTCGCCGATGACACGAACCTCGGGAACGCGAATGCGCTCGTTGATCCTTGTCGTGTCCCGCTCGGGCGGGCGCCGGTCGAACCGTCGGGGAACCGGCACTTAAATCTGAAGGCCGCGAATCAAGAAATATGCGGCTGTGTCGCGAACGAGTCGATCAACGGGGGCCAGTATAGCCGCCTACGACAGGTCGAGGGCGCGCACGAAACGGTCGCCCTGACCCGCGGGCGTCTCGATCACCGACCGGGCGCGGATGCACGTCTTCATCCGGCGCGCCGGGACGTCGCGATCGACGCGCAGCAGCTGCCCGCGCCGCCCCAGCCAGACGAGATCGAGCGGGAAGCGCATCCCGAACGTGTGGACGGAGTTCGTCTTCAGGATCCGCAGCGCGTGATCGTCGGGCAGCGGCGTCATCTTGGCCAGGCCGCGACGGCGTTCGCGGTAGGAGCGCGCGACGTGGAGGGTCAGGTCGCCGCCCAGGCCGGTCGTCTCCAGTCCGGCCAGCCGCTGGTCCCAGGGCTCGTCGCTCACACGTAACCCAGGTGGTTGGCGTCGGCGCACTCCCACGGCGAGAAGCCCCGCCGCTGATAGAGCATGATCGCCCGCATCCACTGCTCCTCCGGCGGCGCGTCCATCGGGTTGCCGTGGCCGCCGACCGACTCCCAGGTCGGGATGTCGAACTGGAAGAGCCCGTAGTGGCCGAGGGGGCCGCCGACGCCGCCCGGCTCCTCGATGGCGTGCGGGTCGCCGCCGGACTCGCAGATCATGATGTTGTAGAAGAGCTGGCGCAGGCTCTCCGGGACGCCCGGCGGCACCCCGGGGATGTCCGGGCCCCGCCCGCCCTGGCCGTCCCAGCGCACGAGGTGCACGTGCAGTCCGACCGCCAGCAGCCCGCCGCCCGCCAGGCCGCCGGGGCTCGGGCCGGCCGGAACCGCGCCGCCGCTGCGTGGCGGACCGGCGTCGTCGGCGCCCGGCGCGGGCGGATCCGTGTCGGCGATGTGAACGTGGTTGTAGTGCTCGGCCGTCGCGTACGGCGCCACGCGCACGCCGTTCTTGATGCCGAAGCCCAGCGGCGTGTGGATGAG
>Ga0081455_10009453_pt1 | contig 10028 bp, 15 predicted proteins | sample TabmetS3T2R1_FD_70207 | JGI IMG/M metagenome (GOLD analysis project Ga0081455, IMG submission 70207) | Tabebuia heterophylla rhizosphere microbial communities from the University of Puerto Rico - S3T2R1 | ecosystem: Host-associated > Plants > Roots > Rhizosphere ... | reverse complement strand
GTCCGCCTAAACCTCAGCCCGAGCCTGCCCTCTGGCCTGTACCGTCTCACCGCCCTCCGTGCGCCCCTCACCCGGGGCACGTTGGTGGTCCTCCCGGTGCCGGCACGTGTCCGGCCCTGGCATGTCGCCTGGGTGCCACTCCTGAAGCCCGTGGCAGCGGTCGCGGGCGATCTCGTCTGCGTGCACGATGAGGGGCTCTGGGTAGCCGGGGTCCCGTACGGTCGGGTCGAGCGCGAGGCACGGGGCAAGACGCTCCCCAGGATGGAGGGCTGTCACCGGATCCAGGAGGGTGACGTGTTTCTTGCCAGTCCCCGGCCGCGCAGTCTGGACGGTCGGTACTTTGGTCCCACGCCACTGACCGCACTTACGGCACAGGCTCTCCCGATCTGGACCTGGAGGTGAGGGGGAGGATAACCCTGGGAGCGTGACGCGATGCTTGATGACCTCGACATCCATCTGAAGGTCCGTGGACAGGACCCCGCCCCCGCGCATGCCACGGGGCTAGGGGGACGCGCTACCAAGCGCCACTATGCTGAACGCGCCGGAGCCTTGCGGCCTGCCCTGCCCATGAGTCTCCGGCGCCTCGGTGCGGTGGGCCGCGTGGTCCCACCGCCGCCGCCCGGGAGTCCCGAGGCCGTGGTGAAAACCCACGTCAGCACGGGCAGCCATACCGGCCATTTTGTGCGGACCTATCTCCAGGCCGGCAAAGGCCAGCACGGGACCGATGCGACGCTCTTTGGCCCTGGGGCAGCCCAGCTCGCCCAGTGGATCCAGGCGACGAGGCATGACCCTCATCAGTTTCGGATTATGATCAGTCACGCAGACCATCCCACCCTGGACCGCACCCAGTGGATGGAGTTGCTCATGGGCCAGGTCGAGCGCGATCTCGGACGTTCCCTCGACTGGGTAGCTGCCCATCATTATGACCGGCCCAACCCCCATACCCATGTGGTCGTCCGCGGCCGTGATTGCCACGGAAAGGATCTCTATATGACTCCGCATTATGTTCAGCAAGGCATGCGCTCCCGGGCCTCCCAGTTTCTGAGCTGGCTCATCGGGCGGACCCAGACCCAGCAGCAGCACGTCCAGAGCACGCGCCAGCAAGCCGATGGCCTCATTCGCGGTAGCGAGGACCCGGATAGCCGCTCCCGGCTCTTCCGTACCCAGGACGCGGGCCTCTCCGCCTGGGACCGCTGGCGGGACTGGTCCACGAGCGGCGCGAGCCAGGCCTCCGCCCTCGATGCCCTTTTCCGACACTTCGAGGCCCATCGACGCACGCAGGAGCAGCTCCGGCAGCAGATCCAACAGCGAGGAGGGTGGGGCCATGGCCGCTAATCCGTCCTCCGCCCTCCAGGACCCCGGCCATACGCTCCTGCTGCAGCAGTGGCTCGCTGACATGGAGCGTCAGGGGCAGCGCGGCATGACCCCGCTGCTGGGCCTCTTCCAGCCCCAGAGCCCGCACGCCGGCTCCGCCGCGGCGCCCATGCCGTCCCACGTGCCCAGCCCAGACGCCTCAGCCCGGAGTCAGCTGGAGGGGCGTCTTTTCACGGCCCAGACCGTCACGGCCTATCAGATGAGTCCCGGCGAAACCTATGACTGGGTGCGCGGGAATGCTCCCACCCGCCAGGTGATGGCGACGATCGCCGAGGGTCTCAAAGAGGCTGCCCCGGGCACAGCCGTCCCCGTGCTGCTCCAGGATGGCCGTACGGCCTATACGCACGGCACCAACCCGATGCAGATTCTGGCCAAGGAGATTGAGCTGTGGCGTCCCATGCAGCGGCTCTCCGCGCAGCTGAGTCAGTTCCAGGAGCGTGTCAACAGCCTCGCCCAGGGTTTCCAGGTACAGATGTCCATCCAGATGGGCCGGCCAGCCTCAGCCATGCAGGATGCCCTCACGCGGCTTGAGGAGCGGGTCGATCAGCTGACCGCCAGGATGGACCGGCTCACCACCACGGACCGGACATCACAGGACACCGACGCCGGCGTCACCGCCACCGTGCCCGCCACCTCCTGGTGGGAGCGGTACAGCGCGGGACGTGACACCCACGGCAATGGGTGTCGCCTCACCCTGGAGGAGAACAATGGCCATGCCCTGCCCACCCAACTGCAGGCCCTGCAGGGGCGGCTGACGGCCCTGCAGACCCCCGTGAAGGAAACCCAGCAGGGACAGGGGAGGGGACGGTGATGCTCCACGCGCTGCATCGTTGGTGGCAGGCCCTCCTCGCCTGGCACATCCGGCTGCGGCTGCGGTGCCTCCAGGCGGAGCGCAACCGCATCTGTCGCCTCGCCACGGGACACACCTATGCTGAGTTGTCTGGGCCTGAGCATGATGGGCCGCAGGCCCCGGAGCAGGCCGGAGAAGAGGGATGAGAGAAGGGGATCGTGGGACGCGCAGGATAAGACTTGTCATCTGGGGAGCCATCACGGTGATGGATGGCACTCGTAACCTCTTGATATCGCTAGGGATGACCAGTCATCAAAGTGATGACTGGTCTGATGAGGAGGGAAGGCCGTGGCCGAAGAGAAAGTCCAACAGATTTATCCGCGGATTGGCCAGGAGGTGCGGCAGCAGCTCATGGACTTTTGCCAAGAGCAGGGCACGACCCAGGGGGCCGTGGTGGAAGAGGCCTTACGGCGCTTTCTCAGTGGCAAGGTCTCGGAAGACCGGGACCGGCTGCTCATGGAACGGCTGCTGGAATTTGATATCCGCCTGACGAAGCAAACCGAGGGGATCATGGAGATGGTGGCATCCATCACGGCGCAGCAAGGGACCCTCGAGAAAATCATCCCGCTGCTTGGGGCCATCATCAGTACGCTGGAAGAACAGACGAAGGAGAAAGAGGTCGCCGTGGTGGACTGGGATGAACTCTATAAAGATGATCCGCTCATGCAGCCCGGGCCGCCTGAGGGGGAACTGCTGGCTGACCTCCCCCGGCTCGACACCATGCCCCAGCGGCCCGCACCCTCTCCCCCCACGAAAGCCCACTGGCTCCTGCGGCTCTGTGGCGTGAGGAGGATCCCATGAACAACTTCATTGCCACCAATGCCCCCCTCCTCCAGCAGGTGGATGGACGGCAGCTCTTCTTCTATGGCTGGCTGGTATGTGTGGCCGTGTTTGTCATCAGTGTCGTCCTCCTGCTCCTCATCAAGGGGCGGCAGTGGCGATACCGCCACTGGGTGGGGGGGATTGATCGCCGTGCCGCGGCGCATTATCAGCGCTTCCTGACGGGGGCGAGTCAGCAGGGGAAGAGCCACGACAGGACGCAGCCCCACTCCATCGTCTGGAGGAAGCCTGATGGACGTCCGTGACGAGCTGTCCTTCCTCTTCTGGGGTCTGATGACCAGCGTGCGGCAGGGACTGGCCTGGATCAAGGCCCATCCGACCGAGGCTTTCCTGGTGGAAACCGGCATGCTCCTCCTCATGCTGGGCGCGACCTGGCAGGCCATGCAGTGGATGAAGCGGGGTCATCACGCCGAGGAGGAGCATGATGAACGCCTTTAATCTCATTCTGGATCTCGGGACCTGGGCGAAGGCCCATCATGCCGAAGTGATGGTCGGCGCCATTGCCATTCCCGCTATGATGGGGCTGGGCACCTATCTTATGCGTACCAACCAGCCGGTAGGGAGTACCGTGCACGGCTCGGCCCGCTGGGCCTATGACCATGAAGTGCGGAAGGCCGGCTTCTATGGGCGGCACGGCGTCGTCCTGGGCCGCTTCAATGGACGGGTCCTCTATGATGATGGGGAAGGGCATGTCCTCCTGGTCGGGCCGACGCGGAGCAAAAAAGGCGTGGGCGTCATCATTCCCACCTTGCTCACCTGGCTCGGGAGTGCCCTCGTCCTCGACCCCAAAGACGGCGAAAACTACGATGTCACGGCCAAGTGGCGCTACCAGAAGGCCCACAACCGCATTGCCTACTTTACCCCGTGTCGCTCCCCCCATGCCTGTATCAATGTGGGGGATACCATTCGCTTTAAGACGGCCAAGGAATTCGGGGATGCACACACCATCTCCCAGAGTCTCACGGCGCCGGAAAAGATGGTGCGCGAAAATTCGACCTCGCTGCACTTTCGTGAGCTGGCCGCGTTGCTGCTCACGGCCGCGCAACTCCATCTGGGCTATAGCACGGGCCGCTGTTCCCTGGCCAGGACCTGGAGCTTTCTCACGCAGTATTACCAGAATCTCCCGGCGTGCTTGAAAGCCATGCGGACCACCCAGCACACGTCCCACGGCGTCCATAAAGCCGTGCTGACCCTCAGCAATGCCATCAAAAATATTACCGGCGAGCGCGAGCTCGGCAGTGTCTGGAGTACCGCCATTCGCCCCCTGGTCCTCTACAACGATCCGCTCATTGCCAAGAGTACGGAGACGTCGACCTTTAACCTGGAGGATCTGCAATACGGGCCGCAACCGCTGTCGCTCTACATGGTGGCACCGTCCCCCCGCGCGCTCCGGCGCTTGCACCCGCTCTACCGGGTCGTCCTGGACGTGGCGATGACGCGCCTGATGGAACGCAAGGTGCGGACCTGGCAGCACCGCTTGCTGCTGTGCGCCGATGAGTTGCCGACCCACGGCTATGTCCAGGCGATTGATTTTGGCGCGGCCGACATGGCCGGGTACGGCATGAAAGGGCTCTTTGTCGGACAGGATATTCCCCAGTTTGAGGATGCCTACGGCGACGAGCCGAGTCTCTGGGGCAATACCCACGTCAAAATTTTCCATACGCCGGAAAATGATGCGACCGCGCACCGCATTGCTGAGAAGATGCTGGGCGACCAGACCGTGGTGAATCCGGTCGAGCAGCGCCAGGCCGGGATCTCGGGGCGCCGGTCGGTGTCCTATCCGGTGGTGGGCCGGCAGATGCTCACCCATGATGAGGTGTATGAGTTGCCCCCGCACCTGGAGATTATTCGGGTCGGCGGGATGAAGCCCATCCTGGCCGAGAAGCTGGACTACCGCGACGATCCGGACTATTCCGCCCGCGCTGCCTGAGCGGGCGGCACCCCACTCGCGCTGCAACGCACCGGGCGTTGCGAGCGTGGGCGTTGCTGACCATGAAGGAGGATGTGTATGGAGATTGTCTGGAAGTTACTCCCAGGCCTGCTGTTTGGCCTGACCGTGGGTCTCGCCTGTATGGCGGCCCTATGGTTCTACTCCCGGCGCAATCACGCCACCCACGCGTCACGCCGGCGCTAACCGAAGGAGAGACGACTTATGGCAGACAGCGGTACCACGCGCCAGATGGCATTCTATCTGGCCGTGCTCATTCCCGTCCTGTTGGTGCACACCGGGGTAGCCGATGCAGCAGCCCTGGGGATTGATCTTGACACCTTCATCGGCGACTTCGAGGTCTTTGTCGTCGGGCTCGGGTTGGCGGTCGGGCTGGTGGGCCTGACCGGCTGGGTCGGCTCGTTAATGGACAACCCGTTCTCGAATATTCTCGCCGGCAGCGTCGGCTTTTTCACCAAGGCGGGCATGCTCGGCGGGGGCGCCACCCTCCTCGGGCTGGTCGGACTGACGGGAGGTGCGACGCTATGATCGACGCACGCGAGCGCCGCCGGGAGTGGATTGACGGCTACGAGGCCCCGATTAAGCGGGCGCTGTGGGAGCGCGTCACCTCCTTCGGCGCGCCGCGTGTGCTGGCCTCGCTCTGGATCGCGGCCTGTCTCTATGCTGGCCTCTTTGCCCTGGTGGGGCTGGGCTTTAAATGGGTGGCACTGCCGGCCCTGGTCTGGCTGTTGGGGCAAGGCCTCCTCATCGGGCTCACCCTCTGGGACCCCAACTGGGACGAAGTCGGCATGGCCCAGCTCACCAATCGCTATAAGGACTTTTATGATGCGGGGTAGCTATGCCCGTCTATGAAGAGTATTTCACGCCGTCGCGCAGGAAGCCGGCGCAACTCTCCGATGTGGTGCCGTGGCGCAGCATGATTGGCCCGGGTGTCATGCTCCAAAAGCTGCGCCACGGCCTGCAACGCTCCTATGCCGTGCGCGGGCCGGATGTGATGGGCCTGACCCCCGAAGTCCAGGGTGCCCTGATGCTGCAAGTCAATGAAGTCGTCAAGCGCCTGGGCGGACGGTGGATGGTGCAACCCGAGGCGCAACGCCAGACCGTGACCAGCCTCCCCAAGGCGCGCTGGCCGCATCCGCTCCTCAACCTGCTCGATGAGGAGCATCGCCAGCGCTTACTGCAGGACCCTGGCAGTTTGGAGAATGCGTATTACATGACGCTGACCTGGTGGCCCCCAGACACGGGGACCCGCAGAGCCATGCGCCTCCTCGTCTCGGGCGAGCGGCCGGATATGGCCCAGGCGGCCGAGGCGGCCGACGACCGCCTGACGCATGATGAGCGGGTCTCCTTGATCCAGTTCGTGCGTGAGGCGGACTATTTCATGGATCTGCTCAAGGGCATGCTGGCCACCTGTCGCCCCCTCACCATGGATGAGACCACGACCTATCTGCACAACTGCGTCTCCAATCGCTGGCATACCGTCGGCCCCATGGCCTTCTATCAGGACCTCGATGCGCAGCTCTGTGATACGCCCTTGTGGGGCGGTTGGTATCCGGTGCTGGGCAATCCAGAGACCCCCGGCGCCTGGCATCTGCGCACCTGTTCCCTCATGGGCTATCCGAGCAAGTCCGTGGTGGGGATGCTCCGGCATCTCGACGCCGCCGGCTTCCCCTATCGCTGGTGTACGCGCTGGGTCGGCCTGGAAAAATACGTGCAGTCGCAACTCCTGCGGAAAACGCAAGGGGCCTGGGTGGGACAAGAGCGCTCCATCATGGCCCGCATGGCCGAGAGTTGGTCCAATACCCCGACGCGCATCCTCAATACCGATGCCACCAACAAAGCCGAAGAAGTGGATGCGGCGCGCCAGGAAGTCGGGGCCAATGTGGTGGTGTATGGCGAATTTACCAGCACCTTTCATGTCTGGGATACCCATCCACGGGTGGCCGAAGACAAGCTCGCCATGGCGATGAAAACGTTCGCCAACGAAGGCTTTACCGTCACCGATGAGCGGGCCCATGCCACCGCCGCCTTCCTCTCCTCGCAGCCCGGCGATCGGCGGCACAATGTGCACCGCAGTCATCACAACTCGCTCTTTCTGGCGCACGTGGGCCCGGGCATGACGGCGGCCTGGCCGGGCCCCAGTCATGATGAACATCTGCGGGCCTTGCCCTGGTTCTTTGTGCATACCGAATTTAATACCCTGTTTCGGGTGGTCAATCACATTCGCGACCTGGGGCATTTCCTCATCTTAGGGAAGACCCGGAGCGGCAAAAGTGTCCTGGCCAACTTTCTGCGGGCCTGCTGGATGCAGTACACCGGGGCGCAGGCCAAAGTCTTTGATCTGGATGGCAGTGCCCGGCTGCTCACCTATCTGCTCGGCGGCCAGTGGCATGACCTGGGCAGTGCCAGTTTACGGCTCCAGCCGCTGCGGTACGTTGATGATCTGGAGCGGCGCAGCCTGGCGCTGCAATGGCTCCTGGATCTGGTCGCCGACTTCGAGGTTCCGGTCAGGGCGCCTACCCAGGCCTATCTCGGCCGGGGCCTCGCCGAGCTCGCCAAACGGCCGCCGCAGGCCCGCACCTTCAGCGAATTGCTGCGGATTCTGACCGCGCTCTCGACGGCCCAGGAGATCAGCAGTACAGGATTCAAAGTGGACGCCGCCGGCATCGCCCGAGAAAATCCGCGCCTGGTGGAGATTGCCAATCTCAAAATGGACATTCGCTGGGCGCTCGACCGCTTCACCAGTGCCAACGAATTTGGCGGGATATTTGACGGAGACGAGGATGTGCTGGGCATGCATCCGGTGCAAACCTTCGAGCTGCGCAATCTGCTCAAACGGCCGCGCCTGATGGGGCCGGTGTTGGGGTATGTCTTTCCCGAGATCGAGCGGCAGATGCGCACGGACCATCCCATGTATTTGCTCCTCGACGATGCGGCCGTGGCCTGGCTCACGCCGGAGCAAGACCGGGCGGAGGAGGGCGATCTCCGGAAGAAGCTCGAGCGCAAGCTGCGGGACTGGCTCATGACCAGTGCCAAGAAGAATGTCAGTCTCGGCATTGCCACCCACAGCATCAGCCAAGTCTTTAGTAGTCCCCTCGGGCCGCTGCTCGAAGAGGGCTGTCCATCGCGCTTCTTCATGCCCACCACGGAGGCCCTGGAGCCCGCGATCGCGAAGATTTATGGCGAGCTGGGGCTCACCGAAGGGGCCATCAAGACGATTGCTACCAGTCGGCCACAGCAGGATGTCTACTATGCCTGCCGGGAACTGGGCCAGCGGCCTTTTCACCTGCCGCTTGGCCCCCTGGGGGTCGCGTGTTTTGCCAGGAATCGCGCCGAGGATCATGAGCTCATGGACGCCATCCTGGCCCAGGAGGGGCTGGAGGGGTTTGCGCCAGCCTGGTTACGGACCAACGGCTTTGAGAAGGAGGCAGCATATGTGGCAACGCAGCTGGCAGCGTAAAGGGCACCGGGTCGCCAGAGGTCTCGGGACGGTGCTGTGTACGGCCGTCGTCCTCGGCATGGGGCTCCTCCTTGCCGGGTGGCTCGTGGGGTGTGCCGAACTCCAGTACAAACCAATGGTGTTAGTCTCTGATAAACCAAGCATCATATTGGTATTTTACAGACTAAACTCAGCGATCGAGAGGGGCACAAAGCCTGACGCGTTGGGCTGAAAACCATGCCACTGCACCAGCACATTGAAGGCGGCCATGGTGAACGCCAGGCGCGCCTGGAAATACGCCCAGCCCCGATGCATGACCTTTTTGAGATGGCAGACTAAGGTCAGCATCGAGAGCACCGTTTCCACCAGCATGCGCTCCTCCCACTCCCCGCGCTGACACAGTTTCAGGTTGGCGGGGTCGCCTTCCGCGGCATGGAAGCCAGTGTCGCTCAAGACGATCATGCGCCCGTCGACCTGTCGAATCAGCCATTGATCGCGCCAAGGTAAGCCCGAAACGAAGATGTCTCACAGGTGTTGATGTGCTACCCTCCACGAGTGTCTCTGCAACCAACTACCCCAACGTGATTGAGTGGTATCATGATTCTCCAGGTCTTGCCCTGTCCTCACTGTCACGGGACCGACATCGTTCGCCAGGGCCTGACCCGGCAAGGCAAGCAACTGTACCGGTGCCGAGAACAACGCTGTGCGGGACGCACGTTCCTGTTGGATTACAGTTATCCAGGGCAATCACCTGCGGTCAAAGAGCAGATCGTCGAGATGGCCCTGAATGCCAGTGGGATTCGTGACACCGCACGGGTGTTGCACGTCAGTACCAACACGGTCATGACGGAATTAAAAAAAAGGCACCGGCGCTCCAGCACGTGAACGAGCCTCTGTTACAGCTCCTGCATCCCGAGCAGGTGGAGGTGGAGGTCTGCCGGTCTGAAGAACTGGATCGACGACGCGGACTGACCTCAGAGCTCGATGAAATGTGGAGTTACGTGCGCAGCAAAGCGCACCCGCGCTGGCTGTGGCACGCCATTGATCATCACACAGGGAAGGTCTTGGCGTATGTGTTCGGACGACGGCAGGACGACGTCTTTCTGCACCTCCAAGAGCTGTTGGCACCCTTTGGCATCACAAAGTTCTACACGGACGGCTGGGGGGCCTACGAGCGGCATCTCGATGCTGAGCAGCATCAGGTGGGCAAGGAGAACACGCAGAAGATCGAGAGCAAACACATCAATCTGCGGACACGGATCAAGCGCTTGGTCCGCCGCACGCTGTGCTTCTCCAAGACGGAGCACATGCATGATCTCGTGATTGGGCTCTTCATCAATCGCTACGAATTTGGACAACCCATTTGATCTGGAATCAACACCTGTGAGACATCTTCGAAGGTGCTACAGTTAGTCGTGCAACGCATTATGGTGGAGGATCACCACATCACCATTGAGCATGTCGTGCCGAGCGGGCCGATTCGATTACAACCGGAATATCATGCGGCTGGAGGGCCAATTTAGTGGTGTTTCATCATGTGGTGAACATGACCCGCGTGTTGCAGGAACTCATCGATG
>Ga0081455_10009452_pt1 | contig 10028 bp, 15 predicted proteins | sample TabmetS3T2R1_FD_70207 | JGI IMG/M metagenome (GOLD analysis project Ga0081455, IMG submission 70207) | Tabebuia heterophylla rhizosphere microbial communities from the University of Puerto Rico - S3T2R1 | ecosystem: Host-associated > Plants > Roots > Rhizosphere ... | reverse complement strand
GGGCGGGCCGCTTCACGACCAAGGAGTCACGAATGGCCTATCGAGTCACCATGGCGGTCGTGTTCGCCGCGGCCGGGGTTGCGCTGTCGCTCATCCTGGGCCGCTACACCTCGCAGGCGCCTACAGGCGCGCCTGTCCGGCTGCCAGACGCGCCACCACCGGGCTGGACGGTGGAGTGCGGCCCGAACGCACTGGGCCTTGTGGTGTGTCAGACCTATCCGCCGGGTGACCGCCGCTGGGAGCCGACCCAGCCGCCGCCTCCATGGCGCCCGTACGTGCTGCCGAGCGGCCCGGGCAACGGCCGGAGCCTGGCAATCACTCCGTCGCCCCGGCCGTGACCTGAACGATCAAGGAGTCCCTCGTGAACACCACCGCACCGGCCGCGCCGCAGCGCCCCAGCGGCGGCCTCATCGCCGCGGCCGTGGTCCTCATGCTCGGCGTCGGCGTCATCATCGCGGTCGCCTTCCGCGGCTCCTGGGGCGCGCTCAGGGATGCCGCGCTCGCGTGCCACTTCGAGCGTTCCGCCGCAGACCTGTACCCCTGGGGCGTCGATGGCCTCCTCGTCATCACCGTCGGCGCTCTCGTACTGCTCCGGCACGACCGCGGGACCCGCCGGTACTGCCTTGGCATCATCGGCGCCTACACCGGAGCGTCCTGGCTCATCAACTATCTGCACGGGCTCGGCCGGTTCACCCCCGACCCGGCAACGCACAAGACGCCCGTACCGCCGTGGCCCGTCGTGCTCGTCGTCGCCTCACTGGTGATCGGCTCGATTTTCCTCGGCTCTCACCTGCTGGTCTTCGTGTGGCGCCGCGTCTTCCCGAACGCTATTCCGGACGAGCCGCACATAGAGGTGTTCCACGATCTCCCGGCCGTGGACGACGACCTCCCGCCCGTTCCGGAGCTGCCCCCGCCGAGCCTGGAAGCGGCGAAGCTCGCTTACCGCCACAGCCTCCACCCGGCGCTCAAGCCCTTGTCGCAGGCGTACCTGATGGACCAGTACCGGCTGACCAAGCGCGAGGCCGCACAGGTCCAGTCCGCAGTGAAGGCCGAGGGTGCCGAGCCTGCCGACACCGACTCCTTCGCGGGGACCGTCGGCGAACCATCCCAGAACGGCCAGGCAGCACCGTGACCCGCTTGCCCGACAACGTCCGGCACCTCCGCCCAGAAGTGCAGCCGGTCGACGAGTCCGCCCCGGAGGATGAGCCGGGGCGGGACCTCGCCGTACCAGAACCGGACGAGGTCGCCACACGCCAGTCCGCCGAGATCGAGCTTGCCGACGAGGCCGGTGTCGTGGTGTTCGACGCGGACCTTCCTCCTCTGCCGCCGCTTCTGCCGGCGTGGGCGAGCAGCCCGGCTCACCTCAAGGCGTACGCGAAGGTTCGCGCCTACCGGGCAGGGCACAAGGCGCTTTTCCACGGCATCCGTACGCCGCGGTACATGGTCCGTCTTGTCGTTCGTGGTCTCGTCGGCGCCTGCCGTGGCGTTCAGGTGCTGGCCGGCTGGGTGTTCCATTGGGAGGCCCGTCCACTGCGCTTGGCGGCCGTCGCCAAGCAGGACACCGGCGAATACCTGGCGTTGATCCATGCCAGGAACGACTACGTCCGCGTCCGCGGCATCGTCGCCGGCAGCACGCTCCTGGTCGCCGCGACCATCGCGACCGTCGAGGCCTTCGTGTTCCCGCCCGGCCTGATCGTCGAAGCCCTCGCCGGTTTGGGGGTTGCGGCCTGGTGGGGTGGCCCGGACGTCGAGAACGGTCTGTGGGACCGGCCGGAGCTGCCTGTGCGGCTGGAGTTGACCGAACAGCACCTCAACTCCGCGTTCCGCGCCGCTGGCCTGCTCAAAGGCAAGGACGAAGACGAAGACGCGCCGCGGCTCCTGATCGTCCGGCCGCCGATGAAAGACCAGTCCGGATGGAGCTCGGTGCTCGACCTGCCCCGCGGCGGCGGCAAGACAGCCAAGGACGCGCTGAGCAAACGTGACGTTGTTGCCGCGGAGCTCGGCGTGGACGAAATCCAGCTCGACCTGCGCCGGGTCCGCGCCGTCCACGGCGGGCACGCCGGCCGGATCTCGGTGTGGGTCTGCGACGACGACCCCTACATCCAAGAAACCCCCACGCCGTCACCGCTCGCCGCGCTGGCCGAGTTCGACATGTGGGAGCCGGTCCCGTTCGGCCGCGACGCCCGCGGTAACCGCATCAACCTGCCGCTGATGTGGCAGTCCATGTTCTTCGGTGGACTACCACGAAGAGGCAAGACCGCCTCCCAGCGCATCCCGACGGCTGCGGCGGCACTGGACGCGCGGGTGAAGCACTTCGTCGCCGACGGCAAAGGCGGCGGGGACTGGCTGCCCATGCGCCAGCTGGCGCACCGGCTCGTTCTCGGCGCCGAAGCCGACGCGGTCGAGGCGCTGGAGGCGATGCTGGACGAGGTCATCGAGGAGATGGAGAACGCCTACCGGGTCCTGCGGAAGGTCCCTGCGGCGATCGCCCCGGACGCCAAGCTCACTCCGCAGATCCAGAAGCGCTACGGCCTGTCGCTGACGTTCCTCACCATTGATGAGCTGCAGGAATACCTGACCGCGATCAGCGACAACAAGCGCCGGGAGGCGTTGATCGACCGGCTGTGCCGGATCTCCCGCCGCGGCCCGGCCGCCGGGTTCTTCTCCAATTTCGCATCCCAGCGGCCCGACGCCGATTCGGTCCCGACCCGGCTGCGGGAGATCGTGACGTACCGGTACTGCACGCAGGTCATCGACCGGGCCAGCTCGGACATGGTGCTCGGCAAAGGCAAAGCCGGCCAGGGCGCGGATGCGAGCATCCTGTCCGAAGAGCACGTTGGTGTGGGTGTGCTGGTCACCGGGCCGGCGAACTTCACCACCGTCAAGACCGACTACCTCGACCTGCCGTCCTTCACCGCGATCTGCGCGCGCGGACGGGAGCTCCGCGCGGACGCCGGCACGCTCACCGGAGATGCCGCCGATGACGTACTGGCGCGTGGGGACGTCGAGACGATCCCGCAGGTGCTGTCCGACGCGCTGACGCTGCTCCGGCACACCGACCGTGTGCACTCCTATGACCTGCTCAACCGGCTCGTCAACGTCGATGAGGACAGCTACGGGAACTGGTCGGTGGACCGTCTCGCCGAGGCACTCGACGTCGCCGGGGTCGAACGCACCACCAAGCAAGTCAAGATCAACGGCCGGAACCTCAACGGCTACCACCGCTCCGACCTCGAAGCCGCCGCCGAGCTGTACGAGCCGTCGTCATGACCCCCGAAAACCGGCCCGTAGGGACCCGGGAGCGGGCCTGCCGCCACCCCCTCTACCGGTGCCTACCTCGCAGGTCAGCGGCCGCCTACCGGGTCCTCTACCCGGGTAGGCACTCCCATCTACCCCGGCGGTCCCCGGTAGAGGGCTCAACCACCCCTGACAAGAAGGAATACACGATGCCTCCAACGAAGAAAACAGCCCACGTCCGCAGCCACACCCGGACTACTCAGACCGGCCGGCGGGTCCGCGTGAAATCCCACAACCGCACCATCACCGCCTGGCAGCAAGCCGGCATCGCGTGGGCTGGCGCCGGCGCGTCCGGCGCTACCACGCTCGCGATGGTCTTGGAGTTCGGGTTCGCGCTGGTCTCCACGATCGTCCTGCTGCTCACGGTCCTTCTCGGCGCACTGGCAGTCTCGGCCACCGCGAAGGCCTCCAAGCAGAAGCGCCGCATGCGCGCCAGGACCCGCGGCCGTACGACCAGCTCACGGAGGCGAAGGAAATGATGACCGCTCTGATTGCTCTCGTCGTGACCTATCTGATCGGCGTGGCGCTTTGGCCGTACGCGCGCTGTCGAGCCTGCCGCGGCGCCAGGACGAGCCGTGGCAGTAACGGAGCACGTTGGGGTATCTGCTCGCGCTGTGGCGGCTCTGGTGAGCGCATACGGTTCGGCGCCCGCCTCTTCCGGAAGAACCTCTGATCGGCAGCACCGCCTACATCATCGGCTGGCCGGCCCTGGTGGTCGTCAGCGTGTTCTGCGGGGTGTCCAGCCACACCGCCTGCCCCTCCGGGCTGACGGTCATACCGAACCGGTCACGGTCCGGGCGACCCCACGACACCCACCGCAGATAGGCATCTGCGACTTCATCCCACAGCCGCCGGTCACCAAACTGGCCGACCTCGAACTCGTCTTTGCCGGGCTCGAAATCACACCACGCCCACGATGAACCCTCACGTGTCGCGAGCAGCAGCGAGACCCGGTCACCCTCGCTCTCTTCCCACGACATCAGGCCCGGCACCATTGCCGTCACCGCCAGATCAAGCCCGTAAATGTCCCACGCAATCGACCGAGGGTCGATCCGCGACGTCGTCTTATCGGCCAACTCCTCCTCAAAAGGCCCCCACCGGGTGGCATATCGCTGCGAGCGCAGCATCATGTAGCCGGCTCCACCCGGGAACCCGCCGACCGCAGTCTCATCCGGGCCGGCCACGAGCCGGACCTGATGCCCTGTGCCAAAACCGGGCGACCACGGGAACACGATCACTCCGCCGGGGCGAACCTGCCGTATCCACGCAGGCGGCACGCGGTCGACCGCAGCCGTGGCGTGAACACGGTCGAACGGCGCCCCATCAGGCCACCCGTCAGCGCCATCACCGACGATCAGGCGCGGCGCGTACCCGGAAGTCTCGATGTTGACCGCCGCCTGTTTCGCAACGTCCGCGTCGATCTCGACCGTGACGACGTTCTGGTCACCGACCCGATGCGACAACAACGCCGCTGTCCATCCTGTGCCGGTTCCGATCTCCAAGACCCGGTGGTGATCGTGCACGTACAGCTGCTGAAGGAACTGCATGACGATCTGTGGGGCTGACAGCGCCGATGTCCACAGCCCCTTGCCGGCAAGGGGGTCGCTCGCGCCGTCATCGGACTGAGTGAGGACTGAAATGTTCGGTGCGTAGACCAGGTCCCACCAGGTCGCCGGATCGGCGTCGCGGTCGATCCGGCGCCCGGCCGGCGGCTGGTTGCACCAGGCCCGGATCGGCGCGAACAGGTGCCGCGGGACAGCGTGCAACGCCTCACGCCACCTATCATCAGCACCGCCCGCATCAGCGATCCGATTAATACGCGTTGCCAGGTCGGGTCCGGTCGTCACTTCTCGCGTTTCCCGCCGCCGCCTTTGCCGGTGTCCTTCGGTGGTACAGGACGCCCCTTCTCTGGTGAGTCCTGTTGGATCTTGCTGTCCTTGCCGTGACTGCCCATGTCGCCCTCCGCCGCGAGACGTCTACGCGGACGGTACCTGTGGTTGCTGGTCTGGTAAACGACCTGCCTATTTACGGATAGGCATCACCCTGCTTTGCGTCCCCACCGAGCGCACCTAACCCCCGACACGACGAAAGCCGCCCCACGGCCTCGGAGAGAGGCGCGTGGGGCGGCTTCCTTGTGGAGGACCCCTGCCGACGCAGGGCGGCAGGTCTACAGAGGCGACGGGTCGTAGTGCTCGTACCGGTAGGTGCGGGCAGGGTTGCCGTAGCGCACGGTCAGGGCCGGCGCGCCGATGACGGGCTGTTCGGCACGAAGTACACCGTTACTGCGCCGAGCACGACGAGGACGAAGTTGACGACCTGCGTCGCGGTGGAGCCGACCGGCAGGACGCTGACAACGCCGGTGAGCGCCGCGGTGAGCAGCGCGATCCAGAACTTGGCCGTCTTCATGAGGTCTCCCTTACATTCTTGGCCGCCGATTTGAAGTGGATGGCGGTCCGCTTGAAAAATGCTGGTCGCGCTACCGGGTGATGCGCCGGTCGGCGCGGCCGAGCTGGTGCCGCTTCGCGGCGATGTAGTCGCGGTTGGCGGTCGCGCCAAACTCCTGATCTTCGTGGCCATCCGCCCACTTGCGAACGACATAGCCGCCCGGGGCGAGGCCGAGCGGCGCGACATCGACTTGCGGCTCGCGCCAGTGCGTCCGGACGGAGCCGGATTTGTACCAGCCGGGTGTGACGAAGTCGCTGACAGCGACGTCGCCGATCATGTAGCTGTTGCCTTCCACTGGGTCGCACGCTTCGTAGGCCACGGAGTAGCCGTTGCCTGTGTCCCGCCATTGGTCGACGTCCGGGTCACAGAACGTTTCGACGATCTCGTGCGAGAGCGTCGTTGAGACCGGCACGTTGTAGTCCAGGCACGGCCGGGCGAACACCCGCCCGTAGATACGGCCCGAGTTGTCCTCGGTGTGCCACCCGAGATCGCCGGCCTGATCCGCGTCGTCCAGCACCGTGATGACCCACGCCCCCGCGGGGGCATGCGAGGCGGCGCTGAGGAACTGCACACGGACCGGCCGCATCCCGTAGGCCGGCGCGACATGCTCGGCGATCTGACGCGCGCACGCGGCCGTCCACCGCTTCACATCGTCCTCGCTGACAAGCGTCGATTTGTTGATCACATAGAGGCCGGACTTCGGCCGGAGAACTCGCAGCAGAGCACAGCTCATGGGGCTCCAGGTATGCGAAAGGCCCGCACGCCGGCGGGCCGAAGTGTTTCCGAACGGGAAATGGTTCAGGCGTAGGTGGGCGTCATCGCGCAACCGCACTGACTGCTGGTCGGCGGAGTCGGCAACGACATGTAGCCGCCGGTCGTCATGGAAAAGTGCGCACAGTGCCAGCCGATCGGCTCCGCGCCAGGCGGTGCCGTGAAGACCTTCTCGCCGCGCTCGAACGCCGCCTCGATCATCTCCAGCGGCTCATCTTCCTCATAGAAGTCGTCCATCATGACCTTCGTCGCGCCTGCATCGCCTTGTCGGACATCTGACCGACCGAGCCGTCAGCGCAGCGGAACAGCCACCAGCCAGGCTGCGTCACGACGCCAGCGACCTCACGCCAGTCGTCTCGGCCGAGGTGACGCGTGATCACATCGTCGTTCGTCCCAGTCCACTGCTCAGCGTCGACCGTGGTCTCGGCGAGGGTAATCAGCATCGGGCCGCCTCAGTACTTGAAGAGGCTGACCTTGGCCAGGCAGCCCTGGACGGTCACGTCCTCGTCGCCGGTGTTATAGACCCGCAGCCGCAGCTTGCTGTTCGCGTCGATGCCGAACTGCCCGCCGATCTCCGCGCGGACCACACCGTCCTCGTCGGCGGTATAGGTGAGCCGCCACGGATCGTCGATCCACGAACCGTCGAGCTTCACCCGCGCCCACGCGACGTCAACCTGCGCGCCGGGCGTGAGGCCATGCAGCTCGAACAGGGCGTTCGCGATCACCCAGAACGAGGCGTTCGCCGTGACCACCGACGTGTCGCCGGGGCCGTGCAGGCTGTGCTTGTCGGAGTACTCCGTGCTGAACCTGATGTCACCGGACTTCCCAGCGGGGACGACCTGCTTGCCGTCCACGCCGAGGCTTGAGACCTGAGCCATGTCGTCCTCCTGAACGTTGGGGCTGGCGCCGATACGCCACTGCCCGTAGTCGGTCTTGACAGCGCGGTCGTAGTCGCAGCCAACGCCGTCGAGCGTGTGATCGTTGCTGTACTGCTGGAGCTGCGCCCGGGGATCCCACTTCCCGCCGGACCAGGCGTAGGTCTGCCACGCCCACACGGCATGCCCGCCGTCGAGGGCGCGCTTGACGGGCCCGTAGCCGCCGTAGATACCGACACGGTTCTTGCCGAGCACCGATGCGGCACCGTCGAGGTAGGCGTTGATCTTGGACTGCTGGGCGCTGCTCGCGTCCCAGTCGACCGCGAAATAGATCGGCCGCCCGGACGGCATCCCGCACGCCTGCGACTGCGACACGGCGTCCATGGCGTCCGCGATGCCCGCCGTGCGGCCGTCAAGGGCCCTCTGCGCGGTGGTCTCCCAGACGACCACGATCCAGATGACCGCGTCAGAGAGCTGCCGGGCCTCAGAGGCGGTGAGGTTCTTGCTGGGACTGTGCGACAGGTACCGGCAGGCGAACTTCACGCCGGCGTCGCGAAGCGCCGTGATGCTCGGCCGGCCAAAGGCGTAGTCGACGCCGAATTCAGAGGCCAAGAGACACCACCAGAGCGACGTCGTCGTTATCTGCAGCCGGGATGAAGGACCACCACTCGCCGTAGCCCATGACCTGGCCGTCCCGTGGCCGCTCGACGAGCTCGACCCTGTTGTCGTGGTTGCCTTCCCACGCCCAGATGTGAGTCGCGGTGAAGTGGTCGACGAGACCGATGTGGTTAGCGCCCTCCGGCGTTCCAGCCCAGTCGTACCAGACCAGCCGCCGCGCCTTCGGCGTACCGGAGATCCTGCCGTGCGCCTTCATCCAGTCGAACCAGACCTGCACCTCGGCGTACTCACGGTGCAGCCCGCCGGCCGCGGCGATCCACGTCGGGCCGCCCTGGGCGATACACCAGAGCTGAAACGCGCCGCACCAGTCAAGGTTGTAGTACAGGTGCGTCCCGACCTGCTCATCCAGCCATCGGCCGTACTTGCTGCCATGGCCGGCCGTCTCGCCGGTACCCTCCTGGGACTCGGCGATCACAAGGATGTCCGCCATCACGGCTCCAATCCCGCCTCGATCAGACGTGCTCGTAGTGCGGCCACCTCGGCCTCCAGCCGGTCGTTCTCCCGCTGCACCTGATCGACCTGCCGCTCCAGCTGCTGGCAGCGCTTCTCCACCTGATCCAGCCGCTTGTCGCCAAGCTGCAGCATCGACTCGTAGAAGCCCTTGGCGCGGTCGTAGGCGGCGGCGTCGACCTTGGCCTGCTCGACCTTCTGCTGCGCGGCGGCGTTGACCTTGTTCGCCTTGATCGCCAGCCAGCCTGCGACGAGAGCGACGAGCAGCGGCACGATCGCCGAGATGAGGATCTGCAGGAAGATGTTCACTCATCACCGTCACGTTCTCGTTGCTCATTCACAGCAGCGGCGGCGAGCATCAGCGACCGGGACTCGGGCCAAGACGCGATGATCGCCGTCACGGCACCGAAGGCGAGCCAGACGATCGCGCCCACCCAGCCGCGCGATACCCCGGCGTCCGCCCACGCGGCGACGTACAAGGCCGCCCAGGCGAACTTCAACGCGGCGGCGAGGCCGAACGCGAAGTGGTCCCGCCGCGCGAACGCCTGCACTCCGCAGACGATCCCGACGGTCAGCCACACTCCGGCCCACGCCTGTAGCGGCAGGTAGCGGGTGAAGTAGGCGTAGGTGGGGAGCCGGGACACGGCTGCGAAGGGCGTCATCGAGTAGGCGATGACAATGTCGAGGAGGGGGAGGAAGAAGAGGTAGCAGCCGCGACGTCCGACGCGATGCGCGAGCCGCATAAGTCCTCTTTCCACATGCTTCACGCTCCTGATCACTGGATCCGGATGGTCTTGGGGCCGCCGCCGGTCCCGGCGATCTGCGTGGGGAGCTGCCATCGGGTGACCTGGTCAAGCTCCATCCGGCAACTGTTATCGGCCGAGCTGTAGTCGGTGGCGACGACCTTGAAGAGGGTGCCGTTGAGGGCCTGATTCGGTGGAGTCGCACCGTACGCACGGTCGGTGCTCCCGCCCCGCGGCGGCAAGTCGATGATGCGCACCAGCTTGCCTGGTTTGATCATCCACGGATCCACCATGCGCCCGGCACCTGACCAGCTGTTCGCGCCGGGATCGTAGAGCTGGCTCGGTCGGCGGACGGTGAGCGTGCCTGCGTTGAGGACGCGCTTCTTGCTGTTCAGGTAGGCATTCCGCAGGGTGCCCGCTGTAGTGCCGTCCGTGGGGTCGTCCTTGTTGACGGTGATGGCGCGGGTGAACCGCCCGCTGAGCAGTTCGGGTGCCATCTCGTTGCCGTGCCACGTGGTCAGGACGTGGTACTGGTTCTGATCGCCGGTGTCGGGATACCGGTAGGAGATGAAGTTCCAGACGTCGTCGCCGTTCGGCTGGCCCTCATGTCCGTCCTGAGAGGTGGCCAGGTAACCCCAGTTGTCCGGCCAGGTGGTGTATTCGAACCTGTATCCGAGGGTCGGGTTGGCGGCGTCCAGTGCGCCTTCGGTGGACTCCCAGATCGCCCAGTACCCGTCGGTCTGGACTTTGGTGATCAGGTCATTCAGGA
>Ga0081455_10009451_pt1 | contig 10029 bp, 3 predicted proteins | sample TabmetS3T2R1_FD_70207 | JGI IMG/M metagenome (GOLD analysis project Ga0081455, IMG submission 70207) | Tabebuia heterophylla rhizosphere microbial communities from the University of Puerto Rico - S3T2R1 | ecosystem: Host-associated > Plants > Roots > Rhizosphere ... | reverse complement strand
CAGGAATATCAGGGATCGGTTGGGCTTTGAGTGACATGGCAAATCTCCTTTCGGGCATAAAATTCTGGTGTGATTTAATTTGTCGCTCCAATTTTAGCCTAAAAAGAATTCGCCAGCGGTATCAGCCCTCGCCGCACTCCAAACGCTCCGCGCTCCTGAACACGCAACTGGAAACCGCTGTAAATGAGGCTTTCGGTCAGAACCTGATCCTCATGACCAGTTCAAGTTGACGCGCGTCGTATGTATTCTGCGTATACGTGCCCCATGTACTCGTCGAATTCGTCGGCGTGTCCAACAACTTGCCCGACGGAAGGATCGTCGCGCCGAAGGAGGTATTGAGCCCCGGCTTGAACTGCGTGTTATTGAACAGGTTTGTAGCCTGCGCCGCGAGGTTGACGGAATACCGCTCCCACATTTTGAATGACTTTTCCATCGACATGTTCACGTTCCAGGTGGGGTTGCTCCGCATGTCGCCGAAAGTCGCCGCCGACGATCCATACCAGAAGAGGTCGGCGACCACCGATCCATTCGGCGTGGTTACCGTGCGTCCGGCAAAGGCGTCAACGTTGTATTTGAGGAAACAGCCCTTGCACGGCGTAATATTACGCCCGCTAGGCAATGCCACGGTAGTCTTCCCGTCATACCAGCGCTGCAATTCCTTGGGCACTTCGAGCGGGACGCCCAGCACTCGATCCGGCAGTCCGTTAATCGAGTTCGTACCACCATTTGAGAGAGGAAAGACGAATCCACTCTGGGCCGTGAATGACCCGGCGACGCGCCAGCCGCCGACAATGGCGTTGAGAACTGGTTGTTTGAGATCGAACCGACTGCCTTTTCCGATTGGCAGATCGTAGACCCAGTTGGCGACCACGCGGTGCGGGATGTCGTTGGTGGTGATTTTGCGATTGAGATGTTGCAGGTCCGGCCGAAGGTTGGAGAAGTAATTGATCTCGCCGCCGTCCGCATAACCCTGGTTCGTCTGCGCGTTATAGCGATTCGTCGCCATCTGTTTCGACCAGGTGTAATGCGCGCTCATCTGCAGCCCGCCGGCGAACTGGCGCGTCACCTGCAACTGCAGCGCGTTGTAATCGGAGACTCCCGACGAGAGATGAATGTTGTCGCCTTCGAGTGGATAGGGGAAGGCGGCTTCCAGACGAGAGATGCTGCGGTTTCTGATGTTGCCGTTCCCATACGGGATCAACGGTCCAGTGGCCGAACCAAACGTGCCGTCAGATTTGGATACGCACGTTTGCGAGGTTTGGAAAGGGTTGCAGACTTGCTGCGTTGACGGGTTCGTGGCGCCGTTGCTGGCGATGTACGTGTTCCGCCACGAAGTCAACAATTGCTGGTCAACCAGCTGCGCGCTGTTGATCGGGACGAAGGTCACCTGCAGCCGGCTGCCATGCGAGCCAATGTAACCGGCGGACACGATCCAGTTAGGCCCCAGCTTCTGCTCCAAGAAGAAATTCCACTGCTGGACATAGCCGTTCTTGTAATCGTAGGGGAAGCGGCGCGCGCCGCCGTAGATGCGCGGGTCTTGTGTATTCGAGCCGACCGGCGCAACGATCGGATTCACCGCCGAGCTGTAGAACGGCGCGATTACCACGCCGGCAGGCGACGATCCGTAAGCGTTCCCCGTGACCGAAGGCGTGAACGACGCGGCGCCGTAAAATCCCGGCCCGTCGTTGAAGCCCGTGTTTGAAGGGACATAGGTGATGCCGTAACCGCCGCGCATCACAATCGAGTTGGTGAGCTGGTAAGCCGCGCCCAGACGCGGCCCGAAGTTCTTATAGTCGGTCTGCCAGAGATTTTGCCCCGAGACGGTATTTCCCGGGAAGATAATTGCGCCCGGCGTGCCGAACAGCGGCTCTTTTGAGTTCAGATCAATCGAGCTGAGCCGGTTGAAGCGCTCGGTCGGGCCGGGCTGAACGTCCCAGCGCAGGCCCAGGTTTAACGTCAGCCGGTCAGTCGCGCGCCAGTCATTCTGGGTGTATATCCCGTAATATTTCTGCGCGAGCGCCAGCCGGATTGCAAAACCAGGACTCACTCTCAAGTTTCCCGCGCCAAGCAGGATCGAAGCGATGCTCAATCCCCCTATCGAGGCGTCCGGGGTCCCCAGCCCCGTCGTGCTGCCGTCCGCGTTGATATTGGACCGGGTGAACTCCGGCCCAGTCTGAATCTGAACCGAGTCGTCGACGTCGATGTAGTTGGAGAGCAGCACCCGGTAAGTCCCGCCGAACTTGTGCGTCCACCGCCCGCGCGTCCACGTCATGCTGGCGTTGAAGTCAGTGTTGGTCTGCCGCTCCCGCTTGTGCAGCGATGTGCCGTTGTTCAGGTTGCTGACCGTTCCGGAAGGGGCGAATTGCGGCGGCGCGCCAGGAATGGCGTTGATCGCCTGAATCTCTTTAGGAATCCCGAACTGGTCATAGTTGTAATCATCGAAGGCGTCCGCCTCGTTGTCGGCCTTGATGCGGTTGACGCCGAGGCGCGCGTCGAGGATCAGCGACGGCGAGAGCGCCACCGTGTCGCCGAACGCGACGTAGTAATTGTCATCCGGCTGATGGTTGCCGACGAACTCCTTGCGGCTGTAGTACGGGTTGTCCTCTCCCCAGGAGCGCGGCGTCAGGATGTTGCCCTTCTGAAAGCCATAGATTCCATAAAAGCTGTGATTGCGCCAGCGGTAATCCACTCGCGAGTTGATGTTGTTCTTGGTGAACTCCTGATTGCCTCGCAGGAAGAAGTTGTTGCGGTTGAAAATGTCGTCCGGCGTGCGGTTAGGCAGCGGATAGGAGTTGAGAATCGCCAGCCCGAATTTATCGAGCCGCGCTTGCGGGAGCGGGCTGGTTCTGACAACTCCCTGCGAGTCGGTGAATGTCGGGAACTGCAGGCGGTTGAAGACCGAGCTTGTGCCGGCCCGTGTGGCGTTGAACGGGTCGAAAATCTTGATCGGTACCGGCTTGCCATTGACGCTGGCGTACGTGTTGCTGAAATCGCCCCGGCGCTCCGCCTCAGTCGGCACGGTCAAGAGGTAATCATAGGCTTTGTGAAAGCGTAAGCCTTCATAGCTGACGAAGAAGAACGCCTTGTCCCGAATGACGGGACCTCCGACGGCGCCGCCGAAGGTGTTTGATTTGAACGGCCCGCGGGCAATGTCGTTGGCGTTGTTGAAGAACGAATTGGCGTTGAGCGCCTCATTCCTGAGCCGGTAAAAACCCGACCCATGAAATTCGTTGCTGCCACCTTTTGTCGTGAAGATCACCACGCCCTGCGCGCGCCCGTATTCCGCCGAGTAATTGTTGGTGACGACTTTGACTTCCTGTAGCGCATCCTGATTGGGTAACACGGCGGTCTCGTTCCAGGCCGAGCCCTGGATGCTCACGCCGTCGAGGATGATGTCATTGGAAAAGGCCGCGCCGCCATTGATCCCGACGGCGGAAGCCTGACGGCGACCGTCAATCCCGATCCCGAATGAGGTCGTGTTCTGCGTATTGCCGAACAGCCCGCGCGGGACGACGCCGGCCTGCAGCGCGGCGTACGAGAAAGGGTTGTGGGTGATATTCGGCAGTGACTCGACGGCCAATTGGTTGACGGCGCTTTGCACGGTCGCGTTGCTGGACTGGAGCTCGGCGGCGTCCGCCTGGACGCTCACGGTGTCCGTCGTGACCCCGGTTTGTAATTTAACCTCGACCTTCACCGTCTGGGCGGTCGAAACGGTGATGTTCGTCCGGCTATATTTGGCGAATCCTGAGCCGGGCTTTTCCACATTGACCGCGTAAGAGCCAGGCGAAAGATAGGGAACAGTGAAACTCCCCGTCTCGTCCGTAACCGCGGTCGCCGCGACATTAGTCTCCATATTGACCACGGACACGTTAGCCCCGGCTATGACCGCGCCGGTCGGATCGGTAACCGTCCCGGTAATCACGCCAGACTTGATCTGCCCGAATGACACGACGCTGAGCAGGATGCTAAGCGCCAGCGCCACAATGGCCCGGTTGATTGGCTTGATTGAATTGATTCCTATCACCTGTTTTTCCTCCTATTGAAGCCATTACGGCTGTTCACCTCGTCCACAACACAAGCCCCCAACACGGGGCCCAAAAACACTGGGCCATGGATGAAGCAGTTGCGAATATCTGAAGCCTGCGCATTAATCGGCGGAGCCTCTGGAGTGCGGTAGCTCGGAATACTGCTGGCAAACTCGAAAAGCGCGCCTCTGGCTCTGCCGAATCAGGGAATTTGCCAGCAGTATCCCGAGCTACCGCACTCCAGAGCTGCCGCCATCTCGATCTGTTGATTGCCTTCGACTTTAAATCTGCACATGCCTCAATAACCTTGATTGAGCAATCAATCAAGGAGCATTAGGGCCGACGTTCGCGGTTGTGAGCGGGCGCCGAATGACCGGCGCGGTCGAGAATTCATCCGCGCCCACGTCCTTCGTCCCAGACCGCGTTTGCCCGTCCAGGTCAATGATGACTTCCGGGTACGATCCCACCGAAGTGTTGATGGCCGGGCTGGTTGAGAGCAGCCTGAATATGCTGAAAGAATCCTGCGTGAGCTGTGGGTTGACGCGGCGCGCCCCGCTTGAGGGCATATCGCCGTTAGTCGCCGCCCCGAAGACGATATTCCCCTCGAACCTGGCGTTGGGCGTCGGCCCACCAAGATCGAGGATCACGCCGGAGTCGGTTTGAATGATGTTGTTGCCGAATACTAGGTCAGTCGCGCCCAATCCGTTTGTCCTCCCGGACATGATAACGCTTCGATTATTGTTGACCAGGGTATTGAACGAGACCCTCACCCGGTCGGGCCGGTCGTGGCTCGTCAGCGGAGCTCCGTCGGCGACCTCGCCGTCGCCGTTGCCGATCTGGATGCCGGGATCGCAGTCTTCGAAGTAGTTGCTGTAAATCTGGTGGTCATCGCCGAAGAAGCGTAGCCCGGCGGTGTTGAGGAAGAAGTTGCTGTGGACTACGCAATCGTTCCCGTGGCGCAGCGTCAACTCGCCGGACGTGCTGTCCCTAAAAGTGTTGTAGCGATAGGTGTTGGCGCTCGACTTGTTGGAGATCATCTCGTTTTCGCCGTTGCAATTTACGAAGAGGTTGTTTTCGACCAGGGTGTGGGCGTCGGTAAGACTTCTCCCGCTCAGTCCGATCTGTAGCGTCTCTCCGCCGTTACCGCCGACGCTGCTGAAATTTTGGAACAGGTTGTGATGGACCCATGTCCGCTGCGCCATTCCAGCGCTGCCCGGTCCGCGAATCGAGAACATTTGACCCACGGTGCTTTTATTCTGGAAGGTGTTGTGATCGACCTCGCAGTCATCGCCAGAGACCAGCAGATATATCCCATCGCCGGTGAGTTGGAAAACGTTGCGGGTGATCCGGCAATGACTGGTTCCGGCCTGCGCCTGCACTGATCCAATGGCGTGGGTTAACCTGAAGCCTCGAATGGTCACGAACGCGGCGGGGCTGTTCAAGCTGAAGCTGGCGGAGCCTCGGATCTCGGCGCCTCCAATCGTATCCGCCGAGATCACGATAGGATGTTGGGCCGTCCCCTGCCTGTTAATAGTAATGGCCCCGGTTGTAGTGTAGACGCCGTTCGTGAGGATGATCAGATCCCCGGCTATCGCCGAGTTGATCCTCGATTGCAACGAGGAGATCGACGAAACACGGAACGTGCGCAACGGAGCAGGTTCTGTCTCGCCCGCGATAGTGAAATTGCAGACGGTCGTCGAACCCGGGGTCGAGGCGTTCACAACCGTTCCCCACCAATCCAGGGTGGTCACGGTGTTCTGCTCGGTCCTGAACGCGAAGTTGGTCCCGACCGTCAGCTCCGACCCTCCGGCCGGCGTCACGAAGGTCGAGTAGGTGTGGGCCGGCACATTCACAACCAATCGGAAATGGTAAGTCACGTTCGCCGAATACGGGATGGTAGACGCCGCCGCGTAAGCCCCTCCGTTTCGCGCGTCGATGCTTCCCGACGGGTTGAACCGCGCCAGCGTGGCGAACCCGGTATATGCGGTCTGCGCGCCACGCGACAGGCCGACCACGCTGTCGATCGGCGAGGCCGTCGGCGTGGCGTCGAATTCGGCCGTGAACGAGCCGGTTTGTGGCGAAATTGCGAAGTTCTGCCATCCTCCGCCCGAAGTTACAGTCGCGCACCCTATTCCTTGCAATGGTCTGGGCGCCTCTATGCCGCTGCCAGTTACTACACTTATCCCTATACCCAAACTTGCAATCGTGACTCCTACTAGCAGAAAACAGATTAACGAGAAACTCTTCTTAGTTTTGTTTTTCATTATGGACTCCATCGTTATTGATCTGTATTTGGACCGGCGCATCACGTGGCCAACCGCCCGCTCGCGCGCAATGGCGGCGCCGATCCCGCTTAGCGTCAAGGAGCGTTAGTACCGAAGAAGAGGGTAGGGCAAACTGGCAGTTTGCCCTACCCTCGCGCCGCACTATTCATTCAATCAGGGCGTCGCGCCGCGACATGCTGACCTCCTCGGAAAATCCCTGGGTACGCATCGCTTCCAGCGTGCAGTCTCGGCTAGAGACCTATTTATCGGAATCAGTCCCCCCCAAACCTGAGGCAAAGCGTACCCAGGTCTGGTTCCTATAAATTCGTCTTTCACCGAGACTGCACGCTGGAAGCGATGCGTACCCAGGGCGCGTTTTCATTCTTTCAGGGCCTGGCGCCGCGACATGCCGAACCACGTAGGCGCCGAATTTATTCGTTACGTTATCGTCAAGTGACGAATAAATTCGGCGCCTACGTGGAGCGTTTTCATTTACTTCGGGTGGACCGAGACCTCCTCGAACCCGACGGGACCGCCCATTACTTCTCGGACGTGGATGCGCAGGAAGCGGGCCGTCACAGGCGCGAAGGAGACGTTATTCACGTCGCGGTTGGTCACGATCCGGTTCGCTGTGCCGCGCAGATCCGTGAAGATAACGCCGTCCTGAGAGACCTGCAGTTCAATGCGAGCGATGAGGTCGCCCGGCGTCCGCCGGAGCATCACGCGTCCGAAGGTGACCTCGCCCCCGAGGTCCACGGTCAGCCAGGATTCACCCTGGTCGCCTGCGACCCAGCTCGTGTAGCCGAGTCCGTCGACGGCCGCCTCGGGAGAAGAACCGGTCGCGCTCGACGAGGCCGTGGCGGAACGGCGCAGAGCCAGGTTCACGGCCGAGGGCGGGTTGAAGAACTCGGGCGGCGTAGCGCGCTTCGACGGGTCGGGCTCGGGATCCGGGTTGTACCGGAGGTCGCGACCGTTCCCTGACAACGCCGTCTGGGAGAAGTAGTTCTCGAGGCTGCGCGGGAACTGCGTGTCGAACAGGATCCCGTCGCCCCGGACGTTCGTGACGATGTTGTTAAAGAGGAAGCTGTGCGCGGTCTCCGCGACGCCGCCGGTGGCGGTCGAGATCGATCCCACCCTCAGGCCGTTGGCGATCACGTCCGTGCGGTTGCTGAAGGCCGTGTTCTTGTCGGTGACGCCCCTGGTCCCGCTGCCCGTGGCGTTGTTGTAGATGTTCACTCCCCGGCCCGGTATGCCGGGGATGCCGCTCGTGGTGGCGCTGTTGGCGTAGGCCTTGTTGAAGGAGGCCGACTGCTCGATGAACACGCCGTAGCGGACGTTGTCGACACTCGTGTTGTCCAGGGCCACGCTGTTGCGGGTCGACGAGTCGAAATCGACCCCGTCCTGGTTGCAGTTGGTCAAGTAGTTCTCGAGGACGACGAAGCGTGTGTTGGTGTTCTGCGTCCAGATGCAGCGCCCGCCGCTAGTGTCCACCGTGCTGCCGCGGACGATCGCGTATCCGCCGCCGCGCTGGAAGTGGATCATCCCCTTGCCCGCCCGGACGTCTCTCTCTCCGCCCCGTCTCACCGTGACGCCGTCGACGTAGGCCATCGTGGTCGACGGAAAGAAGACGCCCTCCAACGATCGGCCGTTCAACTCGATCGTCCCTCCCGAGACGGAGATGAATTCGGAGGGGTTGGCGCCGCGAATAGCCTCGGACACGCCGGAGGTCGTCGGAACGTCGATGACCCCGTCGAGGAGCAGGGCCGTCCGCGATTGCAGGATGAGCGGCGCGCTGCCGACGGTGAACGCGCCGGTGAGCGTCAGCACGATGACGTCGTCGGGGCGCTCGGCGCGGGCGGCGTCGTAGACCTGCTGCACGGCGGCGATCGTCGGGTACGCGCTCGCATCGATGGCGACGTCCGTTCGGTTGCGCCCGTTCATGACCGGCTCGGAGTGCCGGTTGTCGATGGTGGGCGGGTAGAAGTAGCGGCTCAGGGGAGCGGAGAGCGAGCGCCCGCGTCCCACCACCCAGTTGGCGGCCGCGCGGTCGACGAGGTCGACAGCGTTGCGCAGGCGGTTGGCATAGACGAGGTTATTGCTTCCGTCGAGGTCGATTCCGGAGCCGGAGTTGTCGAGCACGGCGTTGCGCAGCACGGTCACGCCGGCGCTCGATGCGGCGAGGCGTAGTCCTTCTCTTCGATTTCCCCGCAACTCGTTGTCCGCCACGAGATCGTCGCTTCCGTCGACCACGACGCCGACCTCGTTGCCCTCGATCACGTTGTTCACGACCGAGCTGTGGACCGCGCCGAGCGCGACGCCGGCGCCCCGGCTGCCGCGCACGAGGTTGTCGATGAAGAGGGCCTGGGTGATGGAGGCGGCGGAGATCCCGTTTCCGCCCGCGCCCGTCACCTCGCACCGCGTGATCGCCGAGCCGCTGTTCCACACGTCATTCCCGGGACCGCCCAGCGCGATGCCGTCTAGCCCGGTGTTAATGACGGTCACCGCGTCGATGTTGACCTTCCGCGAACCCTCCACGCGGATGCCCGCGAGGGGGAGGCCTCGGCCGTCGAGCAGGCCGCCCGCCACCGAGACCTCGCTCTGACCGGCGATCGCGATCAGGCTCTTGGCCGTCGCCTCCTCGTCGGCGCGCAATGTCCCGTACAGCACGAGAGATGTTCTAGACGGCAGCGTGAGCGGCGTGTCGGTGACGGTGTAGACGCCGGTCAGCGTGAGGACGATGTGCGAGACGGGATCGGCGGCACGCGCCGCGTTGAGGGCCTTCTGGACGCTGGCCAGCGAGGCCAGGCCGAACTCGAGCGTGACCGGCGCTTCCGCCGGATCGTGGATGAAGCCGCCGGAAGGAGGGACGTAGACACCCTTCCGATTCGGCCCGTCGCCGAGGACAGTAAATGTTGCGTCGGGCATAGTATTGAGCAGGCGCCGGGCGCTCAGTCCTGCGAACGCCGTGGCGGCTGAGAGAGTGAGCGAGATGACCACAATAAATAGTAGATGTTGTTTTGTCATACGGATATTCTCCTGAGCGAGAAGCTCTATCCACAGTCTTCAGGCTTGTATGGAGAGCGTCACGGACCGCTGATAACAATCCGATCCAAATCTGGCGCGAAATCGGAAAAACCGTGCCCCGGAAGCGCGACTCATGTGTTGGAAGGCCGGTCAGATGGGGCGCCAACGTCTAAGGGTTTACGCCGCTAACATCGAGCCGAATAACAGAAGCCAATTCGCCCGGTGCTTTGTCTGGCAGTCGCACAACCAATTTTGAGCCGGACTGCGAAAACTTCAGGGTTTTCGAATCGGCCAGCAGATTCGCCTTCGTGACCTTGCCCTTCACGCCTTCGAGCGCAAACTCCTTCGGCCATGTAAAGAGGTGGATGTAGAGGCGTCCCGGCCTGGTCGTGACGCGCCACTCCTTCGCCTGTTCGAAAACCGGTTGGCCGCGCTGGTCTTTCTTCGTATCGCTGAGTTTGCCGAACTCCTGGCCGAAGGGCGTCGGGCCTGCGCCGTAGATCGCTTCGCCGTTGACCTTCAGCCACTGCCCCACTTTGCGCAGAATGTCCTGGCTCGGTTGCGGGATGACGCCTTCGGCGGTCGGGCCGACGTTGAGCAAGTAGTTGCCGCCCTTGCTGACGATGTCCACCAGTTTTAAGACGATGTCGGCCGGCTTCTTCCAATGGTCGTCGTAGCTCTTGTATCCCCACGTGTCGTTGATTGTCGCGGGAACT
>Ga0081455_10009450_pt1 | contig 10029 bp, 8 predicted proteins | sample TabmetS3T2R1_FD_70207 | JGI IMG/M metagenome (GOLD analysis project Ga0081455, IMG submission 70207) | Tabebuia heterophylla rhizosphere microbial communities from the University of Puerto Rico - S3T2R1 | ecosystem: Host-associated > Plants > Roots > Rhizosphere ... | reverse complement strand
CCAATCTTTGTGCCTCAGGTACCGTAGCGTTTACCGGCCGATTCCTTGGCGCATTTGACGAGGCGGCAGTAGGACACGCAATCCTGGACCCGCGGAAAGCGGGTGCTAGCATGCATCTCATAGAGCAATACCAAACGCAACATCTTGCCGATGCCGGGGATGGATGGCCGCCGGTCAAGGGCTGGGGCATTGGGCTGCTTGGCCGTCTGGACGCTAGTCCGTGCAACATCCCTGAGCCGCCGCTCATCGTGGTCAAGCAGGGCCAGGTCGACCTCGACACGCTGCTGGACAGCGGGAGCAAGGAACCGTTCCGCCACACCGTCCCGATTGCCCTTGTAGGCCAGCTTCTTCCCCATCTCGGGCAGATGGTACTGGCTGTTGGTATTCTGGATGTGCGCCAACAGTTCCGCCCGTTTGCGCCTCCGAGGCATCCGCCGTCGGAGGAGGTCGCGCGTGGCGCGCATCGCTGCCGGAGAGCCATAAGCCTGCGGGAGCATACCACCACGGAGCCAGACGGCGCTCTTGTGCGCATCGCTCTTGTCGTTTTTGGCTTTGCCACCGTGAATCGCCTGCATGGAGAGGGCATGTCCAAGCCCACAGGGGAGACCCGCGCGCGCCCACAGGTCGGCGAGCCAGTACCAGGGGAACATGCACGCGACAGCGACAACAATATCATCCCGAGAGGGGGCAATGGCCTTGAGAAACGTCTCTGGGCGCGCGGGCATGTTGCGATGCCGCCGGATCTCGCCGTGGTGGTCAAGAAGACAGACGTACAGGGTGCGGGCATGCCAGTCGATGCCACAGTACAATGGGGGCTGTTTCGTGTAGAATCGCCTGCGGTCTCCTCCTCATTCGTGCGTGAGCGTTTTCCCAGCGCCAGCATACCACCAGGGTATGCTGAGGGGGGAGGCCTCAATAAGGGACTCAAAAGTAATTAAGGATCCCAGAGAGGTAGTGAGGCAGGGACGATATCTACAAACCACTTCCCCAAGCGGGGCAACCGCTTGATTTTGCCTTCCACCGCCTCCATGCCCTCTTTGGTCAATGTGACGCCGGTCTGATAGGTGGTCGTCACGAGTGCTACGATGGGATGCGTCCCCTTCCAGGTCATAGTGGAAGCAAACTGGAGCACGGCGTCAACGGAATCGAGGAGTGCGCCATTCCAATGGTTTTCCAAAATGCCCCAGCACCGCTCAATCGGGTTGTACTTGCTGTGATAAGGCGGATAATAGGCGAGACGCACCGTCACGTGATACTGCTGCACAAACGCCACCATCCGCTGCATGAATTGGGTACGGCGACTATGGTTTTCCGGACCATTATCCACATTCAGAACCAGAGTAGTAATGTGGGGAAACCGCGTGCGGACGGCCTCCCACCACTGCGTGAGTCGGTCCGCCAAGCAGTCACTGGTCACTTTGGAGGTCACCCCATACACAAACAGTTCATCAAACGCTGGGAGGAAGATGCCGACGGGGGTGAGCGTGGCAGTTGGCTGAAAGTCGTGATCGACGGCTGCGACCAAGGCACGACTTTTGCCCCCGCGCGCGAAGGGGCCAACTTTGACGGTGGCTTTGGCATCCAGGGAGATGCGTAAGCTGTCGTGCGCTGCATCCGCGGCCTGATTGATCTGGTTTACCTGGGCGAAGATGGCGTCGGTTTCGGGGATTTTTTTTGCGGCTGACTTTGAGCCACTTTCTGCGGATAGTAGCCAAGGGCATTGAGTTTGGCGGTGATGGTTTGCACCGTGGGGAGTGCGTCATCGGCGTAGCCCTTTTGGGCAATGAGTTGTCGGCGCACTTCTGCCGCACTCAAGCGAGTATAGAGACGGTTGGTGCGGAACTGCGGATCGGCTTGACTTTGGCTATCGACTATGGCGCGGATGTCGCGTAACAGGTTCGGGAGATGGGCTTCCACACGCTTGCGACCGCGTGCCGAAAAGGCATCAAGGCAGATGAAACCACTCTCCAGTTCGTGAGTCCCTTTGCGAATGGTCATCCGGCCCCACCTGAGTTCGCGTTCCGCGCGGCGTTGTCCCCCGGAGCCCAGTTCTTTGACGGTGCGGGCCATAAACAGCCGTCGGGCACTGCCCTTGAGCGATTTTGCTGTCTCGATGAACAGCGACTTGAGCGAGTCCGTGAGTTCCATGGCACTTCCTCCAGGAAGGATGTGCCCGGAGTATATCACAGAAGTGGGCTAGTTTTATTTTCGAGAGTCCCTTAAGCGCTCATACGCCTCGCTAATGGCCGCTTCGAGCGCTTTGGGCAGGGGGGCGGCCAGCATGGCCTGGCGCACCTGCCGGCCACGCTGGCGGAGAGCCGCGATGTCATGGGTATCCAGATCCTTGAGCACGGCGGTGATCTTCTGATCCAGTTGCGCCTCGTGCAGGAACGCACGGTAGGCATCAGCAGTAACGGCAAAGCCAGGCGGAACGCGCACGCCAGTGGCGGACAAGGCGCGGTACATCTCGCCGAGGGAGGCATTCTTGCCTCCAACTAGCGGGATGTCGTCCAGGCCGAGTTCGGCAAACCAGCGGATATAGGCTGTGTGGGGTGTGGGCAATGGCATATGTGGTCTCCTCCTCGTCCTCCAGATGCTATCCTGGCACTCCAGAGGGGCAATCTGCGTGCCACATGTCTCCGGGGCTTTGTCGGGACTGCTACAGCCCTCAAGAATACCTATTGTCCCAGGTCTCTGGCCGGTGTGGCCGGTGACGAGGGTGCTGGTGGTACGAGAGCAACATGGTGACAAACTGTCTAGACAGGGCACAGCGTGTCACCATCAGGAGGGGCCCGCACTCACCATCGTTGCTGGTACCACCAGCACAGCACACGGTGCCTCGCGCAGCACACGCTCGGCGACACTGCCCATGAAGAAGCGTGTCACCCCACGGCGTCCGTGTGTCCCGACGATGATGAGCTGCGCCTGTTTTGCCACGGCGCCACTCATGATTGCCGCCGCTGGTTGACCTGTGACAATGAGGCGCTCGGGCACCAGATCGGTGGCGTGAGCGTCCTCCACCAAGGTGGCGAGACGCTTGTCGGCCTCAGTGTAGAAGGTTTCGACGAGGGCTTCGGGGGTGACCTCAGATTGCAGATAGGTACGGACGGCCGTGAGCGCCCGCACATCATCTTCCGGCACCACATGCATGATATACAGGCGGGCGTTGAGGGCACGCGCCAGGGAAAAGGCGTAGGCTGTGGCAGGGGCTGAGGCGTCAGAAAAGTCGGTCGCGACCAGGATCGTCTGAATATCTACAGGCATGATGAGGTCCTCTTGTCTCGGGCACACGACAAAGTGTCAGAGCAGTACTGCTACTCTCTTAGTCCTCCGGTATACCAAAGCGGTGCATCATCCGGGTCAAGGTGCGGGGGTGGACCCCCAGGAGGGCCGCCGCCTGGCCTTTATGGCCCTGCGTTTTCTCCAGGGCCATGCGCATCAGGTGCTGGGTCATGGCGTCCAAGTTAAAGCACCCTTCGGGGAGCAGGGCAAGCGCTGGCGGATTACCTCCTGGAGCAAGCAACGTGGCTCGTAGTGTCGGCTGCGGTAACTCCTCCAGCCCCAAATCCTCCACATCAATCCACTCGCCGTTGCTCAACGTCACCGCGCGTTCGATAACATGGGACAACTGGCGTACATTCCCGGGCCAGTCATACTGCTCCAGACAGCGCAGCGCCTCACGGGTGAAGCGTCGCGGCTCCAGCTTGTTGTCGACGGTATGACGCTGGACAAACGTCTCGGCCAGCAAAGGGATATCCTCGCGGTGCGCACGCAGCGGCGGGACCTCGACTAGCATAACACTGAGCCGATAATAGAGATCCTCGCGGAAGGTGCCCTGCTGCACGGCACCGGCCAGGTCCTGATTCGTCGCCGCCAGCACGCGCACATCGACCGTCACTTCACGATCACTGCCCACAGGGCGGATCTGGTGCTGTTCCAGCACCCGCAGGAGCTTGGCCTGCATGCCCAGGGGCATGTCGCTAATTTCGTCGAGGAACAGCGTGCCCCGTGAGGCCTCGAGGAACAGTCCGCGACGGGCGATTTGCGCCCCGGTAAAAGCCCCTTTGGCATGGCCGAACAATTCGCTTTCGAGGAGGCCTTCGGGCAGTGCCGCACAGTTCACCGGCACAAAGGGGTGGCGGCGCCGCGCGCTCTGGTAGTGCAGGGCGCGCGCCACCAGCTCTTTGCCCGTGCCGCTTTCGCCCTGGATCAAGACGGTGTTGCTGGTGGCCGTCAGGCGCTCCAGGAGGCCAAACAGGCGTTGCATCACCGCACTTTTCCCGAGCAACTGGCCAAAGCTATAGCGCGCTTCGACGGCCTGGCGCAGGTCGCGGTTTTCCCGGCGCAGGTCCCGTTCGGTCAAGGCCTTGCGCACCAGCGCGCTGACCTCGGGCAGCTTCACGGGTTTGGCCACAAAGTGATAGGCGCCCGCCTTGATCGCCTCCACCGCGATGTCGATGCCGCCAAAGGCCGTCATCAGCACCACCTGGGTCTCCGGGCGGGTGGCATGGATGGCGCGCACCAGCGCCAGGCCATCCATGCCACCCATGCGCAGATCCGTCAGGACGACATCAAAGTCTTGCTCTTCCAGGAACTGCAAAGCGGTTTCGCCGCTCGGGGCGGTGTGGACCTCATACTCTTCACGGGTGAGATAGTTCCGCAGCAGCGTTAGCATCCCGATTTCATCATCAACCACTAAAACTTTCTCGTCAGCCATGACTTCCGTTTCCAGTGAGAGTGTTGTGACACGGAGGTCTGATACGGGAGGTATCCTCTGCCATGCATTATCCTCCTAGGAGAGGAGCTTGTATAGAACCATTGAGCAGCGGTGCTGCCAGCAGCACCATGGTATTGGATGGCCCTTGGTACTTGTGGACTCGTCAGGAATCCGTCTGCAAGTCCAGTGCCATCTAGAGCAGGGCAGTGAAGCCTTGTACATCGCTGTGATGCACAGAGTTTATGGAGTAGGGAACCTTCATGGTGACACCTTGTCGTATAAGTATGGGACAACATGTCTGAAGCAGTACGGGCCATCTCTGGATAGGCTGCCTCCCGAGGGGAGAGGGAGCAAAGGCCATTGGCGCAGCAAACCATTCAGCCGAGTGGCGCGAGACGCAGCCGCGCATCAAGCGCCATGACGCCTGCACCTGGGGCCAGGACCTTGACTGGATTGAGGTCGAACTCCTGCAGTTCGGGGACGCTCTCCGCCAAGGCCGAGACACGGAGCAACAGCGCTATCAGCGCCTCACGGTCGCCCGGGGGAGCTCCACGATAGCCATCGAGGAGGACGTTGGCGCGCAGCTTCGTCAGCATCGCAGCGGCATCGCTGTCGCTCACAGGCGTCAGACGGAATGCGACATCGTGCAGCACCTCGACCAGCGTGCCACCGAGTCCACAGACGAGCAGCGGTCCAAAGAGAGGATCGGTAGTAACACCAACCAGCGCTTCGATACCGCTGGAGACCTGGCGCTGCAACAGAATGCCGTCGAGGCGCGCCCCGATGCGCTGCGCGCGTGCCACCAGCGTGTCCACTGCAGACGCCACCGCCGCCGGCGTGTCGAGACCCAGGATTACACCGCCCACATCACTCTTGTGGAGGACATCAGGACTGACGATTTTCGCTACCAGTGGGTAGCCGAGGCGCTCAGCGGTCGCGACTGCCTCGGCCGGGGTAGTCTGTTCCGCCGCTGCCAGGATGATGCCGGCGGCTCCCAGCACTGTTGCCAGGTCACCTGGTTGCAACCACAACGCCCCCGCGGCATTGGCCAGTACCCGATCGATCACGGCCCGTACCGCGCTGTGGGCAAATGGCGAGAGACTTAATAGCGTGCCGCGCGGTCGTGTCCGCCAGCGCCCATAGCGCACCGCTGCACTCAAGGCCAAGGCCGCGTTCTCCGGAAACATATAGGTGGGTAACGTCCCGCGTGGCCCCACGTTGAGCGCGGCAGGGATGCCTTGCGAGGTCATAAACACCGTCAGCACCGGTTTATGCGCTGGCACTGTCCCTACGCCATGGGCGATAGCCTGCGCGATTTCAGCCGGATCCGTCACGAGCGGTGGAATATAGATCACGACTAGCGCATCGATCGTAGCATCGGCGCCTACCAGCTCGATGGTCCGCGCATACTGCGCAGGGGTGGCCGCAGCAATCATGTCGACGGGGTTCGCCACCCCCGCCTGCGGTGGGAGCGCAGTGCGCAGCGCCGCTTGCGTCTCTGGCATCAGTTCTGGCAGCACGAGATCGTGCGTTTCGCTCATATCTGCCAGCAGAATACCAGGCCCACCGGCGTTCGTGACCACCCCCACACGTGGTCCTGGCGGCATGGGCTGCGTGGACAGCAACACGGCGACATCAAAGAGTTCTTGCAGGGTATTGGCACGGATCACGCCGGCTTGCTCGAACAGGGCCTCGACCGCGGTATCGCTCGTCGCGAGCGCCGCGGAATGACTGGCAGCCGCGCGGCTTCCGGCTGCCGAGCGCCCCGATTTGACGGCGATGATTGGTTTGTGCCGTGCCACCTCAGGCGCTACACGGGCAAAGCGCCGCGGATTGCCAAAGCTTTCGAGGTACAACACGATGACGTCCGTGTGTGGATCGTCGGCCCAATAGGCCAGCACATCGTTACTGGACACATCTGCTCGATTGCCCACTGATATGAACGTCGAGAGGCCTACATGGAGGCTCTGAACATAGTCCAGCATGGCGAGACCGAGCGCACCGCTCTGCGACAGCATGCCAATATTGCCGGCCGGTGGCAAGACAGGGGTTGTAAAGGTCGCATTGAGCGAAACCTGGGGATCGGTATTGAGCAACCCCATGCAGTTGGGGCCTACCAGGCGCATACCTGAGGCGCGTACCAGGGCGCGCAGACGCTGCTCCGCCTCCCGCCCTGCTGCGGAGGCTTCCGCGAACCCCGAGGAAATGACCACCACACCATGGACACCGGCTGCGGCGCAATCGGCCACAACCTCCTCAACTGCCGCTGCGGGGACGGCAATGAGCGCCAGGTCCACTGGCGCACCCACAGCACTGACACGGGGAAAGGCCGGCAGGCCATTAATTTCGGCAGCGTGTGGATGAATGGGGTAGAGCTGGCCTGTAAATCCGGCCCGTTGCAAATTGGCCAGTAGTACCGCACCCACACCGTCTCCGCGCCGCGACACCCCCACCACGGCGACTGAACGCGGGGTGAGGAAGGCACGCATGCTCTGGGCGGCGGCTAGGCGCTCACGCTCGGTGCTAGCGGCTCGCACCTGGAGGGTGTCAACCGTCGGGAAGGAGATATGGAACACACCGGTGTCGAGAGCGCGCTGGACCGTGAAACCGCTCGCCTCAAAGACCTCCAGCATGCGATTATTCTCACCCAGCACATAAGCCTCAAAGGTGTCGATACCCTGCCTCCGGGCAATGGCGGCCAGATGTTCGAGGAGGAGCGTCCCCACGCCTCGCCCCTGATGCGCATCAGCCACGGTAAACGCCACCTCGGCGTGCGTGGTAGGCTGTCCGTTCTCATGGATCCGAAAATAGCGGCCTACGCCTATAATGTGCTCCTCCTGCCCTTCCTGGCGTGTCGCAACCAGGGCCACATCCCGGGTGAAGTCCAGTTCGGTAAAATAGCGCAGCTCTTCATCGGTCAGGCGCTGTTTGGTCTGGAAAAAACGAAAATAGATGGAACGGCTGCTCAAGCGCTCGAAGAGTGCCAGCAGGCGTTGCTTGTCGTCGGGCCGAATCGCCCGGATGTGGATTGAGCTACCATCGCGCAGGAGTGCGTCTGTAGCATAGTGGCGTGGTTCTGTCACACGCATCATGGGCCTCCTTGGACTCTGGCTGTGCCAGGAAGGGCTTCCAGCCGCGCCTCCGATCCCGAGCAGCACTTCCTGGCACAGCTGATTTGAGATTGCAACGTTACCATAACCGAACCTCTCTGAGCTAGAGGTAGGGCGCTCCATGTCATACTCTGCCACCACTGGATACCTGTCGCAGATACTCGCGTGATGCTCTACACTTGTATCCGAGAGAGTGACCCGCTCCAAATGTGCGATTAGGCAAAGCGGTGACAACGCACGAGGAGATGTGATGGAAACTTTGCATGATCGGCCCGATGTGCGAGCGGCGCTGCGGGCCTTGGATGCGGAGCAGTGCCAGGCCTTTACGCGCCTGCTGTCGCCCCGGGAATCCGTCGTGCTGCACGGACGCTTCTTAGGCCACCCCCCACGGAGCTGGGGGTCGCTGGGTCGGGCCATGGGCGTTGCCCAGGAACGGGTGCGCCACATGGAGGCAGAAATTATCAGGAAGTTTGATGCGTGGAAGAGTCCACACTAGCCCCCAAGAGCTTGGGGGCACCTGAGCGGGTCACGCGATCACTGGCCAGTGCTGCCGGTTTTGCCTGGTGATCGCCCGCTTGGTGCTGGGGATCGTCCTGCTGCTTTTGGCGTGTATGTGAGAGGCGTCGCCTTCCGCCGTTCCATGGGAGAGGCGAGGACAGTCGTGCGTGAGGCGTCACTGATCTTCTCACTCCTGTTCTTGCCGTCCTCTCCCTGTGTCCACTCGAAGCGCGGCGTGAGAACAGGCGCCAGACTTTTCAAGACTTGGACTGGTAAGGCGCTCGTGAATTGATAGCGCGCTGCCTCTGGCCCCGTCACATAGGCCGTCACCACCCCGAAGAAACGGTCACCAAGGAAAAAGACAAATGTGGCGGCGCGGCTCACCACGCGCGACCCGGTTAGCCTGCCGTGTGCGCCACGGCTTTCATACCGATGGTCGCCGGTGCCCGTTTTGCCACCGACCTGGAGTGGTTGACGGTCGGGTAGTTGGTAGACGCCTCGCAGGCGGCGTGCTGTGCCTTGCTCAACGACATCGATGAGGGCGCTCCGTGCCGCTGCTGCCACCTCGGAAGGGAGCAGGCGTATGCCCTGTACCGGGGGGAGGGCCAGACGCGTTTCGTAGGGCGTTCCAGCCGCAAAGTGGAAGGAGTCAAAGCGCATAGACGGATACAGGACACCATCGTTGAGCAGAATCCCTATCAAGGTGGCCAGCGCTGCCGGTCGATCACCGGCAGCCCCGATAGCACTGGCATAGGACGGCGTGAGCGTCTCAAACGGATACCCGAGGCGTTTCCAGAACTGGTACACCTCGGAGAAGGCCTCCAGCTCCAGTAAGGACTGGATACGCTTATTCTGGGCGTATTTTCTGCCATTCTTGAACAGCCAGCGGTACACGTCCTGGCGTTCATTGGTGCTCGCGGCCATGACCTGCTGCAGCTTGGTTTGTGGATGGTGCACGAGATAGCTAACCAGCCACAGCTCCAGGGGATGGAGATGAGCAATGTAGCCGCGATCGTGCAGGTCAAAGCGTTCAGGCGCATACGTGGAATAGAGCTCGGCGATCCCTGTCTCCGAGAGCCGTGACGTCTCGAGATGGGCACGTATATAGTCCGTGAACGTGACCAGGTCGTGCTTCGGATACACGGTGCGATAGATGGTGGCTAGACGCGCGGGATGCTCCTCGGCGTTGCGGGTCAGGATCTCGAGCGCCTCCTGGGGGGACTTGCCACGGTATCTGGCATAAAAACGCCGCAGAAATACTTGCCCTTCGTGATCCGCAAAACGTTCCAGATAGGCGCGGCGTTGTGGACTATCGCTGGCCTCGAGCTGTGAGGCGATCGCACCAGGCCGATACAGGTAGTGGTATACGATATCACGCATCATCCGAATATACACCAGGTTAACTGAATGGCGCAGGGCCTGGCGCACCGACATAATTTTGGCGTCGTCCTCGTCATTGAAATTGGCAAACGTGTGTAGACCACCGCCCGTAAAAAAGCTCTCCCCGGGGCTGGCGGAATAGCGGCGCTCGAGGGCGGCATCCAGGAGAGCTACGAGGCTCGGCTGCGGGGTGACTTGCAAACGCTCGACGACCCAGCGCGACAGGTAATCGCGTCGATCAAGCGTCAGCGCCCGTAGCTCCTGGGGTGATTTGCCGGCATAGCGCTGATAGATCTCGGCGATGAGGGCCAGGTAGTGCACCAG